>Ga0197142_1002276_pt1 | contig 16911 bp, 16 predicted proteins | sample GBS60_MetaG_FD_148614 | JGI IMG/M metagenome (GOLD analysis project Ga0197142, IMG submission 148614) | Sediment microbial communities from Great Boiling Springs, Gerlach, Nevada, United States - GBS 60_MetaG | ecosystem: Environmental > Aquatic > Thermal springs > Hot (42-90C) > Sediment...
CAGCAATCAGATTCCGAGGCATCTGTACCTCCTTGGCGGTCTTCTTGTGCCGCCCAACGATTGATTATACGGACTCCGCCTATGCCCCTAAAGGTCGGGCTTTGTGCCGCTCTTACATAGCACGTATAGCACAAAAAGGACATCCACGCCAATCCGCTCCCCGTCAGGCGCTCTTCTCACCCCGCAGCCCCTCCAGATAGGCGTGGTAGGCGTCGCCGACCGTCTCGATCTCCCAGGCCCGCTCAATGGGGATGGCGATGCCCAGCTCCTGCATACGCAACATCATGGAGGCCAACGCCAATGAGTCCACCTGCAAATCTCGGATCAGGGAGGCTTCCGGATGGAGGCTCTCTTTGGGTAGCATCAATTCATCGGCCAAGATGGCCTGAAACTCCTCAAAGGTGAGTTCACGGTTGCTCTTTTGCGCCATCTGATCTCTGCTCCTTGAGCGCCATCTCGCGCAGGATGTGCTTTTGGGGCTTGCCGGTTGAAGTGCGGGGGAAATCGGGCACGATGCGCACCTGCTCCGGAATCTCGTGCGCCTCCAGCGCCGTGCGGCAGTGTGCCACCACATCCAGCGGATGGAGCGGTGTCCCATCCTCGGGGATGACAAAGGCCCAGATGGTCTCGCTGCCCAGCGCATCCGGCACGCCGATCACCGCCGCCTCGCGCACGCCCTTCATGCTCATCAGGTGCCGCTCGATCTTGGCCGGGTAGACGTTCTGCCCACCACGGATGATGAGGTCCTTTTTGCGGCCTACGATGCGCAAATAGCCCTTCTCGTCCATGACGGCCAGATCACCCGTGTAGAGCCAGCGCTCGCCGTCTATCGTCACCCCTGGGTTGTCCGATGCACCGAAGTACCCCAGCATGAGGCTGTCGCTGCGGCACACCAGCTCGCCCACCTCACCCGGGGGCAGGGGACGGCCCAGTTCGTCTACGATGCGCACCTCCATGCCCGGCATGGGCCGCCCGACGGTCTCCGCTTGCCGGTCGGGGGCATCATCAAGGCTGGTGGCGGCCACGCCGCCGCCCAGCTCCGTCATGCCAAAGCCGATGTGCACCGCACAGCGGAAGCGGCGCTGAATCTCCCGCGCCAACTCCGGCGGGCAGGGCGCCGAGCCGGTGGCGCAGATCAGCAGCGAGGAGAGGCGGTAGCGCTCAAAGTCGCTGGCACGCAGCATCGCCATATAGGAGACCGGCGCCCCCACTAAGATCGTCACCCGTTCGCGCTCAATAGTTTCCAACACACGGCTGGGATGGAAGCGCGGCAGCAGCACCAAACGGTCGCCCATGAGCAGGGCCTGCAGCATCCCCTCCAAACCGGAGATGGTGTGCATGCCCATCACCGAGAGGAAGACCTGCTGACGGCCAGCCGCACGAATCAGGCGCAGACGGTAGCGGAACAGCGCCCGCAGCCAGCGCCGCAGCCGTCGAGGAGTGGGCAGCAGCCGCGCCCACATCTCGCGCAGGGCGATGCTCGCCACAACGGGGCTGATCAGCCCGCGGTGGCTATGCATCACCCCTTTGGCCCGGCCGGTCGTTCCTGAGGTGTAGAGGATGGTCAGCAGGTCATCGGGAGAAAGCACCGGACGGGCAGAATCGGGCAGGGGCGGCCCGCTCAGCATACGGCGGAAATCAAGCCCCCCATTGGTCGGCGCATCGGCCAGCAGGACGTGCTTCAGGGCGGGCATCTCACGCTGGAGGGCGTGCAGGGCCTCCAAGCCGTCCGGCACTTCCAGCTCGGTGGAAGCGACGACCAACGCAGGCTGCAGTTCGCGCAAGAAGGATTCCATCTGCTCGCGGCGCAGGCGCGGCGGCAGGGGAGCAATGACGGCGCCCAGCTCGGCGGCAGCAAAGAAGACATAGACAAACGCCGGCTCCGACCACAGTAGCGTGGCGATGCGGTCACCCTTGCCGATGCCCAGCCGATGCAAGGCCCCCGCCAGCGAGCGCACGCGCCCCATCAGTTGCCAATAGGCGACACGCTCCCCGCCGTTGACCAACGCCACGCGTAGGGGAAAGCGTGCAGCCGTAAGGCGCAGGGCCTGACCGATGGTCATTTCTTTGGTGAGATGAGGGGCTTTAGCCATCTCACAAGCCTCCGGCGGGCAAGGGTTAGGTCATTACATCAGAACAGCATCTGATAGAGACGATAATGCTTGTACCGCTCTGCTCCCAGCCGCTCCGCCAGCCGCACCACAGGCGTGTTAAGTTCGGAAGTCAGCGAGCCATCCAGCCAGCGGTAGCCTTTGGCCGCCGCTATACGCACGGCTTCCAACCACATCAGCACGTCAAGGCCCTGCCGCCGATACTCCTCCAACACGCCCAGCAGCTTGAAGCTGATCTGGTCAATGCGCCGCCGATACCACAGCATCTTCAGCCAGCCGAGAGGCCATAGCCGCCCATTCATGCGCCACAACACGCGGTTGAAATCGGGGATGGCGACAAAGAAACCCACCGGCTTGCCGTCCAGCTCCACAAAGAGCACAAGGTCAGGGTCGAGGAGGGGCCTCATGCGGTTGGCGAAGCGACGGAACGCCTCCGGCGTCATGGGCATATGATCGGGCACATCGCGGTGGCAGGTGTTGTATAGTTCGTGGACGAGGGCCACTTCGCTGTCCCAGTCCTCCAGGCGCAATTTGCGGACACGCACGTCACCCCGTGTGCGGGCCGCCTCAAAGACGCGCCAGGCCTGTTCGGGGATACGCTCCAAGTTGCGCCCCAGATCGGGTAGTGAAACGCGCCAGGCATACTGATCGCGGTACTTGACCATGCCGTAGCGTTCCAGAAACTCGCGGTAGTAGGGCGGTGTGTGCGCCTCCAGCAGGGCAGGGGGGCAATCCGCACCGGCGATGAGCACGCCTGGCTCGTCAATCATGCCGAAGTTAGTCGGCCCACGCATGCCCTGCATCCCCCACTCACGCACGCGCCGGCAGGCAGCGTCCAACAGCGCCTCGGCGATGGCATAGTCGTCGAGCACCTCAAAGAACCCGAAGCCTCCGATACGCTCTCCGTAGCGCTCGTTGCGGCGGTGATCTACAAAAGCCGCTATTGTGCCGACCACTCTGCCGCTGCGGCGGGCAAGAAAGAGCTCCACCTCGGCGTGGGCGAAAAAGGGATTGTGGGCCGGGTCAAGGCGGTGAAGTCGATCGGAGATCAAGGGGGGCACCCAGTTGCGGTCGCCCCGATAGACCTGCCAGGGGAAGCGGACAAAGGCCTGCAGGTCGCGCCGGCTGTGCACTGGTGAGACTTCAAGGGGGGTGCTCATGGATCTCTTCCTTGCGCAGCACAGAGCACAGGAGGAAAGCACAGGAGACCTACGCGCTAAAGCATAGGCATAAAGAGATATTAAGCCATTTATAATAACCCTTTCAGGTGATGAGCGTTTCTCTGTGCAGCAGAGGGAGGCTGCCAAAGGTGCCAGAAGGGCGGCTCGCTCCTTTTGCGCCTGCGAATATGGTCACTACCGCTGCTCGCCGGATGGTGTATACTTAACAGTGTTATCGTGAGCGGCATTTATCAGCCAGAGGCCAACGCTGCCCTTGAGGAGCGCTATCATGACGTTCATTATTCACGAAGAAGGGCAGGGGCTGACGGAGTATGCCTTCATCATATTATTGGTGGGGCTGGTGGTCATTGCCATCTTGCTCTTCGTCGGCCCGGCGATAGGTAACGTCTTCAGCAATCTGGTCACCACGCTGTAGCCCGGCGCATAGCGTGCGCACCGTGCAGAGCCTTGTCCTGCCCCGCCCAGCGCGGAGGAGGCTTCATGCTGCGTGGCTGGCGGATGGAAACATTGTGAAGGGTCACATGGACGACGAGGAACGTGAGGAAGCCATACGGCGCAAAATCCTCCGCATGATCGCACAACGGCGGGCTTTGCGCATGGGCGCAGTAGCGCTCATAGCCCTCACGCTCATCTTCTTTGTGCGCGGCAATTATGCCGTCGCCATCCCGCTGGCGCTGGGGGCAGTAGCGCTGGCCATACTCTCGGATTGGGTCATCAGACCCCCTGAGGAACTGTGAGCGCTTGAGAGGATGTTCCCTTGCCCCTTCCTCAGCACGTTCTGATCCGGCTACGCGAGCTGTTCGGTGAGCGGCTGCTTCTGAATGAGCCGCTAGCTCGCCATACCTCAGCGCGCATTGGCGGCCCGGCGGATGCTTTCCTACCCGTCTACACCCGCAAGGAGCTGGCGGCAGCGGCGCGGGTAGCCTGGGCGCACGAAGTGCCGCTGTTTATCCTCGGTGGCGGCTCCAACATTTTGGTCAGCGAGCGGGGCGTGCGTGGATTGGTGATCCACAATCGGGCCGATTACGTCGTCTTTGATGGCGCACGTGTCACCGCCGACGCGGGAGTCAGCACTATCTCTCTGGCGCGGCGCTGCGCCAAACGAGGCCTCTCCGGTCTAGAATGGGCCATCGGCATCCCCGGCACGCTGGGTGGGGCAGTGTTCGGCAACGCTGGCGCACATGGCGGCGACATGCGGAGCGTGGTGCTCTATGTAGATGCTGCCGTGCCCAAAAGCAACGTGCGCCTTTCCAACTCCGACCTAGCCTTCCAGTACCGCTCCTCTGTCCTCAAGCGCGTGCCGCGCAAACTAGTTATCTTGCGAGCGACCCTCCAGCTTAAACGTGACCATCCGGCGGCGATTGCAGCACGCATGGAGGAGTACAATACCTACCGCAGGCGCACCCAGCCGCCCGGTGCAACCATCGGCAGTATGTTTAAGAATCCGGAAGGGGACTTTGCCGGTCGGCTGGTGGAGGCCGCCGGATTGAAGGGAGCGCGCATCGGTGGGGCGCAGATCAGCACAGTGCACGCCAACTTTTTCGTCAACCTCGGCGGGGCGACGGCGGACGATGTGCGGGCACTCATCGATCTGGCCCGCAACGAGGTGCTACGTCAGTTTGGGGTGGAGTTGGAGCTGGAGATCGAGCTAGTGGGTGAGTGGTAAACATAGAGAGGGGCCTCACCCCCTCCTAGCATCCTGACGAGTACTTTGCTTCTCCTTCGTCCGCAAGGGGAGAGAGGGAACAGGGGGGTGAGGTTCCCCCTGCCCCATTGGCGCCTCCCTGTATGCAGCATACAATAAGAGGGTGCAACCATCATCCCAGCACGCATGAGGACGAAAGCCCTATGCTGGAACCACTCCATGTCGGCACACGGGTGCATTTCATGGGCATCGGCGGCTACGGCATCAATCCCATCGCCCGCGTGATGCACGAACTGGGTTATGCCGTCTCCGGCTGCGACCTCAACGAGTCCCCGCTCATCGCCCCTCTGCGTGAGGCGGGCATCCCCGTTGAGATCGGCCACAACCCTGCCCATCTGGACCTCTACATGCCCCAGGCACTGGTGATCTCCTCCGCTATCCCCCCCGACAACCGCGAGGTGTGGGCCGCCGTCGAGCGCGGCATTCCCGTTTTCAAGCGTGCCGATATCCTCGGCGAGTTGATGCAACAGCGCTTTGGCATCGCCATCGCCGGAACGCACGGCAAGACAACCACTACCGCCATGACGGTCAGCGCATTGGTAGGCTGCGGGCAGGACCCTACCTTTATCGTCGGCGGGGTGCTGCGCGATCTGGGCACCAACGCCCGCGCTGGGGGCGGCGCAGCGTTCGTCATCGAAGCCGACGAGTACGACCGCATGTTCATGGGCCTGTGCCCGCGCATCGCCGTCATCACCACCATTGAGATGGATCATCCCGATATGTTTGCCAGCCTCGCCGATGTGCGGGCGCTGTTTGAGGAGTTCGCCGCACTGTTGCCGGAAGACGGCCTGCTCATCGGCGGCCATGACAATGAAGAGGCGCGGCGCATCACCGAGGGGCGACGGGCACAAGGGCTGCCCGCCGTTACCTATGGGCTGCTGGGCGGCGACTGGACGGCTTCCGATGCGCTGCCCAATCAGCGAGGCGGCATGGACTTTGTAGCCTGCTACGGTGGCCAGCCGTTGGTGGAAGTCTCTTTGCTGGTGCCGGGGATGCACAACGTGCAGAATGCACTGGCCGCGCTGGCCGTCGCCGATGCGTTGCACCTGCCGCTAGAACAGGCAGCGGCGGCACTAGGAAGCTTTAGCGGCGTAGGACGGCGCTTTGAACTGCGCGGCGAAGCGCAGGGCGTAGTCATCATTGACGACTACGCTCACCATCCCACCGCCATCCGTGCGACGCTTGCCGCCGCCCGCCTGCGCTATGCGGACTGCCCTATCTGGGCGGTGTGGCAACCACACACCTACAGCCGCACCAAAGCCCTGCTGGATGAGTTCGCCGCGAGCCTCAGCGAAGCCGACCACGTGATCATCACCGATGTGTACCGCTCGCGGGACGTGGAGACGTTCGGCATCGGGCCAGAGGATGTGCTGGCGCGTATGGGGTATCACCGCGATGCGCGGCACATTGGCGATCTGCAGGCGGTCGTCGAGTTTCTCGCGCTGAACGTGCGGCCGGGTGATGTGGTGATCGTGATGAGCGCGGGCGACGCTACCGCCATAAGCGACGGCTTGCTTGCCGCGCTGGGCGGGGAGTAACTCCGCTCGCCTTTATCCTTGCCCTCCGCGGACCTTCCCCCCGCTGAAGGGCATGCCGAAGAGCGGAGCAAAGATGCACAGGTCAAAGACGCCCGCCGCGAGCGGCACAACGCCGACCACCGCCAGCACAATGCCCACCGTGCCCTTGACGATCAACAAGCCGACGACGATCAAGGCGATGCCGGCGATGGCGCGGATCAGGCGGCCTGCCGGCGAGACCATAAACTTGACGAAGCCCATTGTCTTCTCTCCTTTTAGGGTAGGGATACTCAACTATAGTTGAGTATAGCGCAAGGTGCAGAGCGAAAGCGAACGAATCGCCGCAAACGCCGTATGATAAAAGGTTGGGGAGAAGAGGCGGACATGATCCATGTGATCCGCTACGAGGAACTCACCTGGCCGGAGGTGGCTGCGCTGCCGCGCCACTTGCCACTGGTGCTGCCACTAGGCGAGGGCTACAACCTCGCGGACATTGGGCGGGCGCTGGAGGTGGAAGAATACTGTCTTCTGCCCGCCCTCCCCTACGGTTGGGCAGGGAGCATCGTTGCGGTGAGCGAGGAGACGCTGCGCCGCGTGGTCGGTGGGATTTTCACGGGGCCGCATGAAGAAGGTTTCACCCGTCTGGTAGTGGTGCATGGTGGCCCGGAGAATCTGGATATGCTGGGGGTGCACCAACTCCGCCTGTGCAGGGCGCAGCAGTCCACACCGCAGGTAGCAGCCACGCCGCAGCGCGTGATCCTCATCCCCTGCGGCCACACCGAGCAGCACGGCTATCACCTGCCGATGAACACCGATACGGTGATCATCGACGCCATTGCAAGCGGCGTGGTAGCGGCCATCCCCGATGACGCTGAGCGTCTCCCTACCCTGCCCTATGGCGTCAGCACGCACCGCCGCGAGTTTGCCGGTACGTTCAACGTGGGAGGGCGCACCTTTGAGGACTTCCTGCTGGAGGTGATCGATGCGCTGGTGGCACGCGGCGCAGATCGCCTCTATCTCATCAGCGGACACGGCGGCAACATGTCGTTTTTGGTCAACGTGGTCAAGTGGGCCGGCGAGCGTCATCCGGAGACATTCATCGCCACCGCCTACCTGCACACGGCGGGGCGCATCGCCGCGCCGGTGGTAGCGCAGTATCGCCGTTCGCAGCGCGGGGGGATGGGGCACGCAGGCGAGTTGGAGACCTCCTACATGCTGTACCTACGGCCTGAGTTATGCCGCATGGATCGCGTGGTGGACGAAACCGACTTCATCAGCACACCGGGCTACTACATGGATTGGATCGAGGGCGGGGACCTGATCGCCAATCCGCCCTGGAGCGACGACACGGCTACCGGCGCCTACGGCGCGGGGAGCCTCGCCAGCGCCGAGAACGGGGCGCGTTGGCTACAGGCCGCCATAGAGGAGAAGATCGCCCACGTGCGCGAAATCCACGAACAGCAGAACCGTCGGCAGGCCAAGCGGCATCCGCAGTGAGCAGCGAGCGACCATCAATCTGCTGGCCGTTAATAATCCACACTTCCCCGCCGACCCACGCGGGAGAGCCGCCGATAGCGGCGTCCTTGGGGGAGACCTTCGTAGGTGGCGTTGCCGGTAGAGGGCGGCCTGATGCGCCGCAGCAGAGGCGGCCTGTGACGCGAGATGCTCATCAGCAGGCCCACCGCCGCCATCACCGTCACGAGGCTGGAGCCGCCGTAGCTAATGAACGGCAGCGGTACACCAGTAAAGGGGATCACCGCCGTCATGACTGCCACATTGAGCAGGGCCTCATAAGCGATCCACGCCCCGATGCCTGTCGCCAGCACCGCACCGAACGGCTCGCGAGCGTTGCGTGCAATGCGGAAAGCCCGCCATACGAACAGCGCAAACAGCATCACCACCACCAAGCAACCGAACAGCCCCAACTCCTCACCGATGATGGCAAAGATGCTATCGGTGTGAGCGGCAGGTAAGAAACCGAACTTCTGACGGCTCTGGCCCAGCCCTACCCCAAACCAGTTGGGAGTGAAGGCGCTCCCCTGACGGCTGCCGGATGCTGTGAAAGCAATGATGGCCTGCTGCACATGCCACGAAGCCTGCGTCAGGTCCTGCATGGCCTGCAGGTGCTCCACGAGGCGCTGGCGGGCGTAGTCAAACTGCGTACTGACCATCCACGCCACAAGGGCAGCGCCCATCCCTGCCAACACGATCTGGATAATGTTGGCCCCGGCCACAAAGAACATCGTCCAAGCCGTCAGCACAATGATGGCTGCCGTACTAAGGTCCGGTTGCAGCACGATCAGCCCGCCCACCAGACCAACCAGGATGGAGAAGGGGATCAGGCCGTAGCCGATGCGCTGCAACTGCTCCTGCCGCGAGGCCAGCCATGCGCCAAAGTAGATGATGACGGCCAGCTTAGCCGCTTCGCCGGGCTGAATGGACCCCTGATAAAACGAACGCTGGGCGCCGAGGGCACGGTTGTTATTGAGGATGAGCAGGCCGCCGAGGGCCACGATGGTGACGATCATGATGCCCAACGCCACCCGTCGATCGCGCAGGATACGGTAATCCAAGCGCCAAGCAATGACCATCACTGCCGCACCGATGATCAGCGAGCGCAGCTGATTGAGGAAAATGCGCACCGGCGAGCCGTACTCCAGATAGCTCCAGTCAAAGGTGGTGCTGTAAACCATTAGCAGGCCGATGGCCAGCAGCGCCACGACGATAAGCAGTAGGTAGATGTCGAAATCAAATACGGTCGGCGCGGGCGGTGCGACCGGGCTGCCCTCTTCGGAGGGAATTTGATCTCGTGTTGTGACGGCCATAGGATACCCTCACCCCTTACAGAGAAAAGCCGTCCTCGCCCCTGCTATTTCCTCTCCACCAAAGGGAGAGAAAACCAAAGGGTGCGGGTTACAACCTCCCCACCAGCTTCCTGAAGTGCTCACCGCGCTCCTCAAAGTCCTTGTAGGCGTCGAAGCTTGTGCAGCCGGGCGCCAGCAGGACCACATCGCCATCGGTGGCCATACGGGTAGCCAGCAGCACGGCTTCCTCCAGTGTGCTAACCTGCTCAATGGGCGTGGTGGTGCAGAAGAGCGCCCGTGCCGTCGCCATCACCTCGGCGATCATGCGCCCCGCCTCGCCAAACGTAATGACCGCACGGCAGCGCTTCACGGCCAGCGCGGCCAGTTCCTCCCAGGGCAGCTTTTTATCCCGCCCACCCAGCAGCAGCAGCACCGGATCGTCCTTGTACGCCTCCAACGCAGCGATGACGCGCTCCGGCGCGGTGGCGATAGAGTCGTTGACGAAGCGCACGCCCTGCCACTCACGCACCAGTTCCAGACGGTGCGGCACCCCGCGAAACTTCAGAATGGCCTCGCGCATGGCCTCGACCGGCGCACCTGCTGCACCGGCGATGGCGCAGGCGGCCAACACGTTCAGCACGTTATGTGCGCCGCGCAAGGGAATCTCTGCCATGGTACACACCGGCTGCATGGGATCGATGAAAGTGGGGCGGCACACCACCTTGTCCCCCACCAGCCAAGCCCCCACATCGGCGGGTACCGTCGCGCTGAAGGTGGCCAGCTCATGCCGCACGCGCGGGCGCAGCGAGTAGGCAATGGGATCGTCATGTCCCAGCACGGCAACATCGCCCACCACCTGATTATCTAGGATGCGTGCCTTGGCCTCGATGTAGGCTTCCATCGTCTTGTGGCGGTCAAGGTGGTTGGGGGTGATGTTGAGAATGGCAGCAATATGCGGACTGGCCGTCATGATCTCCAACTGGAAGGAGGAAAGCTCCATCACAGCGATATCGCTGGGCTTGATGTAGGGCAGATCGGCGATGAGTGGGTTGCCGATGTTGCCGCCTACCCAGGGCAGCATACCGGCAGCCTCTATCATCTTGCCGACCAAGGCGGTGGTGGTCGTTTTGCCCGCCGAGCCGGTGATACCGATCACATGGCAAGGGCAGCGCTCCATGAACAATTGGGCATCGTTGCTGAGGGGGATGCCGCGCCGCAGTGCTTCTTGCACGATAGGCGCATCGGTGGGCACACCACCGGAGAGGCAGATGAGGTCCGTGCCGTCCAGCAGGTCAGGGGGATGCTCGCCCAACACGGTGCGCAAGGTCAGCCCGCCGATCTCCTTAAGCGCATCGCCGAGCTGATCGGCGGGGCGCAGATCGCTGGCGATGACCCGTGCGCCGATGCTGTGCAGCCACTTGACCAGCGCCGTGCCTTGCCGCGCCAGCCCAAGGACCAGCACCTGCTTGCCGCTGAGGGGATCGCTCATAGAGACTCCTGAGAAGCGCCACGCTAGATCGGTGAGTTGTAATGTAATGGTAGCACGAGAGAGGTGTCCTGCATATGCACCTCACCTCCTATCCCTCTCTCGCAGCTTCGGGGAGGGTGAGGCAAGGCGAGCCGGAGGGTATGGGGCAGCCTCAACCAACGTTCGCCGGTGAGTGGAGACGCCGTCCCCCAGCCACCTCCTCATGCCTGCAAATCCTTGACCTTCACCCAGAAGGCCTCCTGCGGCTTGATGACCAGAATATCCACCGGCCCGCCGACGATCTTGGGTCGCGGATGGAAGCGCATCGTGTCGGCGGTAACCTGCACAGCGTAGCGGGCGTAGTCAATGGCATCCTGTAGCGTGAAGAACCCCCACTGAATGGGAAAGTGCGGCAGCGGTTTGAACTCGCCGTCCTCGCCCATCATGCCCACCGGCATCAGCAGCCGCGTGAGGATGTCCGTTACCCCACGCCACGAGGCCCCCCATTGACCGGGGCGGTTCAGCCGCGTGATGCGCCCTGTTTTGATAAGCGCCTCCCATACGTGCTGTTCGGGGCCGCCCTCACCCTGCTTGTAGCCCGCCACCAGAAAGCCGCTATCAGGCGAGACCTCCAGCCGATTGAAATAATCCACCAACGCCTGCGGCACTTCGTCCACGCTGAGGTCGCGGCGGTGGACCTCTTCATTGATGAACGACTCAATATAGCCGCTGATGGGCACGCCCTGTACATCCGGCGCCCCGAAGACCGAAAGGCCGATGTTATTCAGCGTGAGGAACGTCTTGTAGGTGGAGTCGGAGAGGCCCACGCCCAGCTGGATGATCTGCGTATTGCCCTGCTCCTGCCGTGCGGAGAGCGTCAGCCGGCTGTCGCTGGCCATGACGATCCCCTCACGCACGTACAGGGTGATGATGAACGACATAGCAACTCCTTTTTGACATTGGCGGAGACCTGCTTACGATTGTATGCTATTCGGCACAGCGGCCAAAATGACGCCATACCTTGCGCATCCAAGTTCCACATCCCTGCGACGAGGGGCGCTTCCTTCCCCGCCCAAATATGATATAATTTATCCGCGCAGTATAAATTGCCGTGCCTCAGATGCCGTCCACGACATCCCCGCACGGCCCAAGGGGGAGAGAGATGGAAACCAAGCTGCAGCCGCAGACCAAGATTGACGATGCGGGAGTTGAGCTTGACGAGCAAGCGCTGGAGCAAATGTACTGGGAGATGCTGCGCTCGCGGCGGCTGGATGAGCGCGGCTGGGTGCTCCACCGTCAGGGCAAGATCGCTTTTCACATCTCCGGTTTCGGCCATGAGGCCATTCAAGTGGCAACGGCCTTTGCCATCCGCAAGGGCTATGATTACGTCCATCCCTACTACCGCGATCTGGCCTTAAACCTTGCGTTGGGCTACACCCCGCGCGAGTTCATGTTGGCCCTTTATGGCAAGCAAGGTGAGACGACCAGTGGAGCGCGTCAGATGCCCTCGCACTGGGGATCGCGGCGGCTGAATATTGTCTCCGGCTCTAGCCCGGTGGCGACGCAAGTGCCGCAGGCAGCAGGGATGGCATTGGCGGTGAAGCTGCGGGGTGAGGATCGGGTGGTCATCACCAGTCTTGGGGAAGGATCGACCAGCCAAGGCGAGTGGTACGAAGGGATGAACTGGGCCGGGGTGCACAACTTGCCCCTCATCTGCATCGTGGAAAACAACATCTACGCCATTTCGGTGCCCGTCCACAAGCAGATGGCCGTGCAGAACGTCGCCGACCGCGCACCGATGTTCGGCGTGCAAGGGGTAATCGTGGATGGCAACGATGTGCTGGCCTGCTATCGCGCTATGAAAGAGGCCGTTGAGCGTGCCCGCAACCCCCAGAGCAAGATGCGCGCCACCCTATTGGAAGCCAAAACCTACCGTCCCGTGCCGCACTCTTCGGATGATGATGACCGCACCTACCGCACCCGTGAGGAGGTGGAGGCTTGGAAACAGCGCGACCCGCTGATGCGCTATCAGGCTTACCTGTTGGAGCGCGGCATCTTGACCGAAGAGAAGATCGCTGCCTACGAAGCGCAGGCCCGCGAGGAGATCGACGCGGCGCAGGCAGCCGCTGAGGCGGCTCCGTACCCGCCGCCGGAGTATGCGCTGGAGAAACTGTTTGCCCCCTCACCAGGAGAATGAGCGACCCATCTGGAGAACGGCGGTGGTTAGTTGTTTTGGCCAACCGCTAACCGCAAGGAGTGATGAGTTCAATGCCAGAAATGACGCTGATTGATGCCATCCGCGAGGCGATGGACGAGGAATTAGCCCGCGATGAGCGCGTGTTCATCACCGGCGAGGATGTGGGGCCGCGCGGCGGCGTGTTCCGCGCCACACTGGGCCTGTACGACAAATACGGCCCTAACCGCGTGATCGATTCACCGCTGGCCGAGCTGAGCATCGTGGCGATCGGCATCGGCGCGGCGCTGGCCGGGATGCGCCCCATCTGTGAAATCCAGTTCGCCGACTTCATCCACCCGGCCTTTAACCAGATCGTCAACGAGGCGGCACGCTTCTATTACCGCTCGGATGGTCAGTGGCCTGTCCCGCTGGTGATCCGTGCGCCCTACGGCGGCGGGATCGGCGGGGGGCTGTACCACTCGCAGAGCGTGGAGGCTTTCTTTGCCCACGTGCCGGGCCTTAAGGTAGTCGTGCCTAGCAACCCACGCGACGCTAAGGGCCTGCTCAAGTCCGCCGTGCGCGATCCCAACCCCGTGCTGTTCTTCGAGCCAAAGAAAGGCTACCGCCTCATCCGCGGCGAGGTGCCGGAGGGCGAGTACACGGTGCCCATCGGCCCGGCGCAGGTGACGCGCAGCGGCAGCGACCTGACGGTGTACGCCTACGGCATGATGCACTTCTACACCCTGCAAGCCGCCGAGATGGTCGCCGCGCAGGATGGCATTCAGGCCGAGGTGGTGGACATCCGCACGCTGGCCCCGCTGGACAAACAGACCATCCTTGAGTCGTTCAAGAAGACCGGCAAGGCACTCATCGTCTATGAGGACAACCGTTTTCTGGGCTACGGTGCAGAGATCGCTGCCATCCTCGCCGATGAGGCCTTTGAATGGATGGATGGCCCCATCCGCCGACTGGCAGGCCCGGATGTGCCCGGTGTGCCCTTCTCACACTCCATGCAGGATTTCTTTATGCCCAGCGTAGAGAAGATCGCGCAGGCGATGCGCGAGTTGGCAGGGTACTAAACATGCGGCAGGGGTAAAGAAAGAGAGAACGACTTATGCCAACAGAGGTTGTGATGCCCCAGCTGGGGGAAAGCGTTGTGGAAGGAACCGTCGGGCGCTGGCTGAAGCAGGTTGGCGAGCGTGTGGAGCAGTACGAGGCCCTGCTGGACGTGGAGAGCGACAAGGTAGATACGGAAATCCCCTCCCCCGCCTCAGGTGTCCTGCTGGCGATCTACGTCCCGGAGGGTCAGACGGTGCGTGCCGGGACGGTGCTGGCGCTGATCGGTGAGCCGGGCGAGGAAGTGCCGTCTGCCCCCCAGCCTGTCACAGCCCAAGCCGCCGAAGCAACCGCCACTGAAGCAACCACTGCCGAAGCAGCTCCCACCGCCGCTCGCAGCAGCGATGGTGGGCGGCCTGAGCGCGGCCCGCGCATCTCACCGGTCGTGGCCAATATCGCCGCGCAGCACGGCGTGGACGTCAGCCGCGTGCGTGGGACAGGGCGCGGGGGGCGCGTCACCAAGAAGGACATTCTGGCCTATGTGGAGCGCCTACAGCGCGGCGAAGCAGCACCCGCTGTCATCGCTGAGGCGCAGCCCGCCCCCTGGGAAGTCCCTGGGTCAGGCGACCTCTTCAAGCCGACGGACGATCTCTACAAGCAGGCCGCCGCACCCGTTGCGCCCGTCGCTCCGCCCGATCATGTTCACAAGGCCCCGCCCGCCGTCGGAAGGCCCGGTGAAGTGGTGCCGCTTAGCAAGATGCGGCGGCGCATCGCCGAGCACATGGTGTTGAGCAAACTGCACACCGCCCCCCACGTTACCACCGTGTTTGAGGCCGACTTGAGCCGCGTCATCGCCCACCGTGCTGCCCACAAGGAAGAGTATGCCGCACGCGGCGTTAACCTCACCTTCACTGCCTATTTTGTGGCGGCGGCGGCTAAAGCCCTGCGCCTACACCCGATGGTCAACAGCCAGTGGATGGAGGAGGGCATCCTGCTGCACCGCGAGGTGAACATCGGCATGGCGGTGGCGATTGACGAGGGGCTGATCGTGCCCGTGATCCGCCACGCTGATGAGCTATCGCTCATTGGGCTGGCACGCCAGATCAACGATCTGGCCGAGCGCGCCCGCCAAGGCCGCTTGGCGCCCGATGAGGTGCAGGGCGGCACCTTCACCATCACCAATCACGGCGTTTCCGGCAGCCTGTTCGCCACGCCCATCATCAACCAGCCACAGACGGCCATTCTGGGGGTGGGGACCATTCAGAAGCGCGTCATCGTGACCGAGGACGACGCCATCGCCATCCGCCCCATGGTGTACCTGACGCTGACCTTCGACCACCGCGTGCTGGATGGCGCGGCGGCGGATTGGTTCATGGTGGACCTCAAGAAGGTGCTGGAGGGCTGGCAAGAGGAGTAACGGCCGTAAGCCCTTGCCGAAAAAGCCATTGCTTTTCTGCTGCGCCCCGTCGGTCTCTCCGCATACTGGGCTTCTCGCCTCATTTTGACAATTCGCCCCACACAATCTATCATTTAGGTACACCTAAAATAGAACGGCGGGCTGGGGAATATGAGCCTCATAGAACTGCTGCGCGATCTTCATCCCGTGACCCAAGCGCTTTTGGCTACCGGCTTCACCTGGGGCGTGACAGCGCTGGGGGCGGCCAGCGTATTCCTCACCCGGCAGGTCAGCCGCCGCCTGCTGGACGCCATGCTGGGCTTTGCGGCAGGCGTGATGATCGCCGCCAGTTACTGGTCGCTATTGGCACCCGCGATCGAGATATCCGCCCAGATAGGCGTCCCGCAGTGGCTTCCGGCGGTGGTGGGCTTCCTGCTGGGCGCAGCCTTCCTGCGCGGCGTGGACTTTGTGCTGCCGCACCTGCATCGCGGCCTGCCACTGGAGAGCGCCGAGGGCCTCAAGACAACCTGGCAGCGCACTATCCTGCTGATCCTCGCCATCACCCTGCACAACTTTCCTGAAGGGCTGGCGGTGGGCGTCGCCTTTGGCGCGGCGGCGAGCGGCCTGCCGCAAGCGAGCGTGGCCGGAGCGGTCGCATTGGCGATCGGCATTGGCCTGCAGAATTTCCCCGAAGGGGTCGCCGTTGCCATGCCACTGCGCCGTGAGGGCGTCTCGCCGTTCAGGAGCTTCTGGTATGGGCAACTCTCGGCAGTGGTAGAGCCAGTAGCCGGTATGCTAGGGGCGGGGGCGGTGCTCCTCATGCGCCCGCTGCTGCCTTATGCGCTGGCATTCGCCGCCGGCGCGATGATCTTCGTCGTGATTGAGGAAGTGGTGCCGGAAGCTCAACGCAGCGGCCACGGCGATATTGCCACCATGGGTGCCATCCTCGGCTTTGCAGTGATGATGCTGCTGGACGTGGCGCTGGGGTAGACAATCCCCTACTCCGCACATAGGATGCGCCAGACACGAGAGACCCCGTGATTCTGACAACCTCCGCCAAATGGGGTACACTCGCCGCTGTGAATTCCGCTGGTGAGAGGCCCCATGAACGAACGCCTGCGCCGCGCCCTGCCTGATCTGCTGATCGCCACCCTACTGCTGGCCATCCCGCTGATCGTCTTCTTTCCCCAAACGCTGGGCGGCAGGACAATGCTCCCCGCCGATGTGCTCTACCGCTGGCAGCCTTACCGCGCTCTGGCCGATGAAGTAGGCGTACGCCAGCCGCACAACGCCCTGATCGCCGATTTGGTGCTGGAAAATCTGGCCTGGAAGCAGTTTGCCCGCCAGCAGCTCGCCGCAGGCAACATCCCTCTTTGGCAGCCTAACATTCTGGCCGGGTCGCCGTTCCTTGCGGCGGGCCAGTCCTCCATGCTCTACCCTTTCAGCTTGCTCTTCCTCATCCTGCCACCAGCGACGGCCTTCGGCTGGTTTGCCGTC
>Ga0197142_1002277_pt1 | contig 16907 bp, 15 predicted proteins | sample GBS60_MetaG_FD_148614 | JGI IMG/M metagenome (GOLD analysis project Ga0197142, IMG submission 148614) | Sediment microbial communities from Great Boiling Springs, Gerlach, Nevada, United States - GBS 60_MetaG | ecosystem: Environmental > Aquatic > Thermal springs > Hot (42-90C) > Sediment...
GTTAGCCGCTATCGCTACTGCTGCCGATGTCGTCCCGTTGGTTGGCGAAAACAGGCTCATCGTCCGAGAAGGTTTGAATTTGCTCCGTTCGGCAAGGCATTTGGGTTTGAAAGCGCTGATGGATGTCGCAAGGGTAGAACCTTCAAACCTTCGCAGTTTCCACCTGAGTTTCATCCTTGCACCCAGAATAAATGCCGTCGGTCGCATGGACGACCCCAAGCCCGCTCTCAAGTTGCTTTTGACCACCAACCAGAACGAAGCCTATCAATTGGCGACCAAATTAGACGAAGAGAACCGAAAGCGACAGAAAGAAGAGGACATGACCCTGCGGATGGCAGTTGAGATGGTTGAAAGCGAACTTGACTTGACAAAAGAGCGGGTCATCGTCTTGGCATCACCTGAATGGCATCCCGGCATTATCGGCATAGTGGCAGCAAGGCTCGTTGAACTTTACGCGCGCCCAACTTTCCTGATCGCACTCAAAGGAGAAATTGGCAGAGGTTCTGCCCGAAGCATTGAAAACTTCTCCGTCTCAGACGCTTTGCTCGCTTGCAAATCCATCATCGTCAGCGGTGGCGGTCACAAAGCAGCGGGCGGATTTGTCATCCCCTGCGAAAACATCCCTCTCCTCCGTGACCATCTAAACGCTTTGGCAGAGGCTTGGCTCAGCGATGAGGATTTGCTCCGCCGAGTCCGCATAGATGCCATCGTTTCCGCCAACGAAATCAACCTTAAAACTGTCAAGGAACTTGAAGCCCTTGAGCCGACAGGATATGGCAACCCCAAACCCGTGTTGATGCTTCAAAACGCCAAACTCGTTTACGCCGAAAAGTTGCCGGCGCAAGGGACAAGCAGATTGCTTGTCCGAGTTCGGCAAGGCGAAAGGGTTTTGGAATTGGTGGGGGATGGCATGGGCGAACTCGTCAACGAGTTACAATTGGGTTCAACGGTTCATGTCTGCTTCACAGCCGAAGTCAAATACACCAACGGCATCCCCACCCTTGACCTTCAAATCGTTGACATAGCACCCGCAAATTCCGAACGCATTATCCTTCGCCAAAAGTGAACTTGCCAAATGGCACAAGGCAAAAAGTCCCTTTTGAGCGAAGGTGATCAAAGTTGGCGCAAGTTCGGAAGGACTTTAAGCCCATCGTTCTCGTTTCTGCGTCGCCTCGGCGACAACAGTTGCTCAAGCAAATCGGCGTCCCGTTTGAGGTTTGCCCTGCAGGGATTGACGAAACTTTGCCCGACCGAGTTGACGACCCTGAAGCCTTTGCGGTTGAATTGGCTTTCAGGAAAATCCGAGCCGTCGCAAAAGAGTTTCCTGATAGGTGGCTTTTAGCAGCCGACACATTGGTTTTGTTTGGCAATGAACCTTTGGGCAAGCCGAAAACTTGCGAGGAAGCAGCCTTGATGTTGCGCAAACTCTCTGGACGAACGCATATAGTCGTGACAGGTCTTTGCTTGGCGAAGACCGACAAAAAGGGCAGAATCCGCCGGTGCCTCAAAGCATCAGAGATGACATTTGTGACCTTCCGAAGTCTGACCGACGAAGAAATCACAGCCTACATTGCAACTGGTGAACCTATGGACAAGGCAGGCGCTTACGGCATACAAGGTAGGGCTGCTATCTTCGCAACCCGCATTCTCGGCTGCTACTACAATATCGTTGGTTTGCCTTTGGCAAAATTGGCGATGATGCTCAGAGAAGCGGGCATTGAGGTGGCGGGGTTTTGGCAAAGTTCATGCAACGAAAGTCACGAGACCAACCGAACGGGAACGCCCCTTTCTGCAAGGTAGCGTTTGATGTCGGCGATGCGATATTTGCCGTAGTGAGTGATAGAAGCAATCAATGCCGCCTCCGCTTTGCCGATGGTCAACGCCTCATAGATGTGCTCCAAAGTTCCTGCGCCTCCTGAAGCGATGACGGGAACTGGAACTGCTTCTGCCACCCGTTTGGTCAAACCGATGTCGTAGCCTGCTTGTGCGCCGTCGGCATCCATGCTTGTCAACAGAATTTCACCTGCCCCCAACTCAACGGCTTTGACAGCCCACTCAATTGCGTCCAAACCTGTAGGTGTCCGACCACCGTGAATGTAAACTTCCCAGCAGCAGTTCTCTTCAAACCGTTCGTCGCCTTCAAAAGGTTTCGGCTCACGACCGACCCGTTTAGCATCAATGGCAACGACGATGCATTGGCTGCCGAAACGCTCAGAGGCTTCGCGAATTAGGTCAGGGTTTTGCACGGCTGCGGTGTTGATGCTGACTTTATCGGCACCTGCCTTGAGCACTTCTCGGATGTCTTCCACAGTCCTCAAACCGCCGCCGACAGTGTAAGGGATGAAGACTCGTTCAGCGACCCTTGCTGCCAGTTCAACGACGATTCTGCGCCGCTCAGCAGAAGCCGTGATGTCCAGAAAGACCAACTCGTCAGCACCTTCGGCATCATAGTAAGCGCCAAGTTCAACGGGGTCGCCAGCATCGCGAAGTTGGAGAAAGTGAGTTCCCTTGACAACTCGTCCGTCCTTGACATCCAAGCAAGGGATGATTCGTTTCGCCAGCATCTTCATCACCTCAGCCCAATTTTCAACAGACCAAGCAGACGAAGCCCTTGAGGTATTCGCTCTCGGGAAAGTTTAGCAATATCGGATGGTCACGGCTCTGGCTTAACCGTTCAACGATTAGGACATCACGCTTAGCGTCAAGGGCAGCCTCAAACAGGACTTGTTGGAACATTTCAGGGCTGACCATGCCCGAACAGGAGAAGGTCACGAGGAAACCACCGGGCTTCAGCAACCTCATTGCCAGCCAGTTGATGTCCTTGTAACCGCGCAAAGCGTTGGGCACCGTTGCTTTCGTCGGAGCAAACCTTGGCGGGTCAAGGACGATGGCGTCAAATTGTTCGCCTGCATCTCGGAACTTTCGCAAAACTTGGAAGGCGTTGCCTTCCAAAGACTGAACTGACCCAGCGAACCCGTTGATGGCGGCGTTCTCTTCTGCTAACCTTAGGACTTCTGCGGAAGTGTCAAGGTTGATGACTTGCTTTGCCCCTGCCCTCAGCGCGTAGACGGCGAAACTGCCCGTATAAGAGAAAGCGTTCAGAACCCGTTCGCCCTTTAGATACGGTTCCGAACGAAGTCGGTTTTCGCGTTGGTCAAGGTAAAAGCCCGTTTTGTGCCCGCGCCAAACATCAACGAGGAATTTGAGCCCGTGCTCGGTTATGGTGACTCGCTCGGGTGGGGGTTCGCCTTTAATCGGTCCGATGCGGGGCAAAAGTTTTTCCCTGAGCCTCGTGTCAAAATCGCTCCGCTCAAAAACTCCTTTCGGCTTGAGCAACTCCATCAAAAATTCGGCAAGCAAATCACGCCACTTCTCCATCGCGGGCGTGTAAATTTGCACGACGACGAAATCGGCATAGCAGTCGGCAATTACTCCGGGCAAGAAATCGCTTTCGGCATAAACGAGCCTGAAGGCATCGGTTTGGTCTGGTATGCCCAACTGTTTGCGCCTCTGCCATGCCTGCTGTAGTCTGTTCCAAAGCCACTCTTCATCAAGCCGCTCGTCCGGTCTCCAAGTTGCAATGCGGACGGGCACTTCAGATTGAGGGTTAACGAACCCGCGAGCCAACCAAGTCCCGTCTTGGCTCACGACATCAACGACATCGCCCGGTTGAACTTTGCCTTCAATTTTCGCCACTGAACCGCTGAAGAGCCAAGGGTGGCGTCTTTTGACCGCATCTTCGCGCTCTGGCTTGACAATCACTTTCCCCGTCGGTTCGCCCTTTGGCATGCTGACCACCTATGCAGCGATTTTGTCGCAATGTGGCAAACTGATGACTGTCCTATTGGGAAAACCGTTTGCGAAAGGGGATGGGCAAAAATGGTCGGAGTCAAAGTCACGCCCCAAGAGAAAAACTCCCGGCTGAGAAAACTTTTGGAGCAACCGGGTATCATCCGCAGTTTTGGCGCCCACGATGTTTTCACCGCACTGCTTGTTGAGCGGGCAGGTTTTGAAACTGTTTTCATCGGCGGTTTCGGAACTTCGGCGAGTCTGTTGGGTTTGCCAGACATCAACTTCCTGACCCTAAGCGAGATGGCTGATGCTGTCCGAAGGATGGCTCGCCGCTTGACAGTCCCGCTGATTGCTGACGGCGACACAGGACACGGCGATGTCCACAATGTCGTTAGGACGGTCGTTGAGTTTGAATCGGCTGGTGCGTCGGGAATCATCTTGGAAGACCAAGTTGTGCCGAAAAGGTGCGGTCATTTTGAAGGCAAGCAAGTCATCCCTGCTGAGGAGATGGTTTTGAAACTGAAAGCAGCACAGAAAGCCCGAACGGACAAAAACTTTGTCATCATCGCCCGAACCGACGCCCGAGAAGTTTACGGTCTTGAAGAAGCCATAAGGCGAGCCAACATGTATGGCGATGTTGGAGCCGATGTCGTCTTCATTGAAGCACCGATGTCCGTTGCCGAACTTGAAGAAATTGCCGAACGCGTCCCATATCCCAAGTTCGTCAACATGCTGACGGGCGGGAAGACACCCATCCTGACGGCAAAAGAGTTGGAGCAAATGGGCTACAAAATCGTCGTCTACCCCATTGACACTTTGTTGGTGACGGCGAAGGCGGTGATGGAACTGACGAAGGCGTTGATGGAAACAGGGACGACTTTGGCGATGCAAGACAGGATGGTGACCTTTGACGAACTTAAGGAAATTTTGGGCGTTGATGAGTGGCTTAGTTTGAGGGACGCCCTGAAAGCCTGAGCGAGCAAAGGTAGGTGATGCCCGTGCGAGTGCTCGTAGCCGAAGACGAATACCTTGTGCGGGAAGAGATAAAAGCGTCGCTGACCGAACTCGGGCACATCGTCGTCGGCGAAGCAAGCGACGGCGAGACAGCCTTGAACTTGGCAAAATCCGTCAAGCCTGATGCTGCTGTCCTGGACATCAAAATGCCGGGCAAAGACGGGATTGAAGTTGCGAGAGAACTTGTCAAGGAAGGGATTTGTGCTGCGGTGCTCCTCACCGCTTACGCCTTGCCCGAGTTCATCCAAAGGGCAAAGGAAGCGGGAGCGTTCGGCTTCCTGACCAAGCCTTTTGACCCCAAAGCCTTAGACGCTGCCCTGCAAATTGCCGTCGCTCGGTTTCACGAGTTCAGGAAGTTGCAGGAAGAAGTTAGCGAGTTGGAAGAGGAGTTGGCGACGAGGAAACTGGTGGAGCGGGCGAAAGGTTTGCTCATGAAGCACTACAATTTGAGCGAGGACGAAGCCTATAGGTTGCTTCAGCGGCGAAGCATGGAAACTCGCAAGCCGATGCGAGAGGTCGCCGAGGCTGTCTTGATGACCCTTGAATTGATGGAAGAGCCGAAGGCGACGAGAAAGAAACGGTGAAGGGTGAAGGGGATGCGAATCCTTTTCGTCTCGGAATGCTACCATCCAGTCCGAAACGGTGTTGTGGCAGTCATTGACATTTTGACGGAGCAACTCAAAAAGCGCGGGCATGAGGTCATGATAGTTGCGCCCAAGCACCCGAAATCCGAAGATGACCCTGAATGGGTTGTTCGCATCCCTTCCTTGCCGAACCCTTTCTACCCAGACTACCCTGCAGCCGTCCCTTGGGCTCGCCAATTGCATCAGGTCATTGACACCTTCAAGCCCGACATTGTTCATACCCACTCTTTCATGTGGCTTTCCCGTTTCGCACTTCGCCATGCCCAGAAGCGCGGCATCCCCGTCGTCACAACTTTCCACACCCTCGTGACCGAATACTTGCACTATGCGCCGGTTCCGAGGTGGATTAGTTTGCCTTTCATCGCCCGATGGGTTGCATCTTTTTGCAACAAATGTCAAGTCGTGATAATCGTCTCGCCCATTGCTGAACCTTTGCTTCGTTCCTTTGGTGTTAAGACGCCCATTGAGTTCATCCCAACAGGAATTGACGCCGAGCAGTTCGGAAAAGGCAACGGTTTCCGCGTTCGGAAGGAGTTGGGAATTCCAACGACGGCAAGCGTGCTGCTCTATGTCGGGCGGATTGCCAAGGAGAAAAACATCGCCTTTTTGCTTGAAGCCCTATCTCCTGTCTTGGCTGAAAGGCTACGGACTTATCTGGTCTTGGTCGGCGATGGTCCAGAGATGGCAGCAATGAAGGCGAAGGCGAAGAGTTTGCCTGGCGGGGAACGAATCATCTTCGTCGGCAGTCGCCCGAGAAACGAAATCCCAGACTTTCACGCTGCAGCAGATATTTTCGTTTTCGCTTCGGTCACGGAAATGCAGGGTTTAGCATTGACGGAGGCGATGATGTCGGGTTTGCCCGTCGTTGTGATCGGTGAGGGTGGCATCCGATACTTTGTCAAAGACGGCGAGGTCGGTTTTGTTGTCCCCCACGATAAAATTGGGTTCGCAAACGCCGTCAGAACCTTGCTGGACAAACCACATTTGAGGATGGCTATGGCTGAGCGGGCGAGAATGTTTGCGATGCAAACTTTTTCACTTTCGGTGTGCGTGGACAGGCTTGAGAGCCTTTACCAAAAGGTCTTGGCAAAAGAATTTGAGCGTGTTTGAAAGTTGGGTGGGGAAGGGTAAACAGGCAACGACGCTGCCGATAAATCGGAGGTGTCACCAAGTTGGCAATCTTTTGTCGGCATTGCGGCAACGCAATAGGGGACGGGGTGGAAAAGTGCACTCACTGTGGCGCTTCATTGAACGGCAAGGCTGTTCCCGAAAACATTCAAACTCCACTCACTGAGCCCGCCAACAAACTGCCAGAGGTTTCGCCAGAAGATTTGCTGGCTCAAGCGATGAAGTTGGCTGATGAAGGCGCTTACGACGATGCGATTTTGCTTTGCCGACGGGCAATTGGGCTCAAGGGAGACTTCGTTGCCGCATACGCTTTCTTGGGCGAACTTTACGAGCGGGTCGGTGAAAGAGATAAGGCATTGGCTGCCTACGAGAAGGCACTGGAACTTGACAAGGACTATGAGCCCGCAAAGTTGGGCAAAGAACGGCTTGAAAAAACTCCGCCGCCTGAACCAATGCCTGCTTCCCAGCCTTCAGTCCCTAACTGGATTTGGTCTGGTCACCCCCTGCCTTTGCTGGGAGCGACAGCGTTGGTGATTTTCCTGCTGTTCGTTGTTCGGGCTATAGTTCCACCCGTTCCCAAATCCCAACCTGTCCCGCCACAGCCTCCAATCACTTTAGCACCTTTGCCCCAGCCCCACGCTGCCCCTGCAACTGCTCCACCATTACCTGCAGCAGTTGAGGTCGCATTGAAGAGAGGGATGGAAGCGCTGAATGCCAAAAGATACGACGAGGCAATCAAGTGGTTTGAGCGGGCATTACAGTTCGCACCGAACAACAACGAAGCCAGAAGTTGGCTTTTGATTGCGAGGGCAATGAAAGAAGAAGTCCAATCCCAGCGCCGACCACCTGTTGTTGCGGCTCGCCCAGAGACAGCGCCTCTGCCCGTTCTGCCTGCTCCCCCGCCTCAAAGGGAATCTCGTGCTGAGGCAATGCAGACTCCCCAAAGGTCATCTCAACGGTCTCCAACAAGGGTTGAATCACGCCAACAGCAGACCAATCAGCAACCACAACCGGCATGGGGTTGGCAATCTCAGTGGGGTTATCCGTCGCCTATGATGCCTCAATCGCCGCAAGCCAATCCTTTCATTGTTCCCAGTCAACCCCAACGCCCTGCAATACCCAACATCCCACAATCGCCAGCAATTCCGTCGCCGACGGAGAAGCCACCTGCAATTAACCCGCCAACAACTTCAGTGCCCTCAATTCCGCCACCGCCTCCAAGCATTGAGGACTTGGAGCGACAGGCTGCTCAAAAGGTCTATGAAGGCGATTTCGCTTCAGCGGCACAAATTTACCGAACCATCCTATCACGAGGCGTTGGGATTGAGCGTGAAGGCTACATCCGTCAACAACTGGCTTTGGCTTTGCAACAACTGCGAAGATACGACGAGGCTGCTGAAGAATACGCTAACGCCATCGCTGCTTATAAGCGTCAAATTGAGCAGGGCATAAATGTCGCCGCCGCTCAAAGAGGAATTGAAGCGTGCCAAAGAGGACTTGAAATTTGCAGGCGGGCAAGGTGAAACTGCATGAGGCTCATCGCAATACCGCTCCTTCTGTTGACCATTGTCGTTCCTGCGACTTCTCAACCGTTGACAGTTTTGCTTTTGCCGCCACCTTTGCCGCCAGTTAACGGTGACGCTCAAGATGCAATAGTGGCTGCTTTGCCCGTTGTCTGGCAAAAAGTGATGGGCAAGTGGGCTGTCGTCACCTTTCACAAAGAGTCGCCTTCAATTCGGCGTGCCAAGTTGGAAGGCAAGTTGCCACCTGATGCCTTGACGAACCCTTACGAACACGCCGACAAACTTTGCGCCATTGAAGGCACGAAAGTCGCCCTTTGGCTCAGGGTGACGAAATCCGAAGACAAAACTCCGCAAGCGATTGAAGCGAGGGTGCTTTTCCCCGTTGATGCCCGTTTTGAAGCCGACATCTCCCAAACGCCTGTCACGGATGAGGAGCGGAAAGTTTTTCGCCCCATTTTGCCCCGAACCCCACCAACGCCCGAAATGGTTCTCGCCTTCAGGCTTGGACAGTGGTTGAACGAACAAGTCAAACCTGCCCTTGAATCAGAGCCCACTCAAGGCACTACCCCTGACTTGAAAGTTGCCCAATCGCTGATTGCGGAAGGCAAGTGGGACGAAGCCATTCAAGCCATAAGCCGCATAATCGCTGTCTCGCCGCAAGACCCGACCCTTTACTTCCTGTTGGGGCAGGCTTATGAGGGGCAACGGAAATGGGAGGACGCTTTGCTTGAATACCGAAGGGCTGTTCAGTTGCAGCCGGAATTGCTGGACGCATGGAAAGGCGTCGCAAGGGTGGCAGCACAACGAAACCGATGGGATTTGGTCTTGACAGCAGTTAGGCAAGTCCGCAAAGGACAGGAAAGCCTTGAGCCGACTTATTTGGCTTTGGGCGCTAAGGCTGCTACCAACTTGGCGTCAACCGCTTGGAAGCAAGGACGGGACAGGGAAGCAGAAGCGTTGCAAAAGGAAGCAATTGAACTTGACACTTTGTTGCTTCAAACTGCCACAGAGCCTTCAATGGTCTTAGAAGCGGCTGAACGCTTCCAAACCAACCGCAAGTGGGATTTGGCAGCAGATGCTTTGGCTAAACTCGTCACTCAACTTACCCTTGACCTTTCCCTCGCCGACCGAATTTTGAGGATGGCGTGGGTTCTGAGGCGGTCTGACCTCGTTTACCAGTTCCTTCTCCGCATCGCCTCAGCGAAGGAAGAGTGGATGCCGAGCCGAGATGTATTTCGCATCGCCGTTGGAGTTTTGGACGATGAAGCGGTGAAGTTGTTTGAGCAAGTCAGAAACAGCCTCGCTTCCTTTGATGCCACGAAACTGAGCCGTGAAGATTTGATGGCTCGGCTGCAGAAAGTCAACGCTGAAGCGGAGCAACTTCTTAAAACCGCCCATGCCCTCAAAGCACCAGAAATTTTCGCCAAAACCCACAACCGAAGGTTGCTCAGTTACGAACTTTTCCTGCAGGCAACCACGCTTTTGATGCAATGGGTTGAGCAACCCGACGACCTGACCCGCCGCCGCTCCGTCGTCTTGTATGAGTTCGCCCGAACAGAGTTGGAGCAAGTTTGGAAGGAGGAGCAAAGGTTGAGGTGAACTCGCCCCATCGCACGAACATTGGCGAAAACCTTATCTCATGAACCTTGCTGCCCATAATTACCGAGCCATTGGACGAAAGGCAAATTATCAGCAACGGCTTGAAACAATCGCTCATCAGCAGTGAGCAATGGACAACCTTCCTGTTGAGCGAGCACGATGTAAATGCTGTCGTAAACGGGGATGCCGTGATGAAGGGCAAAGTCCAAAACATCGCTCAAAGGCGGGTCAGGAAGGACACTCAAGTTCAACTGCAGGAAAGAGAGCCAACCTATACGGGCTTCTTCTTCAGTGATGCGACCGCGATGTTAGGCAACCCACAGGGCATTAGCGACTTCGCGCAGGCAAAATTCGGGCACGATGAATTCCTCCCACACTCCCTCTTGAAATTCCTGCAGCAACTTTCGTGCTTCGGGAACTAACGGTTCGTCAGCCAAAAGCCACTTCACGACCACGCTGGCGTTCAAAACTAATCGCACCACTTACCACTCCCATACCGCATCTCCATCAAGATGTCCGTCAATGTCACCCCTCTGCCTCGCAACTTTTCTGCAAACTCCAAAATTGCGGCGACAGCCTTTCTGCGCCGTTCCAGTTCTTCGGGTGTGATTTTCACAGGTTGTGGCTTTGGCTTGACCATTGCTTTCAACTCAGCAACTTCCCGCTCCAACTTTTCAACTCGTTCTGTCAACTCTTGCAAGGTCATTTTCGGACACCTCCTAAAGGCAGCGAGTAGCGAGTGATGAATAGCGAATGATGAGCGATATTAGACGACTACTCGCTACTGGCTGCTCGCCACTCGCTTTCATGCCACTTCCCCTTTCGTCACCCTCAGGAAGACATCTTCAAGGTTCATTGTCGTTTCGCTGAAGGTAGCGATGCGGTGACCGTCCAAGATGATGCGGCGCAAAAGTTCGGCTTGGGCTTCGTCGTCGCCAACAAATTGCGCCTCCACAGTGCTGTTGACAACTTGGACATTGACAATTTCGGGTTGTTTCCTCAACCACTCGGCGAGTTTATCCGCACCGTCAAGGCAACGGATGGTCAAAAGCCTCGCAGGCTGAAGTTGCCTCAATATGTCATCAACATCGCCCCAAAGCAAAAGTTCGCCCTTCTCTATGATGCCGATTTTGTTGCAGAAGTCGGACAACTCAGGCAGTATGTGCGACGAAACGATGACGATTTTGCCCATCGCACCAATCTCCCTCAGCAACTCTTTCAACTCGGCTCTCGCTCTCGGGTCTAAGCCCGATGCAGGTTCGTCAAGGAGCAAAAGCAACGGGTCATGAAGCAATGTCTTGGCAAGACACAAGCGCTGCTGCATCCCTCGTGAAAGGGTCTCAACATAAGTGTCCCGTTTAACTGTCAAGTCGGTCAGTTCCAGCACATTTTCAATGACCTGCTTTCGCTCTCGTGGCGGGATATTGTAGGCTTCGGCGAAGAAAGCGAGATATTCCCAAACGGTGATGCCTTCGTAAAGCCCAAAGAAGTCGGGCATGAAACCGATGAGCGGGCGAGCATCTTCAGGTTGGCGGACAATGTCTATGCCATTGACAATGGCAGTCCCCGATGTCGGTTCAAGCAAAGTCGCCAACATCCGCAGCGTCGTCGTCTTGCCAGCACCGTTTGGACCGATGTAGCCGAAAATGTCACCGGGTTGAAGGGCGAAGTAAATGTCCTTGACAGCGACGAGTTGTCCAAATTCCTTCCTCAAGCCTTTGACTTCCAGCATGGTTTGCACCCCCGCTTCAATTTTGGGCTCGTCAAATGGGTTTTCGTGTCGCTTTTGCGACGGCTCGTGTCAATAGGGCGATGATCAATGCCGAAATCAGTAGGTAAACAATGCCTTGCCATGTGCCCCAAAGGAAGGGTTTCTCAGCGCCCCTCTCCGTAGCGAAAACAAAAATTCCGATAATGGCAGGTGCTGGGTTGTAAGCCCAAATAGCAAGCCGAGGGTCAAACATCCAACCATACTTGAGCCAGCCTTCACTTAAAGGCTCAAAAGCGAACGGGTCAATATAGCGTTGACCAGCCATTGCAAATAAGGCTAAAAACAAGCCCCAAAGCACTGGAAGGATGAACAGCACGAAAACTTGCCCAGCGAAAGCAACCGCAGCAGCAACCATGCCCCGCTTAAGCCAATAGGAAAGCCAGAGGGTGAAAGATGTCAACAAAACTGCCCAACTCAAAACGACAAATTGCGTTTCGGCGAACCATCGCAAAATGCCAACAGGTGTGACGGTTTGAAAGTCTTTGAAAGCACCAATCAATGTCAAGGGAGCAAGGAAGATGACAAGGATCATCAACAGAGCCAACCTTGAAAGGAACTTGCCCATGACAATTTGCCCTGCTGTTAAGCGAGTGAGGATGAGCATGTCCCATGTCGCCTTCTCAAACTCCATCGCGAAAAGGGCGTGACTCATCAAGGGCGCAACCAACCACAAAGCCAAACATTCCAAGCCAACGGAAAGGAAAGGCAAACCGTGCTGGACTGTTTGGTTAACGAGCCAAAAGTAAATGACAACGAAAGGGGCGCACAAAAGCATAACTTGCCATAACGGTCGCCGCACCATCAACTTTGTCTGCCCCCAAAAGTGGTAGCGGAAAACTGGGTTGGCTGTAACCCACTTCTGCCAAAGCGTCATTGGGTCTCACCACCCGATTTCGCTGAGCCGCCGCCAATTGCCCTTTCGTTCACTTCTAAACTCGGAACTGCACGAGGCAAAGTCTCTTTAGGAATTTCTGTCGCAGTGGCAGGGCGAGGCAAGTTAGCAACTTCTGGCGAAACTGAAGGGATGGCAGGCAAGTAAGCGAAAGGGCGAATTTTCGCCGCCGCTTGACGACATGCTGCACGAATCCACTCTGGCGTCAAAAAGGAGCGTGCTTTGCGTTCCAAAATGGTCAACGCTTCAACGAAGCGAAGTTCACCCAAAGCCCACGCTGCACCAATAGCCACCGATGGCAATTCACTGTTTAAAGCCTTAACGAACGCTTTAACCACTTGTGGGCGATACTTGCCCGACAAAATTTTCCTTGCCTGCTCGTCCACCTTTCCAGTTAAGGCTTTTTTGAAAGCGTGCACTAAATCGCCTTCTCCAAACTTTTCAAGGACTGCCGCTGCTTGGTCTGAAACCGTCTCGTGATCTCCAAGCAAGGGGATCAGGTGCGGGATAACGGAAGGGTCGCCGATTTCGCCCAATGCCCAAACGGCTTTCGCTCGGACAGAAGGCGAGGGATGTTCCAACGCTTCACATAAAACATCAATCGCTTGTTTCGCTTTCAGCAACCCTAAACCTTCAACGGCAAGCCTGTGCGCTTCATGACCATACCAACCCTTGTCCACAAACAAAGGTGCTTCCAACGCTTGAACAAGTAGCGGGATTGCTTTCTCGCCCATATCCACAATTTGCGAAAAGGCTTTCAAACGCTCTCGTTCCTTTGGACTATGAAGTTGATACACCAATTTGGATGTGAAGAGCAAGCGAAACCAAATCACCAAAAGGGTTAGCAAAAAAACAACCACAAGCGCTGAAACAAGGAAGGAGTGACCTCCATAGACCACACCCCACAACATGTTCAAAAAAATCAGAGGCACCAAGAATTCGCAATGGAATATCATTGGTGCCCGCCAAAGCAACCATTTTTTAGCCTTCAAAACTTTCCGCCTTTCCATCCTTGCTCCTCTCCCGTGCAAGGGCTGTGATAAAAATTGTGCTCGTTCCCGTTGCCTGTCAAGATGTTTGCCTTTAAGCCGCTGCTTGTTCCAAATCACTTATGAACTGGGCGACACGGTCGCGCCAGGTTTGAAAGTGCCACTCAGGGTTATCGTGAGGGTAATCGCCCTCATACCAAAAGCGAATGTGCAAGGTGTTGATGATGGCGTGGAACTCGTCTTGGAAAGGTTGTGGCAATTGTCGCCTCAAGATGCCCCAGCGACCTTCTTTTGTGTTCAAGAAAGCCATTGCTGCCAATCTTGCTGCATCAAAGAGCCAATTGAAGGCACTTCGCCATCTTCGGTCAGCATGCCACTCGTCTTGAGTCGTCACCGCTTCCTGTGCGTCGGCTTCTGCTTCCCTAATGGTGCGTCGTGCGTCTTCAAAAGTTGGGACAGGCATGCCATCAGTCACTTCCAAAAACCGACTCTCATCGCCGAACAGCACTTTCCCGAAAGTCCTGACTGCCCCACTCAATCGCCCCAATTTCTCCCCAACCTTGTGAACCACCAAATCCACATTCCAACCTTGAGATGCTTCCAAAACCGCATCTTCATAACTTTCCCGCTCCTTCGGCTCTTTGCTGATGACCAACAAGTCAATGTCTCTCGCCAAATCGGGAGCGTAAACGGCTGAACCAAACAAAACAACCGCAACAATGTCTGGGTCAACAGAAAGCAGCGCAGAAACGACACGCGCCAACAATTGTTCGGTAAGCGGTGGCAACTCTTTAACTGCTTTCATGCCTTTTGCCCCCCTGCCATAGCATTTCACTCCCGTTAAGGTTCACGGTTGCCTTTAAGCCGCTGCTTGTTCCAAATCGCTTATGAACTGAGCGACACGGTCACGCCAAGTTTGAAAGTTCCATTCAGGGTTGTCATGTGGGTAGTCGCCTTCATACCAAAAGCGAATGTGCAAGGTGTTGGCTATCGCACGAAACTCGTCCTGAAAAGGCTGCGGCAATTGACCGCGCAATGTGCCCCAACGGGTTTCGTCAGTGTTCAAGAAAGCCATCGCTGCTCTCCGTGCTGCTTCAAAGAGCCAGTTAAAGGCGTCTCGCCAGTTATCGTCCTGTTCGTCCAAGTCGGTCTCTTGCAAAGCAGCCTGACATAACCTTTCAGCGCGCCGTAACGCTCGCCAAGCGTCTCTGAAGGAAGGGACTGGCATCTCACTTGTCACCCCCCAAACCCATTTTTCGTCACCGAACAGAATTCGCCCGAAAGCCCTGATTGCACCACTGAGCCGACCAAAAGTCTCTCCGACCTTGCGAACCACCAAATCCACATCCCAACCTTGAGATGCTTCCAAAACCGCATCTTCGTATCTCTCCCGCTCCTTCGGCTCTTTGCTGATGACCAGCAAGTCAATGTCTCTTGCCAAATCGGGAGCGTAAACGGCTGAGCCAAACAAAACGATGGCTACGATGTTTGGGTCAACGGAGAGCAAAGCAGAAACGATTTTTGACAACAGTGCATCATTGATCATCGGTTTGCTGAGCGTTTTCATGATGCATCACCGAATTTGAAAGGTTTGTCAAGGCAAGCCTTTGACGACCTGAAGGGTGACATAGGATTTGCGTTGCGATGGTGCGTTCAGGTTCGGCGTTATGTCTAAACCTTCTGCCTCTGCAGTGATTAGCAAACATTGAGGCGAAGGCGAGCGAGAAGGCAAAGGCGGAACTGGCAAAGTCACTGTTGCCGATTCTTGAGGAGCCAAAGCGGGCAGTTGTGCTGTTGAAATAGGCACGAATTCAATAATCGGTGGACGCCAAGGTTCATGGGGACTTGCCATCCGTTGATTGACCAAACGACACTGACCTGACTTCAAAGCGACAGGCAGACGGTTCGTCACAGTGACTTGCAAATTGTTTCCTTGCCGCTGAACTTTGACATCAACGGTGCCTTTGAGCGCAATTGGTTTGGCGAAGTAAAGCAGCCGAAAACTTAAGTTGGGAACGCGCAAAACCGTTGAGACCGTCGGACCGTCCAGAGTTTCCAAAATCGTTCCGCCCATCATGTCGCCGTAGTAGTCATGAACTTGCGAGAACACTGCCTCGGCTTCACCGAAATCCAAAAGGTAGTTGCCAGCGCGCTGAATGAACAAAGTTGAGCCAGCAAGCAAATAAGCGTCCGCTTCTCCCGCTGCCACAACCACTATCCCGCGAGTGAGGTTTTGAGTGCCAATCTGGCGCAATCCCAAAGTTGCTTGACCGATAACGAAAACGAAAGCGATGGCAGAGAGTGGTGCAATGAGCCAATGCCAGTCAAGGGCTCGCCTCCTGCGAAGCAAAGCATAACTCAGCGGGACTATGATGACGAAGTAGGCAAGCAAAGTCACTGCAATGTTGGTGACGCTGGGGAGTTCTAAGCGGAAAGGTAAAGGTGGCGGTTGTGTTGGGCTTCCTCTCGTTATCAGTGCATAAGGCACGGGATAGCGTCGCCACCCTTGCCATTCACCCAAAGGAGTGAGCCAAGCCGACCAAAGGAGGGCGACCGTCATGTTGGTTAACGGCACAACAGATTTGCGCCACAAGTGCGGTAAGCCATGCCAACCGCGAAATGGCTTGTCCCAAAGATTGAAAGCCACAAAAACGATTGAACCGAACCCGTAACGGCGAAGGGCAACGAGCGGCAAGTTCTCAGTCCCACACAAAAGTTGAGCGTCATCGGTCAATGTGCCGACGGTTATGAATGTCGGTTCTCGCGGCGTTTGAACTTGCAGCCAACGAGCGAGCAAGTCCCAATCAGAGATTTGGACGGTTCTCAAGTTTTGAACGGGCAACAAAGACGCCAAAGCGATATGGCGCAAGTAAATTGCCGCTGAACCGCCTGGCACAACCAAAATGCCGCCCATCATCACCCATCGGCGAATTGCTCGCCACTGATTCATTGTCAACCTTTCAGCACCGCTTCCAAGCACAATCACGCTCACGCCTGTCAACGCTCCAGCCTTATCGGGCAAATCTTCAGGTCGGCAATATGCCCAGACCCACTCCCGCTGAACAGTTGCTCTCGGATGCCAGTAAGGTGCAGGTCCTGATTTTGGTGGCGGTTGAGGTTGAGGGTTAAGTTGCCTAAGCCATTCCAAACCGCCAATTTCGTCACCGACGGCAACAACGAGCCTAACATTTTCATTGGGAGTGACAGAAATCGTTTGCTCCAGTATGCCACGAACTCCTTCAAGGCGAACTGAAATGCTCATCGTGTTGGACAAGACGAAAGGCAAAGCGATAATCTCCTTGCGGCTACCTGTCGGAAGTGGCAATGGGAAAAGGTGGCGTCGTTCGGCACGAACGCGTGATGGAGAGACGACAAGTGTGGCATCAATTGACGGACCATCGTTTTGAACGACGATTTTCAAGGGCAGACAGGAAGTTGGAGGAACGGTTGTGCCGAAAAGAGGGCGAATTTCAATTTGAACGGGTAACCTTTGAGCGGCTGCCAAAGTCACAAACGATGCCAAAACGGTCACAAACAACCCTAACCGCACAAGAA
>Ga0197142_1002278_pt1 | contig 16905 bp, 15 predicted proteins | sample GBS60_MetaG_FD_148614 | JGI IMG/M metagenome (GOLD analysis project Ga0197142, IMG submission 148614) | Sediment microbial communities from Great Boiling Springs, Gerlach, Nevada, United States - GBS 60_MetaG | ecosystem: Environmental > Aquatic > Thermal springs > Hot (42-90C) > Sediment...
CAAAAAGAAGTTTAAGTTAAAACAAACTTTGGTAAAAGTTAATTACATTGATGACCGAAATTTTATTAACAAATTTCAAACTAAGAAGTTATTTTTGACATTTAGGACAATAAACCGTAGTGCGACCAGCAAGCTTAACCTGTTTAAGAGTAGAATTGCATAACTTACACTTTTCTCCACCGCGATTGTACACAAAATGCTTGCGCGCAAAATTGCCTTTCTGACCATCGGCTAACAAGTAATTAGCTACGGATGAACCACCATCTTGGATTGCTTCTGGCAAAATTTGAGTAATAGCTGTATACAAATTTTTTAGATCTTTCAGTTTTAGGGACTGCACTGTCCTTGTGGGCCTAATCCCAGCACGAAAACACACTTCGTCGGCATAAATATTGCCCAAACCTACAACCACCCGTTGGTCTAAAAACAACTTTTTCAAATTGCCTCGACGTTGTCGCATAGCTTGAATAAACCTATCCAAGGTAAACTCAGAAGATAATGGTTCTAATCCTAAGTTGTCTAAATGACCAGACTGATAGATAGCCTCTAAGGAATCAAAAACTAACAAATAACCAAACTGGCGCACGTCATTGTAAAATAAAGTACCGTTCTGTAATCGAAAAATAACGTAGGTATGTTTGTTAGGTAACTCTTGATGAGTTAATTGAATCGGATGCCCACCCCAAATTTTTGCTCCTGAAGAAGTAGTTTGATAGACTAGCTGTCCAGTCATTTTTAAGTGGACTAAAATATATCCTCCACCAGATAAAGCCACTAACAAATTTTTAGCCCGTCGAGTAATATCCACAATCGTTTGGCCCTGGGTTTTGGCTACAAATTCTTCTACCTTTTCCGGTAAAGCTAGCCTTTTAGTACCAGCTGAACTGACCAATTTGGGATGCAAAACTTCCGTTTGCAAAATTTTTTGACCTACCACTAAGGGCAACAAACTCAAACGCAAAGCCTCCACTTCAGGTAGCTCTGGCATAAGAATTAGCTCAATTTAAGTTTATTCTTTCGTCAAACTGTTGAGTAATTGCCTAGATCGATGTTTCCAATGTTTTAAATACTAAATCAGATTGAACATAACAATTAGTGACATTAATAACTAAATTCTTGAGCTTTTTTAAAAAACTCTGTGTTATTAAGTTTAGTTCCTGTTTGGTGATTTATTTGTTAGGAAATATAGATTACACTGAAAAGCAAACTGACTTAGGGAAAACCAGATGTTTTTGTAAACTAATCGTTGGAAAAGTAATCGCGCCTTTTTGACAGCCGGCTTAAGCCATTTAATTCAACATTAAGAATACTCCATTTTAGTTTTAGCTTTATAATTAAACTTGGCGATTTACTTAACTAGAAATGTTTAGCTGCAAAATACTTGCCTCAAACTTACCCTTTAACCACTAAAATGACTATACTCACCAAAACCACAGCAACAATTACCCCTACAATCACATACCTCCAAATATCGTTTTGTACTGGTGACTTGGATTCCTCAACAGTTAAAGTAGTTGGATTAAAAATCACATCTATTGAATCCACAGCTTCTGGATTAAGTTTGGTAAAATCAAAGTTTACTAGTTGTACTTTTACGTTAATAGTGCCACTTCCAAACCTACTAGCACCAATCTCGTTTAAAGTAAATTCAGTTTTCGGAAAGGCTATTTCTACTGGCTTGTTATTCAAAAAAATTTGTAAATATCCTTTGCCCGATTCGTTAACTCGTGGAGTTAAATCTTTGCTAAAAATTTCAAAATTATCGATCTTTAAAATAAACTTTTGCTCACCAGTAACTTCTAAATTGCTACGATCTCTGCGAGGCTCGACAATCGTAACACGAGGAAAACCAATATCTAAAGTATTTTGGAAGTTGGTAATTACTTCTAAGCTTGTTCTAAAAGGTAATAATTCGCCATTAGTATTAGTTAGTACCGCTATAATTCTGGTATTATAACTATCGGGAATCTCTCTAAATTTCTCTATGTCTTTAGTGTTAAAAATTACTCGCTGCTTACCTTCTTGTTCCAAGGCTACATCAATAGTAGTTAATAAAGTATTGGCTGTGATTTCGTTATAGTATAAATTTAGTTTACCTCTGTTAGGTAAATTACTAGAAGTTTTTTCCAAAACAAAATTTGTCAGCCAAATTTCAAAATCTTGGTGAACATTCTTAGCAATGACAGATTTCGGCAAAGGTTTGGTAATCTCAATAGTTGGATTTCGAGAAATTTTTTGAAAATCAAAACTAAACTGAACCCTGGCTTTAGGTGTGGGTTTAAGGTTTTCGTAACCAATAAAGACAAACCAAACCGTATTCCGTCCTTCCTTAAGTTTAGGAGCTAAATCACTTAACTTTAAACCTACACTATCAGCTGGATAGGTACCATAATCCAAAATAAAATTTTCTTCCTTATTGTAATCATCAACATAAATTTTTAACCAACCACCAAATTGAGCTGGTAAGTCTTTATATTTTAAATCAATATCCACCCCTACCCAAGCAAAACGAATACCATCATCCAAAGTTAACGGTCCACCATTAAATTCATATTTAGTATCACTAAGTCTTGTCGTGGCTACTCGTTGACCATCCTTAGTCACAAAAGGGATCTTGAAACCAATTTGGTTAATTTCAGCGGAATTAGTTTTCGCTTGACTATAAGCCTGAACAGGTAACCCCAGAAGTACCCCTAGAATGACTACTACACCTAACCACGAAAAGCTAACTCTGCAAGAATTTCTACTGGCAGCCATGTTTTTAGTTAAAAACTACCCAAACAAGGGTAAATTTTACAAACTAGTCAAGTTTTTAGTAGCTAAACAAAAAAACTTTGCCCTAGTCCCATTCATTGGCTTACTAAGACCTAATTGTAAAAACTCGGTAAAGTTATCCTTGAAAGTTTGCTCTGATTTGATAAACATTGACAAATAGTAAGGTGAATAGCAACAAAATCGCATTTACTAAATTTAAGCAATGTTTAAACTAATTACCTAGGTATTAATTAATAGACCAACAACTACAAACCTAATAGATCTCTAACCTCCTGCACTTTTTGCTCACAATGTTCCCGACTGATTGTTGACTCTAACAAAAATCTTAATACTGGCTCAGTGTTTGAAGGACGCAAGTTAAACTTCCAATCGGCATAAAAAACCGCAATACCGTCTTGAAAATGAATGCTAATAGCGTCTTGATACTTAGATTTTAATATTTCTACAATTTCTTGAAAAGTTTGACCAGGATTTAAACGTAAAACTAATTCCTCGCTTAAAAAATAACGCTGATAAAAACTAGCAAACAACTCAGAAACAGATTTTCCGCTTAAAACTAAAGTCTTTAAAAAGACTACCAAAGCCACAAAACCCGAATCCATATAACCAAACTCACCAAAATAGTGATGCCCTGTAAATTCTCCTCCGTAAACTGCTTGGTAAGTTTTCATTAACTTTTTAAAGTATACGTGTCCTTGTTTAGAAGGTATGGCCACTCCGGCCACTTCGTTAATACTGTTAGGCGCACAACGACTACCAGTTAGGCTGTATACAACAGCGGGATTAAATTGACTATTTCCGTTTTGCACATCTCGAATTAGAGTTTGAGCAAATACCGAAACCAAATAGTTACCGTCAACCCGTTGCCCTGTTTCGTCAACAAAAAAGGCACGATCGGCGTCTCCATCAAAAGCTACTCCCAGGTCAGCTTGTTCCTTAACTACCAAGTTCTGTAAATCTCGAATATTCTCAGGTTGCAAGGGATCAGCAGGATGGTTAGGAAAGTTGCCATCTAATTCCCAATATAACGGAATAAATTCAATGTTGCGATACATTCCTGAAATATTAGGCATAAACCAACCGCCCATGCCATTACCAGTATCTACTATCACTTTCAATTTTTGGTTTCTATTAGCTAAGAGCAAGTCAACTTCAGAAATACTACCAATAGTTTCCAATTTAGCTTCAAAAAACTTAATTGCTTCAGCCTTGGCTGTGGTGTCTTCGGTAGCATCTACAAATTTACTAACCAACTCATCAAAATTGACAGAGTCTATCTTGGACAAAACAAAATCTCTAACCAAATCTAAACCACTATCTAAACCCACAGCATAAGGCGCAGTTTTAATTAGTTTCATACCATTGTCATTCTTGGGGTTGTGGCTAGCTGTAACCATGATTCCAGGACAAGCAAAACGTTGACAAGAGGCATACAAAAAATCAGTTGATCCTAAACCTAAACTAATAGGTTCAGCCCCAGCGTCTTTCAGGCCATTATATAAAGCTCGATAAAACATTGGGCTAGTAAATCGAATATCTCTAGCAATAGCCACTTGTAAAGGTAAGCCCTCTGGCTCTAGAATAGTTTTTACAAAAGCAAACCCTGTCCAATAATAAACCGCTTCGTTTAGCTCGGGATAGGTGCCCCTAACATCGTAAGCTTTAAACATTTTAGAATAATTGGTTGATGACATAATGCTTATAAATTTTAGTGCCAACTAGCTAGTATAGAAAATTGCACTTTGTCAAAAATGCTTGCGGATTAAAATTTAAATACTCTTGAATTCTGTTGTTATGTTGCAAGACAAGTATCATTTGCGTCGATAAACTTCTTTTGCTTTGGTAGAAAATTTTTCTGAAAATAACACAAAAAAGTTCTCCTATCTGTTTTAAAAAGTAAACTATTCTATCTTATTTTAACCAAACTAGATTCACTACAAACGAAATAAAGTTAACTTTAGAAAAAATAGGTGATCAATTTACATTCAACAAAAAAATTAGAAATTTTTAAAACTACACACAACACACTACTCAATCATACACTTCATAAGTGTAAAAACTCGTAAAAATAGCTAGGTTTAAAATTATAATCCAGTTGCTCACAACAAGTATTGGTTAAAATTAATTAACCTTCTTGTTTGTGAAAAAGTTGTCAAATACAAACGAAAATTTGCTAACGACTAAGTTTCAGGTTTATTAGTAATCCCAATTCGGGGTTGCGATGAATATAACAATTGGTCAGTAAACTGAATTTGATTCAGCTCAAACCATTGTATAATAGTAGACAAATCTATTCCAGTTAAACTGTTTGCTTCAACGCGCATAAGAAAAAATTGAAAGTTCTGGTTAAAAGTTTTTTGAATTAAAAATTTAGTTTTTAACCAAATAAACACTACCCTAGTATCAGTAAAACCAGCTTTTGGTCCTATCCAAAAAAAGATAGGACGATCAACAAATTCTGATTGACTATCTAAAGATTGCCACACTTGCATAAATCTGTTAGCTAACTCTAGCCTTCCTGAAGAGGTTGGTTGTAGCTTTTCTAAAAGTTTTAATTCGTTGACAGTTTTCTCAAAGCTATAAACTTCCAGTTGGTAATTTAAGTAAATTATGACTGAGTTAGTAATCATATTACTAATAATTTCGATCGTTTTGAATTTAGTCAATTTTTTCAAAAAACCTAAAACTTTAGATACCGCAGCTATCAGCAACGACATTATAGCCAAATTAACTCAAAACCAAACCCAAATCATCGTTCAGCTAATAAACGAAATCAATAAAGCTAACCAAACTCAGGAAAATCGTTTTTACGAGCTACAAGCTAAGCTAATTGCTGAAACTAATAGTTTAAAAGTGCAAAATCAAGAATCACTGCTAAACATTTTAAACCAAATTCGTGATCAACTAAGCAAATCCGTAAGTGAATTAAACCAACGCAATAAAGAAAACTTTGAAATTTTAAATACTGCAAATCAAGAACGATTAAGACAATTAGAGTTAGAAATTAGTAAGCGTCTGGACGAAAACTTGGCCCACAACCTGAAATCTTTTGAAAATGTAACCAAAAATTTATCACAAATGGAAATTCGGGCCCAGCAAATGATTGAATCTACCAAAGCCATTGATCGACTTAATAGTATTTTTGAGCGCACCAGTATCAAAGCTTTTGGTAATTTTGGAGAAAGTTATCTAGAAGATTTACTGGCTCAACACCTGGCTCCCAGTAGTTGGCAAAAACAAGTCAAACTGGCCAACACTGATTACGTTTTAGATTTTGTAATTACTGTTGGTGACTCTGACAACCAAAAAAGGATTGGTATTGATTGTAAGTTTCCACTCACCAAGTATCAAGATTTTATAGAAGCAGATACTAATACCAAAAATGCCAAATTTAGTGAATTTTTGCAAGCAGTGAAAAAAATGGCTGCTGATATTGCTCAAAAATACGTCCTACACCAAACAGTTGATTTGATGGTTATGTTTTTCCCCTCAGAAGGAATTTATAACGAAGTTGTTAATCATGAGGACACCTTAAGGTTTTTACAAAAGCATAAAATTCAACCAGCCTCACCTTCCACTATCTTTGCTTTAATTATGCTTCTGAAAAGTCAACAGTACAAACTACACATTAATCAAAATGCTCAGTTAATCATTGATGGTTTGAAAGTAGTACGCAAAAATGTCGAACTCTTTAGAGAAGAATTTCGTAAACTAGGAGACAAACTTAGACAAGCTCAAACTAATTACGACTTGGCAGATCGTAGTTTACTAACCGTCCAAAACGAAGTACTTAAACTAGAAAGTATTAACCCTAATTCTTAATTTCATTTTGTTATTAATACTTGTTTTAACCCGTTAAATCGATGCAAAAATCTATATATTATTAAAACAAATCGCGAATCTAATAAGTAGAAACCTAATTTTAGGTTAAAAAATAAAAAAATTACTTGCGCAAAATTGTAAATTACGTTATAATCTACTTATTAAGTTTAGTTTACTTTTTACTAAAGTTTTTTTAGTTAGTAAAATATTGCCATATGTTCAAAGCACTAAAAATTGTAAACAATATAAATTTTGTTTCTCTTTTGAGTACAATTGTGTTTGTCGTAATAGCCGCATTAACTATTTTTGGTCCAATAACCGAAATAACTACTTATGCTCAAAACGTAGTTCCAAGTCTACCAACGAATATATTTGGAGATCCTATAGTTGGTGACCGGGATTCATTAATAGAAACAATTGTTAATGTTGCTCAAACAATAATTTTCATATTTGCTGCTGTATGTGTTTTAATCATTATTTGGGGAGGTATTAAATGGGGTATTAGCGGCACCGAAGATGGTTCAAAAGATGGTAAACAAATAATCCAAAATGGAGTTACAGGTTTAATAATTGCTGCTTTATCTTTTTTACTAATCCGTATTATTTTTGGAATAATTCAATTCATATTAGGCTTTTTTGATAATAATTAATTGGTTCCAAAAATCTTTCCTTTTTGATCTAATGTTAACGAATGAATACTAAAATTAATAATTCTTGGCTCCAGTTACCTCTGTTTGGTTTTCTTATTCATGTAATTTTACTGTTTACCATTTTGTATGGGACAGTGCAGTATTATAATTTTTGGGAAACTCAAGTTTTACTAAGTAAAAACCGATCCGAATTAATTTTAATACAAGAGAACATTAATAACTTACAAAGCGCGGATAACTACATCAATAGCGACGTTTACAAAGAAAAGTTAAGAAAAGATTTGAATTACCAAAAAGAAGGTGAAATAATTATTGACGTTTCTGGTTTAGAAGATGTTGAGCAACAAATGACCATTTTTACACCACAAGTCTCAGCTAAAAATCTTTCTAATTTGGAAAAATGGTGGTTTTGTTTTTTTGATCCTCTACAAATTAGATGTTTACCTCAATAAAAAACTTGACAACAATTTATCTTTTTTTGAGACTAAGCTAGCTTTTACTAGCTTTTTTTGTAAATGTTAGTCTATTCTTATCGCAAATTTAATAGCCACAAAAACCACAATAAAAACCGGTCTTCAGGTTTGTTTTTGGTTAGTCAGATTGTATCCACTACTGATTCTAAAACCCTAACTAGAGTAATATTGTTGATCGGTCTGACAACTGGTTTATTGCTAGGTTTACAAGCCTTTGCACAGGTTTTAACTTTAAATGTAGAATCTACTAACGCCTCATATTTAGAAGTACGTGCTATTAGCTACTTTAATCAGCAAACTAAAACAACAAAAAACACTCTAATTGAAATCTCATCCGAGAATAATATACAAAACAAACAACAAATAGTTGAGGACGCTAAAGAAGCAGATCCTGATTACACAACTATTACCTACACGGTCAAACCAGGAGACAATTTATATGCCATAGCTCAGTCTTATAACCTAGACTTTATGGATATAGCTAGAGACAACAACCTAGAACGTCCCTTTACCCTGCAAATAGGACAAAAGCTTTACTTAAGACTAAAATAAGCAATTTTTATCTTATTAGATAAACCTACTTTTTAGGCACTAATTTAGTCATAGTTGGTCAAGTTTTCCTAAAAATCTTTCTTGTTAACAACCAGAGTTTGCTATAATAGCTGGAGATAACTGAACCACGAGGAATAATTAGATTAACAGCTCTTATTTGAGAAAAAAGAGATTGTTCTTGATTTTTCCTAAATTTTACCTCTAATTTGTCAGAATTAGCTGGAATTTTCAATCTCTGGCAAGATTACAATAAAAATGCCTAAAAGCAAACTAATACTCTTGTAGTAAGTATCTATCTAACTTGTGAACTAACAACCACTTAAGAGCCTAATTCTCGGTTAATCTGATTGACCTTACGGATCAAAGCAAAATGCTCTTCTTCGGTTTTAGCAAAGTATTTTTTACCAGTTACATCACTTACAAAAAATAGATATTCATTAGGAGTTGGGTTAATAGCTGCTTCAATATTAAAAAATTGAGGATTAGATATTGAACCAATTGGGTAACCAGATTGTAGATAAGTATTATACTTATGTTGAGCTACTGGATCGTCCAGTAAAAAACAGTTGTCTACTTTAAAAGTTTGTTGACAAACTCTTCTACCAGTACCGTATTCAATGGTAACATCACTTTGCCATTTCATATTCTTAGCCAGACGATTGTAAAATACCTGAGCCATTAATTTTCGTTCTTGGTTAACCTCATCTAAATTAGCCTTAGTAATGCCTCTAGTTCTTCCTGTTTCCTTTTCTAAAACTGAGGCTAAAATGACAATTTTTTCAAAATCTAGATTGGCTTTAACTACCTGGTCTGCAACTTTAGACCACACTTTAATTTTAAAATTGGTTAACATTTTGTCGTAGACTTCCGTAATAGTAGAATCTAGGAAAAATTGATAAGTATCAGGATAAAGATACCCTTCAGGATAATATTTAGCACAATTTTGAATATTTCCGTAAGCACAATCTAAAGGCTTAGGTAAAAAAGGATATTTTTGTCTATCAAAATTAGTTGGCTGTTTAGCAAAATCTAAAAATTTTTGTTTGTCAGCAATTACCTTAGCATCAGACAAAATCTGAGCGTAGTCATCCAAAGTTAAACCCTCTCTGAGAGTTACTTTCACAGACGGTCGATTAGCTGCTTGTAAATTTTGTTGTCTAATAATTTCTGACTGGACGTTTAGTTGTTTAATTATACTACCAACATCAGCCGGTAAGGTCAGTGTATATTCACCAACCTGTAAAGTTTCTATAGGGTTAAATTTGGCTCTCAATAAAAATAATCTGGAATCGTGGATAACGTTATCTGCTTGTAATTTACTAGCTACAGTTTGGGGAGTATCTCCAGAATCTACATACAACTTATATTCTCCTGTAGGAGAGTTCGGTGGATAACCAACCCATTGTTGATAGATGCTGTAAGTAAAGAAACCAATTAGTACAATTATGCTTGATATCAAAATAGATAAAAAAATTTTTATTTTAGACATACAATTGCTAAATTAGCTCATGTTTCTAGTCGGAAATTTTACTAAAAACGTCAGTCTTAATGCACATTAAACAATAGTAAACTGAAAAACTTAGTTAAAAAAGAAAATCAGCTTACGTTAACAGTCAAGTGCTCGCTCTGAATAACAAATTATTCACTTACACCTAAAGCTTGTAAGACAGCTTGTCTCATGATTTCTTCAGGGGGGTTTTGATTAGTAAAATATTTAAACTGAGCCATGCCTTGGTGAATCAACATTTCCGTGCCGTGAATGATATTAGCGCCTACAGCTTTAGCATCTCGTAAAAATTTGGTTTCGTAAGGTATGTAAACTGCATCAAAACAAATATGATGGGGTTTAATAAAATCTGGATTGACTAAAGACTCGTCCTTGTTGCCAAGCATACCTACCGAGGTAGTGTTTAAAATTATTTCAGCATCCACAATTTCTTCAAGTTCTTCCAATCCACCAGCCCAACAACGAAATTCTCTAGCTAAATTTTCGGCCTTAGCTACAGTACGATTGTAGATTTTTACAATAGCTCCCTGGTTAACTAATCCATAAACAGCCGCCCTAGCCGCACCACCAGCTCCAATTACTGCTACTTTTCGTCTGTCTAAAGAAATTCTTTTCTCCAAAGGGGCTATAATACCTAGCCAATCGGTATTATAACCTTTAAGCACTCCACCTTCGTTAACTATCGTATTGACTGCACCAATGTCTTCAGCTATCGGATCAACCCAATCAAGATGTTTTTTCAACTCTAATTTGTGAGGTAAGGTACAACTAACTCCAAGAATGTTCATTACTCTAACAGCCTGAACAAAATCAGCTAGATGCTCTATTTTCACTCTGGCAGCTACAAACACAAACTTATCGTCGATACCTAATTCTCGATAAGCTGCGTTGTGCATAGTTGGTGACAAGGAATGCTCAATTGGATCACCAATTGCCAAGCAAATTCTGGTCTTGGCAGTAATTCTGCTAGTTGTAACGTAAGATTGATTAGACATAAATTGATATCATTTTAATTGCTAATGGTTTGGTAAATTTGCTCAACTATTTCTTCTGGAGACAGAAAATCAGTAGCTATCAAATACTGACTAATCTGCTCATACTTGGGCTTACGTTGTAAAAAAATAGCGATCGAATCTTCGATAATTTCTTTAATCAAAATTTCTTTTTGAATTTCCGGATCTTTGTCAAATAAGAAAGCTAATTGCTGTAGTTTCTGAGCTTGGATAGGATTTAAAATTGGTCTTTTAGGAGAAGATCTCCCATAAGATAACTCGTCTTGTCGTAAACGTTGGATTAAAGTGTCTATGTATGCCGTTAAAACTAGGTGTAGGTTTTGTTTATCACGAGTTACTAAATCAAAATTCAACTGACCAAACGTTTGTCCTGACTGTGGGTCAATAACCGTATTGACACATAAACCTCCACCCGTAGAAACCACTAAACCAGGGCGAGTAAGTAGTTCCTGAAATAGTTCGCTTTCTAAGCGTCTCATAGTTAACCAGTCTGTACCTTGGTTAGTTAGTTCAGCTAGGCTCATCCCAGCCCGAAGTTCAATTTCTTGATCCATCTCTACATGTGTAAAACCTAAACGCTTAGCTAAAAGTTTGCCTACAGTAGACTTACCAGTTGCCCGAAAACCATGTAGAAAAATAGACTTAAAAGTTTTTTGCATAAATAATGTACTTTTTCAAAAAAAATAGTAAACCTCTTTGTCAAGCCAAAATTAGTTTTCTTCGGTTGTTGCCTTAAATACGTTTTTTTTTAGTAAATCAAGATGCAGCTGTACACATAAAATACAAATTAAACGTTACACAAATTGCGAATATAATTGGTTATATTGGCCGCATCAATAAATTGCTGACGATTTAAATAACTAGGGTCAATCTGAGATAACAGATTCAAAGCTGCTTGAGGTGGTTGTAGTTCGGAGTGTCTAAGGACGGTCAAACCAGTATTTAAATAACTACTAAATAAGGGTGATTGCAAGTAGCAAATAAAATATCTCCGACGCCAATTTATATCTGAAATTTTGCTAAATATTTGCTCTAGTCTTTCAAAAAAGTTATTAAACACTTGAGTTCTATTTTGATCAGTCAAACCTACGGTAATGTGACTGACATCCAAGTAGCTCAACTGAACTGGATGATAAAAATCAGACAATTTAGATAATGGTTTAACTGTATCATCTTGAACTGGCTTAGGTATAGGAGTACCCAGTAAGGCTGGCTGGGTAAGAATACTATAGCTAACAACTTTTTTATCACTTTTACGACCGCCGACAAGATCTTTTAACTGTTGCAAAAAGTCTTTCTTTTCTTGAACTAAACTCTTGGTTTCTAAATTTACAAAATTCTCTCTGAGCAAGTGAAAGCTTTTCAGGGCCTCAGGATATTGACCAGTTTGGAGACTGCGCTTAAGCTTAAAGCGCTCTAACATATCCATTTGTGTCAGACGTTCCAACAAATATTGCTTCTCGTTTGGCAGTAAGTTAGAGTTAACAATTAAATCTCGAATATCTTGGTTAGATTGAACCATATTTATTTTTTTCGGCCTAAGTATAGACTAGAAAGCGGCTTTGGTCAATGCATTCAAAATTCGTAAGCATTCCTTAAAATAGTGACTTGGCCTTGAAATACACTGGCTACATCAAAACGAGCTGGATAATTTCGATATTCTGGAAATCGAGTTTGAAAGAAGGCAAAAGCTCTTTGTAGGTTAGTTAATTGCTTACGGCTAATCTGTAGAAACGAGTGTCCAAAAAGCAAACTACTACGCGTTTTTACCTCCACCATAACTATTAACTGGTCTTTATAGAAAATTAAGTCGATTTCTCCCAATCTGCCTTTAACTCCTGCTTGATAGTACTGAAAGTTCTTAACTAGAAGTCGATAACCTTCTTGTAGATAGGCTTCTAGGACTAGAGCTTCCCCTTTGCGACCAAATTTGGTAGTATTAACCATTACACAAAAAAATAGAGTGACTAAAAACTTAATCGTAAAGAATAGTCAACCTAAACCAATCAAAACCAAGTCATGCGACAACAAATTGATTAACCTATTGAGACTAATGCTTATTACACCAAGACTAAAACCAAAACTTTCTGTAAACAGAGCTTAATTTTAATGCCAAAATGATTAGCTAACTGATCAATCAAGTTATGGTTTTGGTTTGGTTTGCTAGCTAGTCTTGGTCAATTTCAGGCAATAAGCAATAGCAGTTTCGGAAGTCTTTGTTCTAAAAAAATCTCTTAAGAAAAAGAAACCTAACAAGTTATCTTGACAAGCTAAATTTAGTGTGAATTGTGTAATAACAACATGTTATGTCAACTACAGCTAACCATCAGTCTAAAAGTTATTCCTCTTCTTCCATAGAAGCCCAAAGGGCCTTAAGAATAGACAAAATGAATCAACTAAAAGCTTTGGGTCACGATCCTTTTGCGGTTAAAAGTCACAGAGACTTTACTTTGGGGTTTGTGGCTTTTTGGTTTAATTTTATTCACGACTATGATTTAGATAGGTTTATTCAACAATATCCAGATAAAGACACGCAGTTTTATTTTTTAGAACAAGTGTTGTTCCCAACTAGTTTACTAGAAAAACAAGAAGAGCGAATGTTGCTTAAAGAAATTGCGAAAGATATGGAGTTAGACCTAGAGGCAGAATTAGAGTCAGAATTTAGCGAAGCCGAACTTAACCAGGCTAGAAAATTCTTTCCTAATTTATGGTCTGTTTCGGAAACTCTCAAAGAACAATATCTAAAAACCTTATTTGGTATTCCCCATCAACAAGACGAAATAAGCGAACTTGAGACCTTAGAGATTGTTCTCCGACCAAAGCAAAAAGTCACTTTGGCAGGTAGGATTAAGTCTAAAAGAGTAAGTGGTAAAATTGCTTTTACTACCATGGAAGACGAAAGTTTGCCCGAAGGTTTTCAATTCATTTTCAAGCAAGACTTGTTAGATGAACCTAATAATGTAATTGAACGACAAATTACTAAGTCAATTTCTAGCTCTCTAACTTTTAGTCAATTCAAAAACTTGATCGATGAAGGTGACTACATTCAAGCTAGTGGCTACTTAGATAGATCTCAAACTGGCGAGCCCAGTTTATTTGTGGAATCGGTTAAAATTTTAACTAAATGCCTCAGACCGTTACCAGAAAAATTGGATTATCATAATTTTGAAGAGCGTTATTTAAACAGAGTAGTAGACTTTAAAATGAATACTAAAGATGAAAACGGGTTATCGGTTAGAGACATTGTTCGTTTAAAGCAAAAATACTGGCATATTTGGCGAGACGAAATGCAAAAAGAGGGTTTTTTGGAGGTAGAGTGTCCGGTGTTTGAGAAAATCCCTGGAGGTGCCGAGGCTAGACCATTTACTACGTTTTACAACGAATTAGATCAGGAAGTTTACTTGAGAATTTCCCTAGAACTACCTTTGAAAAAGTTAATCGCTGGTGGTTTTGAAAGGGTTTTTGAGATCGGTAGAATTTTTCGTAATGAGGGTTCCAGTCCACAACACTTGCAAGAATACACTCAAATCGAGTTTTACTGGGCTTATGCTGACTACACTGACGGAATGAAGTTGGTAAAACGTATTTATCAACGTATAGTACAAGAAATTCTCGGACAATTAAAACAAATTGATTATTACGGTCACGAAGTAAATTGGGGTGATTGGTGCAGTCTGGCTACTGCCTTAAGTAATGGTTGGGGATTAGCTAATAACGAACAAGTTTGGGAACCAGATCTTACTGGACAATCAAAACAGAACATACCGCCTGAAGCTCATAAAATTTTTGGCTGGCCTATTATTCCTTACTACGATGCTGTGAAATTTTATTCTAATGGAGAAGTGGATTTTAGAAACAAAACTCTAGATGACTTGTTACAAATAGCCAAAGATAAAGGAGTAGAAATTGAGCCAGGGGCGGGGATAGCTTCCGTAATGGATAAAATTTACAAAAAAACCGCTAGGCCACATATTCATAACCCAATTTTTTTGGCTTTAGTACCCGTAGAGTTAGAACCCTTAGCCAAAAGACATCCAGCTAAACCTAACCTCACTGAAAGGTGGCAAATTGTAGCTGGAACAGCTGAATTGGGTAAATGTTTTAGTGAATTGAATGATCCTATTGATCAATTTGAACGTTTTCAACAGCAGCAAGCCGCTAGGGACGCTGGTGACGAAGAAGCGCAATTTATGGACGAAGATTATGTAAAAGCTCTAGAATTAGGCACCCCACCAATGGCTGGTTTTGGTACTAGCGAGCGTTTTTTGTCGTTTTTACTAGGTAAACATATCAAAGAGTGCGTCACCTTTCCTCATGTCAGAACTCAAGAAAATAAACCTGGAAAAGCTAAATCCACCATGGTGGCTCACGCTATCTTATGGAACCATGATGACTTAGAAGATTGGCAAAAATACAATACCGTAGCTCATCTGGCCGCTAGTTTTGCTGCTAGGGAAGGTAAGAAACTATTGATGTTAGAACACAGTCATACACAAGACGGTGAGATTATCCCAATGAATATTCAGCATGCAATCGTAATTAAACAGACTCGTGACTTGCAAAAACTACGACAATTGAAACAATTAGCTGAACAAGAAAAATTACTAGTAACAGTTTTTACCGAGGAAATGCAAATAACCAGTGATGACGCTAAAGTAAATCAATTACACTCTCAGAAAAAAGCTGACGAAATTAAATACTTGGGAGTTTTGGTTTATGGAAAAAGAAATGTGGTAGAAAAGTTGACGGCAGAATTTGAAAAACTGTAAACATTCGAAACTTGAATAATTTTTCTTATTGATTAGTCCAAACCTTCAAGACTGGAGAAGTTGGTTTGTAATAATTTTTATCCTAACTGTCTTAGTGTACTAGAAATCAATTGGCTCAGCTTAGTTGTTGAAATTGATCCAAAAAACCAATTTATTAGCATCAAAGCAAGTAGATAGCCTATTAAGTTTTTAATATTTCAGCAACGAAATAATCACAGATGGAACACAAATTGTTAGCTGAACAAAAACTAACGATCAACATATAATGACAAGCATAATTTAATACAAGCTAGTAAAATTTAACTTGAAACTAATTAACCCAGAAAATTAAACTTGTTGTAATTTGACTCCAGGATAAACTTTGCCGGTTTTCAACTCTAAAACTACCGAGTCACTTACTCCTTTACCTAAAACGTTAGCGGATACAATTTGCTCTTCTAAACCTCGACTTTGTAAATATTTATAAATCTCTAAAATAGTCTTTTGACTGCTCATACTAGCACTACCACCAAAAAGATGAATGGACAAAGGTTTAGACAAATCAAAACGATACAGATGAGAATCCAAAAATTCCGCCGCTCCCAAACCACCAAGACTAGCTCTACCAGAGAAATCGTCAATATGAACACAAATTGCTTGTTGCCACTCTCCTGAATCTTGCCAAATTAACAAAGCTACACAACTAGACATGCCTTTAGTACCAACAAAATCAACTTCGTCACTAGTGACAAATTCACCATTTCCAGAACCCTGAATCACTTCCACTACTCTGGCACTTTCCAAATTTGGAGTTGTTGGATCGTAAGCTACTACCGATATATCCATTATTGTTTTGATAATCTCGCGGTTTAATTGACGAGTAGAATGCAATTCTTCTGCTGCTTGTAAATCTTCAGAAGAGTAATCGGGTAAGCCAACCAAAGTTTTAAAATAGTCAACCAAACCAAACTCTCCAGTAGTTAACAATAATTTCAATAAACCATCTCTGGATAAAACCGAACTTAAGATTCGCTGATCTTTTTGAAAATAAAAAATACTAAGCCCGTTTTCATCAAGAATAAACAAATCACCATTTGCAGCGGTGTAAATTGGAGTGTCCAAAGCGTTAGCTAGGGTATGTAGGTTAGCAATCAAAGTTTGTACTTCTTCTAGGGATATATTTACTTTTTCCGCTGGTTTGTAGCGAGAATCTGTGCACAATTTTTCTACTAAACCTAACAGTCTTAATGCCTCGAGCGCATTTTTTACGCTAGCTAATTGACCTATAATCAACTCTCTCTTCTGAGGTAAGCCAATTATTTCTAATAGCTTGAGATACTAAAGACCCAATTTGTTGTAAATGTT
>Ga0197142_1002279_pt1 | contig 16893 bp, 10 predicted proteins | sample GBS60_MetaG_FD_148614 | JGI IMG/M metagenome (GOLD analysis project Ga0197142, IMG submission 148614) | Sediment microbial communities from Great Boiling Springs, Gerlach, Nevada, United States - GBS 60_MetaG | ecosystem: Environmental > Aquatic > Thermal springs > Hot (42-90C) > Sediment...
TTTGAATTTTAAAGGGCAAAAGCTGAGGTTTCCGCTCAAAAATTTTCAAAGAACTCGATATGGCGGTGTTCTCTTTTCCCACCGATCTCTTTTCGGTTTGGCGGTCCGCAACAGTTAGAACAGTATTTATATAATTCAGACTGATTACTCCGAGATGAAGCTCTCTCTCTCTCTCTCTCTGCAAGAACGAAAGTCCAGGCAATGTTATTCCTTTACCCATCGCATCGAGTATCTTGTAGCCTGACACTTGTAGAAAATGTCTTTCCACCCATTCCCTTCGGTTTACATCAGTAATTACAAAAAAATTTCGGAAATGCAAGAATGCGGTGAAATTATTTCAACTGAAAATTTAGTATGCTTCTCACAAGAGCAATTTAAAAATCAAACAGCACAACAGAAAGAGGGGGCATTTGCCCCTTGTTCAGTAACATAAAAGCAAAAATGTTCATTTTCCATCGCCATTGCGAGGCAATTTTGAAGGATTTCGTGAGCGAGGAAACACCAATGGAAATGGGTAAGAAATAGCGGACGAGAGGTGGCAACTGCTGTTCTAACACCCCTAACCCCTCTATTAGAGGGGAAAAGCTTACTGTTCTAACACCCCTTGCCCCTCTAATAGAGGGGAAAGGTTTTCCGTGTTAACACCCCTGACCCCACTGCGAGGCAAAACTCCCCTGACCCCTCTACAAGAGGGGAAAAGGCTCCTACTCCACGACGATGGGCACCGTCTCGCTACCGCCTTGCCAGCGGATGAGGATGAAGTATATCCCCGAGGGAACGCCACTGCATTCCCATTCCAACTCCCCGCTAGTTCGACTGCGTGCGTCCAAGCGTATTCGCTCCTTGCCTTCCACCTTCCGTCCCATCGTGTCATACACCCCGTCGATTGCCTCCCGTAGGTCGAAACTGCCGTCCCAAGCGACACGAGCCCGAACACGCACGCTCGCTGGCTGTGGGTATGGCTCCGACGCCCAGAAGTGTGTGGTGTAATACCGCTTCTCTACCGCTGGCTCTCGAACAACACTTGGCTCTTGCCTCTTCAAGGTTATCTTGTAGTAGTTAAACGGACGCAGCGAATCGCTCAGCCCTGCAATCGCCACATTCCCACGGAAAATCACGCTCTCGAAGTTCGGCGTGCCGTAGTCCCATTTCCCTGGTCGCCATTGGGTCAGGTCGTTGCGGTCAGTATTTTCCAAGAACAGCCCCCGCCCGACGAGGTAGAAACGGTCGGAAATGACCATAAGCAGGGGACGAAAGTCGCCTTCTTCGGCTTCCCAAAGAAGTTTCAGTTCGTTTGTCTTACGGTCGAAAAGGTATAGGCGGTCGGGACGGGAGGTGGTGAAAAACAATGAATCAAGAGTATGCTGATAAAACTGAATAACTTCGTTTTCTATATCTATTCTGTGTAAAAGTTTGTTCGTTGTGCAGGTATCTTCGGTCGAACGAATTTCCACCCAATAGATTTGAGGAAACGAAGGATGATTGACTAAACAAACATAGGTGAATTTACCCAATGATTCCGTTGGAAGGATGTGAAGTATACCAAAACCAGTGTCTTCTCGGACACATTTCCCCGTTCTCATTGATGAATCAAGCAAAGATAATCTGTTCCTGAAAGGTGTCCTAATATTAGGATAACAACAGAAAGAAGACAAAAGAAATCCATTACCAAGATTTACTGGTGAAGCAGTTACACTATTGTCACTTAACCAACTAAAGCCATATAAATATGCTATGCTATCTGAATAGGTGTAATCAAATGTTTCCCAGAAGTTGTAAGTGTAATACAAAGGACGCTCTACGTTAGAAGCTCCCTTTAGGAAACCTTTTCCGGTTGAATCAATATAAAAGAATTTCATTGATGTAAAACCATAAATACCTTTGGACATTGTGTCTCCTTCTACATAAGATTTTGGAGGTTGAAACCCAACACCACCATTTGTTGTTCTAGATATTACTGTTATACTTATAGCAGAAAAATTTACACCAGGTCCTTGGGTCATTTCGAAAAAGAAAGTTGAGTCGTTAAGTATAGCACAAGGTTTACCCGTAAGATAAGAAATGAAATTCCAGGTATTGCATCCATCGGGAGTGAACAACAAAAACCTATTTCGACCGGTAAAAACCCAAAAAGAATCATTAAAAGTTAGAGAAGGTGTTGTAATTCTCCTAATAAAACTATGAGGGTAATGATAGCCATCAAAAAACCAAGAAGCAAAATATACATCTTTAAAAGGTGTACCTTGAAGGATGAAAGTATCTATTGGATTTTTAACATACCTTTTAACTCTATAAGTATTGAAAAGATGGTATTCAGCATAACTATTGGAATCAATAATAACTTTACGTGATGAATCGAACCAAGCTCCAATAAAAAGAGATTTTCCATTGGTAAAATAAAAACCAGGATATCCACCAATTCTAAACCAATATTTATTTTTTGAAGTAGAAGTATCCCATCTCATAAATAAGGTATCGCTATAAAAGTATCTGAATTCGGTCAAGTTACTGTCGGACATATAAAGATTTCCAGCGACGGACAGAATCTTTTGACCATTAAGTTCAAGGATCTTAACAAATCCATTCCAACCTTGAACAAATTTTGATAGTGTATCGGAAACAGTAAAAATCCGAAAGTTTTCCAAGTCGGGTTCAATAATAATGAAACAAGAATCTTTTAGTGAATCCGACCAGATGATAATTTTGTCATAATAAAAATACATATAGGAATAATACTCGTTAATTGGCGAATAGAGCTCATCAGGATTTCCTTCCAGGAATACGTTGTGATACGGTTTGAAAAGAGGAGAACTAAGCGTCTTCCTCACTTTTCCATTTCGGTCTAGTAGACACAGTGTATTTAAACCTCTGAGATATATTCCTCGTTCGTTTACCAAAAGATTTAACCAGAGTTCGCTTGTATCAATATCCAATTGTTGAATATTCCAACTCAGCCCGCAATCGGTTGACTTAAGCAGTTTACCTTGAATTGTTATTCCCCAAAGCGTATCGTTGTAATTAACTACTGCACGAATCTGGTCGAACACACCAACAAACTTTTGAGTCCAATGCTTACCTAAGTCGTTCGTAAATAAGTAGCTACCAAAATCACCATAAATTATTACATTTTGAGAACAACTCACCCCACCGAAAAAAGATATTTTCAAGGGAATTGTTTCAAATTCAAAACACAAAAGAGAGTAATGTATTAAACTAAATAGCACAAATGCTTTCAAAGCTTTCTTCATTGTCAAATCCTCCTTTTTTAAGCAAAGAACAAATCAAAAATTAATTATACCCCTTTCCTTGCGAAAGGGGTTATTAGATGTTATTTTTTTTCACCACATTCACGGGTCCATTGAATTAAAGTACACTCTTGGGAAGATGGATATGGTAACGCATCACAATTCCCATCTCCCTCTATAGTATAGGAGACGATTTCATAAGTTATATGTGGTCCATAAGGAGGCTCGTCTTTACATTTTCGATCATAACATTCTCCCGGAACACAATTACACCAGCACCAGTCCCATACTTCAACACAACGTCTATAGCAATCCCCATAGGCTTGATAAATATAATTCCTTCCATTTACAACTTCAACACGCCCACAGATAGGCCTAACGAAAGTTAGTAATGCGTGTTCTTCATTGCAGGGAGTTTGTCCGCAAAGAATTGCATAGTTATTAAGAACCCAATCTCGGGCAAAATCATATGCTTGAGTTTCATATCCGGGACAGCAATTTTCAATATAAATATTAAAATAGGCTTGTAAATGGGTTACTGCACAAGTGTAACAAATTACAGCTCGAATTCCGGGACAATTAGGCAGATCAAAGTTCAAAATATGGCAAAGATTGGGAGATTGACAAACATCGCAAGGGTCTTGACCTTTAACTTCTTTACTTATTGTAAAGAAAGATAAGACTGCTACCAACAGAACCAAATATATTCTTCTCATTTTTGTTTCCTTTTCATTTTGTTTAACAAAATTATTAATTGAAACATAATTTACAAAAAGCGAAGACCAAACTTTTTGCACGATGCTTTTCAAAGAGCGATGGCGAACATTTCAACTCGCAACTGCATTCGTTGCTTTCAGGCGGTCCACGACAATTCGTACAGTATTTATAAAATTCAGACTGATTACTCCGAGATGAAGTCTTCTCTCTCTCTCTGCAAGAACCAAAAGTTCAGGCAATGTTATTCCTTTACCCATCGCACCGAGTATCTTGTAACGTGGCATCTGTAGAAAATATCTTTCCACAACTTCCCTTCGGTATGCATTTCTAAATTACAAAGAAATTTCGAAAATGCGAGAGTGGGGTGAAAAATCAAAAATTTTGTTAATTTTCTATGGTTAAATGAGTTAAAAATGAAAATTTTGTATGTTTTTCTGTTTTCTATTTCCTCTGTTTATTTGCTTTCGTTTCCCGATGAATATCGTTCGCAGTTTATTAAATCGTATCTGGTAAATTATTATGCTATCAAATCCGATTACTTTTTAACGAAACTTGCCTACAAGCGTTTTAGTTTTCTCGACGAGGCTCTCGACAAAGAACGAAAGTTTATCAGGAATTTCGATAAAGATTATTTGATATTGTATTACAAGGACATAGTTGCTTTGCATCTTTATCACGAAGAGTTTAATGATCTTAATTTTCAGGAATCAGTGTTTTTGCACGCATCCGAGCCAGCCTGTTTGACAATTTCGTTCGACCATAATTGGAAATTTTACTGGATGTATGATAGGCGTTTCCCTCAAGATTCTGTTAAATATCGACTTTATTGGGGCTTCGACTCGTTAGAAGTTGAGCATGCAACCGACACAATTGTTGCTGGCACAGAACTTTCGATTTCGTTGCCGAAGTCTGCCCGATGGGTTCGGTTGAAAACAGTTCTCGGTGATACTGCAGAAATTGACTTTAGCTTACCTGTAAGGTTAGTCTTCGAAGACGGGAAGCCAGTTTATATACCATTAAAATTGAGCCGAATGAATTTATCTGAAACAAGTTTTCAGCTAAATTATCAATTTTGTCTTATTTCAAAAGTTAAACCCGATAGTGTGTGGCTTTTTGTTGATGAAAACAACAATAATCAATTTAACCCTAATGAGAAATATTCTTTTACCTCCAATTTGGACACTATAAAATATGATAAGATTGTTAACATAACGACCAAAGGTGGTATTGAAACTTTTCTTATTTGTTTTAAAGATGGGAAACAATATCATTATCCGCAATCGGGATATTGGACAACAAATATTAACAATCGAAGTATGAATCAAACTTATGGCTTTTATGTTATGAATGTAGTAAATCCACAGTGGCGAAATAGTTATATCGAACAAGTTCTGAAAGCACTTAGTAGGGATTACAATGGTTTATTTGCTGATGACACTTGGAGCAGAGTTGGGAGTTGGGGAGTTGATGCCTATCCACCCTTCGATTACAATGATTCTATCTGGTACGATGGAGTCAAAAAATTTATGAAAGAGATAAAACAGGCTATTGGAGATAAACCACTGATTTTTAATGGGCTGTTTGACGAAAAATCTTTGAAGTTTCTCGAGTTTGCCGACGGAGGAATGACCGAAGGCTTTGCCCATAGTAACTGGGCTGGCTACTCGAGTTTAAACAACTGGAAACTGGTCTGCAATCTTGGGATACAATGTCGAAAGGACTATGGGAAATGGTGGGTCCCATTAAGTGGCATCTTAAATAAGAATGCAGGTCCGCGACTTTATTCCCTCGCTACTTTTCTACTTGTTGCCGACACGAATTCATACTTCGGAAATGCTGAAAACTACCAAAGCTTTGCCCATTTCCCCGAATTTGATATACCAACAGGGAAACCTATTACGAGCGTCATTAGTTCAATTGATGATTTGGCAAAGGTCGATACTCACGGGAAGAACTACTATTCCCGGGAATTCGAGAAATGCTGGGTTTACGTTAATCCAAGTCCAACCGATACTGTTTACATTCCCGAAGTTTATGGATTTAATCAAGTTATGGTCGACACTACACTTACAATTGATGGTGGTAAATTGTTTATCCAAAAAACCGATTCTATTCTGCTCCCAAGAAGTGCAAAAATAATTCTTAAAAGCAACGGTGAAGCTCCCAAACTTATGTCACCGTTGTGGAAAAATCCTGTTGCAAAACTCAAAGCCAAAAGTTCGGAGGAATTATTGTTTGAGTTTTCCGTTGAGGCAGCAGATTCCTCATCGGATTTCTTCAAGTCTAATCCCAATTTGCCTCTTTATGTAATTGTCGATTTGACCAGGCTTGGAATGGTTGATGACCTTATACTTAAAAACGATGGAGCACCAGCCAAACCTGAGTTTGCGACATATTCGGGAAGTGCGGTCCTTCCGCCTGGTGCAAATTTTCGGAACATTAAAATTCCATTCGTTGTTTTTTCAACAACTGGGCTCTTTTCGGTTGGATATGTTCCACTGATTGTTGAAAATATTGATACTACAAACTTGGTACCAAATTTTAGCTTCGAATATGATTTGGATTTCGATGGTATGCCCGATTCGTGGAGTAAATACAACCCGAATTCCAGGTATTTGTTTGAGTATGATTCAATTCCAGGAAATGCACAGCATTTAAAAAAGTGTGTGAAATTCTCAACTGATTCAGATTCAGACGTATGTGGTGTGTATACAAAAATCACTTTCCCGAAAGATTTCACATATCCTGTTAAAATTTCGGGCTGGTCGAAAGCCGAAAATGTTTCTGGTAGCCCCGATAACCACTACTCAATCTACGTCGATTTCTTCTACACCGATGGGCAACCCTGGTATGGCAAAACAGCAAAGTTCTCAACTGGAACACACGATTGGGAATATTCCGAAGCCATATACTACCCCGAGAAACCACTTAGCCACGCAAACATATATTGCTTATTCCGAAGGCATTCAGGAACGGTTTGGTTCGATAATATATTCGTTGGGTATGCAGATACATTGTCAAATGTCGACTATAAAGAATTTTTTAATGAAATAAAAATTATTTTACCCGATATACTGTGTGAATCTTGTTCAGATGAGGCATTGGTAGCAATTCAAAATCAAGTATCTGCGACAATAACTGCCGTGGATATTTTTGGAAAGACTTGTTGGAATGAAACAATAGAACTCATTTCAGGAACAAATCGAATTAGTCTTAACGAATTGCTTCATAAGTTGCCCTCGGGAGTCTACGGACTTCAGTTCAACATCGGCTCGAAACGAATAGCAAAGACATTGCTGATATTGAAATAAATCTCTTTATTCTGTGGTTATAGTGATTTTGCTTCACAAAGACCACAGGGGTGAAAATCTAGGAACAAAGTAAGTTTTTAACATAGATTGAGATTATTTTAGTTTCAAATTTAATGCTGATTCTATTTCTTCAATGGGAACGGCTCCAACTCGAAGTATTCGGGGAGAATCGGCCGTCAAGTCGATTATTGTGGATTCAATTTTAAACTTTGTAGTACCAGCTTCCAAGACAAAATCAAGTTCTGAAGGGAAATACTTATAAACATCCTGATGATGTATTGCCGAAGGCATTCCCGATATATTTGCGGAAGTTGCTGCAATCGGTGCATCGAGTTCATTGGCAATTTGAATTGCTTCGGGACAGTCGGGGAAACGAATGGAAATGTTCGGCAAGCCACAGGTAACAACATCATCGACAATGTTGCGTTTGGGAAGTATTATCGCAACAGGTCCAGGAAGGAATTTTTCTGCAAGGATTTCAAAGTATTTATTGTTTGTATATGCAACAAGTTCAATCTGTTCGAAAGAGCCGACGTGGGCTGCCAAAGGCTTGGTTTTCTCTCGCTTTTTAAGCTCAAAAATCCTTTTAATACCTGAAATGTTAAAAATATTACAACCTATACCATACACTGTGTCGGTAGGAAATGCAATTACCCCACCGGATTTTAATATTTCGACAACTTTTTGTATGTCCTTTTCCATAATTAATTTTTAAATTAAAAAATTAAATACTAATTTAAACATTTGGCAATTTAATTATTTTAAATTACTATGTGGGGGGTATGAAACCGGTACAGACATTTATTGTAACTGCAAAATTGCCATCGAAAATCGCAAAGTTGAAAGAACTGGCTTATAACTATTGGTGGTGCTGGAACTACAACGCCAAGGAACTATTTATTCGTGTTAATAACATACTTTGGGACGAGGTAAACCATAATCCTGTATTATTAATTAATCGATTAACGCAGGAAGAATTAGAAGACCTTGCAAACCAGAAGGATTTTGTGGCTTTTTTGGATTCCGTTTATGATAGTTTTATAAAATATTTAGAATCCGAAGGATGGTACAACACCCTTGGGATCGACAAAGTCGGCACCATTGCATATATTAGCCCGGAATATGGTATCAACGAAAGTTTTCCGAACTATTCTGGTGGTTTGGGCATCTTGTCGGGGGATCACCTTAAAACAGCAAGCGACCTGGGTTTGCCTTTGGTCGGTATTGGTCTACTTTATCAGCAGGGCTATTTTAGACAGAAATTGACCCAAAGCGGCTGGCAAAATGAGCTTTACATCCCAAACGATTTTTACTCTTTGCCATTGATATTACAACGAGATAGAAACGGCGATCCACTTATAATAGACCTTGATTTCCCTTTGGGTAAAGTTTATGCACAAGTTTGGCGAATGGAAATTGGAAAAGTACCTTTGTTCCTGCTCGATACAAATATCGAAAAGAATATACCCGAATATCGCGATATCACGGATCAGCTTTACGGGGGAACACGAGAAACACGAATTCAGCAGGAGTTCATTCTTGGTATTGGTGGCATTCGAGCATTAAAGGCAATCGGGATTGAACCCGAGGTACTACATTTGAACGAAGGACATGCGGCATTTGCCCTTCTGGAAAGAATTAGATTATTTATGAAAAAATATAATATCGACTTTCGTTCTGCTAAACAAATTGTGATTGGCTCCTCGGTTTTCACAACACATACTCCTGTTCCTGCTGGCAACGAGGTTTTCGATCAAAGCCTTGTGAAAAAATATTTTTCGAATTATGTAAACGAACTTGGGCTCTCAATCGAGGAGCTGCTCTCGCTGGGGCAGGTAAGCACTCACTATGACCCGAATGAAGGATTTTCGATGACAGTTCTTGGTCTGCGTTTATCGAGTTATCGAAACGGTGTTAGCAAGCTCCATGGTAAGGTTGCGCGCCGGATGTGGCATTCCCTTTGGAAAGATATTCCCGAGGATGAGGTTCCTATCACCCACATAACCAATGGAGTTCACACTATGACTTGGGTTGCTCGGGAGTTTGCTGAATTATACGACAGATATTTGACCCCAAGATGGAGACTTGAGCCAGATAATCAGGAACTCTGGGAAAAAATTGATATGATTTCTTCGGATGAACTGTGGCGTGAAAAGCAGCGCCGTCGCGTCCGGCTTGTCCTTTTTGCTCGTAATTACCTTAAACAAAGGCAAAAAGGCTTTCTTTCTCCTGAACAGTTAAATAGGATAAATGAGTACCTTAATCCTGATGCTTTAACAATTGGATTTGCTCGTAGATTTGCCCCATACAAACGTGCCACCCTCCTTTTCCGTGATATGAATAGGTTAAAAAAGATTTTAACAGATCCCGAAAAGCCTGTTCAAATTATAATTGCTGGCAAAGCTCACCCCCAGGATACCCAGGGCAAGGAAATGATTCAAACCATTATCCATCGTGTTCGGGAATATGGGCTTGAACGCTATGTCGTATTTCTCGAAGATTACGATGTCGTCATCGCTCGCTTGATGATAAAAGGCTGTGATGTTTGGCTTAATACACCAATTCGACCACTCGAAGCCAGCGGTACAAGCGGTATGAAAGCTGCATTAAACGGAACAGTTAATTTTAGTGTGCTTGATGGATGGTGGGATGAGGCTTTTGATGGTTCAAATGGATTTGCTATTGGCCACGGCGAAGAATATTCAAGCTGGGAAGAACACGATATTATCGAATCAAACTCTTTGTACGATATTCTTGAACAGGAAATTGTTCCATTATTCTACGACAGGTCGAAAATTAGCCGTATACCAGAAAAGTGGGTTGAGTTTATGCGAAACTCGATTAAGACTGTTGCAGGTCAGTTTTCTTGCTCTCGTATGGTCAAAGAATATACAACCCGTTTTTATGTTCCAGCCTTGAATAATTTTTATAAATTAACAGAAGAAGGAGCTAAAAAAGCCAAAGAACTCAAAGAGTGGAAAGATAAGATTAGACAAAACTGGCAAGGCATACAGATTCTCGAAGTAGGTTTCAAAGAAGATGGTGATTTCTGGGTCGGGAAACCCGTTAAAGTTTTCGCCAAAATACGACTTGGGAATCTTACGCCCGATGATGTTGTTGTCCACGTTTACTTCGGCTCGCTCGACCCACACGGAGAAATGTTTAATACCAACTACGAAATTTTAACGCTTCAAAGCAACGATGCCGATGTGTTTGTTTACGAGGGTAGCTACTTCTGTTCTGGAACGGGACAACAAGGCTTCACAGTTCGGGTGATGCCCTATCATCCTTTGCTTGTGAATCCGCAAGATTTGTTCTGTTTATGGGCAAAAAAATAAAAAAATCAAAACGTTTCTATTCTGGTACGTTTGACAACAAATAAACAAAGGGTTATTATTAACAAAGAGGTTTAATATGAAGCAATTACTTTACAAAACAATTTTCGGATTTTTCTTGCTTTCACTTTTTAGCTTATCTTTAAATGCTCAGGATTGGCAATGGGCAGTGGGAAGCAAAGGCTATCAATTCGATTATGCGAATAATCTCGTCACCGACAGCAAAGGGAATGTTTACATTTGCGGTTATTATACAAGCCCTAATTTTTCGTTTGGTTCCCTCAATGTAACAAATCGAGGCAACGAAGATGGTTTCCTGGCGAAATTTGATGAATATGGAAATTGCATTTGGTTGATTAGTTTTGGTGGCGAAGAAAACGACCGCCCCTCCTCGATGGCAATTTACAATGACACTCTTTTCGTCGTCGGATATACCGAAAGCAAACCAGCTTACTTTGGCGAAAAGCAAATTTCCACTACGCAAGGTTCGGATATCTTTTTCGCTGTTGTTTCGACCAAAGATGGTTCTGTTTTTCGATTATATTCCTACTCTGGTGATGGTTACGAAGATGCTCTATCCATTTTTGTTTTGTCGAGCAAAGATATTTACATCGGCGGGGAGTTCTCGGGCAAAACTTTGACACTTGGCGACTTCCAGATAAAAAATTACAATTATAATTCACAATACCAGGGTATGAGTGATGGCTTTCTGGCAAAAATAAATTCTAACGGAGAAGTTTTTTGGGCCCTTGCCTTCGGTGGTGTTGGCAACGACCGAATCAATCGAGTTATTGCTTATAAAACAGATGTTCCCACCCAAGATTTTATCTATTTTATCGGCACTTTCAACAGTAATAAAATTGGTGTGGGGAATGATACTCTCATCAACTGGGGATTTTCTGATGTATTCTTGGGGCAAATAAAAGAAACATCTGTTGGCAACAAAATAGAACCCCGCATTATGTGGGGCAGAGCTATTAATGGAACCGACAAGGAGTATCCAACAGACCTCGCTTTCGACTTTAACGGGTTACTATGCATCGCTGGTGAATTTCAAAGTCCAAGTTTAAAATTTGGTAATATTGAACTTACCAACAAAGGGAGTTACGACATTTTCTTTGCCAAGTACGACGGGAGTGGTAATCCTTACATTGCTTTTTCTTTTGGTGGCCAAGCCGATGATTACGCCAAGAGGATAGTATCCGATAAAAAAGGGAATATTTATCTTGGTGGGTATTTTGCAAGCTCTTTGCTTGCATTCGATACTATAGTTGTTTATAATCGAAGTTCAAACCAGGCTTATTCCGATGTTTATGTTGCAAAGTTGAACATCGATAACAAACCGATATGGGTTAGAACTGCTGGCGGAGACAAAGAAGACCAAAGTTTCGCTATTGCTCTCGATGCTCAAGACAACGTTTATCAGACTGGCAATTTTGAGTCGCGAAATATCTTCTTCAAATCTTTCGACCTTTACAATTATGGCTATTCTAATGTTTTTGTAGCAAAAATAAACCCCAAACTAATAGCAAGTGCCGAAGAATTCGCTCCCGAGCAAAATGTCCTTTCCCCTAATCCTTGTCGAAATATTTTGGAAATCAAGCCTGATTTATTAGAAAATACTTTTGTTATAGAAATTTTCGACCTAATTGGACGCAGGGTTTTAACACATCATTTGCAAAACGGGAATATTATTTCACTGGAAAGCATACCATCGGGAATTTATTTTGCTAAATTTCACACCCGAATTGTGCCTTTTGTAAAAATTAGTAATTAACTCTAACGTAATTTGGGATTTTTTCGCAGGTTGCTCCACCTGCGAATTGTGTCCCATCACATTTTAATTAATCTTGGCAATTGCTAAAACTATATCTCGTCTCTTATTTATTATGATAACCTTAGAAGCTGTTTTAAACAAAGACATTTTGGAATTTGAAGATTTAATGAATCTTCTTTCCTTAGAAAGCAACGAGGAGATTGAATTACTTCGGCAAAAAGCTTTCGAGGTCAAGCAGAAAAATGTTGGGCAAAAAGTTTACCTTCGAGGTCTGATTGAATTTTCCAATTTTTGCATAAATGACTGTTACTATTGTGGTATTCGCAAAAGTAACAACTCTGTAAAAAGATATTGGCTCGAAGAAGATGAGATAATGGACTGCGTTCGATATGCGGCAAATAGAGGATATGGTTCGATTGTATTACAATCGGGAGAGCGCCGCGACAGAAAATTCATAGATTTCGTGTGCCGAACAATCGAGAGGATAAAATCTGAAACAAGAAGCGAAACGCTACCCAATGGTGCGGGAATCACGCTTTGCATTGGAGAGCAAAGTTATATCACATATAAACGATTTTTCGAGGCAGGTGCCCACCGCTATCTGCTTCGCATCGAAACCTCTAACCCCGAGCTGTTCGCCCAAATTCACCCCGAAAACGTTTCGTTCGACAGTCGCTTAGAGTGTCTCTATTATCTTAAAGACATCGGATTTCAAGTTGGGACAGGTGTTATGATTGGACTACCTGGGCAAACTATAGAGGATTTAGCTCGTGATCTTCTTTTTTTTAAAGATATTGATGCGGATATGATTGGTATGGGTCCATATATTGTGCACAAGCAAACCCCTATGGCAAAATTTGAAAGATATTTCATCGAAAACAAACGAAAAATCTACTTGCTCTCGTTAAAAATGATAGCAACTGCAAGGCTGTTGCTGAAAGATGTGAACATTGCATCGACAACAGCTTTACAAGCATTGTATCCATTCGGGCGAGAAGAAGGCTTGCGTTTCGGGGCAAATGTCGTTATGCCACTGTTGACCCCTGCACAATACAGACGCGAATATATGCTTTACGAAGGCAAGCCTTGTGTGGACGAGTTCGCAACCGACTGCGGAGAATGTATAATAAGTAGAATTTCAAATTTAGGAATGGAAATTGGCCTAAACGAATGGGGGGATTCTTTGCACTTCAAAAAAGAAATATCGAGAAATAAGGGTTTGAACCAAAATAGTTGAAATTTTTTACTTTGGGCATAATTTTTAGATTACTCTCAATTCATCAAAAAAATATACAGTTTGTTCGATTTATAAATTATTAATGTTTTAGTTTACAATCAATTACAAAAAATTTTTTTTATTTTGTGGTTTAAAATTTTTGCTATGTGCAGTTTGCATTTTTGAAGTTTAAATTGGCTATGAAAATGTAAATTGTAAAATAAACAGAAAGATATGATATGAAAAAAGAGGGTAAAATTATTTTGGTGCTTTTTAGTGTTTCCGTTGTACTTTTTGCCTTATTTTTTATTATAAAATCCAAAAAGGAATCCTTGCCAATGTTTCTTGATTCGCCCTATTTAAAATCACACGAATGGAAATACGAAGTTACCAAAAGCGATAAAAAAAATCAAGGATGAGATTATTATAAAAACCTTTGGCGAGGGTTGGTGAGAAACTAATCGGAAAATACAATGGAATTTTATAGTTTATAACGATTCTACGGGAAAGGTTTCCGAAAATCTACAATTTGAAAGCAACACCGACTTATTTATTAATGTTATTGGGACACCTGAGATTAGATTTCCTTCTCCCACTGGTTCATATCTTAAGCCTGCAAGTCTCATTCCGTTCACTTCTATATGGTTTCCATTGAAGGTTGGTTCAAAAAGTGAGTGGAAAGTGTCCACCGAAGCAGGAGAAGGTTTGGAAAAAATCGAAATTTCGGGCGTTACAACTATTACAGGCAAAACATTTTATAACAATCCAGTAGTAAACGATTCCTGCTGGGTTATCGAAACAAATTCAACCCCCCCCTTTTGGCGTTTATAAAGCTAAACATTATTACCACCAAAAGTATGGCTTTGTTTATTTCCACTATGATTTTATTCAATATAAGGTCGAAATGAATTTGGTTTCATTTAAATAATAGCTTTTGAATTACAATGAAATTAATGCGAAATCGCTCTATTTTAAACTGCTGCCGTTTTATAACCTAAATTTTCAAATTAAATTAGGGAAATTAAATTTTAAAGGGTTTTTAACAACCATCATCTCAAAATTATATTCAAGACTACAAAAGAAAAAAGGGAACCAGAGAATAATTGGACCTTTGAAACTTGATTTAATGTATAAACAACAATTGCACAAGAATGAAAACAGGCAGTAAAATTATCAAAGAAAACTTATACATATATCCAAAGAAGTGTGGCATTGGTACCTTTTCGTGTTCAGCAATAGCTTTGACCATAAAATTTGGTCCATTGCCAATGTAAGTCATTGCACCGAAGAAGACACAAGCAGTTGCAATACCCTCGAGAAGATGTTCTGGTATACCCCCTACAATCACGGGATCTGTAAACAAATGGGGTTGTTGCTGAACAAGTCCCTTGGCAAGTGAGTAGAATGTTACAGCAGTGGGGGTGTTATCCAAAAAAGAACTTAAAACACCCGAGGCGTAGTAGAATGCCTGAATAGTTGAAAAACCAAACTCTCGAGCATGTGCTTCGAGGTAAAGCAAAGCAGGTGTCATAGTAATAAAAATTCCCAGGAAAAGATAAGCAACTTCTTCGATAGGATGCCAGTTGAAACGATTTGCCTCACGAAGCTCTTTTTTTGTCAATATCAAAGATAGCACAGCCATCGAAAAAATTGCTATTTCTCGAATGTATGAGCTAATGTGATGAGGCTGAATAAATGAAAAATATAATGGATTCAGAAATGCAACCGATAAAACTACTCCCAAAAGGAAAATAAGATTAATTTTCCCACGAAGCTTTAACGGTTTATACTCTTCCAGATCCCTGATTAAATCTTCTTTCGATTCTTTATTGTAAAAGTAGCGTTCAACAAGATAAAAAATAGTTAAAAGAATAAAATTGCAGATAAACCATTCTTTAATTAATTTAAAGAACCAGAAAAATGGGACACCGCGCAGGTAAAGAATGAACAAAGGTGGGTCGCCCAAGGGAGTTAGCAAGCCTCCACAATTTGCTACTGTTGCAATAAAAAACAAAACGATATGGGTTTTATGTTTCCTGCGGAAATTAGTTTTCAGCAACGGCCGAATCAAAAGCATAGCTGCCCCGGTGGTTCCCATAAACGAGGCAAGAATAGAACCAATGATGAGGAATGTGAGGTTCACAGATGGCTTAGCTTCGAGGTCGCCGTCGAGATAAATTCCACCTGAAATAACAAACAAAGCCCCAAGCAGGATAATAAAAGGTACATAGTCGAAGAATATCGAATGAATCAGAGCTTCGGAAAGCTGATTGAACAAAAGCCAAACAGCAGTTGGAATACCCAAAATTAGACTAACAATCAGCTTGTTTCTGTTGCTTTCCCAAAAATGAGGAGTAGCAACAGGTAAAATTGCAATAGCAAGCAGCATCAGAATAAATGGGATAATCGAATAAGTTGGAACCGCAACGAATTCCATAATTTCCTTTTTTTAAAATTACAAAAATAAAAATTTTATTAGGAAGTTTAGTATAACTTATCGAGGAATTGAAAAATGGAATTAATCTACGACAAAGATTTGATAAGTAAAAATTATAAGAAAATACTCGAAAATATCGAGTTGGCAAAAAAACGATTTGGTATAGCTCGCAATGTTAAAGTTGTTGCTGTGAGCAAAACACACCCTATCGAAGCAATTAAGTTTGGAATCGATGCAGGAATTACAGATTTTGGCGAAAATTATGCCCAAGAATTAAAGTCTAAATATGAACAGATTAAGCAAATTTCCGATGTTCAGCCTAACTGGCATTTTATTGGCCATCTTCAAACCAACAAAGTAAAATACATAATTCCATTTGTGAAATTAATTCATTCGGTAGATTCTTTTCATTTAGCCGAGGAAATCAATCGTCAGGCAAGTAAACATAATCGAATTGTTGATGTTTTAGTCCAAGTAAATACTTCGGGCGAAGAATCGAAATTTGGCTGTGAACCCGAAGAAACTTTACCGTTAATCGAACAAATCTCTAATTTGCCAAATCTTCGGATACTTGGATTGATGACGATTGGCAGTTTTTCGAACGATGAGAATACCATCCGCAGGGAATTTCGGCTTCTTCGCTCGATTTTCGAAGAGGCAAAACAAAAGTTCCCCGAGTTGCCTCTTGCAGAGCTTTCGATGGGTATGACAAATGATTATATGATAGCTGTCGAAGAAGGGGCAACAATTCTCCGAATTGGAACCGCAATTTTTGGCGAACGCCATTATTAATTTCCGTAGATGTATTCGGGAATGTGGAACCCTTTCCTACGAGCGTAATCAACATAGTAATTA
>Ga0197142_1002280_pt1 | contig 16889 bp, 9 predicted proteins | sample GBS60_MetaG_FD_148614 | JGI IMG/M metagenome (GOLD analysis project Ga0197142, IMG submission 148614) | Sediment microbial communities from Great Boiling Springs, Gerlach, Nevada, United States - GBS 60_MetaG | ecosystem: Environmental > Aquatic > Thermal springs > Hot (42-90C) > Sediment...
GACCCAGAATGGTTGAAACGCAACGGCTTGACTTTGGAAGACCTAAAATCAGGCGCATATCGTGACAAACTCCCGCAAGCGAAAGTCATCGCCATTCAAGCCCGAACGGAATTTGACAGGTTTGACCCGATGGAAGTTATCGCAACGAAAGACGAAGTTTCGCAATTGTTGGCAAAGTATCCAAACCGTTCCTACTTGGTTTTTCCCGAAGACCGTCGCTTCCCAATCCGAATGTTTGAGCATTTGCCTTACCGTTGGGTTGGGGCAAGGGACAGGGGGCATGGGACAGGTAATGGAGAAAAAGGGAACGAGAAATTCGTTGGTCAAGCCCAACCGAATGAATTTTATGTCTTCCAACTGGGAATTTTTGCTGCACGCAAGCCCATTGCTGACTTGCAACTGGAATTCAGCGACCTGAAAGGCAGTGATGGCAAGCGCATTCCCGCTTCGGCTTTTCGCTGTTTCAACTTAAGCGGAACTGATTGGCTTGGGCGACCGCTGCTAAAGCCATTCTCTGTTGCTGTTGGAAGGGTTCGCCCACTTTGGATTGGAGTTCAAGTTCCCAAGAACGCAAAAGGCAAGTATGTCGGCACAATCAAAGTGAAGCCGAAGGGACTTGAGGAAACAACGGTGAAAGTGGAGTTGACAGTTTCTGGAGAAGTGCTTGAAGACTGCGGAGACAGTGACAGTTGGCGACTTTCTCGGCTCCGTTGGCTTGACTCAACCCTTGGATTGGAAGATAAGGTCGTTCCGCCATTCACTCCGTTGAAGTTCAGGGGCAACACAATTGAATGTCTCGGCAGGCAAGTCCGCTTCGGGGCACTTGGGCTTCCTGAAAGCATTCAAAGCAACGGTAGGGAAATTCTGGCTGAGCCCGTTCGGTTCGTCGTGGAAACCGAAAGCGGGCAAGTCAATTTCAAACCTTCAAGGAGAAAATGGCTTAAGCGGAATGAGGCAGTAGCAGAATGGCAAACTACAGCGACGAGTGATGCTGTCAACTTAACCGTTCGCACCAAAATAGAGTTTGACGGGTGCATCATGCACAGCGTGGAAGTGCAAGCAAGACGGGATTTGAAGGTTAAGGACATCCGCCTTGAAGTGCCCATCCCAAAAGAAATCGCAGTCTACATGATGGGGATGGATTACCGAGGTGGCAAACGACCAAAGGAATGGCGATGGCAATGGGGCAAGTTCCCGACAAACATGGTCTGGATCGGAGATTGGGACGCGGGCTTGCAAATCAAGTTGGTGGAAGCGGTGGATGTCTGGCACTGTCAAGTCGTTGACTTTAAGCCGCCAGAGTCTTGGCACAATGAAGGCAAAGGTGGCTGTTACATCGCTGAAGTAAGGGACATGGGAAAGGGTAAAAGGAACAGGAAAGGCGAAGTCTTTCTCGTTCGTGCCTTTTCTGGCGAGAGAAAGATGGCGAAGGGCGAAAGGCTTGAGTTCCTGTTTCGCTTCCTTGTCACTCCTTTCAAGCCACTTGACACCAAGAACCGTTGGAGTTGGCGATATGGCGTTGGCGGAAACATCGTTCACTTGCACCATGCCAGCAAGCCTGCCAACCCATACATCAATTACCCACTTCTGACTTGGCGTGAGTTGGCTGAGTTCGTGCGGGAAGCAAAGCAACAGGTCGTGCTTCGCCGTCAAGGGATGTTGCTGTATCCTGCCGAGGGGAACATTGACCTTTCAAAAGGTTCGCTTCACATTTGGGTTCGCATCAACTTTGACCCTAAAGCGGGAAAGGCAGGCGACCCAAGGTTCAATCAAAGCCTGTTCAGTTTGCAGTTCCCAAACGAAGACCAAATCGGCTTCTATTGGAACATTGACGACCGAGGGATGAGGGCTTATGTTCGCAAAGGCTCACCGTTATTGAACCAATATCCCGTGCTCATCGGCAGCCATCAACCGGAGTGGAAGAAGGGCGAAACTCATATCGTCACCCTTTCGTGGGGCAAACGGTTCGCCATCTTTGTTGACGGCAAGTTAGCGGCACAAGCCAATTATCAAGGCACACTCAACACGCCATTTGAAAGTGCAGGGACATGGGACAAGGGACACGGGAAAGGTTCAGTGATGGTCTTTAGTGGAAGCGGTTTTGGCATAAGGGCGATAAAAATCAGCCAAAGCGAATACGAGGAAGGCATGCCCATTGAATTCGTGCCTGACGATGACTGCTTGTTCCTTGACACATTCTCCAACATCCGCAACGGTCGGACATACCCAGAGAAGATGGCATCGGGCGGGTTTGGAATGTTGCTTGGTCGCTTTGAAATTCGGCGTGAAGATGGTTGGCGTGAGATTTTGCTCACGGGCGAACCGATGCCCGTCGGCGTCAACCTTTACTACACTGTGCGGGAACTGACGAACCATGCACCTGAAATTTGGGCGCTGCGAAGTTTGGGTGACGAAATTTTTGAGACAGGTGGCGTGGACATTTACAACGACCCGCAAGCGCCAGAGAAAGGACCGAAGGTTGGGCATCCTTGGCTGCACGAACATCTCGTTGCCGGCTATGTGCCAGCATGGATGCATCCTTTTGATGAGACCGATGTTTGCAGTGCCATCGCCATGAAAGGGCTTTCACGGTGGCACAACTTCTATGTTGAGGGCTTGCGCTTTTTGATGGAAAGGACGGGAGTAGATGGTCTGTATCTTGACGGCATCGGCTACGACCGAGAGGTCATGAAAAGGGTTCGGCGTGTCATGAAGAGCATCAACCCTGACAGCCGAATTGACTTTCACTCTGGCGACAACTTCGCTCCACCTTGGGAACCTGAACCGCCGAAGATGAGCCCAGCCAACCAATACATGGAGCACTTCCCCTACATTGACACCCTTTGGTTCGGTGAGTTGTTTGATTACGACATGCCACCAGACTACTGGCTCGTTGAGATTTCTGGCATACCTTTCGGGCTCATGGGCGACATGTTGCATTACGAGACGGGTGGCAACTTGTATCGTGGCATGATTTACGGGATGACGGCACGACTTGGAAGGGCTTCCCTTTCCATGCCAGATTTGTGGAGGGTTCTTGATGCCTTCGGCATTGAGGACGCTGAAATGCTTGGCTATTGGCGCAAGGATTGTCCTGTGCGAACTGACCACCCTGATGTGCTGGTGACGGTTTACCGAAAGCAGGGCAAGTCACTTCTCGCCATCGCCAGTTGGGCGAAGAAAAAAGTTTCTGTGCGCTTGCAAATTGACTGGAAGGCTTTAGGTATCAATCCTGAGCGAGCCTATCTTTTCGCACCACCGATTTATCTCTTTCAGCCACCTGTTGAGTTTTCGCCGTCAGACCTAATCCCTGTTGAGCCGAGCAAAGGTTGGCTTTTGATTTTGGAAGAAAGGTAAGGTGAAAGCGCTCATGTTTGAGGGCGCAACTTCTGCACAGTCTACAAGGCTTTTCCGCTTTTTCGTCTGGAATGACATGCATGTTCGGGCGGACATTCCCAACAGGCATGAAGGCTATCCCTTTGCTAATGAGAAGGCAGTGTGGGCATTAGAATGCGCTAACGGTCAGCACGGTTTTGAAACGCCAGATTTCATCCTATCACTGGGCGACATCATTGACGGTGAGATTCCCGATTACCGTGATGACTTCCGCTTTTTGAAAACACTTTTGCTGAGCCAATTGAAAATCCCGTTCTTGCCTTGCGTGGGCAATCACGAGAACGGGCAAGGTGAAGGCATCCCAGAAAGATACCTTGCCTATGATTGGTGCTTTGGCAAAGGGTGGCGAAATTATGTGTTCACTTGCAAAGGGATTGGCTTCATTGTGCTGGATACAAGTGGCGCTCACCGTCTCGGCGACGAAGTTACTGAAGCCAGAAATGCGTTCCTTGAGCGGGCTCTCAGTTTCTTGCAGGATTTTCCTGTCATCTTGGCAACCCATGTTCCGCTTGTGCCGATGCGTGATGAAGAAATTTTGAAAGCCAGTTTCGGCTTTGAGAGTTGGAAAGTTCGTGATGAGCGAACTTTAGAGATTGTCAATGCCCACGCCAATCAAATCATCGCCGTCTTCAGCGGTCACCTTCATCTCACAGCGGTGAAGTGGGTGAACGGGATAGCCCACATCACTCCTGCAGGGACTGCAGGTTATCCTGCTGATTTCGCTTCGGTGGAAGTTTACTCAGACCGAATTGAAGTTCGCATGCACCCTGCACCCGAAAGGCTTTTGGACAAGAAAGGAAACATTCACGGCATCCCACGACACAAGCAAGATTACATTGATGCTGACCATCCAACTCACGAGCGCTATCTTTGGGGCAATCCCGAAGAGCGAGAAATCACCATCCCTTTGGAAGGCACAAAAAGACCTTCAGGCGACCGAAATGGACTGCGCATCTTCCACGAAATTGAACCGGGTGTTTGGAACGAAGTTGCATCCTGAAAAGGAGGGAGGACATGTGAGAGCGAGCAGCCTAATTGGGCTTCTAACGGTGGCAACGAATTTTCTTGGAGGGGCGTTTGCTGAGACATTCGTTTTACAAGGTAAACCTGTAGTGGCTGACAAGGTTGTGACCATCGGCGATTTCAAAGGAGGCTTGAAGGTGACAGATTTCTTTCAAAGTGTCATTGAAAGGGCTGACAGCGTTGCCGTTGATGCAGCGTTTTACAGACCTGACCGAGGCACGCCCTTCGCTTGGTTTGAGATGGCAAAGGAAATTGAAAACTTCCATCGGGAGCGCTACTGCTCTTCCGGATTGGTGGAAGTTTACTTGCGCAACAACGGGAAAGAGCCCATAAGCGTTGAGCGCCTTTTAGTTAACGGAAACGATGTCACTGAGCCAGTGAAAGGCAGCGACATTGTTTGGTGGCGTTTGAGACCGAACCCAGTTCCTGCCAAAGGGTTCGGCGAACTGTTAGTGCGAATGAGGGAAGCACCGAAAGAAACTATCGCCCTTGAAGTTCAAACAAGCGACAAGAAAACTTTGCACCTGAAAATTCAACCTACGCCGACCCCTATCCGCATTGAAGGTTTGGCTTTTGACAGAGACGGCAAGCAAATTTTCGCCTTCGTTGAGTTAGTCAGCGACGAGGAGCAAAGGATAACGAGGGTCTGGCTTGATGGCAAAGATGTCACTGAGCGAACCCGCATCTTGTCGCCAAACTTCTGGCAAAATGTGTGCCCAATCGTTGTGAGTTCTCCCGAACCACTTGCTTTCGGCAGTTTCCACTACTTGCGGGTGGACACTGACAAAGGTGTGAAAGCAGCGGCTTTGTTCCGAGCCCGCGACGACTTTTTCCCTTTAGGCTCTTACGGCTATGTCACTCCGAAAGATTATGCTTCCAACAACTGCAACCTTTATGTCTGCTTCGGTGCAATGAGAACTCATGAACTGGACGCTTTGCACAGTTATGGCTTGAAAGGAGTTTCTGCATTGGTCGGTGAAGGAGAGCCGAGAAAGGACACGATAGGTCACAAAGCCCTTTGGGCATACTACCTGATGGACGAACCCGATGTCCACGATTACTATGTTGAAGGCTTGCCCCACGAAAAGCGAGTTGGCTCTTATGCAATGGAGATGGTGAAGCGTGATTGGCGATGCTACACTGCCGACCCGTCAGTTTTGACTTTCCTTACCGTTGACTTGACCTATAAACCTGCCAATTGGTTCGTCTACGGTCGCATCCCCGATGTCCTTAACACTGACCCGTATGCCCTTCATGTCGGTTGGGAGATGAGAAGCGTCTTTGAAGTCGCTGAGACAGCCCGTCTTGCCTGCGCACCAAGCATGATGACCATCACTTACCAAGCCTTTTTCCATGAGCCTGTGGGAAAGAAGCCCGAAGGAAAGTTCCCAAGAATGCCCTTCCCCGAAGAAGTTTGGGCTATGATGCACTACGCATTGGCAGGAGGCGCGAAAGGACTTATCGCCTACATTCACTGCACGGAAAGAAGCGGTGATGTTATCTCTCAGGGCGCTCAAGACTACCCCGATGTCTGGTTTGAAATCGGGCGAGTTTATCGTGAGGTTGAACTTGTCTCGCCTATTCTATCTCGGTCTCATCCGATGGACATCGCAAACCCTTTGACACAGGGAATGTTTGTGCGGGCACTTGTCGCAACTGATGGCATCGTTCTCATCTGCATCAACGAGCGTGTCAAATCGTTGCCAGAAAAGTTCGTCAGTGACACCATAACCGATGCGGAAGTTGAAGTTCTTCTTCCGCCTTGGCTGACGGTGAAGGTAGCAGCAATGGTCGGTGGCGAAGGCGATTTTGTCCCGCTGTCCTTGAGGTTGACTGGAAAAGGCGTTCGTGTAAGGTTGCCCAAATTGGAAATTGCCAACATCGTCTTGCTTGCCCCCCACGATGAACTTTTAAGGCAATTTCGCAACCGCTACCAACAACTTCAGCAGTTAAAGGCATCGGTTTTCTTTGCTGCTGTCCAAAAGGAGCAGGAACAACAAGCGATGCGTTTCGGTCTTGTTCGGAAAATTCCCGCCCACTTTCAGCAGTATGCTGTCGTCTCTCAGACTCAAGGTTGCTACGGCGTGGAGCGAAAGTCAATGTGGAACCCAAGCAAGGAGAAATGGAACGCTTGGGAGTGGTATGACCCCGAAGGCAAGGAAGAACATTCGGTGATTTGGCAAGTGCAAGTAGTTGAACCAGGCGAGTATGTCTTTTACGCTTGCGCCAACTTTTTCGGAAACGAGATGAACCTGCTCATCTTTGACGAGAAAGGTCAGTTGAAGGGCAAACTTACGGTTCGGGCAGATGTGGAAGGTGTCCATGCGTGGAGGCTTCGTTTAGAAGCGCCCGGCAACTACAAACTTGTCATCACCCCGCCAAACGGGAAAGGCAGGATGGGCGTTGTCGCTAAGTTCGCTTTTCTCGTGCCATTAGTTGAACAAGCGGAAGTGAAGTGAGGGAAGAGGGACTGATGCGAGATGGGTGGAAAAGCCGTGAGACGAACTAAACTGATTGAGGCTTGTGGCATCGTCCTGTCAATGATGCTTTTCTCCGCAACGACCCTTGCTGCGCCCTTTGACATTGCTGAAGGGCTTTGCTTCTACTTGCCTTTTGATAGCGATGCTAATGCGTTGGTGGCAAAGGGCAACCCGATGGAGATGGCAGAAGGGATTGACGCTGTCTTTGTTGAAGGCAAGGTCGGCAAAGCAGTCCACTGTGGCGAGGGTGGAAAGCATCGCTATCTCTCTTACTTGACAGTTTCACCCAACTTCGTTCCCAGCATTCGCTCTGATGCAGGCACATTGGCTTTTTGGGTCAGACCCGATTGGGACGGTGACGAACCTGTTGAGCGTTACCGCCATTTCCTTTCCATCCGCAGCGGTCTGTTTTACCTTTACTGGCATCGCAGTGGGCTTGTCTTTTCGTCCACAATGCGAAAGATGGCTCGCCACCTTTATGCGCCCAGCACCAGCGTAAAGCACTGGCGGAAAGGCGAATGGCATCATGTTGCCGTCTCTTGGCAAATCACCGACCCAAAAGAGCGAAAGGGGTTCAAGCGACTTTATGTTGACGGACAGAAGTTGGCTGAAGCGAGCGATGTCTTTCTGGACTTTGAACTGACGCTGGACTTTGAACTGACGGGAGCGATCATTATCGGTGGCATTGACGGTGAACCGCAACGAATAGCCGATGCTGCCATTGACGAGTTCATCGTCTGGGAACGGGTTTTGGCGGATGAGGAGATTAGACAAGTTTGGATGATGGGCGAGAAGGGAATGGCTTTGGCTCAATTGCCTGCTGTCCAGAAGTTGGCTCAACAAACTCAGCAACGAATTCGCCTTACTATCCAACCACAAAAAGGGAACTTGCTTTTCGACTCAAGTTTTGAAGTTGGAAGCCTGCACCCTTGGCGGGCATCCAACATGACTTTGAAGCACGACGAAACTGAAAAAGTTCACGGCAATCGGTCGGCTCGCTTTATCGTTCGTGGGCGAACAATTTTGACTTGTGGCTTGTTTGTCGCAAGACCGCAAGTGGCTCACACCTTAAGCCTTTGGCTCAAAGCCGAACGAAAAGGCGTCCGTGCCCGCTTCGGTGTGAACAGCGCTTATGTCGCAGGAACTCAACCTTACTCACCCATCTTTCGTGGCATTGAAGGGCAAGGAGTTTTAACGACCGATTGGCAACGCTTCACCGTTACAGGCATCTTGCCACCATCGCCCAAAGGCTTTTATTTCGTCCGTGCAGTTTTTGAAGCCGAAGAACCGACAACCGTTTGGATTGATGCGGTGCAATTTGAAGAGGGCGAAAAAGCAACGCCTTTCAAAATGCGACGGGATTGGGAAGCAGGTTTGGCAACTGACAAACCTTTCAACCTGTTCCATCCCAACGAACCCGTTCACATGCGGTTGGAAGTCTTCAGCGAAGTTGAACGGAAGCAACCTTTGATTTTGCCGATTGCCGTTCACGATGTTTGGGAGCAAAAGGTTTTGAGCCGTCAGGTCAAAGTTCGGTTGAGGAAGGGCTTGACTGTTTTGCCATTGTCTTTCCGACTGCCATTGGGTTCGTATCGTATCAGTGTCGCCGATGAAAAGGGCAAAGTGATGGACGAATTGGTGGTTGCGGTGCTGCCACGCTTTGAGAAACTTGACGAGCGCATGGGAATTCACATTGGAGCGAACGAAACGGGCGTGATGTTGGCGAAGGCGTTGGGTTGCGGTTGGGTTCGGTTGCTGGATGCTTGTGGTGTCACGCATTGGGATGTGGTTGAGCCTGAAAAAGGAAAGTGGGCATGGGAGCAAACGAACTGGCTGGACGAAGCCATTGAAACTTACCGTAACGCTGGCTTGAAGATTTTGGGCTTGCTATTTCGCACACCCCTTTGGGCTTCCAGTGGCGACAGCGTGAACCATCCGCCAAAAGATTTGGAAGCGTGGCGAAATTATGTTCGTTCGGTCGCTCAACATTTCAAGGGTCGCATTGACGCTTACGAGGTTTGGAACGAACCCTATGGCTTAGGCTTGTTCGCTGGCAAAGAGGAACTTTACCTGCAAATGACCCGCATCGCTTTTGAGGAACTGCGAAAAGTTGACCTGCAGGTGAAAGTGGTAGCACCGTGCACTTATTGGTCGTTGGACGACATCGTTCGTTGGACTGAAGTGGTGCTGCAAAAAGGGTTGTTGGAGTTCGTTGATGTCTTTTCCTTTCACGGCTATGATGGCTATCGCCCAAATGATTTTGAGCGGATAAAACGGTGGAGTGCGTTGGATGGAAAGCAACGCCCTATCTGGAACACAGAGCAAGGGGTTGTGTCGGAAAGTTTCTACCGATTTTTGCCCGACGCTTACGACGACCCTTACACCCGATGGATTGCCACCAGACCTTTTTCAGCAAAGGAAGCAGCATCGGCTATGGTCAAAGCCTTCGTTTCCACACTGATGCTTTGTCTGGAGGACGAGACTTCCGCCAAGCCAAAATGGGAGGGCGAGGCTCCTGCCGAGCCAAAGAAAGATTGGGAGGGCGAGGCTCCTGCTGAGCCAAAAATTGATGCAAAGTTCTTCCAGTATTGGGCTGTGCCTGAAGACACGATGTTGCCGAGGCTAAAGAGCATGTCGCTTTTGGAGTTTGACAACGCTTTGCGACCGAAAGCGGTTGCATGGGCTATCGCAGGTTGGTTGCTCAGGAACAGTGAACCCGAAGGATTTGAATGCCGCAATGGGCTTTGGCTTTTGCATTTCACCAAAGACAAACAACGCATCACCGTCGCATGGAGCGAAGAAGGAACGAAAATTTTGACCTTGCCTGAAGGCGCTGAAGTTTTGACGATGATGGGCAACCATGTCAAGTTCGCAAGTGGCAAAATTTATGTCGGCAATGAACCGATTTTCATTTGGTAGCAAAAGGAGGCGAAAGGACAGTGAAATGGCTTAGGTTGATCCCAACAATGATGGTGCTTTTGATAGGAGGACAGATTGCAATGGCACAGGTGCTTTTTGTCAGCCAAGCGCCTGACGATTTCAAGCGTTGGTTCATCTGGGATACATTGCCTGACCGTCCAGGTTTGGTTCTCCGCTTTGATGTCGCCACTTATCTTGGCAAGCCCGTTTGTTCCGTTGAAGATGCTTCCGTCAGCCACGACCCAAGATTTGCTTCTCCGCCTTTTGAAATCCCGAAAGACCGATGGATGCGCATCACAGCGACTGTCGCCAGCGACAAGCCACACCATTTCTTCACTCTTAACTTTGAGTTCCAGCAGCGAGAGGGCAATCGTGTTATTGCTTGGCTTTCCCTTCCTTTCACCGTTTTTGCTTCCGACCGTTGGCGGACAGCGACCCTGCTCGTTCCGCCCGCTTCAATGGTCGCACCCAAAGCCGATTACAACTACGCCCAATTGACAGTCCGTCCCGTCCTTTACGGTCAATATTTCGGGCAATGTGGGGCGTGGCACAACAAAACGGGGCGGGTTCATCTTGCCCGCATCCAAGTTGAAGCGCTGCCAGCGAACTTTAATCCGACCCGTGACGACAAAAGCCGTTGGTTTGAATTTTCCACTCAACTTTTGCCCAAAGATGTCCAACCGATAGCGTCTTTTGAATTCCTGCACGAGCGACCTGCGGGCAAGAAAGGTTTCGTCAAACTTCACCCAGACGGCTATTTGGTTTTTGAAGATGGGACGCCTGTTCGCCTTTGGGGCGTCGCTTGGCATGAAAACTACTTCTTGGCACAGGAAGGGAAACCGAAGGAAGTGCGTGACGATGAACATTTGCGGGCAGCGAAAACATTATCGGCTTTGGGCGTTAATTTCGTCCGATGGCACGGGCTTGGTCGTGGGCTTTGGGATGAAAAGAAAGGCGAACTGCACCATCAAAGATGGCAAGAAATCGTTGACCCGCTTTTGGCTTTGCTGATAGAAAACGGCATCCATCACCAGTTCACACTTTGGTTTTTCACTCATCTGCTTTTACCGAGGGAAAAGTTGCCTGCAGAAATCCGAGACGATGACGACTGGTGGAAGACTTATCCCGAAATTCATGGGGATTACCACACTCTAAAGTGGGCAATTTTCTGTTTCCAGCCGATGCTGCAACGGATGCTGGACATTCAAGAGCAAATCATGGCTCACTTGAACCCGCACCGAAATTTGAGATATGCTGACGACCCAGCCATTGTCGTCGTTCAACCTATCAACGAAGTCAGCCTGATGCAAAGGTCACCAACGGAAACGCCACTCCTTTGGAACCCGCAAGAAAAAGAAGTTCGCCGACAAAGACACTTGCCTGTCGGCGTTTATCGTGCCTTCACCGCCGAATGGAACGAATGGCTCAGGCAGCGTTTTGGGTCAAGGGAAAGGTTGCTGGCTGAATTTCCAGAGTTGGCGAAAGAGTGGGAAGGGATGGGAGTTGTTGATGCTGACCCTGCTAAAGGCAATGTGCCTTTGCCACCGACGAGAAGTTTGATGAGGGCGAAAATGGGACGAGAGGACGGTTGGTGGCATCGGGTTTATCTGGAATTTGCGATGGAACGGGAAAGGCGACTTTACAACGAGTTCGCCCAAAGGATGCGAAGGCTGGGCTACCGCAATGCCGTCGGTGGCGATGCTGGTGGTGTGTGGCGACAGTATCTCGTCTCTCAAGCCGACTTGGAAGTGGGGTACTCTCTCCATCACCCTTACACTGATTATGGCGATGCTCGGGAGGATTTTCAGTTTGCGCTGAACAACCCTTTCCCTTTGCAGTCGGCGGAGTTGATTTACGAGTGCCTAACAGTGCACATGTGGGGCAAAGCAGCGGTCATTTCTGAATGGGGCGCTGGGACAGTGAACGAGTGGCGGGCGATGTTGCCCATTTTGGTCGCAGTGGACAGCGCCATGCAGCAGCGTTCCGCTATCGCTGAACACACTTTCGGCTATCCCTTTGTGCGTCCCGACCATTTTCTGGGCGTTGGACCAGGTTTCGGCAACTTGTTGGGCGACCCTGCACGAATTGCTGCTTATCCCGTCGCTGCCACCCTCTTTTGCATCCCTGAAGCCATTCAGCCACCGAAATTGATGGCATGCCAACTTTTCACCGACGAAGATTTACTCACGCCCGTGCAAAGTTTGCAGGGTTCAGAGAATGCAGGTCACTTTTTTGGCGTCTCTTATCTTATGCATGTGGCACGAGTTCGTTGGGCACGATGGGACGGTCAAAGCGGAAATGTTCCCAACGCCGATTTGTTCTATTTCCCGATCACCAGTGGGGTTGGGAACTTGAAGGCGTTGCCTGCCGACAAAAAGTTGTTCATCGTCGTCCCGCCCGAAGTGACCCATTCAGGTTGGCGAATTGTCAAGCCTTACGAACGGATTTTGTCGCTTTACCCTGATTTGCGTTTTCGTCGTGGACGCTTCCGCCTGCAAGTAAAGTTGCCCAACGGCTATGAAGGCGTTCGTGATGTGGAGGGACGATTTTTAGAGTTAGCGAGTTTGTCAGAAGACGCTGTGCCTATCGGCGTGGACGAACAAAGGCAAGTATGCTGGGCTTTTTACGACAAACGGTCTTTGGTTATTGCTGACCCGTCAGTGCTCCAAGATTTCATCCCTGCAGCCTTGGACACTGCTTTGAAGTCTTGGGGATTGTTGCAAAAAGACAGGGGTTTGGTTAGCCGATGGGAGTTGGTCAGCAGCACGGGGCAAGTCAGGCGAAACTGGAAGGATGGTTGGATCACCGTTGACAGCGATTACGGGCAAGTCATCATGGGTGATTTGAGCAAAGTGCCAATGACGAGGTTTTTGGCTGTTAAGGGCAAACCGCAGTTTGGAGTTGTAGCACTCGTCCCGTTGGAACGAAAACCCATCAATGAAGCGAAGCGATGGTTTCTGGTGGCTGTGGGGCGAGTTGCCAACAGAGACTACGACGCCGTTTATAACGAACCGATAGGCGTTTATCGGCTCAGTGGCGTGAGGTTGAAGATTGGGCGAGGACCGGCTGTTTGCGAGCCGTTGCAAGCGACGGCGACTTTGAGGAAGTTGGGCATCAAAAAGGCGAGAGTCTTTGCACTCACACCGCAACTGACAGAGAAGCAGGAAATCAGTGCAACAATTTTTGGCGGTTCTGTCAGCATCCCGTTAACAAAAGCCCAGAGCATTTGGCTGGTCGTAGAGAGGAAAGAGTAGCGAAACAGTGAGACACGGAAATTGGGAGGGTAAGGCTCCCGCCGAGCCAAAATGGCAGCGAATGGCGAGTAGCGATTGGCGAATAGTAATTTTGGAGGGTCGGGCTCCTGCCTGACCGAAAGATTTCAGCACGAAGCAAACGGCTTTGACCACCCACCCGAGGTGGGTGGCTACAGATTCAAAGCAGGCTAAAGCCTGCTAATTGAGTTGAGAATTCAGAGTTGCGAGTTGAGTGTTGAAAAATTGAATGCAAGGGTTTTCTCCGAGCGCTCAATAAGCAACCGCAACTTTTTCAGTCCGACTTTTGTCAGCCTGCTTTAGCAGGCTTCGTTTTTGTAGACACTGACTTGGAGTCGGTGAATAAATGGGAGGGCGAGGCTATTGCCGAGCCAAAAAGGCAGCGAATGGCGAGTAGCGAGTGGCGAATAGTTTTTCTGGAGGGCAGTGCTCCTGCGCTGCCGAAAAATTTTCGGTGCTTAACGACCACACTTTAAACTCAGTGCTCTGCACTGAACATCGCACTTCTCACTCAGCGCCGCGCACTCTTTGGGGTTCGCCTTCCAATCACAGTCCAAGCCACTTTCGGTAAACTTCCTCGCACAACCTTACATCAATCAAGGCATCTTCTCCCGGTGACCTGAAAGGTTCGCCCGTTTGAAGGCAGCGGATGAAATGTTCGGCTTCACGCTTGTATGACCAAGACCAACGGTCTTTGGGCAACGGTCGCAAGTATTCGTGCCTTTCGCCGCCGATGTAAACTTCAACTTCGGCGGGTTGGTTGCGCAAAAGCAACGGTGGCGACCACATGTGAACCCAACCCCGCTCAAAGTAAACCTGAGTGTGCTCGTCCCAACGATGATGCCTCAATGAACCAGTTTCCAAAACGACCCTGACCCCAGCAACCTTCAAAATGACGACGCCAGTGTATCCGTCACCGTCAAGGTCAACCCAAACAACTTTCGCATCGTCACCAGCATCAAGTAGCCAACGGATGAAGTTGAAGGCATGGACATACTGCTGCATGAAACCGATGTAGCGTTGGACATGTTCATCAGGGAGCCAAGCAGGTTTGATGAAAGGCGGTTGCGGGATAGGTTCGTCGGTGGACACAAAAGGAGTGTCAAGCCCGCAAATCCAATCGCCACCGAAATAGTGAATTCGCACAAGGGTGATTCGCCCTAACTCGCCACTTTGTCGGAACTTTGCCACATACTCCTTTGCCAACTCGTAACCCGCATCGTAGCGCTTCATGTAGGCGACCATCAAAGGTGCCCCTGTCTTGCGTGATGCTTCAAGGATTCGTTCCGCTTGTTCAACACTTACAGCCATCGGCTTTTCCATGAAAACAGGTTTTCCTGCAAGCAAAGCATCGCGGGCGATTTCGCCTTGCGCGGCAAAGTGAGCGGAGACAGCAACGGCGTCAACTTCTGGGTCAGCGATGAGTTCCGAGTGGTGTCTGTAAAGTTTTGGGATACCAAATCGCTTTGCCACCATCTCACCCAGTTTCGGTCTGGCTTCAGCCAAAGCAACCACTTGACAACCTGCCAAATTTGTGAAATTGGGCAAGTGAACTTTTTGAGCCATGAACCCTGCCCCCACATAACCCAACCGAACCACTCCAGACATCTCAAGTCACCTCACCATGACTCAAGTGGATTGAACCCAAAGTCACACTAAAACCGCATTGTCAAGTGCTTAAGCGAGCGCTCAAACTCTGTTGTTAGCCGATAAAATTGTGTTACGCCCCAGATGTGAACGCGAAAGGAGTGAGCGGAAATGGCTTTCAGCAAATCCTTGTGGCAGAGCATTGAAGGCATCTTCGCCAAGATACTTGAGCACCCGTTCCTGAAAGGGTTGACGGACGGGACGCTTGATGAGGAGGCTTTTCGGTTCTATGTCGTTCAGGATGCCCTTTACTTGCGAGACTTCGCTCGCGGGCTGGCAATACTTGGAGCGAAAGCGCCTGAAGACGACTGGCTAATTATGTTCTGCGAGCATGCAAAAAACGCCATCATCGTTGAGCGAGCGCTGCATGAAAGTTTCTTCCGAGAGTGGGACTTATCGGACGAGGAAGTTTACGCCACGCCGATGGCACCAACCAACCTGCTTTACACGAGTTACTTGCTTCGGGTGGCTTACGAGCGACCGTTTCACGAAGGCGTCGGTGCCTTCCTGCCTTGCTACTGGATTTACCTTGAAGTCGGTAAAGCCCTTGAAGCAAAAGGTTCGCCCAATCCACTTTATCAGCGCTGGATTGAAACATACTCAAGCGCCGAATACGAAAGCGTAGTCCGACAAGTCATCGCTGCCGCTGACAAAATTGCAGAGACGCTCACCGACAAACAGAGAGAAGCGATGAGGCATCATTTTGTCGTGACAAGCAAGATGGAGTGGATGTTTTGGGACATGGGTTACCGCAAGGAAGGCTGGGCTATTTGACGAAGACGCAAACCGATGGAAAGGAGGATGCAAATTGCCTTGGACGGGAAGACCGCTTGGAAGCGATGGTTTGGTTGCGATCAAGTTGCTCGTGATGGATGTTGACGGTGTTTTGACGAGGGGCGAAATTGCCATCATAAGCGACGGGACTGAGATGAGGCTGTTTAACTCGCAAGATGGAGTTGGACTGATGGTCGCCTACCAAGCGGGTTTGCAGACAGCCATCATCACAGGTCGGGCAACTGAGGCAGTTAAGAAGCGAGCGGAAGAAGTCAAAATCTCCCACATCGTGATGGGGACTTTCTCCAAACTTCAACCTTTGTTGGAACTTTGCGAGCGTTTGGGTTTAGCGCCGACAGAAGTCGCTTATGTTGGGGACGATGTGCCAGATATCCCGCCGATGAAGCATGTCGGGTTCGCCGTCGCTGTCGCCAACGCCGTTGACGAAGTGAAAAGGGTGGCACACTACATAACCGAAAGAGCGGGAGGTGAGGGGGCTGTTCGGGAAACCGTTGAACTCATTTTAAAGGCGCAAGGCAAGTGGGAGAAAGCCGTCGGCGAGTTTATAGGTGACCCGGAGTGGAACAGAGGGCTTTGAGAGGTGAAAGGTGATGGGAGAGCAAGGAAGCCTGTTCGGCAAATTGGTGGCGCTGAGTAGCCTCGTTGACTATCAGAAGGATGCCATCGTGAGCAGGACATTGCTCCGTAACCCTTCAGGTCACATCGTCTTGTTCGCCTTTGACGCCGGTCAAGAACTCAGCGAACACACTTCGCCCTATGAGGTCATGGTTTTGGCGGTTGAGGGAGAAGCGGACTTCATTTTGGAGGGTAAGGTCTTTCGGATGAAAGCAGGCGACATGCTCTTGATGCCGCCCAACGCCCCTCACGCCCTCAAAACCCTAACCCCATTCAAAATGTTGCTCGTCATGCTTCGTTCTGGAGGTGAAGGTTGAAGGTGAAAGGGTTGGAGTTTGACATTGAGCGCTACCACCCTCAAATGGAAGAGTCGCGCAGAAGGATTGAGATTGCCCGGCAGTTCAAAGAACCTGACCGAGTGCCCATCATCATGCAGGTGGGCAACAGTTTCTTTTGCAAGATGTTTGGCGTCAACATCCGCGACTATTACTTGGACGCCTTTGGCGATTTGGACTTGCAAATTGAGGTGCAAGTTCGCGGGCTCAAGTGGCTTTTTGAGGAGCTCGGCGACGACCGAACCAGTTGCGGCATTCAGCCAGACATCGGTCCAATTCAATGTTGAGTATCCCGACGACACTTCGCCTTGGATTGTCCGGACGATGAGTTTGCCTGAAGCGATTGAGAAACTCAAACTCATCCCACCCGAGGAGAACCCGAGAGTTTTGCAGGTCTTCAAACAGCG
>Ga0197142_1002281_pt1:0-12500 | contig 16874 bp, 6 predicted proteins | sample GBS60_MetaG_FD_148614 | JGI IMG/M metagenome (GOLD analysis project Ga0197142, IMG submission 148614) | Sediment microbial communities from Great Boiling Springs, Gerlach, Nevada, United States - GBS 60_MetaG | ecosystem: Environmental > Aquatic > Thermal springs > Hot (42-90C) > Sediment...
TCGCCGACCGCACCGACGCCGGCCGTCGCCTCGCTGCGGCCCTGGCCCATCTCCGCGACCAGCACCCGGTGGTCCTCGCCCTGCCCCGCGGCGGGGTGCCGGTCGGCTTCGAGGTCGCGAAGGCGCTCGGCGCGCCGCTCGACGTGTTGCTCGTCCGCAAGATCGGCGCCCCGTTCCAGCCCGAGCTCGCCGCGGCGGCGATCGTCGACGGCGCCGAGCCCGTGCTGGTCCGCAACGAGGAGGTGATCCGCGCCTACGGGATCGAGGAGGATTGGATCGAGGCCGAAGCCGCCCGCCAGCTCGCCGAGATCGAACGCCGCCGCCGGCTCTATTGCGGCGACCGGCCGCCCGTGCCGGTCCGTGGCCGGACCGCGATCCTGGTCGACGACGGGATCGCCACCGGAACGACCGTCCGCGCGGCCCTGCGCGCGCTGGCCCGGCTCGGGCCGGCGCGTCGCGTGCTCGCGGTCCCCGTTGCGCCGCCCGATACGGTGGCGAGCCTCGCGCCCGAGGCCGACGAGCTCGTCGCCTTGGAGCAGCCCGAGTGGATGGGTGCTGTCGGCCAATTCTACCGCGACTTCAGCCAGACCGAGGACGCCGAGGTGGTCCGCCTCTTGGCCGAAGCGGCGCGGGCGCACCGGAGCGCCGGGTCGAACCAAAAGGTAGAATAGAAAATAGAGTTCAATCGTTAGGGTTGCATCCCCGGCGAAAATGACGGAAACTGGAGCGCGACCCGCTTGCCGCGAGCGGGCGAGGCGTTAGTCCGGTCGCGCGGGCATCGGCCGCTGGCCCGGTCGGTGCGGCGCGGCATCCCGCACGAGGAGCCGGCATGAGCGCGAGGCCGACCGCGGACTGCAGCCGACCCGGACGGATCGGTCGGGTCGAGCTCGGCTTCCTGGTGGCGAGCGCGGCGTTCGGCCTCGCCGCGGTCGCCGCGGCCGTCCGCGGGATCGGTCCGGTCGGTGCCGGGCCGGCCGGGCTCGCGGGCGCCCTCGCCCTCTTCGCGGCGGCCAGGGCGCGCGGTGCGACGATCCCCGTGCGCCGCCTTCTGCTCGATGGCGTCGCGCTCGCACTTCTGGCTCTCGCCTGCGATCCCACGGCGCAACCCTGGGGCACGCCGCGGAGCTGGGGCGATCTTCTGGCCCTGACCCCGCTCGGCGCCGGCGCGGCGGTCGCCCTCTACGTCGCGGCCGGCATCTGGACGCTCGCCCGCGAGCATCGGCTCCCGCACCTGCCCGCGAGCCTCGCCTGGCTCGTGGGGCCGTTCCTCTTCAACCTGCTCCTCTTGCTCGGCGCACGGCCGCTCCTGGCCGAACTCGGCGGGTTTCTCCTGCCGGCCGGCAGCGAGCCCGCGACCGCGATCCAGCTCGCGCGGTTCCTCGTGCTCGCCGGATTCAACCTCGCCGTCACCATCGGCATCGGCTTCGCGATGGACCATCGCTGGACCCGCGATCCGGTGCTCTCGGCCCTCCTCCTCGCGGCTGCGGCGGCCGCGGTCGCCTCCCCGCAGCTCGCCGATCTCGGCTCGAGCCGGGCGGTGGCCGAGCTGCCGGCGCCGCTCCGCCTCCTCGCCGTACTGCTCACGGGCAGCCTCGCCCAAGCGGCGCTCTGGGCGCAGGTGTTCGTGATGACCGGGATCCTCTTGGATGCCCTGATCGTCCGCCGGCCGACCCGGCCCGCGGCCCTCGGCCATTTCCGCGACGGGCTCGGCAAGGGTGCCGTCTACAGCCTCGTCTTCCTCCTCGTCGTGCACGTCCCGGCCCTGCTCGCGGCCAGCCCGGCGGTGCGGGACCTCGTCGCGGCCGCCCCGCTCGCCGCCGCTACGCTCGCGGGCGCGCTTCTCTTCCCGGCGGCGCGCACGATCCTCGAGACGTTCGACGGCAGCCCGGCTTTCGGCCGCCGCCTCCTCCACGCCGCGCGCAGCCCCTGGGGCTACGCCCGCGGTGCGGTCATCGGCCTCGCGATCGGTCTCGCGCTCGGCGCCGATCTGCCGGCCGCCGACCCGTTCGACCGCTTCCTCTTCGGCGCGGTGGCCGGAATCGCCGCCTATGCCGGGGTGGATCTCTTGGCCGATGCGACCGACATGGCGAGCGGCCGGCGGCGCCGGCTGCAGACCTGGCGGCTCTACGCGCTCGGCGCGGTCCTGGGCGGCATCGCCGGCGGCGCGCTCGCTTGGTACTTCGACACCCCGCAGCTCTCGACCGTGCTCGACAAATGGGCGCGCTACGCGAGTGTCCATTTCCCGCTCGACGGTCGCCCGGTCGAGCCCTACGTCGTCTATCCGCTGTTCAGCAAATGGGGCGCCCAGGATCTCGGTCGGGTCGAGGGCGGGGTCGCGCTCTTCTACGCCGAATCGCTCTCGGGCGTGATCAACTGGTCGCTCGCGGCGCCGCTCTTTTCGATCAACCTCGTGCTGTTGACCGCCCTCGTCGAGCGCCGGCTGCGGCCGCTCGAGGAGCTGTTCTCCTCGCGCGGGCTCTTGGCGCTCGTCGAGCAGGCGATCCGGGTGCTGCGCTGGGGCCTTTGGATGGCCCCGATCATCTACTCCTTCCTCCGCCTCTCGCCCGATCCCTCCTGGTACAACCAGGACGGTCTCGTCCGCACGATCGTCGCGACCGTCCAGTCCTTCCGGCTCGAGCCCGGCGATTTCCGGGCCTGGAGCCTCGAGCTGTTCATGGGCCTCTTGGCCTACGATTGGCTCAGGATGCTCGTCTGGTTCGACCACATGGGGTTGCGGGTCGCCACGCTCGTCAATCTCTCCTTCGTGGGCGGCGACGTGGTCGACGAGAAGGCCGCGCGCTTCTTGGGCCATTCGGCACGCACCCGTTGCATCCCCGAGGGGATCCGCCGCTTCGCCACCTGGCTGCCGCTTCTGATCCCCTTCTACCTCCCGCGCGGCGCCGAATGGGACCAGGTCTGGACCGGGGCCGAGCAGGTCCGCGCCGCGGCCGGGCCGCTCCTCCCGGCGGTCGGCACCGCCCTCGTGGGCTACGCCTTCGCGGCCGGGGTCTGTTCGCTCGTCCTCGCCATCCTCTACAACGAAATCGCCCGTGCCCGCCGGATCCGTCACCCGCGCCCGCACTTCCAGCCCGGCGTCGGCTGGGCACCGGAACGGCCGTGGCTCTTGAGCAACGGCCGCTACACGGTCGAGCTCGCCGCCGACGGCCGCGGCTTCTCGCGCGTGCTGAGCGCGCTCCACCGCGAATACGAGATCGACCTCACCCGCCGACCCGACGATCCCTTGCGGCGTCGGGGCAAGCTGTTCTGGGTCCGCGATCTCGACGCCCCCGAGCGACCACCGATCGGCCTGCAGGCACTCCCCGGCACGCTCGATCCCTCCTTCCCGGAAACCAGCCGGCCGGCACCCTGGGCAGCTTGCCTCGCCCGCCGCGCGGATGGGCTCAGGCTGCGGGCGCGGGTGACGGTGGCCGAACGCGACCCGGTCGAGATCTGGGAGCTCGAGCTGCTCGAGCTCGAGGGCCGAAGGCGCCGGCTCCAGCTCACGAGCTTCCAAGAACTCGCGATGGCCCCGCGCGATGCCGTCGAGCGCACGCCCGCTTTCGCTCTCCTGCACGTCGGCACCTGGTTCGTTCCGAGCCTCCAGGCGATCCTCGCCCGCAACCGGATGCTGCCGAACGGTGCGCGGCGTGCCGAGGACGAGCGCCCCTCCCCCGAGCATCTCTTCCACGCCCTTGCGGGCGATCTGCCGCCCGGGGTCCGCCTCGTCGGCTACGAGGACAGTCGCGCCCGCTTCCTCGGGACCGGTGGGATCGCGGCGCCGGCCGGCCTCGTTCCGGGTGCGGCCCGGCCGGTCGAAGAGGCGGGGCTGCTCTACACCTTCGATCCCGCAGCGAGCCTCACCTTGCGGATCGACCTACCGGCCCGCGGCTCGCTCAGGATCCGCTTCGTCGACGGCTACGCTCCCGACCGCGCGACGGCGATCCGGCTGATCTGCCGGCACGGGAGGCGCCCGCGGCCGGATGCGCAACGGCTCGCCGCCGAGTTCGCCGCGCACCGCGAGCTGCGCGATCCGCCGCTGCCCGAAGCGCCGACGCCCGCCTTCGCCGCCGACGGCCGCAGCCTGCGCCTTCCCGGTGCCCTTCCCCGACCCTGGCACCATCTCCTCGCGAGCCCGCTCGGCCACGGGGCGGTGGTCGGTAGCGACGGCGAGGTCTTCGCCTTCGGCGGCAACGCGCAACAGAACGCTTGGAACCGGTACCAGCTCGACGGCCTCCCGGTCGATTGGCCGAGCCGCGCGATCTACGTGCGCGATCGCGAAACGGGCCGGCTGGAAAGCGCCGGCTTCGCCCCCGCGCGCGACCCGGCCGCCCGCTACGAGGTGCGCTTCGAGCCCGGCGCCGTGGTCTTCCACAAACTGCCGGCCGAGCCCGACGGGCTCGAGCTCGAGCAGACCGTGAGCCTCGCCGAGGATGCGCCGGTCCAGATCGACCTTTTGCGCATCCGCAACCGTGGCCACGGGCGGCGGCGGCTGCGGGTGATGCCGGCCCTGCACGTGGCGCTCGCCGAGCTGCCGCGCGACAGCCGCGGCCGGCTCGAGACCCGGCGCGAGGAGACCGGGCCGTTCGCCGCCTATCTGCGGCACGGGCGCAACGATTTCCGCAAGGGCTGGCTGTTCGTCGCGACGAGCCTGCCGGCGGACGCCCTCGAGACCGTCCGGGCGCGCTTCGTGGGCCTGCCGGAGGCCTGGGCGCGGGGCCCGCTGTTCCTCGCCGAGGGCCTCCCGGATCCGCGCTGCCGCGACGATGGCGAGCGGCTCGTCGCCTTCGCGGGCGACCTCGAGCTCGGCCCGGGCGAGGAGGCGTGGGTGACCTTCGTGGTGGGCCAGGCCTTCGAGCTCGCCGAGGCACGCTCGCTCGCCCGCCGCTATCGCGAGCCGGCGGTGGCGCGGGCCGCGGTCGAGACGACGCGCGCGCGTTGGGACGAGCGGCTCTCGGTGCTCCGGATCGAGACCGACGACCCGGCCTTCGACCGGCTGGTCAACGACTGGCTCCCCTACCAAGTCCTGACCGCCCGGCTCTGGGGTCGCTGCGGGCCGCAGCAGCGCGGCGGGGCCTTCGGCTTCCGCGACCAGCTCCAGGACGTCCTGCCGCTCCTCTTCCTCGACCCCGAGACGGCGCGCGCCCAGATCCTCCTGCATGCCGCTCAGCAGTTCCTCGAGGGCGACGTCGTCCAGTGGTGGCACCCATCCTGGGAGGGCCGGACCGGGCTCGCGGCGCGCAACCGGGTGGCCGACCCCCAGCTCTGGCTGCCCTACGTGACCGTCCGCTACCTCGAGGCGACGGGTGACGAGGACATCCTCGACGAGCCGATCCCGTTCCTGGAAGGCCGGCCCATCCCGCCCGAGGCCGAGGGGATCGTCCTCGCCCCACGATCCTCGCGCGAGGTCGAAAGCCTGTTCGAGCATTGCCGGCGGGCGGTCGACTTCACGCTCCGCCGCCTCGGCCCGAACGGTCTGCCGCTCATCGGCACCGGCGACTGGAACGACGGGTTCGATCGGCTCGGCAGGCGGGGTCGCGGCCAGAGTGTGTGGCTCGGCTTGTTCCTGCTCGACGTTCTCCGCGACATGGTCCCCCTCGCCCGCGCACGCGGCGAGGCGCGGCTCGCCGAGCACTGGGCGGCGGCGGCCGAGCGGCTCCGCGCCGCGCTCGGCCGGATGGCCCGGGGGGACCGTTTCGCCCGGGCGCTCGACGATCGCGGGCGCGAGCTCCTGCTCGACGACGCGCTCTCCGCCGCCTGGCCGGTGCTGGCCGGCCTCGTCGGCCTCGAGGAGGGCCGGCGGCTCGTGCTCGGCGCGCTCGACGCGCTGGAGCGCGACGGGATGGTGCTGCTGCTCCATCCACCGTTCGACGAGGCGAGTGATCCCTACCCCGGACGGATCGCCGCCTATCCGCCGGGGGTGCGGGAGAACGGCGGCCAGTACAGCCACGGCGTGTCCTGGCTGGTCGACGCCCTGCTCCGCCTCGCCACGCTCGCTCGCGAGGCCGGCCGTCCCGAGGAGGCCACGGCCCTCGAGGCGCGCGCGGTCGAGGTCTGGTACAAGATTTCACCCTTGGGCGAGTCGGGGCCCGACCGGTTCGCCCGCTACGGGTTGCCGCCGCACCAGCAGCCGGCCGACGTGAGCTTCGGGCCGGGCTACGAGGGGCGGGGCGGCTGGGCCTGGTACACGGGCTCGGCGGCCCGCATGTTGAGTGCCGCGTACGCGCTTCTCGGGCTCGGCTTGCGCGAGCGCGAGCTCGTCCTGCCGACCGACCCGACACGGCCGCGCGGCCGGCTCCGCCTTCGCCGGCTCGTCTGGCGGGGCCGCGTGCTGGTCGAGGCCGGCGGCTCGCCGGTCGACCGGGCGGCCGACGTGGCCGCGGCGCGTGCGGGAACCCTTTCGCCGGATCGCCCGGGCTCCTAGGATCGCGCCGATCCCTGGACCAGCTCCGGAGCCGCCGTCGCATGACCGCCCCGACCCCCCTCATGGCCGGGAAGAGAGGCCTCGTCATGGGTATCGCCAACGACCGCTCGCTCGCCTGGGGGATCGCCCGGGCGGTACGGCGGCACGGGGCGGAGCTCGCCGTCACTTACCAGGGCGAACCGCTCTTGAAGCGCGTGCGGCCGCTCGCCGAGGAACTCGGCGCGCGCCTCCTCGTCCCGGCGGACGTCACGGAGCCCGAAAGCCTGGACGCGTTGTTCGACGAGATCGCCGCGTGCTGGGGTGGGCTCGACTTCCTGGTCCACGCCATCGCCTGGTCGGACAAAGAGCAGCTCAAGGGCCGTTACATCGACACCACGCTCGACAATTTCCAAAGGACCATGGCGATCTCCTGTTATTCCTTCACCGAGCTCGCACGTCGCGCCGAGCCCTTGATGGGTGCGGGCTCGAGCTTGCTGACCTTGACCTACATCGGCTCGACCCGGGTCACGCCGCACTACAACGTGATGGGTGTGGCGAAGGCCGCGCTCGAGGCCTCGGTCCGCTATCTCGCGGTCGACCTCGGCGCCAAGGGGATCCGTGTGAACGCGATCTCGGCGGGGCCGGTCCGCACGCTCGCCGCCTCGGGGATCGGCGATTTCCGCTACATCTTGAAGTGGAACGAGTACAATGCACCCTTGAAGCGCAACGTCACGATCGACGACGTGGGGGGTGCGGCGGTCTTCCTCCTCTCCGAGCTCGGCTCGGGGACCACGGGCGAAGTCGTGCACGTCGACTGCGGCTACCACGTGGTCGGCATGAAGGCGGTCGACGCCCCGGACATCGGCGTCGTCAAGGGCGACTGAGCGATCCGGCCGCCGCGCGGGGGGATGCCATGGCCGGCTCCTCGTTCGGCACCCTGTTCCGCTTCACCACCTGGGGCGAGAGCCACGGGCCGGCGATCGGCGTCGTCGTGGACGGCGTGCCCTCGCGCCTACCGCTCGTCGAGGCCGACATCCAATATTGGCTCGACCGGCGCCGGCCCGGTCGATCGAAGTTCACCACCCAACGCCAGGAGCCGGACCGGGTCGAGATCCTCTCCGGCGTGTTCGAGGGCCTGACCACGGGAACGCCCGTCAGTCTCTTGATCCGCAACGTCGACCAGCGCTCGAAGGACTACTCCGAACTCGCGGAAACCTACCGCCCCGGCCATGCCGACTTCACCTACGACGTGAAGTACGGGATCCGCGACCATCGAGGCGGCGGCCGGGCGTCGGCGCGCGAGACCGCCTGTCGGGTCGCGGCCGGGGCGATCGCGCGGAAGATCCTGGGTCCCTCGGTCGAAATCCGCGGCTACATGGTGCAGATGGGGTCGGACCGGATCGATCCCGCCCGCTTCGACCCCGAAGAGATCGACCGCAATCCCTTCTGGTGCCCCGACGCCGAGGCCGCTGCGCGCTGGGAACGGCAGCTCCTCGAGATCCGCAAAGCGGGCTCTTCGATCGGGGCGGTGATCGAGATCGTGGCCAAAGGTGTGCCGGCCGGCCTCGGCGAGCCGGTTTACGACAAGCTCGACGCCGACCTCGCCAAGGCGATGATGAGCATCAACGCGGTCAAAGGTGTCGAGATCGGTGCGGGCTTCGCCGCCGCGGCCCTGCGCGGCGAGGAGAACGCCGACGAGATCCGGATGGGCGAGGAGGGCCCCCGCTTCCTTTCGAACCACGCGGGCGGGATCTTGGGCGGGATCTCGACGGGCCAAGACATCGTCGTCCGCTTCGCGGTCAAGCCCACCTCTTCGATCCTGATCCCGCGCCGCACGATCACCCGCGACGGTCGCGAGACCGAGATCGTGACGAAGGGCCGCCACGATCCCTGCGTCGGCATCCGCGCGGTGCCGGTGGGCGAGGCCATGATGGCTTGCGTGCTCGCGGACCACCTCCTGCGCCATCGCGGGGTCTACGGCGGCCGCTGACCCCCTCCTCCTCGCGATCCGCCCGCGACGAAAAGACCCCGCCGCGCCCGGCGCGGCGGGGTCCCTTCGGCGTCGTGCGCCCGGCTCAGCGGTGCAAATCGAACCGGTCGGCGTTCATGACCTTGGTCCAGGCCCGCACGAAGTCGCGGACGAACTTCTCCTCCGCGTCGCGGGCGCCGTAGACCTCGCAAATGGCCCGCAGCTGCGCGTTCGAGCCGAAGACGAGGTCGACCCGGGTCGCGGTCCAGCGCTTCTTACCGCTCTTGCGCTCGTAGCCTTCGTAGAGGTTCCACGTGTCCTTCACCGGCACCCACTCGGTGCTCATGTCGAGGAGGTTGGTGAAGAAATCCGTGGAGAGCACACCCGGCCGATCGGTGAAGACCCCGTGCGTGGTCCCGCGGTGGTTCGCGCCGAGCATGCGCAGGCCCGCCACGAGCACCGTCATCTCCGGCGCCGAAAGCGCGAGGAGCTGCGCCTTGTCGACCAGGAGATGCTCCGGTTCGACCGGGGTTTTGCCCTTGACGTAGTTGCGGAAGCCGTCGGCCCAGGGCTCCAGGACCTTGAACGACTCGACGTCGGTCTGCTCCTGGCTCGCATCCATCCGGCCGGGTGTGAACGGCACCTCGACCGCGAAGCCGGCCGCGGCCGCCGCCTGCTTCACGGCCGCCCCGCCCGCCAACACGATCATGTCGGCGAGCGAGATCTTCTTGCCGTTCTGCTGGCGACCGTTGAAGGCGCGGCGGATTTCGTCGAGCGTGGCGAGGGTCTTGACGAGCCGCTCGGGCTCGTTGACCTCCCAGTCCTTTTGCGGGGCGAGGCGGATCCGGGCGCCGTTGGCACCGCCGCGTTTGTCGGAATTACGGAACGTCGAGGCGGCCGACCAGGCCGTGTAGACGAGATCTCGGATCGAGAGACCGGAGCCCAACACCTCCTTCTCGAGGGAGGCGACGTCCTTCTCGTCGACGAGCGGATGGTCCACGGGCGGGATCGGATCCTGCCAGATCAGATCCTCCTTCGGGACCTCGGGCCCCAAATAGCGGATCTTCGGGCCCATGTCGCGGTGCGTGAGCTTGAACCAGGCCCGCGCGAACGCGTCGGCGAACTGGTCCGGGTTCTTCCAGAACCGCCGCGAGATCGGCTCGTAGATCGGATCGTAGCGCAGCGACAGATCGGTCGTGAGCATCGTCGGCTTGCGCTTCTTGTTCGGATCGAAGGGATCGGGAATGATCTCGGGCGCGTTCTTCGCTACCCACTGCCAGGCGCCGGCCGGGCTCTTTTCGAGCTCCCACTCGTAAGTGAAGAGCATTTCGAAATAATCGTTGCTCCACTGCGTGGGCGTACGGGTCCAGATCACTTCGGGACCACCGGTGATCGCATCCGGCCCCTTGCCCGAGCGGAAGCTGCTCTTCCAGCCGAGCCCCATCTGCTCGATCGGCGCCGCCGCGGGCTCGGGCCCCACGTGACCGGCCGGCCCGGCGCCGTGGGTCTTCCCGAAAGTGTGGCCGCCGGCCACGAGGGCGACGGTCTCTTCGTCGTTCATCGCCATCCGCGCGAAGCTCTCGCGGATGTCCTTGGCCGCCGCGATCGGGTCGGGATTGCCGTTGGGTCCTTCGGGGTTGACGTAGATGAGGCCCATCTGCACCGCCGCGAGCGGCGATTCGAGCTGGCGGCCGGGGCCGTGCCGCTCGTCGGCGAGCCAGGTCGTTTCCGGACCCCAATAGATCGATTCGTCCGGTTCGTACACGTCGGTGCGGCCGCCACCGAACCCGAAGGTCTTGAAGCCCATCGATTCGAGGGCGACGTTGCCGGCCAGGATGATGAGATCGGCCCAGGAGATCTTGCGGCCGTATTTCTGCTTGATCGGCCACAAGAGCCGGCGCGCCTTGTCGAGATTGGCGTTGTCCGGCCAGCTGTCGAGCGGCGCGAAGCGCTGCAGGCCGAGCGCCGCCCCACCGCGGCCGTCGAAGATCCGATAGGTGCCGGCGGCGTGCCAGGCCATGCGGATCATCAAACCACCGTAGTGACCCCAGTCGGCCGGCCACCAGTCCTGCGACTCGGTCATGAGTTTGCGCAGGTCTTCCTTGAGCGCGAAATAATCGAGGCTCTGGAATTCCTTGGCGTAGTCGAAGTCCGGCCCCATCGGGTCGGTCGCCGGAGCGAATTGGTGCAGGATCTTGAGGTTGAGCTGGTTCGGCCACCATTCGCGGACCGTCTTGCCTTGCCCGGCGGCACCCCGGAAGGGACATTGCGTCACGGCTGTCACGGCTCCTCTCCCTCTTCGAACGAACCGACGGCCCGACCGGCGATCGCGATCTCTCGGGCCCCCGGTCCCGAGATGGTCCCTCGATCCTCCTGCGCCCGGCCCACCGGCAGCGAGGCCGCCGCGCGCCGGATGCGAGCCACGGCGATCGGACGACCGACGGCACGGCTCGAACTTGGAATATTTCTAAGGAATAGCCGGGTCAAGCACGGAGCGGTCCCCGGAACCCTGCGGAATCGGCGGTCCTCCCGCCTCTCCCGCGAGGGGCGGGAGGGAAGGCCGAAGGATCGGCTGCCGGGTTCGTTCGGTCGGCGCGACCGTGCCGTGGCAGGATCGTCCACTGCACGTCCGTGGTGGCCGATCCTCGGGCGCTGCCGGCCGCCGACGCGTCGTGCTTCCCCGCCGACCGGCCGACGCGCGCCTCGGTTCCGAGCCGGCTCGCAAACCGATCCCGGCCTTCGGGCCGAGGCGGACGGCGACCCATGGCTTCGGCCCGTCCGCGACCCCGAGTGGAACGGCGAGCTCGGCCCACGCCGCATCGTCGGGGCCGAGCGCGGCCGCGAGGAGGAAAAGAGGTGTCGTCGATCGGCATCCGCCGTGGCTCTGGTCCGAGGCAGGTCACGACGTGGCGCACCGGAACGGCATCGGCGCAAAGGGGCGGGTCGGGCCTTTCCCCCGGTCGCCACGGCTCGTCGGAAAGCCTCGGCCCGTCGTCGGGCCCCGGGCTCGAGGACGATCGACCGGCGCCGAGGCACGCCTGTCCGGGGGCGGGCCCCGGCCGGCGCGTTCTGTTGTCGGTCGAGGTCGTGGCGAAGGGTCGGAAGGGATTGGTTGCGGGGGCAGGATTTGAACCTGCGACCTTCAGGTTATGAGCCTGACGAGCTACCGGGCTGCTCCACCCCGCGGTACCGCCCCACGCCGTCTGCGACGTCGCGGGGGCCCCGGGTGACCACCCCGTGCCGTCTGCGACGGCCCGGGGGCCCCGGGTGACCACCCCGTGCCGTCTTCGACGGCCCGGGGGCCCCGCGATGTCGGACGAGGTCGCGGGGATGGGGGCATCGTGGGGAGGGTTGGAGGTGGGGGTGTCGGGAAGGCCTGGCAGCGGCCGACTCTCCCGTGCCTTCGTGGCACAGTACCATGGGCGCTGCGGGCTTTCACGGCCGAGTTCGGGATGGGATCGGGTGGGGCACCCGCGCCGAGCCACCAGGCCTTGCCGACACCCTTCGACGTCGGGGGGATGCCGAGATCCTCCGGCGTGGTCTTCGACCGGGGCTCTCGGCGGATCGGCCCGCGAGGTCGGGGGCGTGGTGCGGGTAGGTCGGCAGGGTCGTGGGGTTCCGGCCTCGGTTTTCGGGGGAACCGGGGCTGGGGCGAGGGGAGCCCGATCGAGCGATTAGGACCGGTTGGCTGAGCAGGTTGCCCTGCGTACACCTCCGGCCTATCGACGTGGTGGTCTACCACGGCTCTCGGCGAGACCTGGTTTTGCGGTGGGTTTCCCGCTTAGATGCGTTCAGCGGTTATCCCGTCCGGACGTGGCTACCCGGCTGCGCCGCTGGCGCGACGACCGGTCCACCAGAGGTCCGTCCACCCCGGTCCTCTCGTACTGAGGGCGGATCCGCGCAAGTCTCGTACACCCACGGCAGATAGGGACCGAACTGTCTCACGACGTTCTAAACCCAGCTCACGTACCACTTTAATCGGCGAACAGCCGAACCCTTGGGACCTGCTGCAGCCCCAGGATGTGATGAGCCGACATCGAGGTGCCAAACCTCCCCGTCGATGGGGACTCTTGGGGGAGATCAGCCTGTTATCCCCGGCGTACCTTTTATCCGATGAGCGATGGCCCTTCC
>Ga0197142_1002282_pt1 | contig 16873 bp, 16 predicted proteins | sample GBS60_MetaG_FD_148614 | JGI IMG/M metagenome (GOLD analysis project Ga0197142, IMG submission 148614) | Sediment microbial communities from Great Boiling Springs, Gerlach, Nevada, United States - GBS 60_MetaG | ecosystem: Environmental > Aquatic > Thermal springs > Hot (42-90C) > Sediment...
TACCCCGGCCAAAGCCCCCTGGAAGTGGCCGGCGCACCACCAGGACAAGTGACTTATCTCGATGCTTTGGGCGTATGAACGCCCACGGAACCGCCGCTCCTACCCAAGAACGGGCCAGGAGCGGCGAAAGAGAGGGCTTGGGACCCAAACGCTCGCTGCCTCCGCACCAACACTACAAAACGCTTACCAACACAAGATAGAACCGAGTCCAGACTTGACAGGCGCCCGCTTCCACCCTTAAAATGCATAGTGCGTTCCTCGGTAGCTCAATAGGCAGAGCGGCCGGCTGTGGGATGGAGGTGAAGGCCTCGGTGCGGTTCGAGTCCGCAGCATCCGCCTAACCGGTTGGTTCCACGTTCGAGTCGTGGCCGAGGAGCCAGATAAGCCGCCTAAGGGCGGCTTTTTTTGCTTGCCTTCCCTGAGGCCCGGCTCTTTTCTTGCGCCCGTTCGCAGTATGTCCGAGATGCCCGTTAGCATTCGTCCAGCCTATTCCAACGATAGCGAGGCCATCCGCCGGCTCCTACAAACCGTTCGTCGTGTTTGTGTCCGTTTTGGATTTGAAGATCTGCCGCAGATGATCGCCCAGGAGGGATGTTTTGTGGCTGAAAATGAGGCCGGATTGGTGGGCTTTCTCTGCGCTACGGTCTGGCACGACGACCTGGCCTATGTACGCGGGCTGGCGCTCGGCGACGGTCGGCCTACGGAAACGGTGCTTGCCGGGTTGCTGCATGCTGTGGAGACGGCTTTCCGCTCCCGCGGCATTCAGCACGTCATGCACCTGGGGTTGGAGCCATGGTCGGTGACGGCCTTGCAGGCGCAGGCGTTCGTCATAGCCGATTACATTGTCAATTACGAGCGTAAGATTTCGCCGACGCCTCTGCTGCCCTTGTACGAGAGCAAATGGGCTTTGCTGCGGACGCCGGCCTGGGCCGAACTGGGCGATTTGCTGGCCCTGGACCATCGTATCTTCGCCTGGCCCTGGCGTTTTTCGGCTGCCGAGCTGACGGAACTGTTCATGCTCAGCAGCCGTCTGGTGGCGCTGGAGTTTCAGGGCCTTCTGGTGGGCTATGCCTGTACCGATGTGCGCGGGGAGCAGGCCCAGATTATCCGTCTGGCCGTGGATCCCCTGTATCAGGGCATGGGGTTGGGCCGTCATCTGCTGGCCGATGCCCTCGATTTTGCCGGCGAAATGGGCGCCAAGACGGTCCTTCTCAATACCCAATGGCAAAATCAGGCTTCACGCCGGCTTTATCAGGGCTTTGGCTTTCGCCCGGTTGGGCGCCGTATCCCCGTTCTGATCAAAGCCATAGCACCATGATCCAGGCGGTTATTTTCGATTTCGGCGGGGTGCTCGTCAGCGATGCGTGGGCGCGCAGTCAACTGGCCGTCTTTGATGCCATGCTGGGGCTGCCGGCGGGGTCGCTCCATGCACGGCTCTACAGCGGGCCGGCCTGGGAGGCCTTCTCCACGGGCCTCATCTCGGCGGAGCGCTATTGGGCCCAGGTCGGAGCGCCGTTCGAGGATCGCTTGCCGCCCGGTTTTCGCGCGTTCATCGACCCTTTTTTCGGTGAGCGTCTGGACCCGGCCATGGTGCGTCTGGCCTGGCAGGTGCATGGTCGCTTGCAAGTGGCTTTGCTCTCCAACGCCACCCCCGATCTACCCCGACGTCTGGCCGCCGAACCCGACCTGAAGGGGCTGTTCGATGTCATCGTCATCAGCGCTTTCGAGGGTTTACGCAAGCCCGACCCCGCCATCTACGAACGCGTGTGTCGGCGCTTGCAGTTGCCCCCGCCGGCCTGTGTGCTCATTGACGACAAAATCCGCAATGTGGAGGCGGCCATTGCCTTCGGGATGTCGGCCATCCTGCATCGGGATGCCGCCACAACCCATCAGGCCCTGGTCGACCTGGGCGTTCTGCCGGGTGGAAAAGGCATGGGATAGGCTTCTGCATTGCCGCCCGATGGGTTTTGACGTCGGTGGGAGAAGAGCATAGAATGAAAAGGCCGAATCCACCCTGGGTCTTGCGGACATGGCACGATGAACGGCTACAAACTCCTCGTCACTTATAACTATCTCAGCTATCGTGAACTGGAATATCGCCGTTTTATGATCCAGCAGTGGATGCCGGCGATGCAGAACATGGGTTTCGAGCCGGCCGATGTCATGCATACCCAATGGGGTCAATATCCCCTCCGCCTGATCATCCTCTATGCGCCCGATCTCGAGGTGGTGCGCAAGGCCATGCAGAGCAAAGAGTGGGAACACTGGCACCGCCTTCTGCGCAGCTTTGTCACCGACCTGCGCTATCGGGTGGTGCGGGCCCGGCCGTGGTTTCAGTTCTGAGGGATAGGGTAGCGCCCGGCGAGCAGGGAGAGCATGCCCGTCCCCACCCCGACCCTGTTCGCTCCTCTGCGCGGGGACGGGATCGGGGTGGGGAGGGCGATGAGCAGGCCTCACAGAGCAGGATAGCCCAGGATGCGGGCGCCGGCGCTCAAGCCGGCACCGGAAAGGCGGTCAGCATCTCGGCTACTTCGCCGGCAATGCGCCGGTGGCGCACCTCATCATAGGGATGGCGCAGGACTTCGACCATCCAGCGGGCGATCTGGCGGAATTCGGTCGCGCCCAGGCCGCGGGTGGTCATGGCCGGCGAGCCGATGCGGATGCCGCTGGGGTCGGAGGGTTTGCGGGGGTCATAGGGGATCAGATTTTTGTTGACGGTGATGCCCGCCCGGCCCAGAGCCGCCTCGGCCGCCGCGCCGCCGAGGCCGAAAGAGGTAACATCGACCAGGGCCAGGTGATTATCGGTGCCGCCGGAGACCAGGCGCAAGCCCTCGGCCATCAGCTCATGAGCCAGAACTTGCATGTTGTCGAGCACGGCCTGGGCATAGCGGCGGAATTCGGGCCGCAAGGCTTCGCCCAGGGCCACGGCTTTGCCGGCAATTTGATGCATGAGCGGGCCGCCCTGCAGGCCGGGAAACACGGCCTTGTCCACGGCGCGGGCATGGTCGGCCTTGCATAAAATCAGGCCTCCGCGGGCCCCGCGCAGCGTTTTGTGGGTGGTGGTGGTGACGATATCGCAGTAGGGCACCGGATCGGGATGCAGGTCGGCTGCCACCAGCCCTGCCACATGGGCCATATCCATCATCAGATAGGCGCCGACCTCATCGGCAATGGCGCGCAAGGGCGCGCAATCGATCTGGCGGGGATAGGCGCTGGCCCCGCACAGGATCAGCCGGGGACGGATCTCCAGGGCCAGCTGACGGATGGCCTCGTAATCGAGCCTCTCCGTCTGCCGGTCCACGCCGTAGCTGTAAAAGGTATAGGTTTTGCCGCTGAAATTGAATTTGGCGCCGTGGGTGAGATGGCCGCCGTGGTCCAGTTTCATGCCTAACACCCGGTCGCCGGGCGCCAATAGGGCCATATAAGCTGCCTGATTGGCGGGTGCACCGGCATGGGGTTGGACATTGGCATGTTCGGCCCCGAACAGTTGCTTGGCCCGCTCGATGGCCAGCTTTTCGACGATATCCACGAATTCGCAACCACCGTAATAGCGGGCTTCGGGCAGACCTTCGGCGTATTTGTTGGTCAGGGCCGAGCCGATGGCGGCCAGGACGGCCGGGCTGACATAATTTTCCGAAGCGATCAGCTCGATGTGGTTTTGCTGTCGCGCACGCTCGCCCTCGATGGCGGCGAAGACTTCGGGATCGCTTTGGCGCAGCGCGCAGCGAGGGTCGGGGGTTTGATCCCAGGGCAAGGGCAACGACATGAGATACTCCTTGGGACAAGAATGAAGGTGGGTTATGGCGAACGTCGCGCCACACACAACAAGGACTGGCCCAGCGGCACATTCCAGAGGGCGCGCAGCAGGCGTTCTACGGCGATGAAGAACGGCGCTAAGCGGTTGAACAGGCGCAGTTGGCCCTCGGGCAGCAGATGACGGCCCAACACGCGACTGTTCAACCACCATCCGAGCATGCCGGCCAGGTTGAGATAGTCCAGGCGTTCGATGCGAAACCCTGCCGTGTGCACGAGGGTGGCCAGGGTGTTGCGCTCATAGCGCCGGTGATGGCCCAAGGCCAGGTCGAGGGTGCCGTACAAATAGGTGCCGGCCGGCACGAAGAGCAACAGACATCCGCCGGGCCGCAACAGCTCGTACATATGGGCCACAGCCGTCCGCTCGTCGGCGATATGTTCGAGCACATTGAGACAGAGCACCGTATCGAAACAGTAAGCCCGCAAGGCCGTGATTGTGGCCGGGTCGGTGATATCGCCGGCGTAGGTTACCACGTTGGCGCGATGGGCGTAACGTCGGCGTATCACCTCGACATGGCCCGGCATCATGTCCATACAGACGAGTAACTCGCGCTCGAGAAAATAGTCCGACATGTTGCCGATCCCGCAACCGACCTCCAGCACCCGTTGTCCGACATGAGGTGTCAGCTCGCGGGCAATCCAGGCATTGTAGCGCGGCACGGTGGCCATGCGGCGCAACGTCTCGTAGCCGATAGGAGAGCGGTCCTCGGCCAGTTGAGATGGTCTTGGTGGCGAGGATAAAGAGTCGAGCTGCATGGGCCAGGTGTCGGGCGGCAAGGCTTACCATTGCGCCAGCAAGCGCGGCACGAAGAGACACACGGCCACGCCGATGGCCGTGAGTGCCGCAATAAGCACACCGGCGGCAGCCGTATCTTTGGCGATTTTAGACAACCGATGCGCTTCCGGACCGATACGGTCTACCGTCGCTTCGATGGCCGTATTGAACGCCTCGCTCGCCAGGACGAAACCGATGGTGAGGACCAGAACGGCCCACTCAAGCGGACGCAAGCCCAGCCAGAGGGCCAGACCCATGGCAGCCAGGCTTAGCACGAGGTGGATGCGGGCATTCCGTTGGCTGCGCACAAGATAGCGCAGGCCGGCGCCGGCATAGCCGAACGACCGCGGAAGATCGCTCAGACGTTGGGAGGAAAAACGCGGTTCGGTCATGGTCATGCGGTTCTTGCCTGGGCGAGAGCGTTCAGAATGGCGTTTTGGCGCGTTTCCATGATGTGTGCGCCGTCGGCATCGGCGTGGTCATAGCCGAGGAGATGAAGCGCGCCGTGGACGGCCAGCAGTTCCAGCTCCTCCTCGACCCGGCGGCCGAGCCGTCGGGCCTGGGCGGCGGCATAGGGATAAGCGATGACGATATCCCCCAGATAGGGGGGTATGTCCTCCGGCACGACGAAGGGGATATCGGCCTCGTTGCGGGTCGGAAAACTGAGCACATCCGTGGGCCCCTCTTCGCCCCGAAACCGGCGATTGAGATCGGCCACGGTGGCATCGTCACAAATGACCAGGGTCACATCGCCCTCGGCCCCCTCATGGCGCAGCACGGCCGCGACCGCCGCCAGCAGCCGTTCGGCCGAAACCCATCCCTTAAACTCAGGAAAAATACGGATGGTAATCGACATGACCGGTCCTCCTGTTTTCAGGAAGGTGCGGGGGCGCCGACCCAGGTCCGCCGCAACGGACGGATGGCGGCCGGCGCGCCGGGGTATTGAATGCGCGGATGGTGGACGCCTTTGAGCACCCGGATGAACGCCTCGGCGATCAGGGTCAGGTCGTAGAGGGTGAGTTGGGATTCATCGAGCTGGCCCAAGACCAGCCGCCGATTGATCACACTGCGGATGAGCTCGGCCATTTCTTCGTGGCTGCGCGGGTTCATCGCCCGTACCGTGGCTTCGCAACCGTCGGCCAACATCAAGATGGCCGTCTCGCGATGGCGCGGCTTGGGGCCGGGATAGCGAAAGGCGTTTTCATCCACGTCGGTCGGGTCCGGAGCCTCCTGACAGGCCTGATGGTAGAAGTACTCGACGCGAGTGGTCCCATGATGCTCGCGGATAAAATCGATCAGGACTTCGGGCAACCGGTATTTACGGGCCAGTTCAACCCCGTCGGCCACATGGTTGATAATGATGCGGGCGCTGGTGTAGGGGTCCAGGCGATCGTGCGGATTGCCGCCTTCGGAATAGTTCTCGATAAAAAAGTACGGACGTACGGTCTTGCCGATATCGTGGTAATAACTGCCCACCCGCGTCAATAGCGCGTCGGCGCCGATGGCGTTGGCCGCCTCTTCGGCCATATTGCTGACGATGAGGGTATGGTAATAGGTACCCGGCGCCTTGAGCAACAACTGCCGCAAAAGCGGATGGGTCGGCCGCGACAGTTCGAGCAGTTGCAAACTGGTGGTCAGACCGAACACCTGCCCCAGCACATAGAACACGACCAGGGTGAAACTGCTGGCAAAAATGCCGTTGATGGCGGCAGCCACCGCCAGTTCGAGCAACCCGCGGCTATCGGTAAAAGTACCCGCATAGAGCCGAAAGCCCGTCAACACCATCCCGCCGGCGATGATAATCCAGACCCCCGCCCAGGCAAAGCCGTTCAGGCGTTCGGCACGACCCAGGGCCAGGGCGCCTGCCAGCGCGCCGACCAGGGCATAGGCGGTGATGCTCGTGTCACCGTTGCTGAAGATAAGGAGAAGGAGTCCGATGACCAGGGTGCTCACCGTGGCCACGGGCAGCGTAATCAGCGCGGCCAGCAACATGGTCATGGCCGGCAACGGGTAAAGATACGGCAGGACCGTATGCATCGGCACCATGGCCTTGCCCAGGAACACAAAAAGGGCAAACAGCAGGCCGAGGAGCAAAACGCGCAGCCGGTCTTTCCAGAAGTGGCGACGGCTTTGGGCAATGTAAGCAACCTGCAGGCCTGTCAGCAGCGCCGTGATCAGCAGCGCCGAGACATAGTCTTGCCAGGTGCGACGGTCGCGCAAAAGCCCTAGCGCCTCCAGGATTTCCAGATCAAGGGCCTCAACCCGATCCCCGGCCCGCAGAATGGTCTCGCCGGCGGCGATGGTATGTTCGACCGGCTGGACTCGGGCCGCAGCCTCGGCCTGGGCTGCGGCCGTGCGTTCGGGATTGAAAAAGGTATTGGGCCGCAGCAAGCCCTGGACCAGCGTACTGACCACCAGGGCCTCCTCCTCGCTCAGGCCGAAACTGATGAGACCGGGGACAGCCCGTTGGGCATTCTGCAGCTCGCCTTCGCGGATGACATTGCGCATGGCCGCATCGAGCACCCGCAGGGTCTCATCGCGGACCGCATTCCAACGCTCATCGGACAGGTTCAAGAGGATGGCAATCACCGGTTCCGGCAACGTCACATCGGCTATCCCGCGCAGCCAGGCGGCCTTGCGCGCCGGGTCGGCGTAGGGGTCAAGCCGCACCTGCTTGATGAACGTCAAAATGAGATTGGCCCGCGCCAGTTGCTGCCGTGCCACCCGCGTTTGGGGGGGATCGTAGACCTTGGGCACGGCCGCCATCGCCCGTTGGCGTTCCTGCTCCGTAAGCACCTCGCTGCGGTAGGTCAGCGGTCGCGGGGCGCGGATATCAATAGGACTGATATCGCCTTCTCGCAACTGATAATTCAAGCTGACCGGCCAGTCCACGAGCAGGGTGGTGAAGATCGAACCGGCCACCAAAACCACGAAGATCGCCAGATGCAGGCGCGCGCGCCAGCGTTCCGGATCGCGACTCCAGCGGGCCAGGAGCGAGGTCGGCGGCTCCGGAACGGTTGCCGGTGACCGGGCTACACCGTTGGTGGAAACGGATGGTTCAAGAAGCGACACCCAGCAACTCGCGCACAATCTGGTTGACCAGGCGGCCGTCGGCTTTGCCGGCCAGCAACGGCATCAGTTTGCCCATCACCTTGCCCATATCGCGCGGACCGGTGGCGCCGACTTCGGCGATGACGGCCTGGGCCTGTTGGCGGATGGCTTCGGCATCGAGTTGGGCAGGCAGGTAGCTTTCGATGACGGCCAGTTCGGCCCGCTCCCGCTCGGCCAAATCGGGACGACCGCCTTGTTCAAACGCAGCAATGCTCTCACGGCGTTGTTTGGCTTCTTTGCGCAAAATAGCCAGGATCTCCTCATCGCGCAAGGGTCGGTTGTCTTCTTGCTTTTGGGCGCGGATGATGGCCGTTTTGATGCTGCGCAGCGCCAGCTTGCGCGCTTCCTCGCCGGCCTTCATGGCCGCCTTCAAATCATCGTCAATACGGGCTTGTAAGGACATAGTCGATGGACCAGGAGAAAAGGGATGGCGGAATCACTTCAGAACGTAATAGGTGGCCCGCTTTTCGCCGATCTTGAGCAGGATGCCCCGGTCAACCAGGTCGGCCAGGTCGCGACGCAGGGTCTCAGGGCTGGCATCCGGACAGAGCGCCTGGTAGTCACGGTTGGTGATACGGCGATGGGTCTGCAGAAAGGCCAGGGCCTGCTCCTGGCGGGGGTTGAGGTGTAAATGCGCCCAGAGGCTGGCCGGAGGCGCGGCACCGATCAGGTTGGGGCCATGGCCGAAGATCGTCACCCGAAAACCGGCCGCGGTTTCGGCAAAGCGAGGACGGGGCAGGCCTTCGCCCTCACAGACGGCTATCATGCGGTCAATGCCGTAGCCCAGCCGTTCGATGAACCCCATCTCGGCCAGGACCTGGACAATGGCTTCGTTGCGGCTGTAGCGCTCATCGAGCAGATTCTCCAGGGTCACATGGCCGGGTAAGCGGCCGGGCGAATAGACCTCCAGCCGGTTGCTGAACATGAGCACGCGGATGTCGTCCCCGCGGATGCTGTAATCGCGGTGGGCCACGGCATTGACGATGGCCTCGCGCACGACGGAGATGGGGTATTCGGGCACCTCCTCGCGGGCCAACCCACGGAGGCGGGCCCCGCGGCGCATATTGGCGACGACAAAGGCCTCCCCGCGACGGATTTGATCGGGGAGAACGCCGGCGATATCCTCGCGCACAAAGGCATCGCTCATGGTCTCGCCGGCATAGCGTACGCAGGTCAGTGTGGCCGAACGCACCCACCGTTGCGGATCGCGACCGAACAACAACAGGCCCGCTACGGTGGGCCGGGGCCCTGCGGCCGTCATGACCGCGCAACCGCGGCTGAGCAGCAAAGCCGTGGCCGTCGCATGCCCCAGGGCCGCCATGCGGTCCTGATAGGCGGCCACCCGTTCGTCGTCGAGATCGGCCAGGGTGGCTCCTTCGGGCACATAGCTTTCGTAGCTGACTTCGCTGCGGTTGATCAGCAGACGGCGCAACTCGTCGGCCAGGAGCGGGCGGTTATGCCGGCCGCTCCGGGTCAGATACTGGCCTTTCAGGTTGTACACATGGGGCAGGCCGGGCGGGATTTGGAGCACCCACACGGTGTGACCGTCCAGCGTCAGCAGCAGCGGCAGAGGCACGATGAGGGGCGGGTCGGGCATGGCCAGGGCTTCCATGACCAGGCTACGCGTCTGCTCCGGCGCCTCCAGTCCGGGGACGGCTTCGGCCGTAGCGCCGAGTACGATCAGCCCGCCCTGGGCATTGGCCATGGCGACGGCCGTCTCGGCGATCTGGCGGGCCGTCACGCGGGTGCCCAACAAGGCCAGGCGTTCACCCGGACCGGCGGCCAGAGCGGCGCGCAGGTTATCGGGGGTCAGCAGGACGGAGAGCGTTTGCCCGGACATAACCGCCATGAGCGAACTCAACGCGGGGCCATGCCTGTGATGCGCCAGCGGACCGTCTCACGAAGGTGGGTCGGCGGGAGCATGACGGCCGCCCACCACCAGCGCTGTGGCTGCCCGGGGGCGATGAGGTCCACCTCGCCGGTGGCGAGGACGGTATCCCCCTGAGGTACCTCCGAGACAACGGCGATCCGCCACACGCGCGCCTGGGTGAAGTCCACGATGCGGTTCTGCGCGCTCGGGTCCCAGCGGTTATGGCCGCCGTAACGGATGTAGGCCAGGACCTGCGCTTCGGGAAAGGCCGGGTCGTCCGGCGCTTTGCCGGCGCAAAAATCGACATCCGCGCGCAGTTCATCGGGCAGAAAGTTCTGGCGCGGGTAGCGCTCCGTCCCATCGGCCCAGACCCAGGGCGTGCGCCGACACAAATCAGAACGGTCGGCCTGAGGCTCCCAGGCCCACAATTCGACGATGTTCTGACCCTGGTCCCAGGCGGCCCAGTCGTTGGGATGCTCACGGCTCAGGCTGAACCAGCCGGGTGTGGCTGCGTAGGCAGCGCCGTACCCGCGGTTGGCGTCTATCCACCAGAACTGGGCAAAGCGGTTATAGCGGTTGCGAAACCGCCCGCGCACCAGCAGACGGTCGGTATGGGGTTGGTCGGTGACCTCTCGCGGCCGTTCAGCAGCGGCCGGAGGGCGACCGGAAAGCAGGATGGCCTTCCATTCGATCTCATCGTCGCCCAAATAGCCGCCCGTTTTCGACCCGGTGTAATCCGGCAGAAGCCGATAGGGTACCAGATAGCCCGGCGACTGTTCGGGGATGCTCACATCGACCCGGTTCCGCGGGACGGTTTGGGCATCGTAGATGACCCCACCGATGGCGCCCTGGTCATAGCGGTAAAAGAGGAGCCATTCATCCTCCTCATCCTCATCGAGATCGATCCGCTGCAAACCGCGCACCGGTTGCCAGGTTGTCGGTTTGATGGCGTTCAGATCGAGTTGCATGCCGAGGCGCTGGCGGGTAAACAGTTCCGGTAAAAATCGACTCAGGTACGGGATGAGCAAGAGCAGCAACGCCAACACGATGACGATGCCAAGCACGATAAGGAGGATGCGTACCATGGCGAAGCAAACTGAAGCCGGACAAGGGCGCCGACGGCGGCGTCTCAGTCCGCTGCGGAAGGCTCAGGGGTGGATGGCGCGGCGGCGGAAGGTTCCGTTGCCGTCGGGTTAGAGGCCTTGCGTCGTCGGGAGCGGGCGCCGTCGGACCTGGTTTTGGCCGATTTGCCCGGCAGCGGATCGAGGAGGGCAATGGCCAGCACCTGGTCGATGTGGGAAACCAGGCGGATATCGAGGGCACGGCGCACCTGGCGCGGGACTTCGACCAGGTCTTTGGCATTGCGTTGGGGGATGATGGCCGTCTTCAGGCCCCCGCGATGGGCGGTGAGCAGCTTTTCCTTCAGGCCGCCGATGGGCAAGACCCGACCACGCAGAGTAATCTCACCCGTCATCCCCACGCGGCGGTCCACCGGTCGATGGGTCAGCGCCGAAATGAGGGCCGTAGCCAGGGTAATACCGGCCGAAGGACCGTCTTTGGGAATGGCTCCCTCGGGGATGTGGATGTGCAGGTCGTGTTTTTCGAAGTCGAAATCGGCAAAGCCGTAATCGGCCGCGTGGGCGCGCGCGTACGAGAGGGCCGCCTGGGCCGATTCCTGCATCACCTCGCCCAACTGACCGGTGAGCAAGAGTCCACCCTTGCCCGGCATGATGATGACCTCAACCGGCATGAGGTCGCCGCCGGCTTCGGTCCAGGCCAGACTGGTGGCCACACCCACGCTGTCTTCCTCTTCGGCCTTGGCCTGGTTATAGCGATGGGGGCCCAGGAAGCGGGGGACATGGCGAACCGTGATGCGACGGGGCGCCCGGCGCCCTTCCGCCACGCGCCGCGCCACCTTCCGACAGATATTGGCCAGCTCGCGTTCCAGATTGCGCACACCGGCTTCGTAGGTATACTCGCGAATGATGTGGTTGATGGCATCATCGGTGAAATGCAATCGGTAATCGCTGAGACCGTGTTCGCGCAGCAACCGCGGAATGAGAAACCGCTTGGCGATCAGCCTTTTCTCCAGATCGGTATAACCCGGAAACTCGATGATCTCCATGCGGTCGAGCAAGGCCGGTGGGATGGCATAGGGATTGTTGGCCGTGGCGATGAAGAAGACCTTGCTCAGGTCATAGGGCACATCGAGATAATGGTCGCTGAAGGCAAAGTTCTGTTCGGGATCGAGCACCTCCAGCAGGGCCGCCGAGGGATCGCCACGGAAGTCGTAGCCCATCTTATCCACTTCATCGAGCATGAAGACGGGATTGACCGTACCGGCGGTGCGCATGGTCTGGATGATACGGCCGGGCATGGCGCCGATGTAGGTGCGGCGATGACCGCGGATCTCGGCCTCATCACGGATGCCGCCCAGGGAAAGACGCACGAACTTGCGGCCCAAGGCCTCGGCGATGGACTTGCCCAGCGAGGTCTTGCCGGTGCCGGGCGGTCCTACAAAGCAGAGGATGGGTGTGCGCATGGCATCGGCAGCCAGCAGGCGCACGGCCACGTGTTCGATGATCCGTTCCTTCGCCTTTTCCAGGCCGTAATGGTGGGCTTCCAGCACCTTTTCGGCATGTTTGAGGTCGGTGTTATCGGGCGCGGGTTCGCCCCAGGGCAGATCGAGCAGCCATTCCAGATAGGTGCGGATGATGGCGATGTCGGGCGCCATCGGCGGCATGGCCGCCATGCGGGCCAGTTCTTTTTCGGCTTTCTCTTTGGCTTCGACCGGCATGGCCGAATTGGCGATCCGCTCGCGCAACTCGGCGATATCGCGGTCGAATTCGTCACCTTCGCCCAGCTCCTCCTGGATGGCGCGGATCTGCTCGCGCAAAAAGTACTCCCGTTGCGAGCGATCCATCTGCTGCTGCACCTGCTCCTGGATCTGATTTTCCAGCTCGAGCATGTCCCGCTCTTCGGCCAGGAGCACGCTCAGGCTACGCAGCCGTTCGATGGGATGGACGATCTCGAGCAATTGCTGGCGCTTGGCCGGGGGTACCCCCAGGGTGGTGACGATCAAATCGGCCAGCCAGCCGGGGTCGTCCAGATTCATGGCGGCCACAAAGGCTTCTTCGGGGATGTTCGGATTGAGATCGACGACCTTTTCGAACAGGGCCAGCACCGCCCGCATCAAGGCCTGGGTATCTTCGGTCGGCGGTTTTTCCTCCCACAAACGCCGTCCGCGCACGCGCAGATAAGGCCTTTCGTGGATGACCTCCAGCACTTCGACCCGGCAAATGCCGTGGCAGAAGACACCCTGGGTACCGTCGGGCATGCGCAGAATGCGGCCGATGGCGACTTCGGTACCGATGGTGTACAGGTCGCGCGACGAGGGGTGTTCGAGGGTCGGATCGCGCTGGGTCAGAACCAGCAACGGCAGATCCTCCTCCTGGGCGACCTCCAGGGCGCGACGGGCGCTTTCGCGATCGATAAAAAGCGGCACCGCCATGCGCGGGAACACGACTGTATCCGACGCTACCAGGACGGGATACTCGAGTACGGCATCCGGAGCGCCGTTGTCGGCCTCGGGCCGATAAGGTAGAGAAGCAAGGCCTTGCATGGCAGCGCTAAAAATGGTGAGTTCTTCGCTCAGATGCCAGGCAAACCGATTGAAATCACGTGGACTCATGGAATGGGCAACAGAAGACCGATGGGAATAGGATAAAGCAGGCACGGACAAAGGACCGTCCTACCGGGTAAGCGTGGGGGCAAAGTCACCGTCAAAGGGCTCGGCCGCATGAACCCAATCGGATGCCGGAAACCCTTCGGGATAGAGGGCACACCAGGCCGAACGCACATCGGCGACCAGGAAAAGCGAGCCGGTGCCGAGGATGAGATCGTCGGCTGTGGTCTGGGCCAGGGCCATTTGCAAGGCCGTCAGGGCCTCGGCGGCGACGAAGACCGGCTTGGTCGGCACAATGGCCCGCACCAGCGCGGCCAGTTCAGCAGGCTCAGCAGCGCGTGGGTGGTAACTACGGGTCACTATCACGGCATCGCTCGCAGGGCCGAGTATTTCAAGCATCCCGGTCATGTCTTTATCGGCCGAGGCACCGAAGAGGAGAAGCAACCGGTGGCGCGGGAAGAGCGAAAGCGCGGCCAGGACCCGCTCGGCGCTCTGAGGGTTGTGGGCGCCGTCCACCAGGATGGCTGCCGTCCCCGGTCGCCGGGGCAACAGCTCCAGCCGACCGGGCCAGACGGTTTGGGCCAGGCCCTGTCGCACCACGTCCGGTGAAAGGCGGGCATCGTTCAGGACATGGACCGCAGCCACGGCCACACCGGCGTTGATGGCCTGATGGTATCCGACCAGAGGCACCCGCAGGTCCTCGTAGACCCCATCAGGACCGTACAGGTCCAGGTGTAGACCGTGCTGGTCGGCAGCATGCACCGTATAACGCCAATCGCCGTCCTGACCTACCTGCCAGAGAGGAGCCTCGTTACGGGCAGCCACGTCGGCGATCACGGCCATGGCCTCGGCTGCCTGTGTCGCCGTAATGACCGGTACACCCGGTTTGATGATGCCGGCTTTTTCGTAGGCGATGCGGTCGAGGGTAGGACCGAGCAGTTCGGTATGTTCCAGGCTGAGCGACGTGATGGCGCAGACGCGTGGCCGGATGATGTTGGTGGCATCCAGGCGTCCTCCCAGACCGACCTCGATCACGGCCCAATCCACCTGCTCCTGCGCAAAGTGGAGAAAAGCCAGGGCCGTGATGATCTCGAAGGCCGTGGTTTGGGGCAATGCCTCGACTTCCGGCCGCATGCGTTCCCACAGCGCGACCACGCGCTCGGGCGGGATAAGGCAACCATCAATGCGGATACGCTCCCGGAAGCTGTGCAAATGGGGCGAGGTGTAAAGACCGGTACGATAGCCCGCTGCCTGCAGGATGGCAGCAATCATGGCTGCCGTCGAGCCTTTGCCTTTCGAGCCGGCAATGTGGAGGGTGGGATAACCCACTTCAGGATGACCCAGTCGTCGGCAGAGTTCGCGCATCCGGTCCAGGTTGTACGTGCTGGCGTTGTAGGGAATCTGCCGCGTGCGACTGTAGTCAACATGACGATAGATGGTTTCGAGGGTTTGTCGGTAGGCGAGCATGGTAAGCGGCGAGAAAGGCACGACCTCGGGGAAATACGGCTACGACGGCAGGCGGATCGTGCGCTAAAAGATCATTCTAGCCGAAGGCCGAGGAAAAGCAAAGTGCTTGCAAACAGCAAGTAGCTCGCCTTCGGGCCCACTCGCATGCCACCGGCTGCCGGCCCGGACCGGGCGTATTCGTCCCCGCGAGGTGTCCCTCCGAAACGTAGGCTAAGGCCGCAAGGGCTTACTCGTGTTGGCTTGCCGTCAGGATGGTGGGCCGGGTTACCCGGAGCAATTCGGCCGTGGTGAGCTGCAGCATGGTCCGGTCATCCCCGCCGCCACCGTAAACGACATCCCATACCAGGAGCGAGGACAGCATCAGCACGGGCGTGGGCTGCCGATGGCCAAAAGGGGGTACGCCTCCGGCCGGATAGCCGGTTACGGCCAGGACCTCATCCGGTCGGGCCAGGCGGACCTGGCGTTTGCCGACGCCGAAATGCTCGGCCAGAAGACGTTCGCGCACCGGCGCCGTGCCGTGGGCGATGACGGTATACGGTTCCGAGCGCACGTAGAACACCAGGGTTTTGATGATCTGTTCGGGGGACACACCCAGGGCCGCCGCGGCCGCCGGCACCGTGGGTGTGGGGCCGATGTCGGTGATCAGCTCGGCGGCGATGCCATGGGCGCGGATAAAAGCAGCCAGATCGGCAGGGGTATACATCAGGCTTCGGGTTCGAGACTAAAGGTGAGGGGAAAGCGCTCCAGGCGGGCGGCCATATGGGCTTTGGCGACCAGACGCTGCGCCTCTGGCCGGGGACGTACCATGACCAGTGCCACCCCGCGCACATGGGCCGTCCAGGTGATATGTTCGGCCAGCTCCGATGAAAGCCCGAAGATGGTCCGTAAAACTGTGATCACGAAATCGAAAGGTGTTATATCGTCGTTATGGATCAGGATCCGATGGGGCGGTTCATGGGTGGTGTCCGAAACGACGAGGATATCGGGCACGGTGGTGGTCGTCATAGGGCCTCCTGAGCAGGTGTGTGTGCCATCGCTGCCGTGATGAGGGCGGGCAGTCGTTCCACATCGGGCGCCAAATCGAGTTCATACGTCGGGCAGTTCTCCACCAGCCGACGGAGGATCTGCAAATGGCCGGGAATGGTCGTCGTATCCCATTGTTCGATGGCGTTGGCAACCAGACGGCGGAGCGCCTCGAAACGGTCCAGGGGCCGGATGACCGAGGCCGCCAGACCCGCTACTACCCGCGGGAAGAACACAGCACCGGGTCGGGCCTCGTATGCCCAGGCCTCCGGCCATACGTCCTCCAGAGCAAAGGCGATTTTGCTCTCTTCATGGTTGGAGGGGATGGCGGCCAATCGCTCCTTCAAGGCCGGAAACCAGTGCAGGCTTTGCGGATAAAGGCTGATCAGACCCGGATAGGCCATGATGTGGACGTTGCCATCGACCCCGGCCCGGAGCAGGGGGGAGTCATTGGCGCACAACCGATAACCGGCCATGAGGAGGGCCAGGCCGGTTGTGGTCTTCCCGGCGCCGATATCCCCGACCAGGAGCACCGCACGCCGGTCATGGGCCGCGGCAAAGGCATGGAGCGTGTAGAGGCCGCGGCGACGCAGCAGAGGTGCCAGGGCCATGATGATCATGTCCTCAAAGACGCCATGGCCGTTCAGGCAGGCTTCGGTCAGATGGCCTGTCACCGTCTGCCGGGCCAGATCGATATCCAAGCGTCCCCAGCGGGGTAAATAGACGACCACATGGTCGCCCTGGCGATAGTAAGCAACGAGCGGACTTGCGGAAACGGGCGGTGTCTCCGGCGGCGGGGGCAAAGGCGTTATGGCCAGATGGAGGACGATGGGTATGGCTGCCGACGGTAGCCTGTCAACGGCAAACGACGCCCATTGCCGTTGCCAGCGGCTCACCAGGCGATGATCCGAACTCCGGAAGAGGATAGGGATGCCGTGGAGTGCGTAGAGCATAGCAGAAGGACAACGTCTCTCGTCGCATTTTGGCACAACATCGATCCCATCACCAAACCATGGGACTCGGTTCTATCTTGTGTTGGTAAGCGTTTTGTAGTGTTGGTGCGGAGGCAGCGAGCGTTTGGGTCCCAAGCCCTCTCTTTCGCCGCTCCTGGCCCGTTCTTGGGTAGGAG
>Ga0197142_1002283_pt1 | contig 16863 bp, 17 predicted proteins | sample GBS60_MetaG_FD_148614 | JGI IMG/M metagenome (GOLD analysis project Ga0197142, IMG submission 148614) | Sediment microbial communities from Great Boiling Springs, Gerlach, Nevada, United States - GBS 60_MetaG | ecosystem: Environmental > Aquatic > Thermal springs > Hot (42-90C) > Sediment...
CGTGGGTGGTCACCAAAACCCGGCTGGGCGGAGGGATGGTCTGAATCTGCTCCGCGATCCAGGCGTGGAGCTCTTCCAGCTCCGCCCGATAGGCGGCGGCATTGGCCTGGAAAAAAGCGGCTTCTCCGGGCACCTGTTCCGCCAGCTTCTGGGCAATGTGCTCCACCATGAGGATGACGTTTTCCACATTGCCCCACACATGGGGATCCGGCGTCAGGATCCCGTCCTCAGCGGCGACGATGGGGTCGAGGATCTCGGCCAGGGCAACCCGCCGGGCCCGTTGAGCAGCAGCGTTGATGAGACGAATCAACCCTGGCTCCAGGTTGTAGCCGTTGTAAAACACCAGATCCGCCTGCTCCAAGGCCGCGGCGTCTGCCGGCGTCGGCTCGTACACGTGGGGGTCCTGCCCTGGCTGCAGCAGGCTGCTGAGCTGGATGCGATCTTGCCCCACCTGCTCTACCCAGTCGGCAATCAAGGTGGTGGTAACCACGACGCGGGGACGCGCCCAGGCCAAACCGGCCAGAGACAGCCAACTGCCGATCGCCAGGCCGAATCCCACCGCCAAGCGGCGCAAAGAAAAGGTCCTTATTTTCATAATCGTTTCACTATTTCGGTACTCCCTTAAGGTACACTGGTCTTAACGAAAATGAAAGGAAAATGAAAAAGCCAGCGATTTCTCTCCCTCTTCGTCCGGCCAAGGGATCCCTGGTGGTGCGGGATCTGACGGTGCGCTACGGCAACTTGTCGGTGTTACAGGGGATCAGCACCGAGATCCGGCCGGGGCGTCTCACGGGCATTCTGGGGCCCAACGGAGCTGGCAAGAGTACGCTGCTCAAGGCGCTGTTGGGGTTGGTGCCGAAAGAGGGGGGAGAGGTGCGCTACGGCGGCCAGGCGCTGCGGGGAGAGCAGGTAGCCTATGTGCCCCAGCGGTCGGCCATCGACTGGAGCTTTCCGGCCACGGTGTGGGATGTGGTGTTGATGGGACAGGTGAGAGCTGCCGGCTGGTTGCGACGCATCGGGCCCCAGGGGCAGCAGCGGGCGGCTCAAGCCTTGGAGCGCGTGGGGATGTGGGCCTATCGGAATCGGCCTATTGGCAAGTTGTCAGGGGGACAGCAGCAGCGGGTGTTTTTGGCGCGGGCCCTAGCGCAGGAAGCGGAGATCTACGCTCTGGACGAGCCGTTTGCCGGGATCGACCAGCCCAGCGAGGCCATTTTGTTCCAGGTGTTGCGGGAGCTAGCGGACGCCGGCCACATAGTGATCGTGGTGCACCACGACTTGGGTCAGGCCCTGGCCTACTTTGACGAAGTGCTGCTCCTCAACCGCGTGTTGATTGCCCAGGGATCCCCGCAGCAGGTGCTGCAGCCGCAGGTGTTGCAGCGAGCCTATGGCCGCATCCTGCCCTTGGACTCGGCTGCCTAGGGGGTGAGGGGTGGTATGGAAGGGCTCTGGCACAGCCTGGCGGATCCCTTGCGGTTTGCCTTTATGCAGCGAGCCCTGCTAGTGGCGGTGGCCATCGGCATTCTCTGCGCCGTGGTGGGCAGCTATCTGCTGGTGCAAAGCCTGGCCCTCTTGGGGGATGCCATCAGCCATTCGCTGCTGCCAGGCTTGGCCATTGCCTACCTGCTGGATCTCAACCTCTTTGTCGGCGCCTTCGTGGCCGGGGTACTGAGCGCCCTGTTGATCCAGTGGATCCGCTCTGCCACCCCTCTCAAGCCCGATGCGGCCATGGGGATCGTCTTTTCCGCCTTCTTTGCTTTGGGGATCCTGTTGATCACCCTGATCCAACGGCGGGCCCGCATCGATCTCAACCACTTCCTCTTCGGCAATATCCTGGGGGTGAGCACCGCTGACGTGCTGACAGTGGTAGGCATCACCGTCCTGGTGCTGGGATTGGTGGCCCTCTTTTTCAAAGAACTGACCTTTTACAGTTTCGATCCCCTGGGGGCCAAGGCAGCCGGCCTGCCCACCGCAGGGTTGGGATGGGGGCTGATGGCGCTCACCTCCCTAACCTTGGTGGCCAGCATGAAGGCGGTAGGGGTGCTGCTGGTGCTGGCCATGCTGATTACCCCGCCGGCAACTGCCTACTTGCTGGTGCCTCGGCTGCACCAAGTAATGCTGCTGGGATCCCTATTTGGCGTTAGCGCCAGTCTGCTGGGGATGTACGCTAGCTACTACCTCAACGTCGCTTCTGGCCCGGCCATTGTCCTGGTGGCCTCCGCCTGGTTTGGCTTAGCCTTTCTGGCCAGAGTCATCTTCGGCCCGAGCTAGAGGCCGGGGAGAGAGGGATCCCCGGCCCCGAGCCTATCCGATTAGAAGCGGGAAGAACGGCTATCCCGCCTGCCGCCGCCTGCGCTGGCCTGACGTGGCATTGCCTTGTTGACCCTCAGGTCCCGGCCCATCCAGGTAGCGCCATCCAACTCGTCGATGGCTTTTTGCTCATCGGCCTCGTTTTCCAGTTCCACAAAAGCAAAGCCGCGCTTGCGGCCCGTCTCCCGATCCACCGGCAGCTTGATTTGTTTGACAGTGCCGTACTCGGAAAACACAAGCCGTAGGTCTTCTTCACTGGCTTTGAAGGACAAATTGCCCACAAAAATGGTCATAACGTAGCGAACTCCGAACCTTAACCTTTTAGCGCTCAGTTCGGAAGCTCACCTGGTTAGACCATTGGCTCAATCCGAACCTGATGCCAACCACATCTTAGTCTCCCCGACGGCATTTGCAAACTACCTGTTCAAGATCTTTCTCCGGGAATTTGCAGAAGCTTTTTTGAACTAGGAAATTAAGGATCCCAACTTTTAGCGGCGCTTGTCCTGTCCCAGCGGTTGACGTTTGGGAATGCCGGGAGGACGGGGATAGCAAGCTGGTGTGGGGGCGACTTTCTCCACCAGCAGGCAATGCCGTATCCCGTGGCTGCGGGGGGTAGTGAAGGCTTCGACGTGGACCAGCTTCCCCCCCAGGAGAGAAAGGGCCCGCTTCAGGGTTTGGGCCTCTGCCTCGGTCCAATGGCCGCGGTAGAGAATGGCGCGTCCCCCCACCTTGAGCAGGGGCAGACAATACTCGGCGCAGACCTCTGCCGCTGCCAGGGCTCTGGCCAGGGCAAGATCGTAGCTGCCGCGTTCCTGCGGGTCTTGCCCCCAGATCTCCGCCCGTTGGGCCACCGCCCGCGCCTGGGCCAGGGAGAGCTGCTGCAGGGCTTCTTGTACAAAGGCAATTTTGCGTTGGGTGCTGTCCAGTAGGGTGAAACTGGCCTGGGGCAGGGCAATTTGGGCCGGGATCCCTGGAAAGCCTGCGCCGGTGCCAACGTCGATCCCCCGCCAGGGCTGAGCTTGGATTTCATCCCAGGATCCCAGCAGGCGCAGGCCCCGCAGCGAGTCCCACAGGTGTTTCTCCCAAAAATCGAGGGGATCGGTGATGCGGGTCAGGTTCTGGGTGCGGTTTCCGGCCATCACCAGGGGGTAGAGTTGCTGCAGTTGCTGCCGCTGCTGCTCAGAAGGCTGCCAACCCAGCTCCGCCAGCCAGCTCGACCACAGGGCCTTCAGTTCTGGGGGCTCGGAGGCAGGCGGGTCAGCCTTCTTCATCCCAGGGATCCCAGCCATGGCGATCCCAGTTTCAATCCGGCGGGAATGGCTCTGTCCGCCCAGCCCTTGAGCTCTTGGGTCAAGCCCTGCAAAGAGCGATCGGCCCCCAGTAGCTCTTGGCTTAGGCAGACCAGCTCCTGCAAATCCAGCTCCTGACAGTGGACCCCCTCTTCCACCAGCAGGTTAATCGGCTGTGGCTGGGCCTGGAAGGACTGACGGGAGGCCAACTCCAGCTCCACATCCAGAAGCACCTGCTCCAGCCGCTCCACCCGCTCTTGCATCTGCGCCAGCAGAGCTGCCAACTGTTGACAGCAGTGGTGAACCCGCTGGGCATAGACCTTGAGGGGCAAGGTCAGCGGCAACAGCGATTCAGAGAGCACCTGGATCAGGTGCTGGGCTTCCAGCTCTTCCAGTTGTAGGTCTTGCCAAATGGCCTGATAGAGGCGCAGCGAATGGCGGCAGGTTTCCAGGCGCCGGTAGCAGGGCTGCAATACAGAGCCGCGCAACTCCTGCAGATAGTCGGCCCACAGTTGTCCAGCCTCTACCACCCAACCCGTTTGGAGAAAACTCCACCCCTGGGCCAGCAGCCAACTGATCACCAGGCCCGCCAACAATTGCGGCTTTTGCTGTGCCAGAAAAGGCAGAAGATGCTCTCCCCAAATGGCCAGCCCCAGCCAGAGCAGGGCGGCCAAAGCCAAATGGGGCAAGCTGATCATCTCAACCAAAAGCCGGGCAGACCAGCGCTGGCGCAGCATCCAGATTACCGCGGCGCCCAGGCTGTAGAGCCCTCCCCCCAGCAGCGGGATCACCACCAGCCACAGGGGTTGCCCCCTCCACAGGTGCGGCAGTGGCCCAGCCTGGCCCGGCGCATCCCAACTGAGCAGATACAAAGCCAACAAAGCCAAAACCACACCCCACCCCTGCTGCCGTTTGAGGCGGCGGGCCAGCAGACGGCGGCGGCGACGAAGATACGTTTGAAAGGACTCAGCGACAATGGACATAAGACGAAACAATGGCGCCGGCGATCCCTGCCAATATCCCCACCGATCCGGATCGCTTCCTCACGATCATAAGTCTTGACTTGGCCTTGTCGTCTCTGGGTTCCCTATTGCGGTTGTTACTGGGAGTCATCGCCTGGCTGGCGGGGCTCATCAGACAGTTTTTCAGCGAAAACTCCTCAGAGAAGTTCTGTTCTCAAAGCAAGCCCGAGAGAGGCTCTCCGGGGCAGGCGGCTCCAAGAAAACCCCCCATCCCTGCTACGATGGAAAGGATCTTAACGTTTTTTATCCACAGCCAAGTTGGTTTCTTGGTTCGGGTTCTCTATTCTGCACTGTGCGAGGTTTTGTGATCGCTTCTGCATCTCTCCTCAGCTCTGACTTGTCTCCCTCCCCCCTCAAGGTGCAGCGCCAGATGATTGTCATTCTCGACTTCGGATCTCAGTACTCGGAGCTGATTGCCCGCCGCATTCGCGAGACCCACGTCTATTCGGAAATCCTTTCCTACCGCACCACCGCCGAGCAACTGCGGCAACTGCGGCCCCAAGGCATCATCCTCTCTGGCGGCCCCAACTCGGTCTATGAGCCGGGCGCTCCCGCTTGCGACCCGGAGATTTGGAACTTGGGGATCCCCATCCTGGGCGTGTGCTACGGCATGCAGCTCATGGTGCAACAGTTGGGGGGCAAGGTAGAGCCGGCCCAAAAAGGCGAATATGGCCGTGCCGCTCTTCGTGTTTTGGATCCCACTGACCTGCTCACCAACCTGCCGGAAAACAGCATTATGTGGATGAGCCATGGGGATTCGGTTACCGAGTTGCCGCCAAGCTTTCACGCCCTGGCCGCCACGGACAACACCCCCTTTGCCGCCATTGCCAACCCGGCGCGTCGTCTGTATGGAGTGCAATTTCACCCAGAGGTGGCCCACTCCGAGGGCGGCGCTTTCTTGATCCGCAATTTTGTCTATCACATCTGTGGCTGCGAGCCCACCTGGACCACGGAGGCCTTTCTGGAAGAGGCCATTCGGGAGGTTCGCGCCCAGGTGGGCAACAAGAAGGTGTTGCTGGCTCTCTCCGGCGGGGTGGATAGTTCCACCCTGGCTTTCCTGCTGCACAAGGCCATTGGGGATCAGCTCACCTGCGTGTTCATCGACCAGGGGTTCATGCGCAAGGACGAGCCGCAGCGGCTGCTGCGCCTTTTCCAAGAGCAATTTCACATTCCCGTCCACTATGTGGACGGACAAGAACGGTTTCTCCGACAGTTGCAGGGAGTTACCGACCCGGAAGAAAAACGCAAGCGCATCGGGGCGGAGTTCATTCGCGTGTTTGAGGAGGAGTCGCAGCGGCTGGGCCCCTTCGAGTACCTAGCCCAGGGCACCCTCTACCCGGATGTGATCGAGTCGGCCAACACCAACGTGGATCCGGTGACCGGGGAGCGGATTGCGGTCAAGATCAAAAGCCACCATAATGTCGGCGGCTTACCGGAAAATCTGCGCTTTAAGCTGGTAGAACCTTTGCGCAAGCTTTTCAAGGACGAGGTGCGGCAACTGGCTCGCTCCTTGGGCTTGCCGGAAGAAATCGTTACTCGTCACCCCTTTCCAGGGCCGGGGCTGGCCATCCGCATTGTAGGGGAGGTTACCAAAGAGCGGCTGGAGATCCTGCGCGAGGCCGACATGATTGTTCGCCAGGAGATTAACCGCTCTGGCTACTACCCCAAGCTGTGGCAAGCCTTTGCCGTGTTGCTGCCAGAGGTGCGCTCGGTGGGGGTGATGGGGGATAAGCGCACCTATGCCTGCCCGGTAGTAGTGCGATTGGTTACCAGCGAAGACGGCATGACGGCGGACTGGGCCAGGGTGCCCTACGACCTCTTGGCCACCATCTCCAACCGCATCGTCAACGAGGTGCCCGGCGTCAACCGCGTAGTTTACGACATCACCTCCAAGCCGCCGGGCACCATCGAGTGGGAGTAAGAGCCTCCTGCCCCACCGTCAGGAAAGGCTCTGCCCCAGTTCCCGCCGAGACGGCTCATCACCTATGGCCGGCCTCCGGTAGGGAGTAGGAAGAAGCTGAGCTGAAGGGCTGAGCGGCTTGCACTTCCATACGGGCCAGGGTTGTGGCCGCGTCGGCCAGTTGTAGGGCCAGGTTGGCACGGCTGATCGGATCCCGGGCATTCCAGAGATCTTGTCCCAGACAAAACACTCGATAGCGAAAAGCTTTGATGGAGTGCGATGGGATCACTTTGACGGTCATGGTTACAACCTTTTTTCCACAGAGATCTGAGCGTTCAGCAGAACCCGCTCGGGTTCGAGGTAAACAAATGTTACCAAAACAACTTCGTCAGCACCCCTAATCGCAACCGGGCAGGTGGCTTTTGGCGGCTCCACCCGTTCATGCCGTACCCCCACAGTGTATTCTCCAATCGGCAGGTCATCAAAGCCGGCGTCGGCGTAGATTAACTCGATGGCTTCTTCCGCAACCAGTTGCCCCTCCCGCTCCAGAAAAGCGACAAAAGGGATCCCGTCGATGGAAGTGAGGGCGTTGTTGGCCTGGTTGCGGATCATCACAAAAATGTCGGACATGGCTGGGATGCCCTCTCTCAAGGCTCCCCTCGCGAGGCTGGGGGAACGGGGCCCGACGCTTCTAAGCTGCCATCCAGTTCTTAGCCCTGGACGGGTGCAGGGACAAGACAGGCTTCCAACTTTTGCCGCAGCTTGGCCGTATCGAGGTGCTGGCCGATGAGCACCAACTGATTTTTGGGCTGGCGAGGCCATGCGTCGCTGCTGAGGGTGTAGCGCCGACCGCTGAGGTGGAAGATATGTCGCTCTGGGCTTTCTTCAAACCACAGGATCCCTTTGGCCCGAAAGACTGCATCGGGCAACTCGTTGAGAAAGTTCTGGAAAGCGTCTAGAGAGAAGGGGCGATCGCTCTCAAAGGCCAGGGAGTTAAAACCATCGACCTCGATGTGGCTGCGGTGCGAGTGGCCATGATCATGGCCGTGTTCGTGGTCGTGCTCATGGTCGTGCTCGTGCCCATGCTCAGCGTCGTGAGCCTCCTCCTGGGGCAGGGAGCTGGACTGAAACAGATCTGTATCCAGGATTAGTTCTAGGGGCACTGCGCTGTTGACCGTGCGCAAAATGCGGGCATCTTCCTTGATCTCGCGGATGCGTTTTTCCAAGCGTTCGATTTCCGCCGGCTCAACCAAGTCCGTTTTGTTGAGGAGAATGACGTCCCCATAGGCAATTTGGCTGTAGGCGACGTCGCTGTTGAACAGATCAGGGGCGAAGTTGGTGGCGTCTACCAAGGTGATGATCGAGTCCAGCCGTGTCAGATCCCGCAACTCTGGCCCCAAAAAGGTGAGGGCAACCGGCAAGGGATCCGCCAGTCCTGTGGTCTCCACCACCAGGTAGTCGATTTTGTCGGAGCGCTCCATCAGGCGCAGCACGCTCTCGACAATGTCGTCGCGGATGGTGCAGCAGATGCAGCCGTTGTTGAGCTCCACTAGGTCTTCTTCGCTGGAGATAATCAGCTCGCCGTCGATGCCAATCTCCCCAAATTCGTTGACCAGTACCGCTGTGCGCATCCCCTTCTGGTTGCGCAGGATGTGGTTGAGCAGGGTGGTTTTCCCACTGCCCAAAAAACCCGTGATGATGGTAACGGGTAAGCCTCGCTTGGGCACTTCAATGGTGGGGGTCATAGAGAACCGCGATCTGCTAAGGGAGAACCCTTCCACTCTATCCTCTGGAAGGCCGCTCTTTGAAGATTTGCCAGCCTGCGGGAGACCTCTAGACACTGCGGTTTCGACTTGAAGAGGGATCCCCGCTGCTTTCGGGGCGTTTGAGGTCGGCCAAATCGTTGAGGCGACGCAGGATCCCCCACCCCTGCAGAGCTTCCAGCAGGGCTTCCCGGACGACAGCCACGGTTTCTTGGTCGAGGGCGAGGCGGAGGTAGTCCACCGCTAGCCGCGTCTGCTCGGCATCCAGGTATGGCATCAAGCTCTGCAGCCGACGCACGCCCAGCAGCCGTCTGTAGGAGTCGGGGGAAGCGATGTCGCTGAGATCTCGCTCCAGTTGGGAACGCTGCCGCTCCTGGCGGCGGCTGAGCCACTCCCAAAACAGCAGCGCCAACAGGGCAAAGGTGGCTAGGCCCTGCAAAATGGCGCCCGTGGCCAGCCAGCGCTGGCTGGATTCTGCCCAGATGGAAACCACGATGTAGGTGCCCAGGGCGGCGCCTGCCCCCCCGACAACAGCAAGCAGCAGGGAGCGATCGGCTTGGCGAAACCAGGCTTGCAACTCCTGCCAGCGGCGGCTGAACTCAGGGCTGCGCGCAGCATACAGCCCTAGCATCGCCCCACTGCCCACAGCCAGAGAAAGAGCTAGCCGCCAGTGCCAAAAAGCCAGCCCCGCCAAGGCCAAGCCCGACAGGGCCAAAACCCGCCATTGCGGCCCCGAGAGCAGCCACAGGGCCACCTGGGATCCCCTCTCCACTGCCCCTTTCTGAACCCGCTGCAGATATTCCCGCCAGGATCCCTGGCCGGAAGAGGGGCGACCTGACCGATCTTTCACTGTCGGTAACTCCAAGACTTCGTCCCATCTGGCCCCTGCCAAGGTGGCAAGACAGGTCAACGCTTCCTAACTATGTTCGCTTCCTAATTATGTTACTAATCATGCTCTGCCGGCAGAGCCGAGGTAGGCTTTCCACCCTTGAGTTTGCAACTGGGCGTTTTTCTCTTGCACCGCTTGCTTAAGGCTTTCCCGGTAGGCCAGCACCCGTTGTTGCAGGGCGGGATCGCCGCTGGCCAAGATCTGCACGGCCAAGAGGCCAGCGTTGTAGCCATTGCCGATGGCCACGGTGGCTACTGGGATCCCTTTGGGCATCTGCACAATCGAGTAGAGGGAGTCCAGCCCCTGCAGGGATTGGCTGAACACCGGCACCCCAATTACCGGCAGAGGAGTTAGAGACGCCACCATCCCCGGCAGATGAGCCGCCCCGCCGGCGCCGGCAATGATGACGCGGATCCCTTGGGTATGGGCGCGGCGGGCAAAGTCCACCATCGCCTCAGGGGTGCGGTGGGCGCTGAGGATCTGCAGTTGGTAGGGGATCCCGAACTCCTCACACACCTGGGCAGCGGGTGCCAGGGTGGGCAGATCCGAATCGCTGCCCATTACGATAGCGACGAGAGGGGAGACTTCCATGAGCGGCTGGCCCGTCGTAGCCGATCCATGATCGCATAACCTAGGCCAGTGACGACTGGTGGCGGTTCGGCCAACAGCAAGGTAGCCGCTCCCTCATCCAGGCGGCGCAGGCTGGCAAAGAGGGCGCGGGCCGCCGAGTTGGGATCCGGGCCCAGACATTCTAGGGTAAAGGTGACCTCAGGACAGTGGCGGGAGAGGCTTTCTGCCAGCGCTTCTGGTTTGGCGGCGAAACTGAGAATGCCCAGGTGCGAGTGGCCAGCGGCCAAGCGCTGCAACTGTTGCCAATCCTCAGGCTGAAGCTGGGCAAAGGCAGTGGGCAAAAGCCAGAGGGGCTTACCGGGGGCGTAGTGGCTGCTCAGTTGGCCGGGGGCCTCTGGCCTCTCCTTGCCGTCTGGGGCAGGGGAAGAGCTCAGGGGCAAATTGAGGTGGGATTCCAAAACTTCCCGTGGGATCCCGCCGGGGCGCAACAAGGTGGGGGTGCCGTCTGGGCTGAGCTTGAGTACGGTCGATTCCACGCCTACGGCACACTCCCCCCCGTCCAAGATGTAAGGGATCCGCCCCGCCAACTCGGCATAGACGGCCTGGGCCGAGGTAGGGCTGAGGCGGCCAAAGCGGTTGGCGCTGGGGGCGGCCAAGGGCCCTTGCACTGCCTGCAGCAGGGCTTGGGCCACCGGGTGGGCAGGCACCCGCAGGGCTACGGTGGGCAACCCGCTGGTCACCAAATCCGGCACCTGCGGGCCCTTGGGCAGCACCAAGGTCAGCGGCCCCGGCCAGAAGGTGTTGACAAGGGATCCCAGGCGAGCGCGAGCGGCGGGAGTAAAAGCCGCCAGATCTACCAGCCAGCCCTGCAGTGCCTCCAGATCCAAGCCAGCCGGCAGATGCAGGATCAGGGGATCGAAGCGGGGGCGCTCCTTGGCGGCAAAGATGTTCGCCACCGCCTGCTCGTTGAGGCCGTGGCCCGCCAAGCCGTAAACCGTCTCCGTGGGCATGGCCACCAACTGGCCCTGCCGCAGCGCTTCAGCCGCCAGGGCAAGGTGCTCGGGGGTGGGGGGGAGGATCTGCGTTTGCATGGGAGGTGGGGGAGCAGAGTTAGGGATCCCCTTCCCGAATCCATTGTCGGGCCTGATAGAGGGCAATGTTGATCTGATCCCCAAACAGCAGCGCCAAGGAAGTGAGCCAAACCCACAGCAACAAGACAACAACTGCCCCCACGGCTCCGTAGACTTGGTTGAGCTGGCCGAAGTGCTCCACATAGACCCGCAGCCCCCACGACACCCCAACCCAAAGCAGGCTGGCCACAATCGCTCCTGGCCAAATCGGCATTTGGGGCCGGCGCAAGCTGGGGCCGAATCGGTATAGCACCCAACAGGAGACGACGATCATCCCCAACGAGATAGGCCAGGTGAGCACTTCCCACAACTTCAGCGCCAGCTCCTGCAGGGGATCCAACTGATCCGGCCCAGCAACCCCCTCCGCTAGGGATTTCGCTTGGGCGGACAAGAAGCGCAAAAAGCTGGCACTGAACAAGAAGATCAAGCTGGCCAAACCGGTTAACCCCAGGGTGGCCAGCATCCAAACCATCGAGATCAGCTTGCGTCTCCAAAAGGGGCGGCGCATCTCCTGGGGGATCTCGTGGCTGAGATCCAAAGCCGTCATCACTGCTCCCAAGGCCCCAGAGGCAGCCCACAGGGTTCCCAAGAAGCTGAGGGAGAGCAAGCCCCGGTTTTCCCCAAAGCGGAGCTCCCGCGCATACCGTTCCAGAAGCACCAGGGCTTCTTGGGGGGCGATCTGCCCCAATTGTTCCATCAGGCGCTGAAAAGCTTGCTCAGAGGAGCCGACAAATAGCCCAATCCCGGTCAAGAGGGTGAGGATAAAGGGAAATAGGGCCAACATCGAGCTGTAGGCCATCTCGGAGGCTAGGCCAAACAGCCGGTAGCGCATCGCGTTTTCCCAGGCCAGCCGTAGTGTACGCCAGGCCAGCTCCCCCTGGCGACTCCACTCTCCCCGTGCCCAGCGGATCCCTTGCAACCGCCGGAAGATCGGCAGCGTCCCCAGCCGCTTCCACAGCTTCATGGGCCCCCACCCCCTTGAGCCTAGCTCCCAGGATAATTTTTGCAGAGTGGTTCAAGGCCCTGCGCCTCTTGGCAACGAGAACGGGTTTTGCTGGGCTCGGGCTCAGGGCTAGCTTCCTTCTTCAACGTGGGTGTGCAACACCTTGCCGCGCAGGGTCTTGCCCAGCCAGGGAGTGGCCAGGGATCGCGAGCAAAGGGTGGCTGCCGAGACCGTCCAGGTATGGCCCGGATCGAACAGCACCCAGTCACTGCCGGGATCCAGGCTGGGCGGCTCCAAACCTAGGCAGCGGGCCGGGTAGAGGCTGAGGGCCGACCAGAGCTGTAGCGCTGTCAGGGATCCCGTCTCCACCAGGTTCTGCCACAGCAGGGGCAGAGCCAGCTCTAGGCCAATGGCCCCAGGAGGAGCCTCGGCAAAGGGCAGGGTTTTCTCCTCGTAGGTGTAGGGGGCGTGGTCGGTGGCGATGCCCAGGCTGCCGCTGCGGATACCGGCGATGAGGGCCTCGCGGTCGCTGGTGCGGGGGAGAGGAGGCAATAGGCGCAGGTGGGGATCGTAGCCGTACTCCAAGACGGCTTCCTCCGCCAAGAGCAGGTGCATCCAGGTGGTGCTGGCGGTAACCGGCAGCCCCTCTGCTTGGGCCTGGCGGACTAGCTCCAGGCTGCGGGCTTGGCTGAGGCGCATCACATGCACTGGCGGCGGCGAGGCAACGCTGCGCATCACTTCCAGGAGGCGGGCCAAAGCCGCCGTTTCGGCGCTAGTTGGGATCCCCTTCAGCCCCAGGCGCAGCGCCCACACCCCCTCGTAGAGGCTGCCCGAGCCCGCCAGGGTGGGATCCCAGGCCCAAACGAGCAGCGGCTTATTCCAAGGCCGCAAATACTCCAGGGCCCGACGCAACAAGACCGGGGAACCTGCGGATGAGGTGCCGCTAAAGGAAGCGGCAAAGCCAATGGCTCCTGCCTGGGCCAGCTCTCCCCAAGGGCTGGCGGCCTCTCCCTTGTCCTCCAAACTCAAAGCAGCCCAGGGCAGCCAGCGGGAATCCCCAGGTCGGCGGCGGTAGCGGCCCACCTGCTCCGGCTGGTCCAGCACCGGGAAAGTCGCCGTTCCGGGCAGGGGGGCAGGGAGAAGACCCACTTGGGTAAACCCCCCTGCTAGAGCTGCCGCCCCCAGAGAGGCGAGGGTCTCGCGGCTGGGGGAGAGCTCTTCGTCAGCGATCTCGCCACTGTGGGCGTACAGATCCATCAAACCTGGCCCCAGCACCCAGCCAGCAGCATCCAGGCGGGGGATGTCGGCAGGGATCCCCGCTGGCTCGGTGGCCCGGAGGCGGCCCCGCTGCAGCCACACGTCGGTCACCTCATCCCGCTGCTGCCAGGGATCCAACAGGCGCACCCCCCGGAGGCAGAGATTGAGCAGGCTCAGGTCAGCAGGGAGGGTGGATCCCATCTTCCACCTCGCTAAAGCGCACCCGCTGTGGTGCAGTCGAAAATCTGGCCGGACAGGTGAGTGGTGAGGTTCAACACTTTGAGAACAGGGGCGCCGTCCTTTCCTTCCGGGTAGTCGATAACGGTAATGCCTCCATTTCCCTGCTTGAAGATCCAAAAGGCGTGGGGGGAAAGGTCGAACAACTGGCAGATGATCGCCTTGTTGATGGCGTCGTGGGCCACCACCACAGCCGTGCCTTCGGGAAATTGGGCGGCGGTGATGGCCAAAATCTCTTCCCACGCCGAGCGCGTGCGGTCCCACACTTGGTACAGGTTTTCCCCGTTGGGCATTTGCACCGTGGCCGGATCCCGCTGCCAGCGCTCCAGCTCGCCTGGGTATTCGGCTTCCACCTCGCTCTGGAGCTTGCCCTCCCAGTCGCCGTGGCAGATCTCCTGCAGCTCCGGCATCGGGCGCAGGATCAGGTTGGGGTGGTTGCTGCAGATGGCGTCCGCCGTGGCCCAGGGGCGCTTCAGCGGGCTGGAAAAAGCCAGGTTCAGCGGCTGGTCGGCCAGAAACTCCGCCACCCTGGCTGCCTGCTCCTCGCCGGTGGCATTGAGAGGAATATCGCGCTGCCCCTGAAAGCGCTGCTCGCGGTTCCATTGCGTCTCGCCGTGCCGCACCAGCAGGATGCGCATCCCCTGCTTGCGTTTGGGCAGAGGCTGGCCCAGATGGGCAGTGATGTTCAAAGATTCCAGTTGCGGCAGCGCCCCCAGGCCCTGGGGAAAGTTGAGAACGCTGATGGCGCAGTTATCTTGCCCAAGACGGTGGTAGTGAACCGGCCCCAGGCCGATGGCGGTGCTGACCAGGGCGCGGTTGATGCCGCTGTGGCCGACAACGAGAACGTTGAGGGGACGCCTTGGATCGGTTCCCCGATCAGAGGAGGCGGGGGGCGCTGACTTCACTTGCTCGGCCAGCAGTTGCCAAAACGCCTGCGCCTGCTGCCAGAGATCCCGCACCGGAAAGCGCCCCTCCAGCTCCAGCTCGTCGGGACGGTGCCGCCATAGGTGGTAATCTTCCGGGTATTTCTCCTTCACCTCGGCAAAGGTCAAACCCTCCCAAGCCGTCAGGTCGATCTCCCGCAGGTGCTCGCTGATGGACAAAGGGATCCCCGCTCGCTCCTTGAGGATGATACGGGCGGTGTCGAGGGCGCGGGAGAGAGGGCTGCAGTAGGTGTAATCCAAGGGGATCCCGGCCAAAACCTCAGCTACCCGCCGTGCCTGCGCTTCTCCACTGGGGGTGAGGCGAGAGAGATCGGAGCGGCCTTGGATGCGATTGTCGACGTTGAAGGTGCTCTCACCGTGGCGCACGAGCAGGATGCGCAGGGCAGGCTGAGCCATTGTTTGCACGGACTTACTCAAGAACACCTTCTAGAGTATCGCCTAGAGTATCGCTGTTGGGCTGGGCTTGCCCTGCCAGTGGGGTTCTTTCGAGGGTTAGGGGTTGGGATCCCAGATTCTGGCCTCAACGGATCGGGCGGTCAGGTTTTGCAATTGGGATGAGCCGCCCAAGGCATTAAAAGGCATTAAGAAAAGTCTGCCAGCTCTTCAGGAGCGGGAAGGCTGGCCAAATGGGTTGAGGAGGGCACCCTGGTCTGCATCGGGGTGAGCCTCCTGAAGGCCGAGGGAGTTGTTTAGCGCTTGCCCAAGCCCAAAGACTTCTCCACCTGCTTGGCCGCATGAGCCATAGCAAAACAGCAGATGAAGTAGATCACGCCGATAAAAAACAGCACCTCCCGCTGGGTACCCAGCCAGTTAGGGTTGGTGAACACGACTCGACCTGCCTGCAGCAGGTCGATGAGGCCGATGATGAACACCAAAGAAGTGTCTTTGAAGAGGGTGAGAAACTCGTTTACCAGCGCCGGAACGGCTGCCCGTAACGCCTGGGGCAAAATGACCAGAGCTGTAACTTGAAAGGGGTTCAAGCCGAGGGCCCGTGCGGCTTCTAGCTGGCTCAGGGGGATCGACTGCAGGCCGCCCCGCACATCCTCAGCCACGTACACCGCTGTAAACAGAATGAGGGCCACCTCCGCTCGGATGATCAAGCTGACGCTGATTCCCCCCAGAAAGAAGGGCACCAACAGCCAGGCGGCAAACAGAATGGTGGTCAGAGGCACCCCCCGCACCAGCTCGATCACCAGCGTGCAGAAGATCCGGATCACTGGCAGCGCCCGATTGGCCCGGCCCAATGCCAGCAACACCCCGATGGGAAAACCGACGATCAAGGCGGCTGCCGCCAAGATCAGGGTCAGCAGCAGGCCAGAGAGCTGCTCAGACCGCACCGCCGGCCAGTTGGGGCCCAGGTTGCCCAGCAGCAGCTCCAGACAGAGCGGCAAGATCAAGGCCCAAATCCAGATAGAGGGCAGCCGCCAGGCTGCCCGTCCGCGGCTGAGGGCAATGGCAGCAAAAGTCACCCCAGAGCAAGCTGCCAGCCACCCCTGCGACTGGGTTCCCAGAGGCAGGAAAGCGGCCAAGCCCATAGCGGCTCCCAGGAGAATGAGGTAGTGCAACAGCACGCCGCCCCAAGCTCCTCCGGCTACCCCTAAGGTGGCCAGCACAATCCCCAACACGGCCCACACCCGCCACAGTTGGTCGCTGGGATAGGCGCCAGTGGCAAAGATTTTCAAGTTGGCCGGGATCACCTCCCAGCGGGCTTGGGTGAAAGCCCAGTTCCAAAACGTGGAAACAACCCAAGCCAATACCAAGGTGGAGAGCAAAGTGAGCAAGGTGCTCAGCCAGGAGTCGAACAGGTTGCGGCGTATCCACGCCAGAGGACTGGGTTGGTCCGGGGGGGGGAGTACTTTTTCTTCGGCAGGCGGAGAGGAGAGAGTGCTGGACATGGGCTAGCGCTCCACCAATTTGACGCGGGCATTGAGCCAGTTCATGCTGTAGGAAACCACCAGATTGATTCCCAGATAGGCGGCCATAAGGATGGCGAACATCTCCACTGAGCGTCCCGACTGGTTGATGATGGTGCTGCTGATGTTGAACAGATCCGAAAAACCGACGGCAATGGCCAAGCTGGAGTTTTTGATCAGGGTAAGATACTGAGTGTTCAAGGAGGGGATCATAATCCGCAGGGCCTGCGGCACGATCACCAGGCGAAAGGTTTGCAGCTCTGACAGGCCGATGGCCCGGGCTGCCTCCCACTGCCCCCGCGGCACCGCCAGAAAGGATCCCCGCACCACCTCGGCGATGTAGCAGCCGGTGTAGGTCACCAAGCCTAGCATCATGGCGGTAAACTCCGCCGAAAGCTGGATCCCACCCCGGAAGTTAAAGCGCTCCAGCACCGGCACATCCAGCCGCAGCGGCGGCTCGGGGGAGAGCACCCAGCAGGCCACCGCCAGCAGCGCCACCCCCACGGCCACCCACAGGTTTCGCTGCCCGGATCCCAGCTCCGGACGGCGGGCCACCAGCAACCTGTGGATCCCCCACCCGGCCCCGATGGGGAGGGCCAGCGTGGGCACCAGCCAGCCACTGGGATCCAAGCCGGGCAGCTTGACTCCCCGTTGGTTGATGAACACCAGCCCGCCGATGGAGAGGCTGTTGCGCACCCC
>Ga0197142_1002284_pt1 | contig 16862 bp, 14 predicted proteins | sample GBS60_MetaG_FD_148614 | JGI IMG/M metagenome (GOLD analysis project Ga0197142, IMG submission 148614) | Sediment microbial communities from Great Boiling Springs, Gerlach, Nevada, United States - GBS 60_MetaG | ecosystem: Environmental > Aquatic > Thermal springs > Hot (42-90C) > Sediment...
GCAGGCCGATGAAAAGGGTATCCTTTTAATAAAGGCAGAATATTAAAGCTGTGCATTTGTACATCTTTCATTAAATAGCATTCCAATAAACTTTTTTGGTGTATAATTGTAAAAAGCCAAATAAGAAGACAATTGTGATTCACACTGTACTAACCTCCTTTTAGATTAAGTACCGTTGCTCTTATTGCCATACCTGATGCTGATTCTAAGTTTATTGGCTGGTCAGGAGACTGTAGTGGGAATGATTTTTTGACTTTCCTAAATACGAATTCCAATAAAACCTGCATAGCAACTTTTGAGAAAATATCATCTGCCACAACGACTACAAAGAGTACTACAACCACAACAACAACGATTACTACAACAACGAGCACTACGACTACCACAACCACCACACTACCACCAACAACCACTACTACGACAACTACCACTACGACTACTACGCTACCTCCAACCACCACCACAACAACTACTACATTGCCTGTTACTCAAAGTTTCACCTTAACGGTTTACAAGGAAGGCAGTAACATTAACAACATCCAAGCTCAAGGGTGTGCACTCACCTGGCAGGGTGCGATAGGTACCTGTACTGCAGAAAAAGGTACCCACATTGTTCTAACTGCAAAGGCAGCTGGCGGTTATAATTGGAATGGATGGGAAGATAAAACAGGCTCTGCTTCCCTTTGTTATGGTTTTATGTTTTAATGCCCAATCAGGATATACCATGGCATTATTCTGTATATACGGGATATGGGCAAATATAAAAACTAAACAAAAAGTCAATAAATATCTCATGTTATTTAACTCATATTATGTATTGGAAGCGGAGTTAGGGGTTAAGCTTTCTCCACCATGTTTTTTGTGTTCTGGACTCCATCGCCTTCTTCATTGAACCGATGTGATGACCCTTACACCACTCATATATCCTCCCTTCTATGGTAATAACTCTATGGCTGACCTCGCTGCTCAGAGGTAACTTATTTTGGTAGGAAGTGTCTCCTACTTGAACTGGACTAAGACATGTGGGCAATGAAAATAAAAACCCTTAGTGTCATCATGGTTCCTTTCTTAATATAAGAGTGCATGGGGATTAGGAGAAATGGTCAGGCTACTGGGATAATGGTTTTGGGAAAAATTACTTTGACAAAGAAAAGTTTTTATCTGAATATGAGGATTAGTAGGGGTAATTCCTCACCTATTTTAACCTAAGTTCCAATTGGCCTTCCATGGAATGGGCCAATAAACTTAAGGCGGCGGAACAATCTTGGTAACAAAACTAGGGAGATTTCTTAATTTTTTGAGATTTCTACAAAATATCATGATCCAGGCAGTTAAGCAAAAGTTTGCAATAAAATTAAACCACCTAATTACGGAGGAAACACATGACAGATAGCACTGCACCTGCCAATAATTTTACTCAACTAGCTATCGATTTTGCGTTTTGTCCACACGTCACCCAGGACGATATAAACGATTTTTCTAATTTAATATTGGATATTTCACTATTGCTTAAAATGCCTGTCAATATTATAACTTTTACAAGTGTTGAAGAAGGAACAAAAAAGCTTCAGACCTCTGAATACCACATAATATATGCTGACCCACATTCAACCTTAGAATTAATGAAAAAAGGCTATATTTTAATTGGAAAGCTACAAATGGAGTCTGAATATATTTGTAGTGTGATGTCGCCTTCCTATAATAGGGATAAAGATCTGATTCGTATTGCAATGGTAAAGTCTCCACATTCTTTATTGTTATTTTTGGTTTATCAGAGAGACTATAGGAAAGTTAAACCACTCCTTTTTAATACTTATACCGAACTAATACAAGCAATAATAACTGGGGATGCCGATGTTGGTTTTGTGAACTCAAGCCTTATTAATAAGTTAAAACAGAAAGGCAATATTAAACTTTCAGAAGAAATTAAATTTCCTGCACCTCATTTCCTATTAATTCATCCATCCTTATCCACATATAGTGAAGAGTTTTACAAGATCCAGAGCATCACTAAATGTTCTGAGGAAGAGATAAATTTTGTGAAAACTTTGTATGAACAATTGGATCAACTCCTTGAACAATGGAGCAATTACTGTATGTTACAAGCATTAGTAGACTCTCCATTCCTTGCAATCATCATCTACCAGGATAAGGTAGTGTATGCAAATGACTGTGCCACCAAACTCTTGGGGTATACTCAAGAAGAGCTTTTAAATATGACACCTCTGGATTTTATTTACGAAGGCGACAGAACCTGGGTGAGTGAAAATGTGCGTGAGCGGTTAAAGGGCATACCTTTTTCAGGAGATTACCAAGTACGTATTGTAACAAAAGAGGGGGAGTTAAAAATCGTCCAAAGCTTTGCCCATACAGTATTTTATAAAGGTGAATATTCAGGACTTGTGGTTTACTATGATATAACAAGACAAAAGCATTTGGAAATAGCAAATCAAATTCTCAAGGTGATTTACAAGACTATTACAACCTCTCTCACTGAAGAGGAAATTTACAACGGTATTTGTGATGCTTTGGCAGATAACTTTGGTTTTGAATTAGTTATGTTTAATATATGCGATGAACATGGAGGCATAACCCACACATATTACAAAGGTGACGGAGAAATTGCACAAATTTTTTTAAAAAATAAAGATAGTTGGATAAAGAAGTTGAAAGAAGATTCTATCGTTTTCATGTCAGATATTAGAAAAGAGTGTGCTATGAACACACTGGCTGACGAATTGTCCCAAAAAGGTGTCGTTTCAGCTTGTTGTATAGCTCTCCTTGGTTATGAAGGAAACTTAGTTTCTGCACTCCATATTGTTTCAAGTATCCCGAATTTTTTTAGGGACATTATTAAGGATATAATTGAAGAGATCAAGAGAGGGGTTGAGTTTGCCTTAACAAAGGTTGAAAGGATAAGGACAAATACTATAATATCCGAGGCTCTCAAAAATTCAGACACATGGGTATTGGTTACAGATGAAAAAGGAAATATCGTTTATGTGAATGAAGCAGTGGAGAAAATTAGCGGATATCAGAGGGAGGAGTTGTTGGGGCAAAATCCGAGAATATTTAAATCTGGGCTTAACCCACCTGAGTTCTACAAAAACATGTGGGAAACAATACTTTCAGGCCAGATTTTTTCCTCCATTACTCCCAATAGAAAGAAAGACGGGAGCATATTTGTGGCTGACTTGAAAATTATCCCCATACAACTACCCGGTGGGCTTTTAAGATTTGTAGCAGTGGCCAAAGACGTCACCGAAAACGTATTGTTAAACGAGAGAGTTAACCAACTGCAGAAGTTTGATGCACTTACTGGCCTGTTAAATTTAAAAGCATTTTCCGCTGCAGTATCGATGAAATTAGAGGAAGGCCAAAGAGAAGGACTTTTGGGGGTTTTCATTTTGGTGGATATCTTCAAAATGAGCCTCATAAACCAAATGCTCGGATTTTGTGGGGGCGATTCGGTGTTGGCAGATTTTGCCCAAAGGCTAAAAGCGGCTTTTCCTGATAATGCTATTATAGGGAGAATTGGTGCTGACACGTTTGGACTCTATCTGAATATAGTCAGCCAAGCCGAGATTTGGCAAATCTATTCCAAATTGTCGGAATTGGGCGATTTAAAGATTTTAATAGAGGGTAAAACAGTTCCATTGACCATAAATGCCGGTATCGCAATGTCGCCAAAGCATGGAATTACTTTTTACTCACTCTATGAAAAAACTGAAATAGCCCTTAACAAGGCAAAGATGGAAGGAGGAAGCATTATTAGTTTTTTTGATCCTGAGCTGGGCAATGAAATAAGTTCCCAACTTAACGCCTACAACCTGGTGAGACTTGCCTTTGAAGAGAATTTATTTGTATTTTACTATCAACCTTACTTCTATTCCAATAGTTTGAAGATTGCAGGAATGGAGGCATTGGTTAGAATTGACTATAAAGGTACACTTTTTTATCCAAACAGTTTCATTGATTATTTAGAAAATAGTCCTTTCTTAGAGAGATTTGAAAATTATCTAATAAAAGAGGCTGAGAAAGCTGTGAGGATGTTTGGTATTAATATATCAATAAATATTTCTGCCAAGAGTTTCACTAATCCACTTCTTATCAAAAAAATCGAAAAAATTAGCAAGGATGTTAGAAACAGGATTTCGATTGAAATAACTGAAAGGGCTTTCATGAAGGACCCCGATATGACAACTTACATAATCTTAAATTTAAAAAAGTTAGATGCCTGCCCTCTGATTTCAATAGATGATTTTGGTACAGGCTATTCATCTCTTGTCTACCTCAAAGATCTGCCGATAGATATCATTAAGATCGATATATCGTTTATAAGAGACATGTTAAAGGATAGAACCGCTTTTGCTGTTGTCCAAACTATAATAGATTTAGCCAAAAGGCTTGAAAAGCTAACCCTTGCTGAAGGAGTTGAAACTAAAGAACAGTATGAAATCTTAAAAGTAATGGGCTGTGACATGGTTCAAGGTTTCCTTTTTTCTAAGCCATTACCTGAAGTCACTGCAAAAGAAAGATTTACTAACGAAACTTCTATGGCAGCTAACTGGGGCAAATGAGAATAAAAAATTTACATCAAGTTCTGTAGGCTACCTTAGGGCATATCCTCACCCTTGTGGAAACAGACAACATATTAATTTTAGCATAGCTACATCTATTTTTATAGATTCAACTATTGTCACTGTTGATGTTTAAAAACAAGTTAACCGTTTTGAAAATAGTTGTATAGAGGAAATTATGTAATCTTAATAAAATAATCTAAGAGCAAGGCAGGGAATGAATTTACAAAAATAATTAGCCAAATATTTAAAGCATTAAATATTAAAATGCCAATGGTTTTGTCCTGGTTCAGCGTGAAATGGAGTTTTCCCATTTAAAAATAAGCTAATAACCGCCATCTTAGAACCTTTTCAAAACGAAGGGCATATCAGATATAACATAAAGCTGCCTCCTTTCCAACTTGATTTCTTCCACAACGTCTCATTTTTCGAAGTTCTCTGGCCTGATAAAGTTTCCTATCCCTTTCAGCAAAGATCTCCTTTTCTCTCCCATTAAGTTTGTCTTTCGGGGTAATGTACCCTATAGCGCTATGGAGACGCTGAGTATTGTAGTAATTAACAAAATCACCCACGATCCTCCTGGCATCTTCAAGAGAAAGGGGACGCTTAGGCCTGATACATTCCCGCTTTAGGCTTTGATGCCATCTTTCAATCTTTCCATTGCTCTGGGGATAATAAGGGGATATTTTTACATGATCCATTCCGCTGATCCTTATGAACTCCTTGAAATCCCTGGCTATAAATTGTGGGCCATTATCCGATATAATTTTTGGCTTCTCATTGGGAAATCTTTCCCAGGCCCTCTGCAGGATAATCTCCACTTCTGCTTCAGTCATGGTTTCCCGAATCTCCCAATGCACAATATAGCGGCTATATCCATCCATAATACTACACAGGTAATAAAAAGTACCCCGGATGTTAATGTATGAAATATCTATATGCCAGTGTTCATGAGGCCTTTCTGGACATTTAAAGCCTTGGCCTTTACTTGATATTCCCCGATTCCATTTCCGTAATAAACCAGAGGCACTTAATACCCGATACACAGTTTCTTGGGTTCCGAGTTTATTGAGTTTATAGAGTTTTTTGGGTGCAGAAATTTTACTCCAAAAACCCTAAGAACCCAACAAACCCATCGTAGAAGTACCCAAATGGCCGTTAGATTTCCCCAAGTGTTTTTTTTAAATTAACATGGGCTTCCATAAGCTCTGAAAGGACTTCATTCTTCTGGTTTAGCTTTGCCTCCAGTTCGGATATTCTCCTTTTCAAGCTTTTTGTCCGGCTATCCCTTACTCTCTGAAAGGCCAACGCACCGTTTTCAAAGAATTCCTTCAACCAACGGTAAAAAACAGCAGGATGAAGCCCATATTCATCACAGAGATCTGAAACCGGCACCTTTTCAAGGAAATGCTTCCTCAAAATGCTTACTTTCTCTTCAGGACCATAGTTCTTTCTCCCTTTCTTTCTCATGGTGTTTTCCTCCTCTCTTCAAAGTTAACAAAACTTGAGGAAAACTCCAATTCCATCTGAAGCAGAACAGCTAAGAAGGAACATTTTAGAGATGTATTTTAATAGCCTTACTCTTAGCTAGAAGAAAGCTGAGATGGGTGTAACAACAAATTGGTTATATTTCGATTTTAAACTCATCGTTCCCATATAAAAATTACACCCCATTCGATTATAAAAATCCTTAAAAATTTTGGTTGGCCATCTCAACATTCTCCTGGTCTCCCTGGCTACATGAATATAGGAACACGGATCTTTTAAATCAATTAACAAAAAAACACCTCAAGCCTAATAGGTTCTGTATGGAATTTCTGTTTCCTTATCTTTTGTAACCTCACTATGAACTTGGGATGGTAATAAAGGTTTTATAACCGGGTCTTTGCCTTTAATAAAAGATTGCTCCTCTACAATAGTCAAATACGCCTTATTTAACATCAAAGCTCGTTCCTTTGAGGGATAAAGGAGGACTGAGATATCATCTTTCAGTAGTTCAAGCATAGCGGGTTTGCGAAATCCCAAGGAATCGAAAAATGTTGTAATGACCTCATCATTCATCCTAAAGTCGTCTGATGACTTGGTCCATCTAAGGTAAAAGGCATATTCATTTTGTTTTGGCAGTACTTTAAACTCAACTGTTTGCTCTTTTACACCTTTAAGACCCTTTTGTGACCAATGTCCCCATCCATAATGCACATCATCAATGGATGAACCCTCAAATTTTCTTGGAAAAGCAAATGTTGAATCAGTAGTGGCTCCCAAAGCACTATGACAACCCATACAAGACAAGGTTTCTTCATTGGTTTGAGGCCTTAACTTACCCTTTTTATCCTCTATAAAACCCTGATAAACCCAACCCATCTGGTTTTCAAAACCGATTTCGAAATTACCAAAAAAGCTTTCTGCCACATGTTCACCTAACAAAAACTGTTCCATGCCACGTTTCTGGGCAAAGCTGTGAAGGTAGTTGTAATCAGCCCACCAAATCTTTCTGCCATATCTCAGCTCTTTTAGCCTGCGAGACAAAATGGGTTCATTCTTGCTCTCATCCCAATCAATATATCTAACAGTCTGCAAAAACTCCGTTCCCACTGGATAAAGCCCGGCTGCAAGTTTAATCTTACCCTCTTTAAGGAGTTCCTTAGCCATCCCCACGTAAGTCATTGAATTTATGTCATCTTTCCAGGTAAACTTTACATTTGTTGAAATATGCAGATTACCATCTTTATCTAAATCATAATCAATTAATTTTTCGTCAATCGGTTCTGTCGTAATATCTTTTTGTTTGATCAAGCATTCAACTATCGCAAGATTTGCCTTGTAGATCTCTTTATTATATTTACCATTTGCATCTATCCTAAACTCCTTAGGCAGCCTTATCAAGACATCATGGAAAGAACCGTTGGTAGGGAAAAAACCTGGGAATGGATAATATCTAAAGGCTCTCCAACCGGTATATTCATTTGTTATAGGATTTATGTCAAAACCTTCATCGTCAAAATTGAAATAACAGTCGGGTCTGTAACCTTGCCAGTCAGGTGGGAGCTCTTTTTTAAGAGTTATTTCACCGTCTTTGTCAATGTAATTGTCCTCCCTAACATACTTTAGTACTTCCTCATCTGAAATACCCAAAATTAACTGTGTTCTATCCACGAAAAGATTCGTCCATGGATTTTTCTCAAAACCATCCGGAAAGGCATATGACATTTGCAATGAGGAATCATCGAGGTAGTTTGGCTCTTTGCCTAAGGTGTGGCAAACATAGCATGGATTGTAATATGCAGGTATCTCTTCAGCTTTATTGCCAGGCTGCAAGTGACACTGATGGCATGGTTTGTCCTTAGTTGGAACTGTGTTAACCCAACAGACAGAAGGTATGTAGGCCACTGAGTTGAGTATCTTAGTATAGTCTATTTCGTTTGTTAATTCAAGTTGTTTGAGATACATAGCCTTAGCCATAGAAGCCATAGAGCTACTTTGCTGATCACTTAAAGATGAACTGCCTGATCCGCAGGAATAGATGAAGGACAAAAGGGTCACAAAAATTGCTAACAAAGCTATTTTTCTCCTCATGTGTCACCTCCAAAGGGAAGGGGGCTCATAAAAAGCCCCCTTAAAATTCTTTATCTTGTTAGAATGCCGGTAATCCGTGAATGTAACCTACAATTGACTTATATTTTTCATCAGTCAACTTTTCCACATCAAGACCCTCAACCGCATTAGATACAGTTTTTCCTTCGGCATTCTTTCTGCTCTCTCCATAGGGATGCTGGGCATTAAATGCTATAATTTTCAGATTTCCTATGTTTGTGTGGGCGAAAGCACCGGTAACTTCTGCACCGGGTGGCACAGTGCCTATCCTTGTAAGTTTTTTATCCTTTATGTTGTAAACCCATAACATATTGTTGTAATGAAAACCCGAATCCTCAGCTATTAGGAGCAGATTTTTGCCTAAGTACAGGATGTTGTCTGGATTTGCAATATTATCAACTGCACAGGCGTTCTTGTCAGCGCCCGGGTCATCAGGATTGAGTTTTTTACCTTTCAGTAGCGTAGTGAGCTCCCGCACGACGTAACTGCTGTTTATAACATTCCCATTTTTATCCGTTTGAGTTCCTGTTCCAAATTTACCTTCAAAGATCAAACCACACTGATTTCCCTTAAGCCTTATGTCATCTTGTGTATCTGTGGTGCCCATACCTGTGAGCATGGACTTTTCTACTCTGCTTATCGCAAAATATATCTTATTGTTGTCCATATCATAGGTAACACCCTCACCTTTAGAAAATTCAAGTGTTGCACCAAGGAGTGCACCGTATTGCCTTGGATTTAAGAATGCAGCAGCCTTTTTAACTTCATCTGCACTTTGAAACATGCTTGATATGCTGGATCCGTTGGTTCCATCTCGCAACCTCACACACATTGCCGTACCTGCATCCGAGGTATCGTATGTATAAATCTTGCTAAAGGGAGGAGAGCAATCTTTTGTTGGATCTTTTAGATCAAAAATATCACTCATTTTCACATTATTGTCAATAAAGGCCTTTAGCTCGGAATTTTTTGCACTACCGAGCCTTATCCAATCAACATCAAAATCGCCTTCATCTGAATTATCAGGAGACTTTTGAGTCAATTTTGCCAAATATAACGTCCCTGACGTGAGGGATCCTTCTTTGTCTGCAACAAACATGTACATCCCTGTCCATGCACCGTCATCAAGCATGTAGACAGTTCTTTTATCCGGCATAACAACTGCAACTTCCGGGGTAAATTTGCCCAGGGTATAAAGTTTCATGTCATCGGGAATTGTCGCATTCCCATTCTTATCCACTGCAATTTCAACGATGTATCCGTAGTTATACGGATTAAATTTATCAATAGTCGTCTTCAAATAATCTGTTATAAGCGGTTTTACAAAATCTGAACACCACCACTTAAAATCTGCCTTTGGGGCGAATGAAGGTGCTATATAGTTACCTGTGAGATTTCCGTATTTGTCTCTCTCACAGTGTTCCACATGTTGGGCATTGAAATCTTTTGTTACAGGATCAAAGTGATAAGAGCTGAAGTAGTAATCCTCTTCTGCACTCAAAAAGGTATCCCATGGGGTTTTTTGGCCGGAGCAGTTTATGACCGTGCCATGGACTTTTGAAAAATCAATGTTTTCAAACCTAACCGGTTTTAGTTTTTTTTCTGGCGTTAATTCATATTCCACCAAGTACACTGCTCCTGGTGATGATTCAAAGTGCTGAAGAGAATAAATCTTACCACCTCTTTCGAAGAAGGCAGTTGCATCTGCCTGCACACTAAATCTCTGTGAGCCGTCTGGGAAGAGAATGGGTAGACCATCTTTGTCAAAGAGCTGACCGGCTGCATTTCCATTTACATCTTTATCTCCAGATTTGTAAAGAGTTACATAGCTTAATTGATGGGTTTCAACTTTACCGTCTTCATATGTTATTTCCACAGAAGGTATTACCCTCATTTGAGCTTCTTCTTGAGGAGTTGCGGGAATGGAAAGTCCCTCCCCCACTCCGAAGCTCAACGACTTAACAGTTGTTGACATTGATGAACTGCCAGTGGCAGATACCGGTGAGATTGAGGAGTCATCGCCACAAGAATATAAAACTGTCAGCAAAGCCACTGAGAAAAATAAAAGCAACCAATTTTTTTTCATAACAAAACCTCCTTGACTTTTTTATGCGGTGATACTGTTATGGCTACACTCTATAATCACTCAAATTGACTTCAGTAATCTATCAAAATCCACAAACCAAAGTCTGTATTATTGTTTCAAAATCATTTTGTTAAGACATGCTTAGAGTCCTACTTCTAAAGTTCTAAAGCTTGTTTTTGGACTTGTAATTTCTTATGTGGTTTTTTTCTGATAAGCATGCACATTCATCACCTCCTCTTTTTTGGGCTGATTGTCTTACCTTGAACTTCACTTAGGAGTTCATTATGGAAATGTTTAAAAAGTTTTAAGCAATTGTTAATTTTTGGTTACAGGCTCTTAATGTTGGTAAGTCTTAATTACTTGAAAAATGTGGGGGGAAAGCACTGGCATTGTTGCTTTCCCTCTGAGTTTCTGTAAATTTTCGAATGCTTCGTGCCTTTAATTTTTGGTCAAGGGCTTTATAACCAGATACAACAACCTTTCTGCTGAATCTTCAGCACGGAACACCATAACTACCATGCTTCGCTTTTTAATTTCCCTTGCTATCGTCTCAATCTGAAAGGCAGGAGAAGAATTTGGTTGAATGTAAAAGACCTCATAACTGTAGAGGCTTTGACCATTGATAGTTAGAATATTACAGGTAAGAGGCGTTTTATAATTCGCAGCTTGGGTGATAATATTTATTTCCAGAGTGAAGTACCTAAGGGAACTGGAAGAAGCCCGCTTTAAAGCTTTATAGAAATGCCTGGTGACTTTTTATAGGGGATGAGTCTTATATTCAAAGTATGGGCAAATCTTTTAAAGCTTTAAAGCGAGCTATGGATAATAGAAAGGAATTTGTCCAGAGGGAAATGCTTGCTCCAGTTGATGCGATAAACAAGCCTTTTAAATCCCTACAGCTTAGAGGCACTGCTTGGCTTAAGACAGGGGACCAAGAGTTTTCGTGTTACAATGGTGGATCCGCATCGGCTTTATAATGAGCAAGACACCTTTGACAAAACCGACGGCCTAAACCATATCTATGCCATCAAAGATTCTTGAATATTTTGTACACAGCAGAAAAATCTTCATCTGAAATTTTATGAGAAAAGGTCATTGCAAACACCTCCTTCACAGCACTTCCCGTAAATAATGGAGCCTTTAGAGATTTTGCAAGATCCTGAAGGTAATGAAGGTCCTTATAGATAAGTGCTGAGGAAAAGTGGGGAGAAAAATCCTCCTTGAGGAGTTTTTCTTTTTTTGCATTCAAGATCATAGAATTGCCTGCACCTGAAAGGAGGATATTTATAACCTGCTCTTTTTCAATCCCTATTTTTTCTCCTAAGGCTATTGCTTCTGCAAGTGTTAACATGAATGAACCTAACACAAGGTTGTTTACAAGCTTCATCTTGGTTGCAAGGCCAGCTTGACCAAGATAAAAGATGGTCTTACCAATCTTTTCGATATATGGTCTTGCCTTTTCAAAGGGAGTTCTTTCACCACTTACAAGTACGGTTAAAAGCCCTTGGGAAGCTGGAACAACACTTCCTAACACAGGTGCTTCAAGATATGCTGCGCCTTTTTCTTCCGTAATCTTATAAAAATCCAACACCCTTTCAAAGTGATTGGTTGTTGTATCAATCACGATCTTTCCAGAACAATCTCCATAAATAATACCATCTTTTCCCTGCAAAACAGAATCAACGGCATCACTATCAAAAAGGTTTAAAAATACTATATCCGCACTGGAAATAAGCTCAGAAGGAGTTTTTGCTGTTGGGCAGTTTAATGCTTCTGCTTTCTTTTGGGTCCTGTTCCAGACAACAAGGGAACAACCCTCTGAAATCAACCTCTTTGCCATTGTGCTGCCCAGATTTCCAAGTCCTATAAAACCTATCTTCATATCTTCCTCCTCTTACCCGTCAAATTTATTAAGGCTTCTCACACACTTTAGTGCACACACTCTTTTATATTTTTTTATGGGGTTTTTGTTTCAATTACTTACCACATCTTGTATTTTCCCACAATCCTTAGGGGTTTGACACAAGTCAATGTTAAGGTGTGGGGTAATGGGTATACTGCCCCAAAAAAAAGGAGGTGTAAACATGTTTTGCTATCAGTGTGAACAAACTGCAAAGGGTGAGGGCTGCACAAAGATAGGTGTGTGCGGAAAGCAGCCTGATGTGGCAAGCTTACAAGATCTTTTGTTGTATGCAATTAAAGGCTTAAGCCAGGTGGCAGAGGAAGCATGGAAGTTAGGGGCCGTAGAGGATGAAATAAACGTTTTTACCTGTAAGGCCCTCTTTTCCACATTAACCAACGTGAATTTCGATCCCGACCGTTTTCCTCCCCTTATAAATAGGGCAGTTGAATTGAGGGATCGCCTAAAACAAAAAGTTGCTGCGGCAGGAGGAAAAGTGGAGTTTAAGGAAGGCCCAGCTAATTTTACCCCAGCAGCCACCAAGGAGGAGATGATCGCCCAAGGTGAGAAGGTGGGCTTCCTTTCAGATACCGATGAAGATCCCGATGTGAGATCCCTCAAGCACACTTTGATTTTCGGTTGCAGGGGTATCGCAGCCTATGCTGACCATGCCCAGATCCTGGGAAAGGCAGATCCAGAGGTTTATCGCTTTTTGCACGAGGCCTTGGCCGCCACATTAAGAAAAGACCTAACCCTTCAAGAGGCAGTTGATTGGGTCCTAAAGTGCGGTAAGGTAAATTTAAGGACCATGGAACTTTTAGACGACGCACACACAAGTGCCTACGGTCATCCTGTTCCCACTCAAGTACCCTTGGGGCATAAAAAGGGCAAGGCAATCTTGGTTTCAGGTCATGATCTAAAGGACCTTGAAGAGCTGTTAAAGCAGACAGAGGGTAAAGGGATCTATGTTTACACCCATGGAGAGATGCTTCCTGCCCACGGATATCCAGGCCTCAAAAAATATCCACATTTTTACGGACATTACGGAACAGCATGGCAGAACCAGCAAAAGGAGTTTGCCGATTTTCCCGGAGCCATTCTAATGACAACCAATTGCATGCAAAAACCAAGGGATAATTACGAGAAAAACATATTCACCTCGGGTCTGGTGGGATGGCCCCAGGTGGTGCACATCAATGATAGGAACTTTGAGCCGGTAATCAAAAGGGCCTTGGAACTGGAAGGATACCCCGAGGATCAAAATGGAAGACATGTGATGGTGGGTTTTGCAAGAAATACTATCCTTAGCGTGGCAGATAAGGTTGTGGAAGCAGTTAAGGCAGGCAAGATCAGGCACTTTTTCTTGGTTGCAGGTTGTGACGGAGCAAAGCCAGGACGGAATTACTACACCCGCTTTGTGGAACTTGTGCCAAAGGACTGTATTGTGCTTACCCTTGCATGCGGCAAATTCCGCTTTTTTGACAAGGACCTCGGCACAATTGGAGATCTACCCAGGTTGATGGACGTGGGTCAATGCAATGACGCCTATTCGGCCATACAGGTGGCAGTGGCACTTGCCCAAGCATTTCAGACTGATGTAAATTCCCTACCCCTTTCTTTGATCCTTTCATGGTACGAGCAAAAGGCAGTGGCCATACTACTTACACTTTTGTCCCTTGGTATTAAGAATATCCGTTTAGGTCCATCCCTGCCGGCATTTTTAACCCCAAATGTCTTAAACTTTTTGGTCCAACAATATAACATTAAACCCATCAGCACCCCTGAAGAGGATCTGAAAAGCATACTTGGTTAAACCTTCACCCTTCCCCTTTAGGGGAAGGACCTTAGGAGGAGACATGAAAATAGAAAATCTTTTTAAGGATTCAGAGGCAACACCCCTTGGTCCAAAAAGGAGCCTGATACATGATTCTCCATATTTCAAGATCATCAGATTCTCCTTTTCAAAAGACCAGGGCCTACCTATTCATTCCCATGACATAGAAGGCCAGGTGAGCATACAAGTGCTTAAAGGAGAGGGCAGGTTTTTAGGAAGCGACAAGGAGATCCCTGCAAAGGAAGGAGACCTCCTCATCTGCCACATAGCAGAGCCCCACGGGATTATGGCAGAGACTGAGATGGTTATCCTTGTTACCATTGCTCCTCCCATTTAATACACTATAATCTTTCAAATTTTCAAGGCCTTGGGAATTTTTCCCAAGGCAAAAATTTTCTCTTGACATTATTTAAAGGAAGATTTATTAATGCTGTTAACCAATTTAGGGGATGCTTTTAAGTCATGGAAGATTTTGTAACAAGGAAACTCGAAAACCTTATGAACAGTATCATATCCTGTTGTGAAGAAAGGACTCAAAAAGAGGCAAAGCGATTTGGTCTACCTTACGGTGAGATAGAGATACTAAAGCACTTGGGGCAGGACAGATACGCAACGGTAACAGGTCTTAGCTCAAGGCTTGGGGTTGCCAAAAGTAGGGTCACCAAACTGGTAGGAGGTCTCTTAAAAAAAGGTCTTATATACACCACAGAAGATCCAAAGGATGCTCGGGTAAAACTCTTTGGCCTCACCAATAAAGGTAAAGACCTCTTAAAAGAGATCCTAAATTACGAAACAGATCTGTACAAGAACCTTATCTCGGGCCTCAGGCCCGAAGATAGGGATATGCTATTGAGATCCCTTGATCTTCTCTTAAACGGCATGGAGAGGGTCAAGGCAGTTTTATAAAAGGATTTAGGAGGAAGGACAAATGGAAAACATTAACAACATTAACAAAGAAAACCAGGTTAGGGATCTAAAGGCCTTGGAAGGAATGCTAAAGGCCTTGAAGGATGAGCTCCAGGGTGTAAAGGCTAAACAGCCAAAGGAAAAACTGGCCATGGTCGTATTTAGTGGAGATCTGGACAGAGCCTTGGCCGCCTTCATAATCGCAACCGGCGCAGTGGCAATGGGCATGGAAGTTACAATGTTTTTTACCTTTTGGGGCACTCCACTTTTAAGGGACCCCAAAAAGGTTGGAAAGGGCAAGGATTTCTTTGGAAAGATGTTTGGGATGATGCTCCCAAAGGGGTTAAAGGCCGCCAAATTGTCCAAGCTTAATATGGGAGGCCTTGGCACAGGTATGATGAAATACCTTATGAAAAAAAAGAACATGGCATCCTTAGAGCAACTTTTGGAGATGGCAAAGGAACTGGGAGTAAAGATAGTAATCTGCGAGTTAAGCATGCAGATCATGGGCTTTAAAAAAGAGGAGATGATAGACTATCCAGACCTCATCTACGCAGGTGTTGCAAAATTTTTGGAAGAGGCAATGGATAGCAAGGTTCAATTGTTCATATAGCTAACCAATTCAAATCAAAAAGGAGGCAAAAGATGACAGAAGAAATCAAGGTTGACAAGGTAATGGACCTAAAAGGGCTTCCTTGCCCAATGCCAGTTGTAAAAGTGAGCAAGGCAATTAAAGAGGTCCAAGTTGGTCAGGTAATCGAGGCCATCACATCGGATCCAGGGTCTCTGGCAGACTTCCCTGCTTGGGCAAAGACCAGCGGAAATGAGATTCTAAAGACAGAACAAAAGGATGGCCTGATTAAATTTTACATCAAGAGGAAAGTTTAACCAATGGGGGCTTATGCCCCCAAGGAGGCTTATTATGAAGGTACTTTATTGGATTGTACTGGTTCCAATGTTTTATGCTGCCCTTTTTATATTTGCATTTGGATCAATTGTTAAACTCTACAACATCTTCAAGCTCCCAAAGCACCCTTCAACCCTTGCCATACACCCTAAAAAAGAAAACAGTATTTTGTACACCCTTTATGACACCTTTTTTATGCCCACAGTTAGGAGACATGCGCCCGTTTTTTGGTTTTTTCTAATGGCCTTTCATATAGGAATCCTTTTTCTGATCTTAGGGCATCTCGAATTGATAAAAAGTTTTTCTTGGATCCAAGTCATCCCACACGAAATCTTCTTGGGTAAGGGTTTTGTGGGGCTTACTATAGTTGTATCTTTGATCTTCTTTCTGCTTAGGAGATTTCATACTCCCTACAGAGAGCTCAGTGTACCCGAAGACTACTATCTCCTAATCCTCCTTCTCTTAACCAGCCTTTTGGGTAGCGAAATGCACTGGGCCAGGGGATGGTATGGATATAGTGAACTCTCTGTGGAAGACTACAGAACCTATCTTTACAGTATCTTTACATTTAGACCCCATGTGCCAAGTGCCATTTACGACTCAGGGCATTCGTTCATGTTGGTACTTCATGTATTTTTCGCGAATATCTTCTTAATGATTTTCCCTTTCAGCAAGATAATGCACTCATTCTTGGCACTTTCAGTAAACAAGCTTAGAAGGGGATAAAAATGGATCAAGGAACAAAAGATAAATTGCTGAAACTCTTCCAATCAAAGTTAAATCAAGCAATTACAATTTATTTAAAAGTCTGTTCAAGGTGTGGTGTTTGTACAAAGGCATGTCACGTACACGAATCTATCCCCGAACTAAGGTATATAGCAGCTTATAGAGCTGAGATAGTTAGAAAGATCTACAAAAATTACTTTGAGAAGGGAAACATCTTTCAAAAATCCTTGGGAGAGCCCAAAGAACTCACAGAAAATGCATTAAAAGAGCTTTATGAAGCAGCCTACTCTTGTACTGGTTGCAGGAGATGTATGGTATATTGTCCTTTT
>Ga0197142_1002285_pt1 | contig 16854 bp, 11 predicted proteins | sample GBS60_MetaG_FD_148614 | JGI IMG/M metagenome (GOLD analysis project Ga0197142, IMG submission 148614) | Sediment microbial communities from Great Boiling Springs, Gerlach, Nevada, United States - GBS 60_MetaG | ecosystem: Environmental > Aquatic > Thermal springs > Hot (42-90C) > Sediment...
CCCGCCGTTAATGGTGGCCAGGGCGCGCCAAACGGCCATTTCAGTTGAGTCGGGGAAGAACCGGGCCGAGCCATCCACCAGCGCCGCGTTCACTCCTCCTGGGTGATAGCTTCGGGCAGTAACGATAGCATAGCTAGGGCGTCCAGCGATGCCATTTCTGCCTTCCTGCCACGAGTTATAGTCGCAATCCAGTTTGGGATCGTCCGGACAAGCGATCCGGGTATTGGGCGGGAAACAGGCGGTAAAACCGGTGTGATGGACGCGTCCGTCGGGCCATTCCGTGTGGCCGGTGTCCTTAAAGTCCGGCGCTGAGGCGATAATCGCCAAAGCCTCTGTGGGGGCAGAAGGGGGCATGGTTGTCGGGGGGCCGCCATTGCGTCGATACGGCTGCCAAGCCTTGACCTCCGCCGCCAAAAGGGTATTACTTGTGCCATCTCGAACGGCGTCAAAAGACACCCGCGCATTCGGGTAGGAAATCCCATCGCCTCCTCGGTCCGTGGCGGGATCATAGACGAAATACACCCCCAGGTTAAAACCGTAGGTGGTCGGATATAGATGGGGTTTACCGCTCCCTGTATCACGCAACCGCCGCGATTGGGGATCACTGGGGCAGGAAAACACCGGAATACGCACCTGGTGAATCACCAGTTGGCTATCCCAGGCGGCATTCAGGTTGATCTGAGCGCCCAAGGCGGTTTGTTCGAGGAAGGGCAGGATTCGCCCATGGATGCCCCAGGAGACGTTATTTCCTGTGCTTTGCGTCGTCCGATCGACAATAGCACTGGGGGGGAAACAGCCCCAACTAGCAGCATAGTTGTGCATGGCCAGGCCGAGCTGTTTGAGGTGATTCAAACACTGGGCCCGTCGGGCCGCCTCTCGGGCCGCCTGCACCGCCGGCAAAAGCAGCGCAATCAAAATGCCTATGATGGCAATCACCACCAAAAGCTCCACCAACGTAAAACCTTTCGTGCTTTTCCACCATGTGGGTCTCATAGGGCTGGCCTCCTCCCAACAACACTTCGGATAGATGGGGGTTTCCTCTTGGGGGGATGTACTGTTGCTGAAATGTTTTCTGCTCAAACTGTAAACAGAACGACGGTTTTTTGCCATAACTTATTGCAAAATAAAGAGTTAATTGCATTCTGCCGGCGGCTCGATTCTTTCGGTTCGAGAGGGCGGAATCGGTCGTTTTTCTGCTGGTTTTGCCGGCGGTGGCCGGTTTGATTTACAGTTTGAGTTTTCTGCTTTGCCTTTTGCCGGACCAGCAGTGCTGCTCAGAAGAGAGCAATTCTTGTGCCGGAGGAGATTGCGGGACCGGATTGCGCTGTTTCGGCAAGAGGGGCAGGTTTCTAGGCTGCTGGAGTAACTTGGGAAACGGCCTCTGAATGAGATCGCCATAACTGCTTGGCAAAAGGAGAGTTAAGAACGAGTCTCTCCTTAGGAGTTTGGAGGTTCGGGAGCAGCAGCAAGGCTCCGGTCGGCAAGCAAAGTCCGTAGAATCACCGTCGAAGAGGGGAACGGTTCGAGGAGGAAGAATTTTTTCTCGATGGTCAGAAAATCGCTGTCGGCGTCGATTTTTTCGCCGTCGCCATTCGCCGAGTGGAAAACTTCTAAGCTCGACTTTTGCCATTTTGGGGTACCCGGCATCGGGGCAATGGCCTAACTCTTTGTGAATCTTGGATTTAGGAAAATGCATGAACCAATGCGGTATGATTTGTAACCTTCGATAACACAAAGAGTTACGGAAATTGGCAAAAGTCGAGCTAAGAGGGTGTCCCGAAATTCCGTTTTTAAGCCGGATGTGTCACCTACCGGCAGGCCGCAAACTGCCCACAACCCCCATAAAACCATCGTTTTGCTAAACCGGAAGGGTTGGGAAACGGTTGGGCGCCGCCGTCCGGCGGTCAATTTCGGGACAGGCTCTAACACGTTAGCCGAATGAGGCAACCCGCCTTGCCCCCGCCTGTCGAGAGGACGGCGGAGAGCGAAGTCGGCTGAGGGATGTCATTCCCGTGAAAGCGAGAATCCAGAAAGACAGAGACGTCCCTGTTCCCTGGTTTCCCGCTTGCGCGGGAAGAAAGCAGGATTCCCGCTTACGCGGGAACAAGCCTGGACTGCTGCTTGCGCAGGAATGTCACAGCGGTCTCGGCCACTCGGCTAAAGTGGTACTCAAACTGTAAACGAAAATGCCAGCTTTTTATCCTAACCTATTGTAAAACAGGAATTTAATTGCATTCTTTGCTTGTTTCGGTTCAGCGGGTTCGACGGCGACGAACTGGCCGCTTCTCGGCCGGTTTTCGGACGTGTTCGGAGGGGCATTTACAGTTTGAGGTGGTAGTTATTTCCGAACATTTTAGCCGCCTAAAGTAATCCCGCCTCTCCCCTGGCCGTCCCATAGACCGGCGGGGCCGAAGGTACCGCCGGGGGAGGGGGATTTTTGTCGGCACAAAAGGCCTGGTTTCCTGCTTCCACCGCGGTGACCAGGGGGCTGTTTCATTCGGCTAAAGTGTTACTTATTTCCTTTTCACCTACGCTAGGGGTAGGTTTGCCTGAGGGTAAAAGAGGGATATGATATTCTTAGAGACTGTCCCGAAATTGGCAAATCAGGGGTGTTGGCCAGCAAGCGGGTGAACCCCCGATCTAGTAAAACCCTAAAAAACAGGGTTCCCACATCGACTAGGGTCGGGCGGGAACCGGTTGGATGGGGGAAAATGGATTTTCGGGACAGCCTCTTGAGGCAGCTCAAAATTGCCTCCCGGGGGCCTTGGTACGATATTTCCAATATTTCCAAACCGTTTCGGCTTGCTAAAGCGCCATTTTGGCGGAGGTCTCGATGCATGGAGGTAGCAGAATGGCCGACCATCCCGGCCAAAAACGGAGTTTCGGGACAGCCTATGGATATTCGGAAATCGTATAGACAGCAAAATCCGTAACTATTTAGCCGTATGAAGTAACCCCAGCAATTTTTTGCCATAACTTATGGAATAATCATAGGTTAGGTTTTTTGCTGGCACGGCTAGCACTCGCCGGACTACCAAAAACCCAAGTTCTTAACCTATCAAGAGTTATGGCAGCTTTACTACATTCGGCTAAAATGTTACCAAAATCCTTTGTTTTCAGTCACGTTGGGTATCCGTTGGTTTTGCGAACATCAATAGGCCGAATGGGGAGGCGGGCTTCTCTGCCGGAGAAAGCATTTTGGCCTGTCTGCTGGTCAACCGTGTGGTTGGATTACCGCCCGGCCAAGCCAGAGGCAGGTGGCTCGATTCGGCGGAATGGTCCCCCCAAGATGTTATATTTTGCATGGTTCCTTTTGTGGGGAGGCCAGGTCAGGGCAGTTAAAATGGTACATTACGACAGCGGAAGTCTCTGATCCAAGGAGTTGTGCATGGTATCGCCGGAATTGTTGCGTCGGTTCACGAGTTTTTCTGGGTTGAGCGAGTCGGTGCTCAAGCAGATTGCAATGATCGCCGAGGAGCGGACGATACCGGCCGGTACTCGGCTTTTCGATGAAGGAATGCCTGCTACGCATCTGTATGTGATCGTGCGCGGGGAGGTGAATATTCAGTATCTTCTCGGCAACGGCGAGATGCGCACCGTGGACACGCTGGTGGATGGGGATTTGCTGGTCTGGTCGGCGTTGGTGGAGCCGTATCGAACCACCGCCTACGGCACGACCACCAAGGAAACCCACGTAATCGGCATTCAGGCGGACAAACTTCGGCAACTTTGCGAAGAGAATCCGATTCTCGGTTATCGGTTGATGACGCAGGTGGCCAAACTGTTGGCCCATCGGTTGGAGAACGCCCGGATTCAATTGGCCGCCACGTAAAACGACGAATGCTCTGCAGGAAGGGTTGAGCGCATCCTCGAACCGGACGGTGTCATTTTTATCTGGAGAGTGAACCGGTATGGTTTCTCTGACCGCCGACATGGTAAGGTGCATTGTAACATTTTAGCCGAATAGAGGGGCGATGTGTCATTCCTGCGAAAGCAGGAATCCAGGCTGTTTTGCGCCTGCTACGGGGTTCCTGTGTGGCAAGCCAGTGTTAGGGAGCATGGACTCCTCCTGCATTCTGGATTCCCGCTTTCGCGGGAATGACACGCTGGGTTTAGCCCGTCCTGGGGCGGTGAGTTACTTCCTTCGGCTAAAGTGTTACGGTGCATTTCAAAGGCGGAACCTGGAGAGGAGAGGAGAGATGGACAGATATACCCATCCATCGGGAACACTCCCGGTCCGATGCAGCACGTTTGCGGAGGTGCGCCAGCGAATCGGGGGGAACCGGTGGAAACGGCTGGCGATCCTGGCGGTCGGTTTGGGGCTTTTGCTGGTCGGCTTGTCCCAAGGGGCCGATGGACAGGAGGAGGGCCGACGTGCGGCCGCCTTCCGCACTGCGGTTACCGATGCCCGCCGCTGGATGTCCAAACGGGATTTAGACCAGGCTGGCCAAGCCCTCCGATTGGCCAGGGAAAACGCCCACGGGGAGCGAGAGGAACAAGAAGTCCAACGGCTAGAGACGCTGTTGGAATATCTTCGGCAGTTTTGGCAACTGACGATCAAAGGCGCCCAGAAACTCGAAGCCGCCCAAGAGATTGAAGTGGAAGTAAGCCGATACAAACGGCTTAAAGTGGCGGTCGTGGAGGTGATACCTGGCGGGATGAAGCTGCGTGTGGAGGGGGTTACTCGGCTTTATCGTTGGGAGACGATGCCGACGGAGATTGTCCTGGCCCTGGCCAAACGTTCCCTGGCCAGGGATAACGTTTCCAAGGTGGTTCTGGGGGCGTTTTTGGCCGTCGATGAAAAAGGGGATCGTGCCCAGGCCCGCAAACTTTGGCAAGAGGCCATGCAGGCCGGGCTGGACATCGGAGATTTGCTGGCGGAACTGGATGCGGCAGAAGCGGCGACCAAAAAGCCTCCCATCCCGAAAGAGGCCGAACTTCAGACGGTGGAAAAGGCCATTAAGGAAGAATATGCCCGTTCTTATGCCCGAGCCACCACGGCCCCGGCCAAAGAAGAACTGGCACGAAAACTCTTTGCCGATGCTCAAAAAACCACCGATCCGCAGAGACGATTTGTCATGCTCCGGGAGGCCCGGGATTTGGCAGCCTCTGCTGGTGCGATTCAACTGGCCAGTTCGGCCATCGATCAGTTGGCCCAACACCACCAGATCGATACCCTCCAGATGAAACTCCAGATGCTCCAAAAAGCCGCCGAAGCTGCCCGATCCCCCTTTCAGTACCGAGATGTCACCTTACTGAGTCTGAACTTGGCCGAGGAAGCACTCCGCAACCGACGCCAAGCCGACGCCCAAACTGCCCTCCGCTTGGCCAAAGAAACCGCCCGAAACTCCAAAAGCCGAGACCTGATGCTCCAAGCCATCGCAGCAGAAGAAAAACTGCTAGGGAAAAAAAAGAAGTAAGCCGTCCTAAGAGGCTGTCCCGAAATTGGTAACACTTTAGCCGTATGAAGGGTCCCTAACGTGTCATTCCTGCGCAAGCAGGAATCCAGAGTACTTTGTAGGTGCTGGTGTTTTCTTGCTAACAAGGGGGAATGGTGGACTACCTGCTGGATTCCCGCTTACGCGGGAATGACATGTCGGGTTTAGCCCACCTGGCAGGGGCGAGTTGCTTCATTTGGCTAAAATGTTACCGAAATTGTTTCCCGGAGGCCCCACCCGATATTTCCAAAGCGTTCTGACTTGCCAAAGTCCCGTTTTGGTGGGGGGTTTCGGGGGTGGAGGTAGCAACCTGGCCGTTCCGCCCAGCTAAAAACGGATTTTTGGGACAGCCTCTAAGACGAAAGAGAACCGTTCGTCCCAGCACACCGGCTCTTCCGACCCCAGCGAAATCCCTCAAAACCATGGGAGGGGACATCCACCCCATGAACGGACCGGGAGCAACCCTCTGCACGGCGAAGGAGTGGTTTCCCTCGGCCGGAGTGATAGAAATAGTGCAAAGAGATATTTTACGTTGAGGCATGCCCCGACTGCTCTGTCCGCATTGTTCGCATGAAGTGGTCTATGATGCTTCCTTGGCGGGCAAGGAGGTCTTCTGTGCGCATTGTTCCGCACGGTTGGTAGCGCCCGGTTCGCTCAACGGCGCCGGGCATCCTACTGCCCCTCCAACCGGTGCCGAACTCCAACAAGCCTCCGATGATCTTCCGACTGCCGCCGCCACAATCCGACGATGGATATGGATTTTGAGCGGCCTGGCGGTGTTTTTGATCGGATTGATTCTGGCGGTTTCCGCTGGCCGATATGTGCGGGCTTTACGCACCGGCAGGACACAGGTCGGAGCCGCTTCCGGATCAACAACGCCTGCCCATGCGCCGGCGGCTGGCAAAAATGTGTATGCCAAATGGATTGCTCCACTCCGCAGTGCCAACGACCCGGTGGCTCGGTATAAGGCTTTGGAAAATCTGGTGGCCCAAGGCCCCCAAGCGGTCGAAGCGGCCCTGGATGCCTTGGTCCAGACCAGTGAGGACGGCAATCTGTTTCAGATACCCGATGGCGCCGTGGCTGCCTGGGTGGAAATGGGATCGGCAGGTGTGCCGACCCTTCTGCCTGCTTTGCAATCGAAGAAGCCTCACGTGCGGGCCGGGGCTGCTTATGTGCTGGCCCAATTAGGCGGGCAGGCCAAACCGGCTCTTCAGCCCTTGGCCCAATGCCTGCAAGATGCCCATCCTCGGGTACGATGGTATGCCTTGGAGGCCCTGGCGGGCATAGGTCCGGCAGCCGCCGAAACCCTGGAAAAACTTGCCCCTTTGCTGGAACATCCGGATCGGCTCACCCGCCGCCGGGCGCTATTGGTGCTGGCGCGGATCGGCCCAAAAGCCAAAATCCTTCTGCCCCAGGTCCAAAAATTGGCCAAAGATGATCCGGATATGTCCGTCCGTCAAATGGCGGAACTGGCAGCCAGACAACTGGACCTAGAAAACCTGGTCCAACAAGCCCTCCAAGAGGCCTCCGAAGAGGTGAAACCCTTCATCGAGCAACTCCGGGGCGGCAGCCCGTATGAAAGCGTGGCCGCCACCAAAGCATTGGCCAAATTGGGTGCCCAGGCTGTCGAGGCCCTGCCCGCCTTGGCGCTGGCCCTCTACCACCAGGATAAATGGGTCCGGGAAGGAGCGGTCCGGGCCCTGGGTGCCGTCGGCCCACAGGCCAGGGCCTATCGGGATGCCGTGGTGGCCGCCACCCTGGACTCGGAACCCGAGGTACGCCAAGCCGCTCAAGAAGTCCTGGATCAAATGGACGGCCGAAAACCTAAGGGGCTTCCTTAGCTTGTATTGCGGTATGACCCAGCGGTTTGGCAAAGGCGCATCCGGTCAAAAACCGAAGTGTGCTCCATAACTTTTGGCTGTAATATTGCCAGCCGAATCGAGGAACTCCTTCCCCCGCCTGAAGCGGGGTAATTCTTGTTGGCCGAGGGTTTTTTGAACCCAGCAAAATGGCGTCATCTCCTAAATTGCCTGTGTCTATCAGATTGCCTATATGTCTTAAGTTATTTAATCGACTTATCTTATCTAAAATTTGCATATTCTCATTTGCGATTGCTGGCCCTGTGCCCCGGCCTGTTTGGGGTATCGGTACCTACCGGTCCGAGGGTTCCCGGCGGAAAATGCGCCCTAAAGCGGGCAATTCTTGCCAAACGGGAAGATGTTCGGAGCGGTCCGCCTTGGACCAGTGAGTGGTACCAGGGCCAGGGTAGCATGGGAGGCTTGCATAAAACCCCTTTACAAGTGAGAAGGCCAAACCAAGGTGAAAACCCTCTCCACCGGGCCAGAAGGCGGGGGGCTCTCGTTTTTGCGATTTGGCACGCTGTTTGCTTACTTTAATGGCTTCTCCGGAGGTGTTCGGAAGCCCGACTCCCGCACCTTCTTTGTGTATTTTTCTTATCTTGCCAATATTTACTGTATTTTGTAATGATTCCATATTTTCTGTTTTGGCTATATTTACTCATCCAGGTCCTACGACAAAGGGAAAAACTCGGCTCGAACCCTCCTATATTGGACAGATTGGAATCAGTTGACTGTATCCACCGGGGCCAAATTACCACAATCTGTGGGGTTCGAGCCGATTCTTTACCCTACAACTGGTAGAAGTCTGGGCAGGAGGATACAGTGCAAATCCTTGCTTCGGGTGGATACAGTCCACCTCCCATTTTCCAAAGGAACTTTTCCATGCTTCCTTTCGCTGGATTGCTCACGGGCACTGGACTGGTAACCTCGGCCCTACATGCCCTTCGGACCGCAGGTACCCAGACGCCGTTAAGCCCTTCTGGTGCTACGTCCTGTGTCGGCACGGCACCGGCCGGGGGGCCATCCTCATCGGAAGTCCTGGGCCATTCGGACATACCGGGCACTTCGGAGGTCTTTAGAAAGTCCACGGTGCAGGGCAAATCGGAGGTGGTGGGGAAGATCGCTTCCCGGTATGATGTAAAAAAAATCACTCCCCGTGAATTTTCCCGTTTGTTGGAGGAACTCCGGCAGGCCGGCGCCTTGTCAGAGACGGATCGGCAACTCCTGGCCCAAATCCTGGTGGACCTCCACCAGGAAGGGATCGATCTGGACGAGACGGTCGATCTGGTTCGCTGGTACACGAAAAAAGTGGAAAAATTACAAGATTCCCTCCGCACTAGGAACATTCCTGCCCAGGATCGCATCCAATTGGAAGCAGCCCTGGCCGACCTGCAAAAACGCCTGGACTGGCTCCGCCGATTCGCCCTGGTGCACGAGCGTCCGGAACTAGCCAGTCTGAACCTTCTTACCTGAAAAACTGCCTCTCCCGGTCGGCCCGGCACAGCGAGCGGCCCACCCGGTCAACCTGTTCCGCTCCCAAAGATTAACAAAACCGGTACCGTTCACGGGGTTGGAACCACTACCTATAGAGGTATCCGACACAAAGACCGCTACCTTTTGTATTGCAGACTCCATCGCCGGGGTGAAAGGGGAAACCAGCCAGCTTGCAAGTCCTTGGTGGGCAATGGGTTAGCCTCCGTGAACAGTTAACAAAACCGGTACCGTTTTAGCCGAAGAAAGAGGCGATGTTTTTCCCCTCTCCCCAGGCGGAAGAGGATAGGGTGAGGGCGGCAACAAGAAAGGGACCGTCGCTTTCTTTTTGCCCCTTCACCCGGCGGTACCTTTGGCGCCGCCGGCCTCTCCCGCTGGGGAGAGGCGGTTTGCTTCATACGGCTAAACAGTGACCCAACCGGTAGCATTTTAGTTTGCCTGGATCAACTCGGCGGTCCCCTACGACTGGTAGGGTGCACAAATCGGTTGTCCCCCACAGATTGGGGCAGTGGATCCGAAGGGAGAAGTCAACTTCGCCGAAGGAAAAGCCCCTTGGAGGGACCTGCGTCGGAGGTCCGATCCCTGGGAGGTATCTCTCTTGGAACGCCGCTTTTGCGGGCCTGCCCAGCAGGCCCCTCCATTGGACTAAAAGGGAGAAAAATAAAGGAATGGGCTGAGTTTGGGGCGAGTTTGCCCGGCACACCGGCGCAAATCCTCCGGAATGCTCTTGCCTGAACAGCCCGATCTGCCTATGGTGTTAACCGGTGGAACCCATCCCAACCTGGGGATTGGTTCGGCAAGAGCAGTGGCTGGGATGGTCTGTTGAAGGAAACCGCCTCTTACAGGCCGGGGGGGGACATTTCCTCCGTTGGGGGGGAACCTCAGCATGAGGATCCCCTCATCCAGGGGGTATTGCGCAGTACCCTCCGTCCGGCAGAGTACCGCCCATCCCCTGCCCCCCTTTTCTGCACCGACCTTAAAGATAACCCTAAGGATAGCCTGAAGCCATGGATGGTGGTCGCTTGCCGCTTTTGCCGTTGGTTTTGCATCATGTACCCTGGTCGTTTCGTCAGGCGCTGGCCCGGGAAGGGATTCCGTATCGGATGTATCGTCCGGGGCCTCCGCAGGGCCGATTTTTGATCTTCGACAGCCGAAGCCAACCCAGTGCGATTGTCGCTCCGGGGCAGGTGGTTTTGGATCTGGCCGAATTCCGCCGTCAGTTTGTCCAAGACCCGCTGGAGGCGTTGGAGGATGTGGGAGCCGAGCGGTTCGGGTGGCAGGTGGGCCCTTGGCGTCTGGAAACCGAAGCAGCCCGAGTGGATAAACGCCGGGTGCGGGAAGAGTTGATGGATCGACTTCGGCGGTGGGTGGAAAGCCAGGGGGGAGTCTGGCTTCGAGTGGCGCCGTTCCCGTTTCCCTATCGAAGCGTTTTCTGTCTGCGGATCGACCACGACGACTACCAGCCCGAAGATTTCCAAAGCACGTTGGATGCCTTGGACGGCCGGGAATCCATGACCAGCCATTTTGTGGCCGCCGGAGCGTTCCGTTTGGCGCCGGAGGCCATGCAGTGGTTGCGTGGGTTGGATGTGGGCTTGCATGGGTATCGGTATCACACATACGGGACGGAAGAGGAAAACCTGGTGAATATCCAACGGGGCAAAGAGCTGTTGGCCCAGGCCGGTCTGGAGCCGATCTGTTTTGCCGGCGCCGAGGGGCGATGGAATCGGTCCTTATTGGCCGCCCTAGAAAAGCTGGGCTTTTCCTATAGCAGCGAGTTTGGATTGGCGTATGATGAGCTTCCGTTCTATCCCCTGGAGAGCGAGGTGCTCCAGATCCCGGTGCATCCGATTGGTCTGGAACTGTTTCTGGCGGCCGCCGAGCGTGCAAGCCAAGATCGGCCCGTCCAAAAGCCCGATCTGGTTCGGTCGGCCCAGGATACGGCAGTAGAATATTTTAGCCGATTGCTGGAAATCCGTACCCTGGCCGGGGAACCGATCCTGCTCCATGGGCGGGTTACCGGCTACCTAGGCCGGTATCCTCAGGTACTGCAGAGCGTGCTGGCCGCTGCCTGCCAGTATGGAAGCCTGTGGCGCAGCAGGTTGAGCGAAATTTACCAGTGGTGGCAGGTGCGCAGCAAGGTGCACGTAACGGTGTATGAGATTTCCGATGGCTATGAAGTGCATACCCATCGCAAACCGGCCGGTTTTCGGGTGGCGGTGGAACTGTGGCGGGGTGTCCATGTGGCAGTTGTCCCGCTGGATCGGCCGCGGCGCAGCCTACAACTTGGGTCGCTGGCTTTTGAGAAACGCCCGCCGGCACCCCGACTTTGCCCGGTCCGGGTTGATCCGCCGGAAGGCCTCCGGCAACGGCTCCGCCGATGGTGGGATCGCTACCGACGTATCCTTCCCGAAGAAATGACCGAGGAATCCCTGCCCGACTAACCCATCCTCGGCAGCCGAACACAATTCCACCGACGGAACCCATCCACCGGCAGGACGGCGGCCTGCCCGTCCTGCAACCGGGTGAGCGTCCCGCCCCAGCGCTCTCGCCAGCCGGGGCCTTACTCTCAGGAGATGTCCCTATGATTGCTCCGATCCGAGTGCCGGACCCCTGGGCGCCAGAGCAAACGCGCCTATTACGCAAAGCGCGGCGGATCGTGGCCGCCATGCTCCTCGGCCCTCCCGCACCGGCGCCTGCCGAAACGCCCAAACTGGCCGGCTGGAAGGCCTGGCTGTTTGCCGGTTGGACCCTTGCCGTGGCGACCGCCTATGTGTGGTCCCTGCTGGCCAAATGGTAACCCATCCGCCTGATTTTCTCGCCGGACTGTGGGTACTTTTGCCTTTATGATCTGGCCGACCTGTCAATCGCTGTTGGCGGTGTTGATGATGGCGATGGCCATCTGGGGGGTTGGTTTGCCGGTGGTAGGTCGGCTGCGTGTGTTGGCCGACGAACCGGCAGGCCGAACCCTCTGGGCGTTGTCCGTGGGGAGTCTCCTGTGGGGGTTTGTTTTGGCTGGGCTGGCGGTGCTGGGGCTGCTTTATGAGCCGCTGCTTGCCGGGCTGACCTGGATTGCTTATCTGGCCGGGTGGTACCAAGTTTTCCGATTACTGGCAAAATATGCATCTTTTCCGTTTTCTTCCCCCGGTTCTTTGCATCCTGGGGTTTTGCCGAAATCCCAACGATCCAGGCAACGTCCGGCCCTGAGCAGCAGGGGCGTCTTGGCCGGTCAAAAGACCGCCTCCGGGGCGACGCAGATGCCCCCTCCGGGCGGCGAAGGATTGGTCGGGCCGGCCGGTACGTCGGTTTCCCAGGACATGTTGCCGCTGCCGTATGAACATGCTCCGCCGCCGGATTTGGCAGTGCCCGGCGGGATGCCCTTTTGTGACCTCCCGAAGCAGGGGGCAGAGAAACAACTGCCCCCCGATGCCCCAGAGCCTGCCGATCTAGACACCGATTGGGAACTCCTTCCGGAAGAATTGCTGTCGGAGCTGGCCGGCCCGGCTGCTTGGCAAGAGTCCCATTCCGGCACGGCAGCCCAAAAGTCCGGCGACGGCGGGCTTTACCGGAGGGTGGATCGACCCGAAGGGGCTGATCGGCCTGAAGAGTCTGGCCCGGTGGGGTTAGAGGCGATGGGGCACGGGCCATCCGGTTGGCTGGGGTATCTGGTGTGGAGTTTGGCAGCCGGGGCGGCTTTGGCTGCTCTACTGCTAGCCCTGGCTCCACCTACCGACCAGGAAGCCCTCTCGTATCATCTGTATCTGCCGAAGCGCTGGTTGCAAGCCCATCGGCTGGTATGGCTGCCTTATCAGCCCGGTGGGGAGCCGGTTTTGGCCCAGATGTGGTTTTTGTGGGCGTTGGCTTTGGATGGGGAGGTAGCGGCCCAATTGGTCCACGGGTTATGGGGGCTGATGTTCGGATGTTCGGCTGGGTATTTAGCCCGGCTGTTTGTGGGCCGCCGGTGGGCTTGGATGGCCGGCGCCGTGGTGCTGCTGGCCCCGGCGGTGCTCGGGGAGATGTCGGTCCCGCACAGCGATCTGGCAATGGCAACCTTTTGTACACTTAGTCTGGTTGCCTGCTGGCAAGCCTGCCGACCGGCCTTTCAAGGGGCCGACCAGAATCCCCCCGGTGGACAAACCGAATGGTGGTTGCTGGCTGGTCTGGCCTTCGGCGCAGCCGTCGGCATTGGCCGGGCCGCCTTGCTGATGGCGCCGGTTTTGCTCGGCCTGCTGTTGGTTTCCTCCTGGCGATGCCCAAACCATCGGCAGAATCTGTTCCGAGGGATCATGGTGGCACTGGGCGCCCTGGCCGTGGCCGCTGCACCCTGGTACCTGCTGGCTTTCTGGTGCCAAAGCGATGTCGGATCGTCTTTGGCCCAAGGGGTGAGCGACGAGTATCGGACCGCTTCTTCGCCGCAGCAGGCCAAAGGAGAAAATGCGTTCTTCGGAGGCGGCTTTTCGGCAGCGGGCACTATGCCGGCCTGGTTGGCCACGCCCTGGAGTCTGAAGGCCCCCCGGGCGCCCCAGACAGGCCTGAGAAAACCATTCTGCGACAGGGAGGATGGAATCGGCCTGTTGTGGTTGGCCGTATTGCCCGGTCTGCTCTGGGCCGAGCGCCATCGCCCCATAGAACTGCTCCTTGGCTTGGCTGCCGGGTATTTCCTGCTGTGGACGATCTGGTGGGCGGAGAGTCGGCTCCTTTTGCCGATGTTGCCGATGTTGGCGCCGGGGGTGGTATGGGTCTGGCGTCAGATGGGCCGGATGGACCGGGCGCCGCGGTGGGTGGCCGGGCTGAGCATGGCTATTTGTCTTCTGATCCCGGTCGTCTTGCCGGGCCGCCAACTGCGCAGTCATTTGCCGGTGGCCTTGGGGCTGGAAAGTCGAGAGGAGTTTTTGTATCGTAGCCTGCCGTGCTACCCGGCTGCCGCCTTGGCCAACCTGCTGCTCCCGCCAGAAGCAAAAATCCTCAGCCAGGAGCCTGCCAGCTTCTATTTCGATCCGCTGCTTGTCCCGGAGGAGCGGTATCGGCTGTTGACCCGATACGACCAAAAGGTGCGGAGTTTGGCCGAGTTAGGCCCTCTGCTCCGGAGGGATGGATTTACTCATCTGCTTTTGGTAGAAAAATTTCCACCATCAGAGCCTTCCGGTAGCCGACTGTACCAGCAAGGACAAAAGCTTTTGGTCAACCCTGCTGTTCCAAGCCACCTGCCGGATCGGGACGTTCCGGAGAATCGTTCCGCCCAAGGCCGTCCCAAAGCGATGGCGGAAGGGGCGGGCTGTTCGGAGGGGCTTTTGTCGCGGCTTGTCGATGCGGGCTTGGCCCAGGCCGAAAGCGGATTGCAAGAACTCATCCAGTACAGGGTTACCGGTACAGACGGTTCGGTGCTTCGGTACCGTCTGATCGGGCTGCGCTAATCGGGCTGGGCTACCGGGCTGTACACATCGACGAGCTACTGCTGCCAACGTGCCGATCTGCCCAAAAGCCACGGCGGCATTCTTTCCATCTTCCTTGCTATAGGAAATAAAATATCAGAGTGCTTTTGGTTCGAGGGAGGGGGGTTGGACCCACCGATGGGGTGGCATTCTGGGCATAAATGGTACATAAATTCCCCGCCCAAGGCCTTGACTTTTTGCACCTGTTGTGATATATACTGAAATACATTAAATGTACACTATACCATATCTTTTGGAAGGAGTTCCTCCCATGACACAAAGCCACCCACAGCCGCCCAAAAGCAGTAAAAAAATGTATTTCCAAGCTCCTGGCCCGCAAAGGACCGATCGGCAGCGCCGTTCGGCCCGGCAGAGCGATCCTCCAGGCGCTAGAAGCCGCAAAAATGCCGACCGGGAGCTTCCGGCAGCGGTCCGCCCAACTGATGATAATCTCCTATCCAATATGAACATACAGGCCTCCTCACCTGCCATGCCTACGGAATCCCTTTGCGCCGGGAAGCCGCCTTCGGGCAGATCGTCGGCCGGAAAGGCCGATCCGAAGCCTCCCCGCATCAAACGCCCTCGGTTGCCGACCCTGCAAGAAGTTCTGGACGCCTTCGACCCGATGGACGACTGCCTGGAGCCGGTGCCGGAACCAGGCGACTTCTGGTTCGATCCGGACCGCTGACAGGCGCAATAGGAAGCGGGAGCCCGGATGACGCTGATCGTAAGTTCATCTCCTGCATCTTTTTTTCGCAATACTCTGGTCTCAGGAAGTTCGGGCCGCAAGCAAGAAACACCTCCAGTTCCTTCCTGCGCAAGCGGGAATCCAGAAAAGAGGTAACACTTTAGCCGAATGGAGGACGGCGATGGGACACTGCTGCGTAAGCAGCAGTCCAGTCTGTGTTGTGCCTGCTCCCGTGGGCCTGACGGGCAATCAGGACCTCTGGGATATTTCTGGATTCCCGCTTGCGCGGGAATGACACCTTGGGTTTGGTCCGCTAGGAGAATGGCAGGTTGCTTCATTCGACGTAACATTTTAGCCGTATGAAGAAGGCCGATGTGTCATTCCTGCGGAAGCAGGAATCCAGGCTTGTTCCCGCGGAAGCGGGAACCCAGGCTTGTTCCCGCGGAAGCGGGAACCCAGGCAATATGGAATTCTCTTACGTTCTGGATTCCCGCTTGCGCGGGAATGACACGCCGGGTTTGGCCTGCCGAAGGAGAGACCAGTTGCTTCATTCGGCTAAAGTGTTACCATTCGGCTAAAATGTTACGCAAAGAAGAGTTCTTTGGCAGGGCGTCGGTTTGCACGGAGGTAAAACGTTCCGCTGCATTCGGCTGAACAGTCTAAGGGATGTCAGTCGTTTGTTTGTGAGGGATTTGGGCGATGATTCCGCTGGAAACGGTTTTGGAGATCAAGCGGCTTTTGGCGGAGGGTCGGCTCAGTCAGGGGCAGATTGCCAAAAAGCTGGGGGTAAGCAGAACATTTGTGAATTTTGTTAACCGGGGCCGACTCCGCACCCCGCTGGAAGCCCGCATTAAGGACGATCCGGAACGAGAACCCACTCCCCGCCGTTGCCCCGAATGCGGCGCTATGGTCTATATGCCCTGCATCGCCTGCCGGACACGAGCCTACATAGCCTGGCAACGCTGTCGGCAGAAAGCCGGTACGCACACGTAGCCCCCCCTCGACGGACCTGATCAGCGATGCTGTCCACAACTTTTCGGACGCTCCGGATTGGCCCAGGTTGCTCAGAGGGATACAATACCTTTCACAGGCAACCGGTAACGGGTCCAGAGTGCACAACTCGATCAGGGGGCTGGAGGGACCTGCCTGTCAGGTCCGGCCACGGGCACGAAAACTGGGCCCCTCCAGGGGCTCTGCATTGGGGAGCTTGGATGCGAGCAGCCCCCTGGGAACGGTTACGGCAACCCAAAGGAGCCTACGGATGAAGATCGCCATTATTTCCGGGAGTCATCGGCCGCTGGGCGAGTCGCACCGGGTAGCCCGGTATATCGAACGTCAGTTACATGACCTGGGCGTGGAGGATATATATCTTTTCACTCTGGCCGACAATCCCCTGCCGCTCTGGGACGAAGGTCTCTGGGGCGATGATCCGAAATGGAAAACCCTTTGGGGGCCGATAGCAGCCGAGTTGCGAGGGGCCGAAGGGTTCGTCATCGTTTCGCCGGAGTGGTCCGGCATGGTCCCGGCGGGTCTAAAGAACTTCTTCCTCCTTTGCGATAAGGAGCTATTGGCCCATAAGCCGGGCTTGATCGTTACCGTTTCGGCCTCGATGGGCGGGGCCTATCCGGTGGCCGAGCTCCGCTCCAGCAGCTACAAAAACACCCGCATTTGCTATATCCCAGATCATGTGATCATTCGTAACGTCGGCCGGATGCTCCACGGGGATCAACCGGCCGATGAGCAAGATGCCGCCGTCCGGAACCGGCTAACCTATTGTTTGAAGGTCTTGCTGGAATACACCAAGGCCCTGCGCTTGGTCCGCTCCAGCGGGGTCATCGATCTCAAGACGTTTCCCTATGGCGTCTAAGCCGGGCACCGTATGCCATAGTGCACTTGGGCAACCGGGGGGTGAGGGGCCAGAATCCTGGAACACCTGCATTCCGGCAGCG
>Ga0197142_1002286_pt1 | contig 16853 bp, 17 predicted proteins | sample GBS60_MetaG_FD_148614 | JGI IMG/M metagenome (GOLD analysis project Ga0197142, IMG submission 148614) | Sediment microbial communities from Great Boiling Springs, Gerlach, Nevada, United States - GBS 60_MetaG | ecosystem: Environmental > Aquatic > Thermal springs > Hot (42-90C) > Sediment...
CGAGGGAGGCCAAGCTTTTCCTGTGCGACCGAATCCTCACCCATTTCGGGGGAAAGGAGAGAGTGGAGGAGCTGAGGGGAAAACTTGAGGACGAACTCCTCCGCATTCGCACGAGCCTCTCCCGGGCGACAGGTCGGAGCATGTTCATCCTGAACGAGATCTTCAACTCGACAAGCTCGGAGGATTCTCTCTTTCTCAGTAAGGCGATCATGGAGAGGCTTATCGAGCTCGATGCTCTAGGAGTTTGGGTGACTTTCTTGGATGAGTTGAGCTCCCTGTCATCCAAGGTCGTGAGCATGGTCGCCCAAGTGGAGCCCCATGACCCCACAGTCAGGACATTCAAGCTCGTGAGGAAGGAGGCCGATGGTTTGGCTTACGCCCTATCGGTGGCTCGAAAATATGGTCTCGTATATGAACAGGTGAAAGAAAGGATTGCTCCATGAAGGTCTTTCTCCTGTATCCGGATTCCGACTTCGATAGAGAAAAGCCCTTTCCCCAAAATGCCAAGGTATTGTCAGAAGATCTGGGACTAGGAATCCTCCTTTCAGCTATGGCCGATGGCGACGAGTTCATCTTCGAGGTTTGTCAGAAGGTTGTGTTCAAGGGGTTGCAAGACATCGACACCATCTATTATCGTCAGGAGATCCTCAGAGACTGGATGGAGCACCCTGAGGTGCTGAGGAAGATGTACCGGATATCCCTCGAATTCCTGGAGAGAAAGCACAGGGAATGGCTGTGGATATCCCGTCGTCAAACTAGCCCCGGCATTGTCTTGAGCAACGCGAGGAGGCTTTTAGAGGCCTCAACAGAGCTCCTCAGAGAGTTGAAAGATCTGGCCGTGATCCATAGACCCGGCTTTCGCTCCCGGGGTCTAGGCCGCTTTCTTGGCATGGTGGAAGAGGAACTAGAGGAGCAATACTTGGCCAAGGTGGAAGAACACTTGGAGGAACTTCGGTTCTCCAGAGGAGTCAGGCTGTCGGCTGAGCTGGGCAAGGGGGGAGAGGGTAGCAATTACTCGCTGTGCAAATACCAAAGGGAGAACACGGGACTGGTCAAGCGGATCCTGGCAAAGAGATCGCTCGTATACACCTTTTCCCTCCATCCCCGCGACGAGCAAGGAGCAAGAGTGTTAGAAGAGCTTAGGGACACTGGGCTTGCCAATGCTGCAAGTGCTCTGGGAAAGGCGGCTGAGCACATAGAGAGCTTCTTCAACCTATTGCGCTGGGAGTTGGCCTTCTATCTAGGCTGCCTGAACCTCTGGGAGAAGATTCGCGAGACAGGAGCACCAATTACGTTTCCTCGGCCCTGGCCCCAGGAAGAACACAAATTCCGTTGCAAGGGCCTATACAACGTTTCCCTCGCTCTGGTTACCCGTCAACGGCCAGTCGGCAACGACGTGATTGGCGATGGCAAGACTCTCTTCCTCATAACTGGGCCGAACCAGGGAGGCAAAACCACATTCCTTAGGAGCGTTGGTCTGGCCCAAATGATGATGCAGGCTGGAATGTTCGTGCCAGCCGAAGAATTCGAGGCCAATTTGTGCTCGGGCATCTTCACCCATTTCAGGAGAGACGAAGATAGTAGCATGGAAAGGGGAAAGCTGGAGGAGGAGCTGGAAAGAATGGGAGCCATAGTGGATTCCGTCAAGCCCGGCGGCCTTCTTCTTCTCAACGAGTCTTTTGCCAGCACCAACGAGAGAGAGGGCTCTGAGATCGCCTTGGATGTGACCCGGGCCATCCTCGACTGCGGGATCAAGGTATTCTATGTGACGCACTTCTTCGAGTTCCCTCAAAAGATGACACAGATGATGCCCAAAAGGATCCTTTCCTTGGGGGCAGAGAGGCTTCCCGACGGGACGCGAACTTTCAAGATCAAGGAGGGTAAGCCCCTTGAGACGAGCCATGGTATGGATCTGTACAGGAAGATATTCGGGAACAGATCCGAGAAGGAAACTCCATCGGTCTAGAAGTGACAAAGGGAAAGGCCTTCTTGCCCTGGGGATTTTTTGGAAGGCCCTATAGAGGCTTTCCTTTCCGCTCAAATGGTGCTTTACTTAGCAAAAACGCAAAAGGAGGCTTAAGATGAGAACAAGGGTCGCTCTGGGAATTGGGTTCTTTCTCTCTTTCGTGTCTAACTTGGTCTTGGCCCAGGTGGACTATCCCAAGGGCCTCAAGGAAATAATGCCTGTTTACCCCAAGGCAAAGGTTGTCACTGCTATGGAGACCACAGATGGTTCTCATGCTGTGTTAGAGGGAAGTGGATCCACTCAAGAGGTGGCTTCCTTTTACAAGAAGGCCCTGGAAGGGAAGGGGTGGACACCCCAGTGGGAAATGCACCAGAAAGACAATACAAGCCTCGCCTTTACAAAGGGCAAGCAAGTCCTTTCCGTCCTGGTAGACACATCCCAGAAGGGCAAAACCACAATTGTCCTCACCCTGGGGAAGAAATAAGTGAGCTCGGCTGAGGTCTCATCTTCAGGACAGGCCCATGCCCCGGAATATGGAATCCAAGGGGCCACTCTTCTCCAACAAGAAAAGCATCCTGGATGCCTTGGCATGGTCGTTTGAGGTGAGGGGAGGGGGGACCTTATCGAGCTTATCGAGTAAAGAGAGGGCATCTTCTTGGATGACCAAGAGGGGCAATCGCATCCTCGTCGCTAGCTCCATGAGGGCCTGGGGAGGCCTGCGGCCAGATGTCAAGACTAGTGCGGCCACATTTCCCCTCACCTGCGAATCGGGTTCCTGCGGACTGAGGAGAAGCACTCTATTGTACAGTCTCTTCAGAGGCGATAGCTCGCCAGATAGCAGTTCCGATCCTCCAATGGTCCAACCTCCTATGAGTTGATCGAGATATTCGTGGCCGAAGAGAAGCTCTCCCCCTGTCAATTTTAGAACGTCTCCGAGAGTTCTGTACGCCAAAAAGGGATCCTCGGGGATGAAGAATATGGGAGGGACACTCCCCGGAGCTACCCTCTTGGAGACATGCCTTCTCACTTCCTCCATCTCCCCGTGGGGAATCCTGTTCACAATAACTCCCCCAAGCTTATCCCCCAGGAGGGAGAGAACGTTGAGAACAGAGTAAAGGGTCCTTGGGATGTCCTGGAACTTGACCACAAGGAGAAAATGGGCCTTCAAGGCCCTTGTGAGGGCGATATCCGATACCACGGAGGAGTCGTCCAGGAAGACATGCCTAGCTCCCATCACGAACAGGAGGTCCTTTCCTTGGCACATCTTCCTCCAATGGGGTTCGATGCGCCTAGCCAGCTCCCTGGGATCCTCATTGGGTACAGGCCTCTCCAGTGGGATCTCTGGAGACAAGGCCTCAAGAGGTTCTCCAATTCCCATCACATCCTTGAGGAACAAAACCTCTTCTGGCTGGGATGAGACCCCGAGCTCTCGGGTAGAAAATCTTGGCCTGAAAAGCCCCACCTGGAGGTTCTTTTCCCTTGCTCTTTGGCTCAAGGCCCACATGAAGAGCTTCCGTCCGGCATTTTCCCCTGTAGAGCCAATAACAATAGTCTGGGCCATCCTGGTATCCCTAGGAAAAAGCATCGTCCTTGCGCCTCATTATATCCCGGATAACTCGCAAATGGGTCTCTCCCGGGAAAGGGAACCACGTTGTTTTGGAAAAGCTTCTCTTTGTCGGCTCATCCGATCCCGAAGCTATCCCCTGGATGGAAGGCTCGAGGAGAGTATGGGGATCAATCCAATCGAGGCCATAGACGTGGAGGATATAGAAATCAGAGGTCCTCGGGGTGATCCTTCTGCTCTGGGCAAGGTTCCAGATGTCCATTGACATGAGATGACCAGGCTAGCGCCATTTTGAGGTGCCCCAATGTGGTACGTCCACAGAGTCTTGACACTCTGTTGACATAGTCCCTAATATACGCCTGCTACAAGAGCCGCTGGGCCAAGGTACCTGGATGCAAAATAACACGGCCCCCAAGGCCCAAAACCCAGAGGCGAAAGAACTAAAGAGGAGGTCAAGCTATGATCGAGAGAAACCGGAGCAAACCACTTTTGGTCCTAGGAGTAATGACCTTCATCTGCTCTCTTTTCGCGACGGAAGTATTAGGGCAGCAGAAGGTTGACCTCAAGATGATGACAGGCCCAATGGGTGGCTCCTGGTATCCTTTGGGCGGAGCCATAGCTGAGCTCATTCAGAAGGCCATTCCTGGGGCCAGCGTGTCTGTGCTGCCAGGTGGCGGGATTGCCAATGTAGTTGCGGTGGAGGAAGGAAAGGCTGATATTGGCTTCGGGAATTCGTCCTCGAGTGTGGACGGGGTTGCTGGAAGGGATCCATTCAAGGCTCCCACGAAGAACGTGATGCAGCTAGCCACCCTTTATCCCCAATACTTCCAGATGGTCGTACTGGAAGAGTCAGGGATCAAAAGCCCTGCTGATTTCAAAGGGAAAGCCATATGCCCAGGGCCAAAGGGCCATACTGGGGAACTTCTAGCTCGACAGGTTCTCCAGATTTACGGTCTCAGCTACAAGGACATGAGCAAGGTGAATCATGTGAGTTACTCCGACGCGGTCTCCCTGATGAAGGACAACCATGCGGATGTGTTCCTTCTCGGGACGACGATTCCAGCCTCTTCCATACTGGACTTGGCCACCACCCGCAAGATAAGGCTCATTGGCCTTCCAGACGACAAGATTCAGGAACTCCAGAAGATGAACGCTGGTTATCTCAAGAGGATCATACCTAAGGGCACATATCCTGGAGTGGACTACGATGTGCCGGGGATTGGCTATTTCACACACCTAGTGGTGAGTGCGAAGCTTCCCGAGGATGTGGTTTACAAGATAACCAAGGTCATAGCTGAGAATGTGGATCAGCTGAGCAAGGTCGTCAAAGACATGGAAGGGGTGAAAGCCAAGGACCTTGCCTTGGATATAGGGGTTCCCTATCATCCCGGGGCCCTCAAGTATTACAAGGAGGTGGGGGCAATAAAGTGATATGAGCTGATTTTCAAGGCCGTATCTAATTTTGATGTGAGAGGATGGGCGGGGTTCGGCCCCGCCCATCGAGTTGGGGTGACATGGAGAGACTGGAGAAAATCCCAGGAAGAGTGATCAAGGTTGTCGCCGTTGGGATGTCCATTTATCACCTCTGGGCTGCTACATTCGGTGCTCCCGAAGCCATGATGCACAGATCGGTTCATCTGACTTTCACCTTTGGCCTCATCTTTCTCATGTCCCTGTCCTCGAGCTTGAAGAAGAAAGGTTTTTCCTTGGTCATGGACCTTGTCTTGCTGGCTGCGGCAATGATCTCCATGGCCCATATCTTTTTGAACTATGAGTACGTCGTCACAAGATATCCCTATGTCCAATCCCTGAGTAGCTGGGATTTCTGGCTGGGGATTGTTGTGACCCTACTTCTCCTGGAGGCCTCCCGGAGGACAATAGGGTGGGCCCTTCCCCTCACGGCAGTGGCTTTTCTCCTCTACGGACTTTTTGGACAGCATTTGCCAGGGCTGTTGAGGCATACGGGGTTCAGTCTTGAGACCCTAATTGACCAGCTCTATCTCACAACGGAAGGAATCTTCGGTATTCCCCTTGGAGTGTCGGCGACATATGTGATCCTGTTCGTGATATACGGGGCATTCTTGGAAGAGTCGGGCACGGGAGAGGCCTTCACCAATTTTGCCACCTCCCTAGTGGGTGGAACCAAGGGAGGCCCTGGCAAGATCTCCTGTGTCTCATCGAGTCTGTTTGGAACCATTTCGGGAAGTGCTGTGGCGAATGTGATGGTAGACGGATGGCTCACCATTCCCCTCATGAAAAGGGCCGGGTTTAGGCCCCAAGCCGCAGCGGCTATAGAGGCAACTGCTTCAACAGGAGGGCAAATAATGCCTCCGGTTATGGGCGCAGCTGCCTTCGTGATGGCGGAGTTCACGGGGATATCGTATCTGGACATTTGCAAGCACGCCCTTGTTCCAGCCTTACTCTACTACTTGGCGCTTTTCATGGCCATCCACTTTGAGGCTTCAAGAAGCGGTCTTCTGGGTCTTCCCAAAGAAGAGAGGCCGAGCCTCTCCTCAGTCATGAGGGAGAAGGGCCATCTTTTCATACCCATAGGGGTGATAGTGTATTTCATGATCGCTGGCTACACCCCTATGCTTGCCTGTCTCTATGCCATAGCTTCGGTCCTTCCGAGCTCGTTCCTCAGAAAAGGGTCGAGAATGGACTTGGGGAAGATCCTCAGGGCGTTGGAAGCTGGAGCCAGAAACATGCTGCCTGTTGCGGCCGCATGCGCTTGTGCTGGAATAGTTGTGGGAATAATAAATCTCACGGGGTTGGGGTTGAAGTTCACCTCCATAATGTTGGATGTCGCTGGAGGAAGCTTGGCTCCCGCTTTGATCCTGACGATGATCACTGGCATTATCCTCGGAATGGGCCTTCCCACAACGGCGGCCTACATAGTCCAGGCGTCCCTTTTGATCCCAGGCCTTATCAAGCTGGGGATACCTGTTATAGCTGCCCATTTATTCGTTTTTTATTTTGCCATCCTCTCCGCCATAACCCCGCCTGTGGCAATGGCAGTTTATGCAGCGGCCGGCATAAGCGGCTCCAATGTGTGGCAGACGGGCCTTCAGGCTCTCCGCATGGGAGCAACTGGGTTCATTGTCCCGTTCATGTTCGTATACGGACCTTCACTCCTTATGATGGGAAATTGGTTGGAAATTATCACAGCGATCGTTTCCGCATCGGTTGGTGTGATCCTCTTGTCGTCTGGGCTGATGGGTTGGTTTCTGGGGGAGACTAGGTTGTGGCAGAGGGGGCTCCTTGTATTTTCCGCAATCCTGCTCATAAGGCCTGGGCTTACAACGGATCTCCTGGGAGCTGGCAGCGCCCTGATTCTGGCCTTGTGGCAGGCAGTGGAAAGAAAGCGTCGGGCGAAAGCCTCCTGAGGAGAACCTATCCGGGTGGGACGGAAGTTGGCTCAGGGGATTTGTCCCCGAAAGGGACATAAACACAAGCCAATGAGCCATCAGGAAGAAAAGAATTCCTTCAGGATCTGACTCACTTCCTCTGGTTTCTCGACGAAGAATAGGTGACCTGCCTCTTCCACCACATGGAGTTTTGCCCCAGGAATCCTCTTGGCCAAAAGCCCCGAGTTCTCAGGGGGAATGAGACGATCCTCGCTTCCTGTTATCACGAGCACGGGGCATCGAATATCCGAGAGTCTCTCCCTGGAATTGAAACGAGAAAGAGCCCTCATCTGCCCCTCAGCCCCCTTTGGCGATGGGGCATGACGCACCGCCATCTCGACCCACTTTTCCACCAAATCCCTTTTCTCCTCCAAGAAGCGCGGACCAAAGAGAAAGGGCACTCTCATTCTCACTGCTTCCTCGGGAGGGATATTGGGGTCAGCTGCCTTTGCCAGAAGCTCCATCACCTCGGGTGAGGGAGCCACTGCCTCCTTCCCCCCATGAGTAGTGCATCCTAGGGCTACTTTCTTGACCCTGTGGGGATAATCCAGAGCGAGGACCTGGGCTATGAGTCCTCCCATAGAAATTCCAAAGAAGTGGGCCGAGGATATCCCCATTTGATCCATGAGCCCCGCAGCGTCTTTGGCCATGTCAGTTATGGTGAATGGCTCCTGAGGGACTGTGCTTTCGCCCGCACCCCTATTGTCGAAGGTTATGACAGTGAAGTGAGGACTCAACCGCTCAACTAGCTCTTGCCAGGCCTCCTTGACCATGGTGTAACCCCCTATGAGGAGGAGATGATCACCCCGGCCCTCCACCTTGTAAGCTATCTCGATCCCATTGACGAATGCCTTTGGCATTTGAGCCCCCCGGAGAGTATTGGCCGGCCTCCTTCCCTAGGAACACCAAATGGTTTAAGGTAAGAAGGCGAGCGCGAGGAGATTATCCCCAGGAAAGGTCTCGGAGTCAATCGCATATTTGGGTGCCTTGGAGGGAAGGAACGGGGAGGTTCCTTGGAGTTCAAGAAACTAAAAAGCGCTACCTCACAGTAGCGCACCAGGGAGGACGAGTTCCCATAGACTTGTCTCTTTGTGGTAGCGGGGGATGGATTTGAACCATCGACCTTCGGGTTATGAGCCCGACGAGCTTCCGAGCTGCTCCACCCCGCGTCCTCAATAATTCTAGATCTCAAAAGGGCTCTGTGTCAAGGATCAAGGCCCCCCGCCTCTTCCCCAGAGTCCGATGAACCCACATTGTGGGCTCTTTCAGGCTTTGGACAGGCCGACTGGATTGTCTGCCATTTGTCCGTGTGTTAATCTGAGAAGTGTCCCTGGTCAATCTCGAGCCAAATTTTGGGACAAGAGTTTTGAAGAGGTGAATGAGAATGGCATCTCAATCCAATGGAGCCCTCAGAGAGGCTGTCCACGAAATCCACGACTATATACAGGAAAACCTCTACCTTAACAGGCCTGATATGACGGTAAATGGCAAGAAGTACAATTCAGCCCTCCTCCTCTGCCTCATTTCGGGCCTCAGAAAAGGGAAGACTCTCATAATAGGAGAGCCTGGTCTGGGGAAGACGACCTCTGCTGAATACGTCTGTTCCCTCCTTTACAGGTTCCCCCTGGGAACCATTTGGGGGAGCGAGGTTGCAGGTCACCCCGAGCAGACAGAGGAGAAAATAATCGGAAGACCGGACCTTGGGAAACTGAACCTCGGGGAGGAGGTCGTAGTCTGGTCCCATTTTGCGATGCTCCCTGTGAAGATTGTCGATGAGATAAACCGTCTGCCGGAAACCAAACAGAGCATGATCCTCGACGGAGTGGACAGAGGCAACTGGGAATACCTGAACGACGCCATAATAAACAAGGAGTATTGTCTTTTCGCAACAGCCAACTACCAGGACAGGGGAACCAACACCATAATAGCCCCCCTTGTGGATCGATTCGATCTCATGGTGGAATCCAAGCATCCCGGTGCCAATCTGGCATACTTGATCGGCATGAGGGGGGCAGGGGGTGCTGTCCTTCGCCACGAGGAGCTGGAGGCCGAGTTCCACAGGGTCCTCTCCCAGAGGACCTCGTACGAGGCCAGGATGGAGGCAGTGGAATCCCTGTGTGACAGATTCGGAGAGATCCTCAAAAACGAGGCCAACATAACAACCCTCTCTCGGGCTCAAAGGGAAATCATAAGGGCAGAGATGGACAATATACCCTTCGACCTCGATGCCAACGCGTTCCTCAGAATGGTTCTGTGCGAGCTTTCCTTTTGCCACAGGTTTGGTCAGAAAAGATCCAACGAGACCTGCGAGGAGGGGTGCCATTTCACGGGTTACACCTGCAATGGTATAAGGAACTGTATCTCCAACAGGTTTCCCATAAGCGCCAGGAACATGGCCCAAGGACTGGCCTGGTTCGTTGGGGACAAGGAAGTGGGGATCGAGCACCTCAAGGCAATCCTGCCTTACACCTTGGCTCACAGGATCCAATGGAAGGACGAGGTGATTGCCCAGCATGAGAAGGAGCCCAGATCAGATCCCCTTCCCATATACATGGCTAAACAATGCGTCAAGGTGATGCATAGGCGCTACATGGAACAAGGGGGCCAAATAAAGAATGCCCTGGCTGTGGCATGTAGGGTGGCGGAGGGAGAGTCCCTCGAGCCCATCAAAGGGGATCATCCCATATTCTGGGAGATCAGGAAGGACCTGGGGGAGGAGGTTCTGGAGCAATGAGGAACCCGTTCAAGGAGTTCGGGTGCCTGTCGGTGGAGAAGAAGGAGCTGCCCCTGGAGAGGATAGTTCGTGCCAGGGAAGAGGTGATGGGCCAGATGATTCACGGCTACTTGAAGCTTGTGGAAGAAGAGGTCAAGGATCTTGTCTGGCTCGTGGAACATAGCAGGGTTGTCAAGGCCTATAGCGCTGCTGTGAAGTCCATAAGAGATCTCCAGTACGATGTGGACGACATAGAGGAGTTCTGTGGAGAGCTCGACAGCTCCAACAAGATTCCCTACATGATCTCGGGTCCTGCGGGGATATACGTGTCGGCCCTGATAAATCATGCCAAAGAGGACAGGATAGTGCTCAGGCTAAGGGACTACCAGAGGACCTTTCACTTCCTGGGGTACAGACTTCCCGAAGGCAAGACCCTCATCCTCCAAGGAGATGTGGGCGACTTTGTAGGAGCTGGGCTTTCTGGGGGTAGACTAGTGGTCGAGGGCTCAGTGGGTAATTGGTGCGGTGCGGGAATGATGAAGGGAGAGATACAGATCACGGAGAACTCCGGTCAGAACACCGGTGAATGGATGAGGGGGGGCGAGATCCACGTGGAGGGAAGGATAAGGAGCGTGGGTAAGACCCTGTTCGGAGGCAGGATCTTCCAGAGGGGAAAGCTAGTGATGCCTCAGGATCTGGAGCTGGACATCTGAGCTGGGGGATGAAATGGAAGACAAGGAGAAAACTCTGGGGGAAATCTGGAAGGATGTGAGGAGAAAACATCTCTTCCCAGAGCTTCCCCATCCCATATGGGACGAACAGGAAGAAAGGGTGGCCCTGGATATAAAGGAAAAGAGGATATCCATCTCGGAGAGCTTCGTCCAGGAACTCTCCCAGTTCATGGATCCAGCCCGGGCTATCTCTGGCCTCCTGGACCATGCGGTCTCCCATTACCTCCACTGCCCATGGGACCTTTCCACCCATCTCAGGCTTTACAGGGAGGCCAAGAAGGTCCTCAAGGACAAGCAAATGGCCCAGAAGGCTACGGGATATTTCATGGACGTGGTGGCCGACACCATGTGCATCAGTCAGAAGGAAAGCCACCTGCCGGAAGTATACAGGCATATAAGAAGGGGCATCATGGACGAAGCACTCCACGCACTCTACCAGAAGATCTGGGGTGTTGACCTGGGAGTGAAGGGCTACGAGGAGGTCGCGAGGAAACTCTCTCGCCTTCCTTATCTTGACAGGAGAAAATGGACGGACACCATCAAGAAGTTCGCCAAGATAGTGCAGTCCCTTCTCGAAGTGGAGGAGAAGTTCGGAGGCCTCAACAGGCCAAACCCCATGGGCGAACATAGTCTCCAGCAGTATTCCTCGGACGAGATAAATGAGGGACTTAAACAGTTCGCCAAAGAGGTCGAGACCCCTGGGGAGTTCAAGGAGATAGTGGAGGACCTTCAAGAGGAGCTTCTCGAGGCGATGGAGCCCAATGAGAGGGGGATGGGGCTAGGCCCCGGACGCTCTCTGGATGCAGATGTGCTCTACTACATGAAGCTTGCCGAAAATTACTCCCTTCCGGTGCGCAAGATGCCCCTGGAGAAGAGCGGAGCCCTCTATCCTTACCAGCACGTCCCGTGGGAGGTGGGCATGCCTTTCAGGGACATAGATCCTTGGACCAGCTTCGGAAAGATAATGCCAGGCATAACCCAGATGTGGCAAAGGAGAGAGGGTGAGATGTTCGGAAGGGAGGAGGCCACTCCCGACTGCATAGTGCTGATAGACTCCTCGGGAAGCATGACAAATCCCAGACAAAGTCTCTCTTACGCTGTACTGGGAGCTGCTTGTGCTTGCGATGCCTACCTGCGGAACGATGCGCAGGTTGCAGTGTACAATTTCAGCGATGCGAAGGCTGGAGGAAGCCAGATCCTTCCCTTCACAAGACACCGAATGGCCATCTACAAGACACTTTGTCACTACTTCGGAGGAGGCACAAAGCTTCTCATAGAGGACATCGAGTCCCTTCAGACGAGAAATAATCCGGACATATTCCTCATAACTGACATGCAGATAACCAACTTGGAGACCCTGATCCAGTACTTCAACGAGAAAAACAATAGGGTCACAGCTGTCCACATCGGTGACAATGAACATGTGAGGACCTTCCGCAAATCCATGGCCCTGAGAAAGAATGTCGCCATATTCTCGGTGGAGAAGAAGGAAGACATACCGAAGATAGTCTTGGGACGGATCAAGGAGTATTTTCACGCAGCATCGCGTTTCTGATCCGTTTGAGATACCTCCAGGGGGTCCCGAAAGAAGCCCCAGTTTTTGCCATCACCCGAGATCCAAGGCCCCCTTGCCCCTTTTTTCTATAGAAAGCCACATATGACAATATGCCCTTTCCCCGAGAGCGGTTATCCTTGCCTCCCGATGCCGGGCCTTGGCCGGAGGATCCCTCTTTGACCAAGGATCCGGGCTACCTCGATGTGTCTCGATCAATTGGTCTGTACCGAAGCGACTCCGGCCTTGGGTTCCACATTTGCCTAATTGGATTCGGGACCTCTTTTTCTCCTCGACAATGCCTTCTTCAAGGCCTTGGTGTGGACATCGGCTGCGAAGTGGACCGGGCTTTTTCCCCACAAGGGGTCCCAGGAGGATGGATCAGCGATGCAGAAGAACTGGGTCTCGAGTCCTATTCTCTCTATGGCTTCCTGTGCTCCCATTCCCACGATCTTGCGCGCTGCTTCCCAGGTCGCGCCACATGGAGCACCCCTCACCACCTTGAGGTCAGCTATGATACCATCCTCGAGACACACCTCCAATTCCGGCGAGCCAAACTGCTCCCCATATGCTCCCAGGCAGACCTGCCTGGCTAGTCCGCATCATGTGGGCGGGGTTATTACCCCTTGCATCCTGATCTTCTTGCCCGATGCCACAACGGGAATCCCCTTTTCCTTGCAAACCATGGCGAGCTCTAAAGACAAATCGGGATGCTTGAGAAAGTCGAGGACCAAGTCAGCATCTATGTCTCGGGGTATGTAGGAGGAAGGATCCTCCAAAAGCGGTGGGAGATCCAAATCAATGGAGATTATCCTCTCCACAACGATGCCCCTGGATTTTTCTCCTATTGCCTTTATTTTCCCTTCGCCACTTCCTCTTTGCTGGAAAACCCATATCCTTTGCATCCAGATCCTTCCCAAGGCTCGAATCTCAAAGGTAGAATAATCCCGCTGTAACTCCGGGTCAATGTTGGCAAGGCTCGCTATTCGGGGGTACTCGTCTTTTTCCAAGAAGGCTTTCCCAAATGATGGGATTTGGAGTATCGTGTTTCGTAATGGGACAATTGTGGGACAGGCACTGGACGATCCCTCTGCCCAATTGACGAATGGAGAGAATCGAAAACCTCTTGGGAGGAAAAAGGTGTCAGGAAATGTTGACAAGGAATTCATAAAAGAGGGAATTATCTCTCTCGGATTCGAGGCGGTTGGTTTCACCACTGTGGAACCCTTCGAGCTTTATGAGAGAGAGGTGACGGAGAGGAGCTCCATGTACTCGTGGATCCAGACCGAAGGGTTCAGCACTCTAAGGGGGGCGAATCCCTTGAGGAAGCATCCCTGGTCGAGATCCATAATGGTGGTGGTGAGAAACTACCACAAAAAGGCCTTTCCCTCAGCGCTTCTCGGACGTTTGGGCCGTTGCTACATAGTGGATGAAAGGAAGATTCATGGCATCGAGTACAGAAGGTTCAAGGACCTTCTGGCATTTCTTTCGGCTCTGGGGATGAGGGCCCAGTATGACGAGGAGATTCCTGCGAGGATGGCGGCATCCAGGGCTGGTGTGGCCACTTACGGAAAGAACTGTTTCGCCTTTGCGAGGAATTGCATGGAAGGATCGTCCTGGCTGGAGATCCTTCCCATTGTCACGGACCTAGATGTAGAGCCCGATGAGCCCACTTTCGAGATCTCATGTCCTGAGGAGTGCCATCTCGCTTGCCTCAAGGCTTGCCCCACCGGAGCCTTATACGAGCCCCTCAAAATGAATCCCTTCCGGTGTATCGCCTATCTCACGTACTATGGCCCGGAGCTGACCCCCAGGGATATGCGTGAGGCCATGGGCACCTGGATATATGGATGCGACAGATGCCAGGAAGTCTGTCCCAGGAACAGAGGTTGGCTGAGGAGATCCCTGGAGATGGACCCCTCTCTGGAGCAGAGGGCGTCGGATTGGGATCTGGTCAAGCTTCTCACCATGGACGAGACCTACTATCTGGAGAAGGTATGGCCCCAGTTCTTTTACATCTCCAGAAGGGGCCTGAACAGATGGCAGATGAATGCGGCGAGGGCTCTGGGAAACCTGGGGGATAGGGGAAGTGTTCCTCACCTTGCAAGAAGCCTCCGAGAAAGTCCCCATGAAAATGTGAGGGCCATGTGCGCATGGGCACTGGGGAAACTCGGTGGCGACAAGGCCAAGGAGGCTCTGGAGAAGGCCAAAGAAGATCCCTCCCCTCTGGTCCGAGAAGAGGTCCGGCTGGCCCTGGGGGAGATCTGAGATTCCATGACTAGCAGAACGATGTTCCTTGGATCAGGGTGTCACTCGAGAGGGCCCGTTGCCTTCATCCTCCCTTTTATGGCTTGGGGGATACTTTTCCTTGGGGTTGCCCATGGAACAGGTCCTTGCAAAGGATGGGACAATCTTCAGGTCCTCATAAGGGATGGCCTCATCCATCCACCTATGGCAAGAGAGCAGATAGTGAGGCTCCACACTGAGCTTTTGGCTCTCTACTGGGAGAGGGATATGAACTTCCAAAAGAGGGCATTTCCAGTAGAGGGCTGCTCCCCAACTGACATAGGTGGAAGGAGAGGGAGCGGATTTGTGGCAAAGGGATACAACTTCTATGACGGCAATCGCCATCTGGGCCACCCAGCCCATGACATATTCATAAGGGACAAGGACCAGGATTCCAGGGATGACCGCAGTGGTAAGAAGGTCAGGGTTAGGGCTTTCGCCTCAGGTGTAGTCGTTGGGGTCAATCGAGGATGGAGGCCGGGAAGCGAGCTCAGAGGCGGCAATTACGTGTGGGTCTTGAGTCCCAGGGCCGAGCTTTACTGTTATTACGCCCACTTGGAGGACGTCTGGGTGGAACCATGCGATTGGGTCACTGCGAGCGAGGCCCTAGGTACAGTGGGAAGAACGGGAAAAAATGCTTTTCCTCCCGCATCTCCCACTCACCTCCACTTCATGTGCCTCGAGTTCAAAGGCGGGGAAATGAGGCCGGTGAACACTTACGAAGATCTTTTGCGAGCAGCATCAATCGAGTGAGTCTTGACCCGATGAGGCCTGCTTTCTCTTTTTTTGAAGGCTCTTCAGATGCCAAATCCTGAAAAACCTCTCGAGTTTGTCCCTGTAAGCCATTACCAACAATACCACCACAAGCGCCACCCCGACCAGGACCGAAAACCTCCCGTACTGGTGGTGCCTTATGAAGTCGCCCCCTAGGGTCAGCATGATGGTTCCCAAGAGCCTTCCAGTTGTGCTTATGACCAAGAACTCCATCATGCTTAAATGCCCAAGGCCCAAAAACCAGCACAGAGTGTCCTTTGGAAAGCCGGGGATGAGAAATAGCAGAAACACTATCACTGCGCCCTTATGGGCGAGGAGATAATCGAATCTCGCGATAGTTTGTTTGGGCACAAAGCGCTCCACAGCTGGCCTTCCGAGCACTCTTCCCAACAAAAAAGCCACATATGATCCAAGGGAAAGCCCCAGAGTGGACCAGATGACTCCCATTATGGGACCATACAAGTAGCCTCCTGCCAGCCCAGTCACTTCTCCGGGTATGGGGGCCACTACGACCTGTGCCGCCTGAAGGAGTACAAAGAGGACCACGTCCCATGGCCTCATGGAGTTGAGAAGGTGAAGTAGCTTCTTCTTGTCCAGGAAGAACCGTACGACACCCGTTTCATACAGGAGCCATGTGACCCCGCCTATAAGTGCGGAAAGGATCAAGAGTCTGAGCCAAATTCTCGGCTTCTTGGAAGATGAGTTTAGTTCCAAACCTCTTTTGCCCCAGCTAATTCCTATGGGAACACCCAATCGAGTTACGAAGGCGAAGCCCTTTCTCCGCAGGGGCTATTATGCGGCCTTTATGCCTTGAGCTTCAAGGGCTTCTCCTCCTTGTGCCAAGCCCATCCAAAAAGTTAGGATTTGGCCAGGATTTTCCGCCATAGTAGCACCCTCGAGACGACCCAAGGGCAGTGGGCATGGAACCAGGGGCCAAAGGCCGAAAGGACGTTTGGGGGGAGCTCGGGGCTAAAAGGGGGTCCATAGCTTCAAGGCTTCCCCATTCCGGCAAGACTTGGAAGAGGGGGTCCGGCTTTGATGGAAAATCCTGAAAAGTGAAATATTCACGAGGGGCTCAGGCGTGCGGAGGTGAGGGCCTTGGTGATAGGAGGAAATGGATACATAGGGGGAGAGGCTCGCATCCTTTCTGCGAGAAAGGACATCCAGGGTCTAGGCGACCTTCTTCAAGAAGGAGAAAACCCCCTCTTCGAGGTGGCTACCTTTGGATGTGAGGGATGGTCCCATGGTACGGGATGTCCTGGAGAGGGTGAGACCAGATCTCACATTCTACCTTTCCTGTGACATGAACGACCTGGAGGGCACTGTCCTCAAGGGGATGAAAAACGTCCTTGGGCCAGAAAAGGGGCTTGTCTCGGGTCTAAATTGATATTTTTGTCCACGGACATGGTATTTGACGGGGAAAGGGCTCCCTATGCCGAGACAGATGAGCCTTCGCCAATAACTGAATACGGCAGAAAAAAGACAGAGGCTAAGCTAATGGCCTTCGAGGAGGCCGCAGTTATTGTGAGGAGCTCGCTTGTCTACGGCTTCCATCCCATGGACCCTAAGACCTCGCTCCTTTTGAGTGGTCTCAAGACGGTCTCTTCCCTTACCCCTATTTTCGAGACGGAGTGAGGTCTACAATCTTTGTGGAAGATCTGTGCAAGTGCCTCGTGGAGCTGGCATTCGTGTCAGAGGCCCACCAGATCCTTCACTTAGGTGGTCCGGAGGCCATAAGCCGGTACGAGCTAGCGAGGAGAATTGCAGAAGCCTTGGGTTTCGACTCGTCCCTTGTGCCTTCAGCCAACCAGGGAGATCATTCGGTTGGCAGGCCCAGAGACCTGACGTTGGATGTCTCTC
>Ga0197142_1002288_pt1 | contig 16849 bp, 14 predicted proteins | sample GBS60_MetaG_FD_148614 | JGI IMG/M metagenome (GOLD analysis project Ga0197142, IMG submission 148614) | Sediment microbial communities from Great Boiling Springs, Gerlach, Nevada, United States - GBS 60_MetaG | ecosystem: Environmental > Aquatic > Thermal springs > Hot (42-90C) > Sediment...
GACGTAGCGCCAGCCGTAGCGGAAGGGGTCGTCTTCGGGGAGCGGGGCAGGTGCGGTGGCAATCGGATGGGTCATTGCAGTTCCTCCCTGGTGTGGTAGGTGGGTCTGCCGGTATTGTAGCACAGCGATGGACGTGATGCAGGGGCGACGGCGGCAGCGCAGCACACGGCAGCGGGTGGTGATGGTTTCCCTTCATCGTGGATTCCTGGTGCTCAAAACGGTGCTCGATAAAGAAACCGTTTGAGCGGTCAGAAAGTTACACGAAAACCTGCGACAATGCTGAACCTACCCAAAACTTTCTGTTACAGGACGAGTTTCACCCGCTCACCTCACAGCGCGACTGGCACTCTAAAACAAGAGACTTTCTTAGAGCACGATCAAAAAACCCAGATTTCTCATGGGGCACGTACTGTGCCTATGTAACTATTTAAGAGGTTACCAATATTCTTTCGCTCCCGCACCTCGCCTTCCCCCTTCCTCTCCTCGTGAGGGAGCGGACGGGGCCAGGGGAAGGTGAGGGCCGCCAGGCGTGCTCCGCAGCACAGGGACCATTATGGCGCTGTCATGGTCGAGCCTCAGCAAAAGCCCGAGTCGTTGATCAGGCTCTCAGACGTATTCGGATTGACGATAAGTGTGGTATACTATAACAGCACAATTATCGTGCTCAGTGAGGAGAAACTTATGTCTGCACAAGCTCCCGCCGAACTCGACCTGGCGGTTGCATCACTCATTATGGTGCGACCTGATGAAGATCGCGCTGAATACGAAGAACAGTACGAAAGTGTGGCTGCTGTGCAGGACCAACTGCGCGAGTTTGGCATTGATATCGATCTCCTTAGCCAGCCTGGCGTCGAGGTCTGGGAAGGGTCGATTGAGACCATGGGTGCCCTTTACCAGTTGGCCCGAATGGCGGCTCACCTTGAGCGTGGGAACGATCTGGCGCCGATCATTGCTGATGGACCGGTGCTCGACGAAGACCTTGACCGCGCGGTAACCGATGTTTGGGATGAGTTGGTTCCCAGTCGCTACCGCCATTTGATCAATTTGCAGGGAATTAATAGCTATTATTTGCCGGTCGATTTTGCCGATCCTATTTACTTGCCTTTTGAGACAGATGAAGGTGAAGAGGATCAGGCCTTCTTCGGCTCGTCGGTACAATTGCTGCGAGAGCTATCGGAATTGGCTCCACAGTTGATCAAGGCTGGTGTCTCACCACGTTCTGATGCGTTTCGTTGCCTTGAGTCGCTGCGAGAAGCGGCGCGGCAGAGCGTTGAATGTGGTTTACCGGTGATCGTTTGGTAAAGGCTCCATGCAGGATGTAATCTTCTTTGACCAACGCCCCCGTCCTGATCGTGATCAGACACCGCGTGAGCGGCGCTATTACGTCTGGACGGTTGGGTGCCAGATGAATATATCTGACTCTGAACGGCTCGAAGCTGCATTACAGGGTGTGGGCTATAGTCCGGCCGCTCGCCCTGAAGATGCAAGCTTTATTGTGTTGAACTCTTGCAGTGTTCGAGCCTCGGCCGAAGAACGTATTCTCGGCAAGCTGGGTGAATTGGTACGGGTCAAACGCGCCCATCCTGATACGCGGATTGTGCTCTGGGGATGCATGGTTGGCCCGAACAATCGCTCGATCTTCGCTGAGAAATTGCCGATGGTCGACTATTTTGTCTCGCCTTCGGCTGTTGATGAGGTAGTGGCGCTGGCGCCAAATCCAATCTATACCCTTGATGAGCCAGCTTTGCCCGTGCGCGATTGGTCGCATCCACCAGTTTCGGTGCACGTACCCATCCAGTACGGTTGCAATATGACTTGTTCTTACTGCGTGATCCCGTTGCGTCGGGGCCGCGAACGGTCGCGACCGTTGACTGAAATTGTTGATGAGGTGCGTCGCATTGTTGCCCGTGGGGCAAAAGAGATTACTCTGCTTGGTCAGATTGTTGACTCGTGGGGCCATGATCTCCCCGGTCGCCCTGAATTGGCCGATCTGCTCGAGGCAGTCGATCCGACGCCGGGTCTGTTGCGCTTGCGTTTCCTCACTTCCCATCCGGCCTGGATGACCGATCGTTTGATTGAAACGGTTGCGCGCTTACCGCGTTGCCAGCCCGAGATCAATCTACCTGTTCAGGCTGGTTCTGATCGAGTCCTCAAATTGATGCGTCGTGGATATACCGTTGCTCGCTACAAGGCGCTGATTGCGAAGATTCGCGCTACTATCCCCGATATTTCACTGACAACCGACATTATTGTTGGTCATCCCGGCGAAACCGAAGACGATTTTCGTCAGACGATGGAGCTGTGTGCCGAGATTGGTTTTGATAAGGTACATATCGCTGCCTTCTCTGCTCGACCGGAGACGCGGGCTGCTGAAATGGAACAAGACCCGGCACTTGCCGTTCCGCCTGAAGTTAAAGAGGAACGTCGCCGTCGGCTCGAACAGTTACAAGAGCGGATTGCAACCGAGCGTATGGCGCGTTTCCTTGGTCAGACGGTAGAGGTTCTGGTCGAAGGTGAAAGCAAAGGAAAATGGCGTGGTCGTACACCTGGCAATCGCCTGGTGTTCTTTAGCCATCCTCAAGACCTGACCGGCCAGTTGGTACCGGTGAAGATTACCGCTACCAGTCCATGGTCGTTGCAGGGAATACTGCAACGTGATGATTCGGTTCATGCTCAATACGAGGAGAATGACCTTGTCAAAGCAAGATGAGAAGATGCGTATTCGTCGCCGCCTTCAGGAAAAGGCGATTGAGCTGGCTGCCCTTAACCGCTGGCAAGAGGCGGCTGAGTTGAATCAACAGTTGTTGCGGGTAGGTGAAGATGTTGAAACCTACAATCGGCTCGGTAAGGCCCTCTTTGAGCTGGGTAAGTACGCTGAAAGCCATCGTGCCTATCAGAATGCGTTGCGCCTGAATGCTGCCAATCCAATTGCGCGTAAGAATGTTGCCCGGCTTGAGGCGTTATTGGCCCGTGGTATTACCGAAGCACCGATTACGCGCTCGACACGCCAGCAGGTCGATATGCGCATGTTTATCACTGAAACCGGGCGTACTGCGCTGACTTCATTGGTAGATGTGCAGCGTGGGCCGGCGGTTGATGCTCTGATCACAGGTGAAAAGGTAGAATTGCGGGTCGAGGGAAAGATGGTTTATGTCTTCGACCTCGACGGTAATTTGATCGGACGCATTGAGCCGAAGTTGAGCCATCGTCTCGTCGAGCTGATGAACGGTGGCAATCGCTATCTGGCCGCGGTAGTGCAGTCCGATTCGCGCAATGTGCGGATTCTCATTCGTGAGGTGTATCAAGACCCCAGCCAGCGTGGGCGGGTCTCCTTCCCTGGCAAGTTGGGTGAAGGGGCTACAATCCTGTCGTCACTCCGCTTCGATGATTACGAAGACCTGCTTGAGGAAGAAGAATTGATCGAAGAGCCAGAAACCTTCGATGAGGATTTTGTCGGCGGTGATGAGGAAGAAGAGATTGGTCTCGATGAAATTGATCAAGATGTCGCCGACGACGACGATGGCCTTGAAGAATAGTCATAATACCTGATGAGTATTTAATAAAATACAGGTGCGAGGGTATCTCTCCCTCGCACCTATACGTTTTTTGATCATGGGTGCGATTCAGGTACGACGACTCGATCATCGCTGTCGGTTTACCCTATTGCATAGTTTTTCATTCGCAATCTACATTCTCCATTCGCCCTGATATTACTATTCACGTCCTGCAGCCTCGATGTACTCCAGACTCTGGTGGCGAAAATAGGTGTTGTATAGTTCAGCATAATGAGTACCGGCTGCTAACAATTGGTTGTGCGATCCTTGTTCGAGAATCGTCCCATGACGCAACACAATAATCCGATCTACCTCTTGTACAGTACTGAGCCGGTGGGCAATGATGATCGCCGTTCGCCCACGCATCGCCTCATCAAGTCCCTCTTGAATCAGCACTTCAGTGAGTGGATCGATGCTGGCCGTTGCCTCATCGAGAATGAGGATCGCTGGGTCTTGCAGCAACACCCGTGCCAGGGCCACAAGTTGGCGTTGCCCCATACTTAATCCGCTCCCACGTTCACCTACCGGAGTGTCGAGACCATGAGGAAGCGTTGCCAGCCAGTCGCCATGGCCAACGCGACGTGCAGCCGCTAATACAGCATCATCATCGGCATCAGGGCGTCCGTAGCGAATGTTTTCGCGTACTGTGCCATCGAACAAAAATGGGGTCTGAGTCACCATGCCGAGCTGACTCCGGTAAGCGTTCAGATCGAGGTGTCGTATGTCATACCCGTCAATCCGAATCTGCCCACCTTGAAATTCGTAGAACCGTGCAATCAGCTTGGCGATGCTGCTCTTGCCCGATCCGGTGTGACCAACCAGGGCCACGCGCTCGCCTGCTTTGATGTGAAGGTTGAACTGACGTAACACTGGTTCGCCTGGTTTATAGGCAAAATCGACCTGCTCGAACACGATCTCACCGCGTAGCCGTCCAGGATCAATTCGGTCGAGTTGTACCACACGCGGTTCGGCGTCGATCAGCGCAAAGACACGCTCGCCAGCAGCCAGCCCAAGCTGGAACTGGCTCCAGAATGAAGCAATGCTGGTCAGCGGGAACCAGAAATTCTGAAGACCCTGGATAAACAGAAACCATGTACCGGTTGTCAATTCACCAGTGTACACGGCCTGTCCACCAAGGTAGACCAGCAGCGCCGTACCTACTGCGGCAAGCAGATTGAGTAACGGAAAGATGCTACTAAAGGTATATCGGGTTTGCAGATTCACCCGCCGGCTTTTCTGATTAACATCGAGAAAATCGGCATAGATAGCCTGCTCCTGGCGAAACGTTTTGGCAACCCCAATCCCGCTTACCGTCTCCTGGATATGATTGCTGACCTCGGCATTTACCCGACGTGAAGCGGTAATGACACGACGGGCGATGGCCCGGAAGGCCAGGGCAGCGCCGATAATGAGCGGGGCCAGACCGAGTAAAATCAGGGTTAACGACCAACTGACACTGGCCAGATAGCCGACTAACACGAAAACTAACAGTAATCGGCTCAGCAGATCCATTGTCAGTGTCATGACCTGTGCAAAGGCTGCGGTATCGGAATTGACCCGACTCACAATCTTTCCCGATGGGAACTGATCGTAGAAACTCAAATCACGGGCTAGAACGGCATTGACTGCATCGCGGCGCATTGCCAGCACGACCTCGCCAATTGCCTTCACCGACATTGTCTGCCGAATCAGGTTAAACACCCACGCGAGACATGCGATGAGCGCCAGAGCACCGGCTAATACCGCGACTTGATTGAGCGACGTTGCCGTTTGAATCTCATCGATGCTGTACGCGATAAAGATCGGGATCAACGCCTCAATGAGAGCGGTGGCCGTGATCATCAAGGCCGCTGTTATAATTTTGGACGCTTGCGGACGAAAGTAGTTTAGGATGCGCCGTACTAGCTCACGATCACGGTACTTACGGTCGTATCCTTCCGCATCAAGACCATCAAACAGAAAACCCATACTATGCAGCCCCTTCTGTTGCCCGCACAACCCCGGTTTCGGGTACCGCGTGTTCGTAACGCGCAAAAATGCGACGATAGTGCGGTGATGTACGTAAGAGTTCTTCGTGTTTCCCTGACGCTACCAGTCGACCGCTATCGAGGACTAGAATCTGATCGGCCCACCGAATCTGAGCCAACCGATGGGTGATCAACAGGACGGTACGTCCCTGCTGGGCCTGACGGATGGCACGCTGAATTTCGTCTTCGGTAGCACTATCGATCGCACTGGTACTATCATCGAGAATAAGGATACGTGGATGAGCAAGAAACGCACGCGCCAGTGCAATTCGCTGGCGTTGACCTCCAGAGAGTGTCACTCCACGCTCGCCGATCACCGTCTGATAGCCATCTGGCATGCGACTGATAAACTCATGTGCCTGTGCTGCCCGTGCTGCCGCTTCAATCTCTGCTTGCGTTGCCCCAGGAGCGCCGAAAGCGATATTTTCGGCAATTGTGCGTGAGAAGAGAAAAATATCTTGCTCGATCTTGCCGATCTGTGAGCGTAACGCATCGAGATTCCAGTCACGGACATCAACCCCATCGATCAATACGCGCCCGCTGGTGGCATCGTAGGTACGATTCACCAACTGAGTCAGCGCACTTTTCCCGCTCCCCGTCTGTCCAACAATAGCTACTGTCTGCCCGGCAGGAATGTGGAATGAGATGTCGTGCAAGACCTGATGGGGAGCTTCATCGGGATGAGCGGCAAAACTGAAGCTCACATGCTCAAACGTGATCTCGCCGCGTAGCGGCGCACTATAGCCATTCGGGTTCTCATCGAGATCGGTTTCAGCATTGATGATAGATAAAATCCGGCGCGCTCCGGCCAGGCCGGCCTGGAAAACTGAAAAAGCAAAGAGCGAAATAAATGTAGGAAATCGCAATACATTCATCAAACCGATAACTGCAACGACCTGCCCTAAACCAATCTCGTCAATGCTGTAGAGCCAGAGTGCATGAAAGAATTGGGCGCCTAGAGCGATTCCAAACAGCAAAAGTGGCAAATAGCGAGCTTCGATGCGGCCTTGTTCAATGAACAGATCACGAAAACGTTGTGCGTTCCGCAAATACTTCGAACGTTCGAGTGCTTCACGGGCACTGGCCTTAACTACCTCAATGCCGCTAATGGTTTCTTCCAACCCGGCGTTCATCAGACCGTACTGCTCACGTTGACGCTGAATAACCGGCATCAATCGACGAAGATACTGATGTGCCGTGATGATATACCCGATGACGAAGAGCAATGGGATGACAATTAATCGCGGCTCGGTAAAAAAGATAAACGTGAGCGGTACCACGATCCCCAACACTGTTTCAGAAATCAATGTGGTTCCGGGTACGATCATATTCGCTACCAGATTGGTATCATCAGTCGCACGGGCCATGAGATCACCCGCTCGCTGGCGATCATGAAACGCCTTACTCTTCGCGAGCAGACTTTCATAAAATTCCTGACGAATATCAGCTTCAACCCGTGCTGCCACTGTTTCTGCCGATAGACTGCCGATCAATGCACTGAGGCTATCAGTGACCATCAACGCCAGAACTCCAAGTGCCAGTGCTGCCAAGGCTGCATAGTCTGGCGGGCCACTCAGCACATCGGCTGCGCGCCCGATGACCGCCTGTGCTCCTGAATAGGCAGCCCATGCTGTGATAAAACAGAGGTAAAATCCTAGCGCAAATGGCCAGTAACGTCCAACATGCGAGAGGAGCCAACGCGCTACGCTGCGTCGGTCGTAGGTATACGCTGAAGCAATGGAAAATTCGCTACGCTGCACGATTGTTCTGCTCCTTTCGCCTCTAAAAATAGAACATGGTTGCTAGTATACTTGATCGAAATAGGTTAGAGATCGGTCAGAAGATGGAAAAAGGGTTCTGCGCCCGTACCTCATGAATTGCAGCAGCGGCACCGTGTTTATGCCATGGGCGGCGTCGCATCCCAAATCACCTGTCGATTCCCATCTGAATGAGCGAGACACCGCCCTGATCCAGGAGATTCCAACATTGATCCCTTCCGAATCAGGTTGGTCGTCAGTTGTATCCCGTCTCTCGACAGGTGCATCCGTCGTCACGTGACGACGATGTATTAAGATGGACGCTAAAAGTGCGTCCGAAACCTCCTCGACCACTAGAGGAATGAACAGAGAGAAGCGCACGTTAGAAGGAAAGGGGCAGGTTCGGAACCTGCCCCCAGAGTGTGCTGCTACGAGCGGCAATACAGTCCGCTTTCCGATATGTTCTACGGTAGCGACCAGACACTTATATCGCGCACGTGCCAGTCGGCACCCCACCAGCGATCCCCGCGAAATTCAACCTGCGTCGTTCCGGCTGGAATGGGCATCCAGAAATTGCGGAAATGTTCATCTTTGAAATAGCGGCTGTCTTGTAATTGCAGACGAGCAGTTTGCCAGGCGCCACCGTCAAAACGAACCTGTAGATTGGGGCCGATTCCGACGAAACGCAGATAGGCGTTGGTTGGCGCCGGTGCCGATAGGGTGACGGTAGGGTTTGCGCGGTCGGTATACCGACGGTTAGCGGCAATCATCGTAAATGGCCGAGTGGGGCTGATCGTGATGTTATCCCAATGCCATGTTCCCGGTCGGCAGGGTGACGTGCAGTCTTTGAGCGGATTGTACGAGTGGTGACCAAACTGGACAACTCCTTGATCCCAGCCCAGATCGGCAATTCTGGTATCTACCCAATAGAAGTTATAGGCCGGCATTCCAAACTTGATACTGGTACGTGAGATTTGCAATTCAAAGGTGTCACGGCGCGTAGGACTTGGCTCAAGAAAGCGATCATACGGAATAGGGATACCATCGATCACGGTAGGCTGAAAATTGCGATAAATGATGACATCAAAAAAATTACCGGTGAGATCCATCCGTACCTGAACGGCATTGCGCGGTGGGCCACTGACATCGACCACCATATCGAGAGGGAGCTGAAGATGTTCATTGTACGGACTAATCCAGAGATCAATCCAATCGCGGAGACTGGTACGTAATGTTGAGACATCAAAGCGAATCGTGGCTGTGCCTCCGCTGAAATCGACCAGATGATTCGGCGTCAGATAGATCATACCGTAACCGCTGGCCTTAATGGCGGTCATAATGTGGTTACGACATAGATAGACAGCTTCTTCGTAACGACGAATGGTATGTGTAGCCGGGGCGGGTGAACAATCGGTACCATGCTCAGCGTCCATTGGTTCAAGCTGATACCAGGTATTCACGTCGCGGGAATGTATCGTGACGTCCCAATGCGCCGGGTTCCAGCTTTGGGGTTGATTCGGTTCACCGGTAAATGTTTCGGTGAAGATTGAAGGCTTCACAATGATTGGGATAAATTGACGATGGCCACCGTTTGCGACAACAGCTAACGAGGGTTGACAGATGAACCAGAGCAATCCACTTAACCAGCAGACAGTCAACGTTGTCAGCCAGAATCGTCGTTGCATCAAAACCTCCAAAACATTCAGCGACGCCTCAGCTCTGGTATGACCAGGGTGTGAGGCGTCGTTGCGATGACTCGTAGTGCCATTCGATGCCATTTGAACGATGACATCGGAACTTTCCTACCATATTGTACGTTGTATCACGAACCAGAAAGTAACAGCTTTGTCTCAACTACTTGATTGCAAGCGGAATGTAGACGCGCACCGTTAACAATGAAGGAACGATCTGTAACTCCTGAGGCGCCGTACTAGCCAGTGAACGTACCGCTGTCTGGGCATCTGACCATTGACCGGTACCATCGTTCACATTGAAGTATGGCCATACCCACACACCGGCATAGCAGTTCGCGTGGAGCTCAGCGAGTAACTGAGTTGGTGTACGATGTGTACCGCCAGCATTCGCTGGCACCTCGCCGACCACAACCGGTTTGTCGAAACCTGCCTCGTACCAATCGTTGAAGAGCGGGGAATAGCTCCAATACTGCTCATCACCGTTCATCCAGCCATAGTAGTGAATCTGGTAGAAATCGAGATAGCCTTGTGGATCGTAGACGGTCAACTGCGCATCGCTCCAGAAATTGCCACTGGCGCCAAGTGCTCGTGCGCTATTCCACTTCATCGAGGCACTGCCGACCGTTGTCAACTGGTTAGAATTGCGATGGATAACACCGGAAATTTCAGCAATAAAGCGCTGCATCTGGGCCAGTGTCACCGGCTGGGAGACCTCACTTGCCGGGGTAAAGTGGGGTGGTTCGCTAATGCCAAATTCTGGCTCGTTAAAAATATCCCATGCCAGCACATTCGGATGAGTGCCAACCGTGTACCCATTTGTGCCAACCGGATACCGGAGCATTGGCAACAGAGCGTTGTTGATAAACGAGGCACGTTTCGCACTATCAACGATGAGATCACGGTGACCGCCCGCGTGTTCACCTCGATCATAAGGTGTTGAGTCGGCGAAGAGCATATCGAAGCTCCAGAGAGTGAAGACGAGATAGATATTCTCTTCACTTGCGATCTGGATGGCACTGGCCAGGCTGGGCAAGAAATTGGCATCAAGACCGGTCACTGCACCGCCACTGTTCGCATTAAATTCGGGTGCCCCCCGGCCATCGGCAAACAACCACCAGCGCACGGTGTTAGCACCTTGCTGGCGGAGCGCACGAAACATCGCCCGGGTTGCGTTGGCATCGTAGGTGTGCTGATTCCACTCTTCGACTGTGCCGAAATCGGCGCTATAGCCACCATTAAGCCAGGGGACATTTGCACCTAGCAAGAACCAGCGTCCGCCAAAACGTGGTACGAGGTGTGAACGGTCACCAGAACATCCTGCCGAGGTAGTAACAGTTGATGGGACAAGCGAAAGAATACCGAAGAGGAGTGCAATCCAGGCTAATCGTCGTGTATAAGCCATGACGAGCCTCTTTGTAGGTCGGTTGATAAGTAACTTTCATCGACTCACCCTCCGGTACTCTAGCACTTGATGAAAGAAATGTCATCATGCTGAAGCTAGGTCTATAGTACTAAAAACATTGCTCATGCGTTCTACGAGTTCATGAAACGCTGCAGAGCAGAATGAACGCGGTTCAGTGCCTCATCGAGTTGTGATCTGGGGCAACCAAAGTTGATACGGATAAAGCCTTCACCACCGGGGCCAAACATCGCCCCGTCAGAAAAAGCCACTCGTGCTTCATCGAGGAAGAAGCGGTAGGGGCTGGTTGCGAGCGGTAGGTCACGGCAATCAATCCAACCGAGATACGTCGCTTGCGGTACGGTACAGCGGAGTGGCGCCATTTCGGTGGTGATGCGCGTGACATAGCGATCACGATTAGCGGTAAGATAACGCAACAGTGCTGTCAGCCATTCATCACCATGTTCGTAGGCGGCCAGTGCACCGGCGAATCCAAATACGTTCACGTGCGGCACAATGCCGGCTGCAGCGCGACTCACCTGGCGGCGTAATTCAGGATTGGGGATGATCGCCATACTACAGCCGAGGCCGGGAAGATTGAAGGTTTTGCTCGGCGCCATGAGCGTAATGGTATGCGCTGCAATAGTCGAATCGAGCGCGGCCAGGGGGATATGTTGCGTATTCCCTAGCAATAAGTCGCAGTGAATTTCGTCGGAACAAATAATGACATTACGTTCAATGCAAATCTCGGCCAGGCGTCGTAAGGTTGGCGGATCATATTCGAGACCAACCGGATTATGTGGATGGCTGAGCAGCAAGAGTCGAGTGCGTTGGTGGATAGCATCGGTGAAGGCATCAAAATCAATAGCGTAAGTGAGCGTGGACCCGGAAACGGTCAACGCTAGCGGACAGGTGTCGATCTGGCGTTGCTGATTACGCGGCGCACTAAGGAAAGGCGGGTAAGCTGGAGTCAGAGTCAGGACACTATCACCGACCTCACCAAATGCCCGACAGAGCACATTAATCGCCGAAACCAATCCCGGCAAAAAGAGGATCTGTTCCGGCTGGATATGCCACTGATAGAGACGAGCCATACGCTCACAAATCACTTCGGCTAGTCGATGAGGATGGGATGGATAGCCGAAAATAGCATGGGCAGCCCGTTCCTGGAGTGCGGCAACTACCGCCGGTGGTGAGGCAAAATCCATATCAGCTACCCACATTGGTAAGACATCGGCCGGATACTGTTCCCATTTGATACTGCCGGTACCTCGGCGGGGAATAATCTGATCAAAATTAAAGTTGCTCATTGACTGTGTCCTTATGGCAATAAAAGGCGCGTGGGAGCCGTCAATATAACCACGCGCAGTTTATTATCATCCTTGCCATCGCTATCTTCGGCTGAAGAAATCCATTTGCTGCTCCTGATACTGACCAATTGCGCGATACTTTTGATAGCGTTCGCGCAAGATTGTTTCAATATCCCGTTGCTGCAAATCGGCCAGATGGAAACGGATCCGTTCACCGACAGTTTTAATCGCGGCTAGGCGGTCAGTATGCGCACCACCGGGTGGTTCGGGGATCACCTCATCGATGATGCGCAGCTCGTAGAGATCGGACGCCGTGAGTTTCAACGCCTTCGCTGCTTCTGGGGCTTTCGCTGCATCACGCCATAAGATCGACGCTGCCGCCTCTGGCGGCGCTACCGAATAAATGGAGTTTTCTTGCATCAAGATACGATCGGCAACACTGATTGCCAGGGCACCACCACTACCACCTTCACCAATCACCACCGCAATACTGGGTACCCGCAACGTTGTCATCAGCATGATGCTTTCCGCGATGGCATTTGCCTGTCCGCGCTCCTCCGAACTCTTGGTTGGATCGGCAGCCGGTGTATCAACAAAACAGATCACCGGCAGGCCGAACTTTTCAGCATGGCGCATGAGGCGCTGCGCTTTGCGATACCCTTCAGGATGCGGCATTCCGAAATTACGGCGCATATTCTCGCGCGTATCGTTACCTTTCTGATGCCCAATAACCATAACTGTCTGACCGGCAAAGGTGGCCATGCCGCCCACCATAGCCGGATCATCGCCGAAGCGACGGTCACCGTGCAGTTCAATAAAATCCTCACACAGCGCCGCAATGTAATCGAGCGTGTGCGGTCGCTGCGGATGTCGCGCTAATTGCACACGATCCCAGGGTGTCAGGGTTTGTGGAATAGAAGTCTCTTCCATGCCATGCCTCACGTGGCGCTACATAATTGGTTGCGGTAAGGTTGCTCGTCGGGTTGCAAGATCGGCTTTCGTTGTGGATACCGGGCGCTGATGGTACAAGCGAAGGATTTTGGCCAGCGTATCGCGCATTTCACTGCGCGGCACGACCATGTCGATCATCCCGTGTTCAAGCATGAACTCTGCGGTCTGGAAGCCGGCCGGCAACTTCTGACGCATGATCTGCTCGATCAAGCGCTTACCTGCAAAACCAATATTTGCTCCTGGTTCAGCAATGATAATGTCGGCGACCGAGGGGTAAGAGGCGGTAACGCCACCGTAGCAGGGATCAACCAGCAAAGCAATATGAGGTTGGCCGACAGCCGCCAGGCGGGTCAGGGCCATGGTCACTTTGGCCATCTGCATGAGGCCAATGACCCCTTCTTGTTGACGAGCCCCGCCTGAGGTATTGATGGTGAGCAATGGTACACCTAATTCAGCAGCTCGCTCAGCGGCGCGAGCCATCTTTTCACCATAGACACTACCCATCGAAGCGCCCATGAAGGAGAAATCAGCAACGGCGATGCATAGTCGGATTCCATTAATTGCACCAACGCCTGATATGACCGCATCAGCCATTCCGGTGCGTTGCTGGGTTTTGACCAGCTTATTTGCGTAACTCTCCTCGTCGGCTACAAAACCGAGTGGATCGGTCGGTAGCAGGTTGGCATCCATTTCACGGAACGAACCAACGTCGAGCAAACCGAGCCACTCGTGGGCGCTCATACGCATGTGATGGCCGCACTTGGGGCAAACCTTCAGGTTGTCGTTGAGCTGTTTTTTGTAGATAAGCTCACGACATACGCTGCACTTTACCCACAGATCATCAGGGATTTGAGCGCTCTCTTGATCCTCGCGTCCGGTGAATCCTTTGCGACTAAAGCGGAAAAACTCTTTCACTGCTCCTGCTCTTTCACTTGGCGCGAATATGCGCGTCGGCTGGTGATTTTATTCACAGTACGTCGGTTGCCTTATATTATAGCACGAGCTGAAACGTAGGAGGTATAGTTGATACATAAAAAGATACACTCAACGACTATTCTGTATCCGATGGTATCAAACTCATTTCGGCACAAACTCTGCACCTGGCGACCCAACCGGGCTGGCGATGGTGTCGAGCACTTCTGAAAAGTGTACTGGGTACACGGGCCACTGGCCCGCACATTGACACTCCCGTTGTGCCCTGCTCTAATGGGTGATACCGCCAGCGCTAGACTGGTCGTGAATTTCCTCAATCAACAGGTTTCATTCTCTTGTGAAGCGACGACAAGTTATTCGGTTTGGCTCTCAAGACGATCACCCTCGCAGTCACCTGGTAACGAGGACCGTTAGCCTGGATTGCACAGCATATAGTAACCTATCAGCTTTCGCATCAGAACACTGTCCACCTTCTCCCCAGCATGTGGGGAAGAAAGGGAGCCCCCTACAATGCGTTGACGCGCATGATTGGCGCGCGAACGGGGCTACTAGGACGATGTGCTCCGGGTCATGTGCTGGGAGCGCTCCCGACGGCTGATCGAGCGCGATGGATTGAAGAGCGGCTGTCGGATCGAATGGCTGCACTTGGAAACCGTCGAACGGGGACAGTGCGTCTGAGACCAAAGATGAAAACTTTAAAAACCCCTCCTATCTCACCCACCTGAGAACACGACAAAGCAGCATCATCACTCATATCGGTATGCTACATGATAAACTGTCTATAGATCGCGATACCAGATCGCACTCTCTAGCGAGGGATGAGGAAGGGGATCATATATGCGCTATGAAGACCGATTGGCTTTACGACGTTTAATAGAAGAACAACAGGCTGCGGCACTTGGTACAGTTACTCCTGACGGAGTGCCATTCGTGTCTTATGTGCTGTACGCGGTTGAACGACGGGACGGACACACACCGGGTCTATTGCTTTTGTTGAGTCGATTAGCAGCGCACACCAATCATTTGCTGGCCGGTTCACCGCTCTCGCTGTTGATTACCGCATCACCGCAGAGTGTTACCGACCCCCAAGCGTTGGCCCGTGTCACGTTACAAGGTTCTGCTCAAGACATACCACGGCATTCGCCCGACTTTCCAACAGCACAATTAACATATTTGCAGCGTTTACCTACACAGCAACACCTGTTTGCCCTGCCGGATTTTACCTTATTCCGCGTCACGCTCCACGAGGCGCGGTATATCGGTGGTTTTGGACGAGCTTTTACACTCGATGCTGCCAGATTAGCGGAAGCACTCATGGTCACAGAACCGGCATAATTGAGCAGTGAAAGCGGCTTTTATAGTGTGTCTGAAAAATAATCCTCTTGCCTAAGCTACGTGGGAGTCATACGGCCTGCTGAAGCCATGCTTCATCAGGAATTGCTTCAATCCTTTATTTCAGGGTATCAAGTCTCAGGATTTAGCAAAAAGTGCCAAGCCCAACGCAAAAATACCCGGCGCAAGACCGGAAAGGCTCAATATAGTAACAACAATTGGTGGGAACCATATCTCATACCAGGAATTGATCGTAGCGTCTTGAGGCATTTGCGGGTTATACAGGATCGGCACTTGATCACCTACTCGGTAGGAGGTGGAACTACCACCAGTATTGCTCTCAAACTGGAAAGTCTCACCAGTTTGCGTTTGGAACTCGATCCGTGGATAGTAGTTTGTATCATCACCAACACGACGTCGGATGACTTCAACTACAGTACCTGTACCATCGATCATCCTTGTCAGACGCTCACTGGTCGCGTTCAGCCAGAACAGGCCGATGAACAACAAAACCAGACCAATGACTGTAAAGGTTAGACCGATGAGAAGAGCACCTGTTCTAGACAGTGGTCGTGAACTCATGAGATCGTCCTCCGATTACTAAATCTGCCTCAATATCTCTGATGAAGTACTGTATCGAGCGGGTAACGCAGACAATAGCTGGTGTTTGCCGAAAATAATGACTTTCACCACATTGTAGAGGAGGACACTGTCTCTGATGGTGTGTCGAGATAGTCTGCGATGAGGCTCGCTGAAGATTGCTCCCCTACTTATGGACTATCGTCAGGTCTGAACAGTATGCCACGTGTTCATAGGGTATTGTACAATGAAATAGCATAGAGATACAAAATATCATTATCGTAATCTTTCAGATTATTGCCAACAATGAGCGGAAGCGTGCGCGGGCCTCCGACCCGCCTCGTGCGACGTACTGCGGGGCAAGCATTGCCTACCCTGCAATCACCTGGGTGCGCGGGCCTCCGGCCCGCCTCGTGCGATGCTCGGTTTGCCTGGGTGCGCGGGCCTCCGGCCCGCCTCGTGCGATACTCGGTTTGCCAGGGTGCACGGGCCTCCGGCCCGCCTCGTGCGACCATACTGCGGGGAACGCATTGCCCACCCTGCAATCACCTAGGTGCGCGGGCCTCCGGCCCGCCTCGTGCGATGCTCGGTTTGCCAGGGTGCACGGGCCTCCGGCCCGCCTCGTGCGACATACTGCGGGGCAAGCATTGCCCACCCTGCAATCACCTAGGTGCGCGGGCCTCCGGCCCGCCTGGTGCGACGTACTGCGGGGCAAGCATTGCCTACCCTGCGATCACCTGGGTGCGCGGGCCTCCGGCCCGCGTCGTGCGATGCTCGGTTTGCCTGGGTGCGCGGGCCTCCGGCCCGCGTCGTGCGATGCTCGGTTTGCCTGGGTGCGCGGGCCTCCGGCCCGCGTCGTGCGATGCTCGGTTTGCCTGGGTGCGCGGGCCTCCGGCCCGCGTCGTGCGATACTCGGTTTGCCTGGGTGCGCGGGCCTCCGGCCCGCCTGGTGCGACGTACTGCGGGGTAAGCATTGCCCACCCTGCAATCACCTGGGGGCGCGGGCATCTAACCTACCCATGATCCCCCTTCCTCTCCCCATACGGACAAGGAAGAGGGTTGGGGTGCGGAGCGCCGGGCATGCTGATGAAACATGCGCCGGCTGCCACGTGATCACCCTACACGGCTGGTAAGGCTTTTCAACATTCTTACCTTTCGCGGTAGAGGTAATGTGAGGAGAGGAATAGAGAGATTCTCAACTCGCCTACTGCGCGTACAGAGATGTACTGCTTCCTATCCCAACTGTGCGCTGTCCACCCCCTGTTCGTCTCACCGATAACGCCCGTTCCTACCTTGTAGGGGCGATTACCCAA
>Ga0197142_1002289_pt1 | contig 16846 bp, 18 predicted proteins | sample GBS60_MetaG_FD_148614 | JGI IMG/M metagenome (GOLD analysis project Ga0197142, IMG submission 148614) | Sediment microbial communities from Great Boiling Springs, Gerlach, Nevada, United States - GBS 60_MetaG | ecosystem: Environmental > Aquatic > Thermal springs > Hot (42-90C) > Sediment...
CGCACCGTTGGTCTCCCCTACGAACGTCTGCAGCATCCCATCTATGTCTGTGAGATAAATGTCTCTCGAGACCCTGGAGCTTGGCTGCTACAATCTGCTTGGCGCAGCCAGCTGGGCGTCCATGCACTCATTTCGGCTTGAGCTTGGGAGCGGAGGTTCAAGTCGTAGCAGGTTGGTTGGTCCTTTCGCGGAGCACAGGTGAGAGCCTTTCCGCCACTGCTACTGCGCCAAAAAGGATGACTACGAAGGTAGCGTCGCCCAGCAGCGTGTTGCGGAAAAACGGCAGGGCTTTCACGTAACAGTCGATCAGGCCGGCTAATGTATGGGGGTAAGCCATAAGCCAGCATGCAAAGTTGGTTGTCAAGTAAAATTGAATGGAACCAAGCAAAGTGACAGCGGCCAGATTCCACACACCCCAATGATGCCGCAGCCAACGTCCCAGGAGGACATTACCGGCGAAACTGCCATAAACGACCGGCATAAGCAGGTGCAACCCAATCGCCAGGTCGCTTAGAAACAGAGCCAGCAGCGGAAGCGTAAAGGCCAGTCGACGGTCTGCGTAGAATGTCCCGCCAAAGAGAGCTAACGCCCCGATCGGAGTGAAATTGGGCGGGTGCGGTAGCCAGCGTGCCAGAATGGCCCCGGTGACAAGGGTGGTAAGCAGCCAGAACCGGGGATGAACGAGGGGGCTGCTCCAGCGGGAATCACAGCAAGCTCCTGCCGCAGGGCCTTCACTCGGAGACGATGAGAAGGGTGTGAGGTCGGGTAATCCAGACACAGGTGTTCCTCCACTTCGCCGGCTCGGGCGAGTATCAGGACGGCAGGTGGCATGGGAGGGGGCACGGCGGTCAGTTTCCCGTACCGCACGGGGAATGGAACCACGACTGACGCCGACGACCCGGCTCCGGGGTGCCGTCGCTGAGGATCACGGCAGGCAGGTCTTCTGGCTTTCGGCTCGATCGAACCTCGCGGCCTTCCCATGACAAAACGTGGTCACAGTGGCGTCGTATGATGCGAGATTCTCGCCGATCACAGCAGCGGCCCTGCGCCGGATTCGCACCGGACTTCCCTCTTACCTCGCCTCTGCTTCCCTGTCCCCGGACATGGGTGGGTGATAGTCGGTGTCCGCTGATCCCATGCCCGAACCACACAACTTACGAAGCAGGGACGAACCTGCCGCTTGCCCCAATAATTACGAGGGTGAAAATGTCACGTCCAGAGGCGGCCCGGGGATCAGGCGAAGAGAATCATGGATAAGTTCAGAGGTTATAACTCGAAGCAGTAATGGTCTCGCAGCAACTCTGAAGCAGTGCCCATGAACAAACTAGCAGGGCTCACGAACAAACTGCCTTCGGCATTCCTTGCTGAAGAGGCTTCGTCAGGCAGTTGTTAGAGGGGAAACTCCCTCGACGAAGGAGGGCTTCTATCTCGGTCTTGTTCCCGATAGCATGTCCTTAGGAACAAATGGTCAGACGAGCTATCCATGCCGTGGAGGGATTGCGGTATGATAAGGTCTGGCCGAGCAGGACATCCTTCCATGACTACGGATGTACGCCTACGGGAAGTGCTTCCTCAGATTACGGATCAGCTTTTGGAAACATACACCGAGTGTAGCCGATTGAATCACCTGGCTCATGAGCCATTGCCTAGTCGGGAAGGGGTTGCGGAAATCATCGCAGACCTGTTTGAGGTGTTGTATCCCGGCTATGGACGACGACAAAATTTGCATTTAGGGAACGTTGGCTACTACATCGGTAGCTTGATCGATGCCTTGTATGACAAGCTCACGGATCAGATTGCGCGGGCGCTCCGCCATGAGTTATGCGAAGAGTCGCCACACGTCAATTGCGAGCAAATGGCTCAACTCAAAGCGGTGGAGTTCTTGCAGCGGTTACCTGCTGTGCGAAAAGTGCTGGAGCAGGACGTGGAAGCAGCCTATCGGGGCGATCCAGCGGCCCGAAGTTACCACGAAATCATCTTTTGCTATCCAGGTTTCGAGGCCATTACGGTTTACCGGTTGGCTCACGAATTGCACCAGTTGGGCGTGCCATTCATCCCGCGAATGATGACCGAGTGGGCCCACTCCCGTACGGGAATCGATATTCACCCCGGTGCCCGGATCGGTCCCGCCTTTTTCATCGACCACGGTACAGGTGTAGTCATCGGGGAAACTACAGAAATCGGGCGGAACGTCAAGCTCTATCAAGGTGTAACTCTGGGTGCACTCAGCTTTACAAAGGGTGAGGACGGTTCGCTCGTTCGGGGAAGTTATAAGCGACATCCTACCCTCTGCGATGATGTGATCGTGTATGCAAACGCCACGATTCTGGGTGGGCAAACGGTAATCGGTGCACGTTCCATCATTGGCTCAAACGTCTGGCTGACCGAAAGTGTTCCGCCCGATACAACCGTGGTTCTCGAGAAGCCTAAATTGCGGCTGCGAGGAGGTCGCACTGATCCCGAGGTGGGGAACTATATCATCTGATTGCAGCAAGGGTTGTACCTCTCACCCCATCATGCCCCCACCCCGTAGACAAGGATCTCATCCCCAACTTCCACCGGGATGGATAAGGGTGCCATCCCCTCAAAGAAGGTGGACCGCAGGTGTTAGCCTTTCTCGCTCTGTTGCAGGGGTGATGTTTTACATCACCAGACGACGTTTAGCAGCTTTCGCAGAGTTGCATCTGCCACAGATGCCGCGGACGACCAGAGTACGGTTGCGTGCCCGAAACTGATGCTGGCTCAATACCTCACGAAGGGCAGCATCCAGTGCTTCGCTCTGAAATTCGATCATAGCTCCGCATTCTTCGCAAAGCAAATGATCATGGAACGGATAGCCGTAGTCGTGGTCGTACACAATGCGATTGCCCAATTCGATTTTTCGGAGTAAGCCTGCATCGACCAGTTTCGGGAGGGTACGATACACAGTTGCTCGGCTGACCTGGCGTCCTGCACGCTTCAATTCATCAATCAACTGTTCCGCGTCGAAATGACTATGTTTGGCGAAGATGTGCTCCAAGAGGAGGCGTTGTTGCTCCGTGAAGCGCTGCGGTTTGGGTCGGCTGGCCAGGTATTCCCGGAACTTGCTTTCCGGACTTTGGGCTACAGGAATCGTTGGTAAGGACACGCGATAACTCCTTCTGGGGGCACCTAGGGTGGCATGGGTAGCTCGGGTTCTGGCATGCCTGGCTACCACTAGGGAGCCACCAAGAGGCGGTTGTTACATCTCATTATACCAAGGTTTGTCCGAGGACATCGGAGGAAGACTCAGAGTGGACAGGAAACCAATGCAGGAGATTTTTCGAGAGACTGCATAAGACGCATAGAGCTGTGGGTGTCCCAGTGAGTTCGGGTGCACCTGCAGGATGCTCCCCCTCAGTTCAACTTCTGGTAGCTCCGGTGAGCGGTATGTCGCCTGCATGATTGTTCGTGATCATCATTCATCGGATCACAGTTGTCTTTTCGGGGGCTGACAGGGAACCTTGGTGTAGGAGTTCTTGAGACGGCCCGAAGCCGTCGGATCACCTGGGCCGACGTCAGAGTGAGCGTGGATCGGCTTCTCTCGAGTGCAGCCTGCTCTGTTCGCAGGGCCGGACGCTACCTGGCCATCCGGAAGCGACGTGATGCCGTTCAAACATTCATTTAGCAAAATTTTGTTCTACCTGGTGATCACTTTTCGCGATGGTTGCTGTTTCTAGCTCGGACATGACTTCTTCGTAATTTCGCACACGCGTGACAGATATCGTTAGTTCCCGTAGGTACCAAGCTTTCAATGATCTGTCATGGACCAAGTATCTGCGATTTTTGTGATTGTGATGATGTTGAGCTATTCTGAGACAATCATTTCTTCTGACAGCTTCGGCTTCCAAAGCCTGAAAGTTGTCCATGGGGTGGATTATCAGCGCACGAGGAGCAGGATGATAATGGTAACGAGGGCCAAGAAAAGAGCAGCCGATAGCATCAGGATGATAAGGCGAATGTGAGGTGAAGCTCCCGAGGGTGCAGGAGCAGGCGTAACGGTAGTGCTCAAAATGGCGGAGGTTTGGGGTCGCGGGGCTGCAGGTTGGGTTTCTTCAAAGCTGAGTGAGGAAGTTGTAGGCGCCAGAGGTCGGGGTTGCGGTCGAATTCCACTACTGGGTGGTCCGGCAAACGAAGGTGGGTTGCTCCGCAGGGCAGCTACAAGGACCTGAGAGGCAGAGCCAGTAAAGCTCGCGGGACCGGTGTTGCTTGCCAAGCGAGCGGCGACACGACCGGTTCGATCGGGGAACCAAGCCGGATTGGGCAACGCCACTTCGGCGGGTACGAAAGGAGCCAAGGCCTCAAGCAACTCGGCGGGGTGTTGATAACGTTCTTCTGGTTTTTTCCGCAGAAGACGATGAAGAATATCCGATAATTCCCGCGGTACTTCCGGCCGGATCTCGTGGATCGGTGTCGGCTCTCGCATCTGTTGCCAGAGGAGCTTTTGGGCGGTCTTTCCCTCAGGAAACAAGGGACGACCCGCTAACAGGAAGTAGAAGGTAGCCCCTAGGGAATACAGGTCGGCTCGCACATCGACGGCGGAGCTATCGATCGCCTGTTCGGGAGCTACATAATCCGCTGTGCCCAAGACAGCGTTATCGAGGCGGCGCGTAATGCCTCCATCCGCATCGTAAAGTGAACGCACAAGCCCGAAATCCAGGATTTTGATAATCCCCTGGCGATCCAACAGCAGATTGGCCGGTTTGATGTCACGGTGGACAAACCCCAACTCAGTGGCGTGGTGTAAGCCGAAGGCCGCCTGGCGGATGTAGTCACAGGCTATGGGAATCGGAAGCGGGCCGTGACGAGCCACAATCTGTTGCAAACTTATGCCATCCACATATTCCAGCACGAGATACAATAGCCGGCCTTCCTCACACAGATCGTAGATGCGAACAATATTCGGATGGTCCAGTTGCGCGGCGGCACGGGCTTCGCGGAAAAAGCGAGTCCGAGCCGTTTCATCGTCGTAAGCATGCGGGGGCAAGACTTTGAGAGCCACTAGGCGTTGCATGCGGATATGTTCCGCCAGGAAAACCTGACCCATCCCCCCGCTTCCGATCTGTTCCAGGATGAGATAGCTTCCCAGGATGAATCCTTTGTATTTGCCGGCGGCGAGTTTCTCGGCGTGAAAAGCCGTGATCAACCCCGCAGCTTGTAAACGCTCGAGGAGTTCCGACGGTGTTGCGGGAGGGGGTGACTGCTGAGCCAGGAACTGTTCCAACCGCTCGGACGGGATGATGCTACTGCGGCGGACGCGATCCAGCATCTCTTCGACAGTGGTCGGTGGCGGCATGTCATACCTCTGTCATCAGATGCGAGAAGCCACTATACCCACTGCTGTAAAGTTTAGAATATTTTTGCACTTCGGTGGAGAAGTTTTTTCCTCCTCAGGGTGAAAAATCGTGTCCACTCTGGCCTGACAGGAGGTTTATGCTGTCTGTTGCAAGGTATCACACCGGAGCAAGAAACGGAACGCAACGTGTGTGGGACACAGTCTTGATTGCAATCACTCCGAAAGGTCGGCTGTGGGAACATGTTCCGGATCGTAGTTACTCCGGATTAGACGCTTGTTATCCAAGCTCGCTTTGGGTGCTGCACAGACTTTGGGCACGAATCGCAAAAATCCGGACCAGACGGGCAGCTCCCGGAAGGCGATGGGGCCTCCCCTGCTGGTGTTCTGAAGTGTTCCACCCATCACCGGAAATGACACGGACAACTGTGGCAGCGAAAAGGCAACGGCAGCGGGCCTGAAATGTTACTCGGGTGGTGTGTCTTGCGGGCCTGAAATGTCACTCTGGTGGTGTGCTTTGCCGGTCTGCGATGGTTGCCATCATCAGGAACACTTCTCGACTAGTCCGGATACTTAGAAGTCGGACGGAACCGTCACAAAGGGCAAAGTGACCTCCCGATGGGAAAAAGCCGCCAAACTGTCCAGAGGTTCCCAGGAGAGGGGGCGCATTGTCCCCCGGATCAACACCGCGGGTCGTCGCCCAGCCGCCTTGTAACCATGGCCCGATCTGGTAGCTTGTTTCACCGCAGAGCAAAGTATTGCTGAGACCGTTGCGAATGCGGGACAATGGCGTGGGAGCGTCGTAGCGCCACGGCCCCGCCCGTGGAGAAGGAGCAGCACCTTCTGGTAACGGTAGGGTAGCCGCATCCGGTCCGATTCCGGCAACAGCCACATAGTGGGTCGGAGCCGCTGTAGGGAAGGGTTCATCTGGGACTGGGCTGAGAGGGCAGAGGGCACAGCGTAAGCGAATAGTGCTGGCTTGTTGATTAGCTTCAGCCGACCATGGTGAGTGCCGATCGAGCAAATCCAAGGCCTGGGCTGCGCCGGAGGTCCGTTGATCCAAACGGGGCAGAATCAATGCATACCAACTGAGCCGATCCTCCGGGGGAACCGCTGGCAACACCACCGTCGCTGGGGGTATTGCTTGAGTGATCAGCCACGGAGCATCGTTAAGGTCGCTTTGCGCTTCGAGAGTTGCCAAGGCTAGCTGTCGTAAGTTGTTCTGCGTGTGCATGCGTGCCGCATCCATTCGGTACTTGTGGATGTAGGTTAGCACAAAGGATGCCACTAGAAAAATGAAGAAACCACCGACGCCAGTTGCCAGGAGGGGTCGCATGCTTGTCTCCTCCACGCTCCGGTTCGTGCCTAAACTAAACTACGCCTGGTGCGCAGAGGTAGGTCGTTCCTACGGTGCCTTCCTCCCGCGACACGGTTTTCCGGAACTTTATGCCCCAAACCGTAAGGAGAAGATCATGCCCCACACTCTACCCGCGTTGCCTTATCCTTTCGATGCTCTGGAACCTTACATCGATGCCCGAACGATGGAGATTCACTCCCAAAGACACCACAAAGCCTATGTAGATAACCTCAACAAGGCTCTCGAAAGCGCCCCGGACCTCGCCTCACTGGATATCGTGACTTTGCTCCGCGAAATCCGGAAAGTTCCGGAAACGATCCGCCAAACGGTTATCAACAATGGTGGTGGTCATCATAATCACTCCCTGTTCTGGGAGATCATGGGACCGAAATGCGGCGGGGAACCCACCGGTCAGATCGCCGATGCCATCCGCGAGGCGTTCACCGACTTCGCCAACTTCAAGCAAGTCGTCAAAAACAACGGGTTGACCCAATTTGGCAGTGGCTGGAGTTGGGTGGTTTACAATCCCGCATCCGGCAAGCTGGAAGCCATCAAGCGTCCCAATCAGGACAGCCCGCTTATGGAAGGTCTGATTCCGGTTTTAGGTATCGATGTCTGGGAACATGCCTACTATCTCAAGTATCAGAATTTGCGGGGAGATTACATCGATGCGTGGTGGAATGTGGTCAATTGGAAGGCGGTAGAGGATCGCTACATCGCTGCCAAGTCCGGCAAGGCAGTCTGACAATACAGAGCCAGAGATTGCTCAATCCCCTAGACCCTAGAGAGGAACCACCTCTTCCCGACGGGGAGGTGCCCCGGCGGACCGACCGGGGTTAGGCCGCAACGGACCGCCCTTCCCGTTGGATTGGAAAACCCTGTATTGCTTTCGGATACTTACCGGCGGACCACCTCGTTCCAGGACTTCTCCTCTGACTGGGACACGGGCAAATCTGCAGATAAATCCTTCCCGAGAGTCTAGCAGTCAACCTAAGCAAGGATGAGAGACAGTTGGTAGATCTTTTTCACCGTAGCCCGTTAGCCCGCTTGTAATTTCCATTCCGGCTCCTGCAGCGATCCCAGAAATGGAAAGAAGATCGCTTTGGAGGAACATGGCATGATCGGAGGGTTGGTGAGGTTCCAGCATTCGGACGGTCTATTCCGGCAGAATCAAAAGAAACGGTGAAATGCATTAGGGAGGCCCCGAATCATTCCATGGAGGTAGCCTGGCTCCGCTACTGACATTTTCGCCTGGGCAGGCGGTGTGATAAAAGGAGATGAACTCCTTATGGGTGAGAACTTGTCATGGTGGCGTTACAACGGCGAAAGCTGATTCCGCACCTGATTGTGCCAGCCATCGTACCCGCGGTGGATTTTTACAAACGGGCTTTCGGTGCCCGGGAAGTAGCTCGTAGTGAGCCGGAAAGTGGAGGCCCAAGAAACGGGGTAGAACTACGGGTTGGTTCGGCTGTGTTCTATGTTGGCGAGTTTCTTCCGGAACAGGGCGGTGGACCAGAATGGGAGAAATGTTCCCAGGGTGCTGTGACACTCCATCTTGAAGTAGAGGATTGTGACACCGTGTGGGCACGGGCGGTGGCTGCTGGAGCGGAAGTGGTTTGCCCTCCTCAAGACATGTTTTGGGGTGACCGTTATGCCCGCATTCGGGACCCATTTGGACACGAATGGTCGTTTTCCCATTCCGTCGCTCCCCAGCACGCTCCACGGCAGCGATTTGCCGCCTGAGCCTCAACTGCGTTGGACATTGTTGATTCTTTCCAACGCCAGGAGGAGGGCCTGCGTTCCTTTGCGGCCATAACCTTGGGCACGGACTGCTTCATATAACTGTTTCGCTAAAGCCAATCCAGGGAGGCATAGATTCATCCGTTCAGCCTCGGCCAAGGCGATCCCCATGTCCTTGATGAAATGTTCGACATAAAACCCCGGCTCGAAATCGCGTTTGAGCAGACGTGGCCCGTACAGGTCCAGGGAGCGACTTCCCGCAGCTCCGACACTGACGCTCTGCAATACCGTCTCCAAGTTCAGGCCGGCTTTGTAAGCGTACAGCAAACCTTCACACAAGGCGATCATGGTGGAGGAGATGAGAATCTGGTTGACCATTTTGGTGTGTTGGCCGGCTCCCGCGGGTCCTTGATGGACGATGGTTTTGCCCATCGCTTCCAGGACGGGGCGAACCGCGGCGACGGCTTCCGGGTCCCCGCCGATCATGATCGACAGGGTGGCATTCCTGGCCCCCAAGTCTCCCCCGGATACCGGCGCATCCAGCGCAGCCACTCCCCGCGCTTTGGCGGCTTCGTAGATTTCCACCGCCAGACTCGGTTCGCTGGTCGTCATGTCCACGACGACCATACCCGCTCGACTGCCAGCTAGCACGCCCTGGGGACCGAGAAACACCTCCCGAACATCCCTGGGATAACCCACGATGGCAAAGACCATGTCGCTTTGCTCCGCCACCTCTTGCGGTGACGCTGCCAGTTGAGCTCCCTGTTCTAGCAACGGCTGGGCCTTTTCCACGCTGCGGTTGTACACTACCGCTTTGTATCCCTTGCTCATGACGTGCTGGCACATCCACCGGCCCATGACACCAGTGCCAATCCAACCGATACGCGTCTTACCAGGTTGGGCAGTGTTCAGACTCATAGCTGTTCTCGCTTCATGGAAAACAATTAGGGTGGGACGCAAGTATCTTTTTGAAGACTTTGTCTTCGGCTTGTGACAACTCCCGACTGGTCGGCCGGAGCTTCTGCGATTTTCCCAACCTCAGGATGATGTTCTGAAAATCGGCTCCTCATCAAGGTAGCTCAAGGAACCCGAACAAATGAAGCCCTCTCAAGTCCGCTTCCGCAAACTTTGGAAGCTGGGTCGCTTGTGAGAATCATGCTAATGATTGGTCGGCCTGGCGACTAGAAGTCGGTTTCCCAGTAGATACGGCTGTCACGAAGGAGGGGGAACTCTGCCGCCCTAATGCGTAAGTCTGAAACCCAACACAAGCGTGCTGGCTCCTCGGTCCCACTCTTCCAACAGGTGCAGTGTCTGGCGGTTCGGATTCCATTCCCTTACCCCAAGACAATCGTCTGCACAATCTGCCTGATCCCTAGTATCGGTAGGATGCTGAAAGAGAAGAAGACTGTTGCAGTTGGCGTGTCTGATGCAGAGCATGGAACGCCGTCCACCGTGCGGTCACCGAGGCCGAGAAAATGCGAGACTCTGGAACAGAGGTGCCGATGGGTATACGGGAAGAGTCGTAGTGGAGGACGCTCAGCAAACTCAAACCTCAAGAAAGGAAGCTTTCCATGGGTACGATGATGCCACGATTGCTCGGGATGGGATTTTTGGGGCTGCTCGCACTGATTTCCCCTGGGCGAGTTCATGCCCAGCAGACAGTATCAGTGATCATTCCGCAACCTATGCCTGAGGGAGTTACGCAAAACACAGTGTCCACGCCGATAATCCCCGGGCCTGTGGTTGTCCAGAACCTGCCAGCAGTACCAGCAGCCCAGGCGGGAACGCCTTCCTTATCCATGTCCTTGAGCGTTGGGCGAAGTATTCCTGCTCAAGGAGTCAGCAGCAGCTCAGCTTGCAATGGCGGTTCAGGCACGGCCTTGGGAGTTGGCAAAGCCCCCATCCAGTTCGGTCAGTATGGACGGCAGTGTGCCAACGGTTGTGGCAGTTGGGCAGGGAACTGTGGCTTCATTTTCGGTTCCTGCCGTTCGTTTTTCGATCCCTGTGGACCACTTCCGCTGGGATGTAAAAAGTGCCCCGTGTCCCCCTTCGGTCATCCTTACGGCACCGGGATCAATCGTTGCACCTACGACTCCTATCTGAATCATTGACGGCACGGGCCGAAAAGCCGAGCTTCTGAACCCATACCCTGCCATCCCTGCTTGTGCTTGGGGACTGTTCGGGCAGTAACAGATCGTAGTACTGCCTGCACTTCTTTGACAGGAACTGATCATATTGCAGGGGGGATCGTCAGAGACCTAGCCGCGGGGTATGCCAACTTGCCGCATGAGTCGATCGGTGGCTACATATGCTTCCTCGACCCACTCGACGATTTTTTCCGGCTCGGGGGAGTATTCCAATTCCACGCTCATCGCTGCGTCATCGAGTCCCAAGGCAGCAATTTCGCGCAAGTACGGCTCGAAGGGCACCACCCCACGTCCCGGCGGCAGGTCTCCGTGTACCTTCCCATTGCAATCGGAAATATGCACATGAATTGCCTTTCCCTTGAGTGCTCGCAGTTCTTCGGGTTTGGTTCCAGAAAGCTGCAAATGACTGATATCTATGTTGGCACGCACCGCGGGATGGTTCACTTCCTCCAGAAAGCGAAGCATGCTCGGCACACTGTTCAGCAATGACATGCGGAACGGTTCCAGCTCGAGGGCAATGTATAGTCCAAGGTCCGCGGCATAATCTCCCAAGGATTGCAAGTGACGCACAGCGGTACGCCATTGTTCTGACGGGGGAATCACTTGTTGCTCCCAAATGTACTCGCCTAAGACCAGCAGGAGATTTCGCGCCTCCAGTTCATAGCAGAAATCCAGATAGGCCTTGCACCGTTGCACATGAAACCGTTGCACGCTCGGGTTGAAGTCGATCAATCCGACAGCAACACAAGCCACACTGATGATCGGCAACCCCACCTGAGAACACTCCTTACGGATCAAACGCCGCTCCTTGGCATCGATTTCTAAGGGGTCTGCGAATATGTCAATGCTGTCAAAGCCAATGGCTTTAGTCTGACGAATTCCCCAAGCGGTCCCTTTTCCTGCCTGGACCCACGCTGAATTGATCAACCCCAGTTTCATGGTGATGCTCCCCGTCAGTACCCGACGAGTCAGGAGAAAATACATCAACACAATGACAATTACATAGTCAAACTCTCGGGCCCAGTCTATTTTATTCTTCGAAAATTGTAGCCCTCCGCATGGGAATCCGCATGGGAATGAATGAGTTACATAATGCATGGTAAATTTTTGGTGTGTATCGTGAGAGTTGCGATTGTATCAATCTTATTGATCCAGAACAATTACAATTATATAATTTCCAAATACAACTGTATATTTGTTAGTCTTAGGAACACATGACACATGAACAATCACATTATCCAGATGGCACAACTAACCTGCCATTCTTGAAGACTGTCCCGGATTGTGTGGTGCAAGCCATAGCTGAACGGATGGAGGAATGGCGGTGGGAGGCTTGCCGCGGAGGGCTTAGCGGAGCGAGGCTTTGGCGAGGTGTAGATAGTTCGGGGAATATCCAGGTAGCTTTGAAATGCTGGCCAGCTGATGTGACTCCCGCACATCTCACACAAATCCACCGATGGATGGAGCAAGTGAGTCACCTCCCTTTCATTCCCAAAGTCTACCGGTGGTCCAACGGGAAAACGGTATGGCAGTATCGGGGGCGATGCTGGGACCTGACACGCTGGCAACCCGGCCAGGCACGCGAGCAGCCTACGCTCCAGGAGGTAGCTTTGGCCTGTCGTGCAGTGGGTCAGTTGCATCGTTCGTGGCCTAGGGAAGGATATGGGGTGTGCCCTGCGGTAGTGGCACGCTGGCATTGGCTCAGCCGGTGGCACAGCAAACCCCGTGTGAGCCAGACGCTGTTTCGCCGTTACCATCCTTGGGAGTTCACGTTGCGTAGAGCCGAGCAGATTCTCTGCGAACACGTTGAACCGGTCCTGGAACAGTTGCAGCCTTGGACTCGAAGGGAAGGGCCGTTACAAGTCTGCATACGAGATTTGCGTGCCGAACACGTCTTGTATCGGGAACCTGAGGATGCCCAGACCATTAGCGGGATTGTGGACTTCGGGGCCGCACAGATCGATCACCCCGCCGTTGATTTGGCCCGCTTGCTGGGGGATTACGCCTCTTTCCAACCCGCTCGATCAACTGAGATTTTCGCCGTCGGCCTTCAAGCCTATGAGTCTGCAGGTGGTCACCTGGGTGTCTGGGCGAATTGTGTACCACTCCTGAGCCAGGCGGGGTCACTGGCCTCTGTGATCCGTTGGCTGGATCGCCTGGAGCAGAACGGTACGCTTCCTGTTACCGCGGAGTTGGTGTTTCAGCGCGTGCGAGAATTGCTCCGCAGGTGGTGGTGACCGATCATGGGCCCATTCTTACCCCCGCAATTATTGAGCCTGTCGTTCCGACCCGGATTTCGCGGAGTGTCCGATTCTCCCGCAATCCCGACCGTACTGAGTTGGTCCAGTGCAAGGGCCGATTTCGATGGGCGTATAGACTCTTACTCGGATCGTTCCGGATCGCCAGAACTGTCAGAAATCTCGGAAGAAACGGCATTTTTTGCTTTTTTGCTGTTTGACAGCTTCGCAACACGCACTACGGTTGTCGGTGAACAACCAGTAGGGTTCAACACCCACGGATCAAGCAGAGCCATACCGGTGTCGGTGAACAACCAGTAGGGTTCAACACCCACGGGTCAAGCAGAGCCATACCGGGAGCTGATTCTCCAGTACGGAACCAGTAAAGCCACAATCCCTCTGGTACGTCCACCCCTCCCGGTCTGTGCGGGAGCCAGCTATGCTCAAACGAGTCATCCGTAGTGCGTACTCCCTCTTACGCCGTGAGGATGGCCCCACTGCTGTGGAGTACGCCGTCATGTTGGCCTTGATTTTGATGGTGGTCTTCGCGGCAGTCGCCCAGATCGGTGGCTACACCAGTGACATGTACAACGACCTGTCCTTGCAAGGTGTCAAGGTCAAGGTGCCATAGAACGCCCAGCCGCTGGCGTGCGTCAGCGGTTTATACGCTCGTAGAGCGGAACTGCGAGCAGTTATATCCTAAGTCTGTCCGTCTCAAGGAGTAGTTGCCATGCGCAGCCTGTTCCACAACCTCGTGTCCTTCCTCAAGAAGGAAGATGGTCCGACGGCTGTCGAGTATGCCGTGATGCTGGCCTTGATCATCGTGGTCTGCATCGCCGCTATCACGACCCTGGGTACCAACGCCAGAGACACCTTCAACTTCGTTGGCTCCAGAGTCGCACCCAACACGAATTGAGCTGAATTGTGGCTTATTCCCTCCATTTTTCTCCTAAGCGGGAAGTGGCCAACAACCTCTCGTGTCGGTGCTTTTAGTGTCCACGGGTCAGGTTCTGGTACCTTACCAGTCTGACCCGTGTTTTTTGGCTATGCAACGAGCGTCTTGGCGGTCCGCTAAAAGAATCTCGCTGTCATTTCCTGACAACTTTCTGAGCACGCCTTTCTCTCAGGAAATGCAGAGATCGATTGTTGCAGAAACATCTTCTTCAACGGTCTGCCGGGATCGATCTCCTGATGTTTGACGAGACGAATAAGATTCGGTTTGAGCGCAAGCCCCGAACTTCAACTGGACTTCAAACTTTTGCAGTTGCTGGAAAAGTCGCCGTTTTTGTTGGTGCTACTGCCGAGGAAGTTCCACTTTCCTTTGCGACTTGCGGAATCGCGTTCTAGTGTTGCATCGGAGGTATTTCATCGATGAGTCTGTCCACGACATCCCCATGGCACAGCACGGGAACAGTAGCCCCCACGGAGGCGGGAATAGATCCGGAATTCGGACGCCAGTTGATGCGGGTCCCTCTATGGGCGGTGCTTTGGCTTCTGGGGGCCTTTCTGTCCCACCATGTTTGGCACTGGTTCTGGCCTGAAGGACTCAATGCCGGTCCCTTGATTGTTGTCAGCTTCGGCATGATTCTGGCGGCCATCATCGACGGAGTGGCCTTCAAAGTTCCGAACTGGCTCACGCTTCCGCTGATCCTCAGCGGATGGCTGCTGGGCTTGTGCCATACCTTGGACTGGCCCATTGACTCCGGCACAGGCGGTCTTGGCATCAGTTTGCTTGCGACCTTATTGGGTTTCGGTTTGCTTCTGCCCATGCTGATCCTTCGCGGTGTAGGCGAAGGTGACGTCAAGATGCAAATGGGGTTTGCTGCCTGGATGGGAGCATATTTCGGCACGGGGGATACTACTGTGGCCGCTGGCATGCCCATCCGTCTGCATGCCCTGGGAGTTGTCTTTTGGGGATTTGTCTGCGGTGCCCTCTTCGGTGGTCTGTTTGGCCTGGCCATGATGTTGTTGCGGCGACGATTCCGCGACAATCTCCAGATGTGCCAGTCTATGGCTCAGGACCTGCTGCTCCTGGCGCAGGGTCAGTTGTACCAGGCGGCTGTTCAGGCGGAGCAGCGTCGTAGCCAATGGATCCGTTTACCTTACGGTATCCCGCTGTGTGTCGGCTTCCTGTTTTACCTGTGGTTTGCGCTGATTGTTCTGCAGCACGATTAGGCCCTTGGAGACCCGAGGTGGAAAAAACAGAAACCTGAACCCTACCGTATGTATTCCCGGACTGTTTTGAAAAACTCTGAGGACTCGCGAATTGGAAGAAACCAGCGATACCAGGAAAACAGCTAAGCTCAATGCATTGAGAACATTTAGAGCAACCGGAAAAAACTGAAGAGGCACCAGCGAACCGGTCGAACCAATGAACAGGGTGGAGAGGCACAGGTGCCACGTCCACCGGACCGATCGCATGAGAAAAACGGTCGATTCGCAGACAACCTCCGCCACGGGCCAGTTGGTGCAGTAAGTTCACGCCAAGAAGGGATCCTCAGAAACCGGGCATGGAATCAGCCCCAAGGAGCATGGGTGGAAGCGGCACGAGATCGCCCGACAGTGGCTCGTGCCCATCCTCAGGTGACATCCGCAGGAGAGCACGGCCAACCCAGGAGTAGGGAGGATAATTCCGTGATCATACGTCGATCGCGGATGAGAGCATGATGAACCGTTCGCCCGCTTGTGAGGGTTTGCATCTATGGCACAACGCAACTTGCTTTTGATGGTGGTCGCGGTGGGATGCGGTCTTGGCGCCGCTTTCCTCACCACCCGCATCAGCGCCAAACCTAAGATCGAACAGATCGAAGTTTTCGTGGCGGCGAAAAACCTGCCTGTCGGCACCGTGCTATCTAAGGAAGAATTGCAAAAGAACTCACTCGCAAAAAAGGCTGTACCCAAGGACGCATTGCCCCCTAACGTTGTCCTCAATGAAGAGGAGTTGTTGGATCGTCGTCTGACACGTTCCATTCAGGCCGGAGAGTTCATTACGAGTAATGCCTTGACTAAAGGCAGTATCATCACCCTGCCGGATGGCATGGACATGGTCACCCTTCCGGTCAACACAACGGCCGCTGTTGCCGGTTTTGTGGGACCAGGAACTCGTGTGGATGTGCTGGCCACATACCGTCAGGGAAATCGGCTGGAAGCATTCCCCTTGCTTGTCGATATGCTGGTGTTGGCCGTTGATACTCACGCCTCCTACGAATCCACCCCAAACAAAGGAGGCGGTGCTTTTACCAATGTCAGTTCTGTTTCCTTCGCCGTCACCCAAGAACAAGCTCTCATCCTCAAGATGGCTGAACACGCGGGCTGTCATCTGTCCCTTTTGCTACGCAACCCCAACAAGAAGCAAGAGGAAATCTATGACCTCGAACAAGTCAAGAAACGACTGCGTGCATTGATCCTACCCAGCCGCATCGAGGATCCTGCCAACTCCAACAACGTGGATGGCACCCCACCCCCATCACCAGCCCCCAAGCCTCAAGTCGAAACAGTCACAGTCTGGGTTGCCACTGACGAAGTCCCTGCAGGCACTGTGCTTACCAAAGAGCTACTCAAGGAAAAATTTGTCGAAAAGGAAATACCAAAGGAGTTCGCAACGGGTGCGATCACTGATCCCGCAACAGCCAACGGTCAGGTTGCTCTGAAAACGATCGTTACGCGGAATCAGTGGTTGACCGAGGGGATGCTTGGCCCCCTTCCTCCCAAGCCGGCTCCCCGCGATGAATTCCAACCCCCCAAAACAGAAGTGGCCGGACAACCGAAACCACCTTCGAATCTCCAGGATAAACAACCCACGGTTCCCGCTCGCCGACCCATTCGGGAAATCGCCGTACACACTGCCAATCGCACGGAAATTTACCGCTATGAAGAGGTTCGACCCGGAGAATGGCGTCTCAAGGAGAAACTTGTTCCGGCCCAAAGTACTGTCGTCTCCAAGGAAGAAACACAGGAGGGACCCAAGGAAAATTCATCACCCGATAATCAGCCGAATCCAGAGAGTAAACCCATGAATTCGAAAGTTGAGTAAGCTTGAGCTTCCAAAACATCG
>Ga0197142_1002290_pt1 | contig 16842 bp, 10 predicted proteins | sample GBS60_MetaG_FD_148614 | JGI IMG/M metagenome (GOLD analysis project Ga0197142, IMG submission 148614) | Sediment microbial communities from Great Boiling Springs, Gerlach, Nevada, United States - GBS 60_MetaG | ecosystem: Environmental > Aquatic > Thermal springs > Hot (42-90C) > Sediment...
TCTCACGGCGGCGACGAACCAGGGTGGTTTGCGAACGGGTCAGCGCGGCAGCGAAACCGAAGGCCGGTCGTTCGGGCTTCTCGTTTGGCGGCAGATACGGATGTTCTGCTTCAACACGTGCCAGTATCTCCTTCACATCAATGTCGGTCAGCTCATTACGCAGGATCAACGCTTCAGCGATAGCGATCACAGCCATGCGGTTCTGCTCGAGCATTTGCTTCACGATCCGGTACTGCTCTTGCAGGATTGCTTCGACGCGCGGTTTGACATCGGGCGACGATAGACCCTGCATCCCGAACAGTAGGTAAGAGAAGAAGCTGTTGTCCATACCATAGGCGCCGACCATCATCGCAGCGATACCGGTAGCACTCTGAAGATCGCTGGTGACGCCGCTCATCTGTGTGCCAAGGAAGAGTTCTTCGGCTGCTCGGCTGGCCAGTGCAATCTTGATCCGATCAAGCAGCTCTTCTCGGGTACGGGTATGAATCTCCTCTTCTGGTTTCCAGGCTGCGAAACCAAGCGCATTCCCGTGTCGAACAATTGTTACCTTAGTTAGCCGCTCTTTCTTCAGCAGCTTCACGGCTGCGTAAGCATGACCTGCCTCATGGTAGGCAATACGACGCCGCTCTTCATACGACATACTGCGGATCGGTTGCTTTAGCCCCCACTCGTGAATCTCGCGAGCCTGGGTGAAATCCCAGTAGTTAATCGCCGACCGCCCATCGAAGTGCGCGTGGATCGTCGCTTCGTTGATGACGTACTTAATCGCCACAGGCGTATAGCCAATCGTATCGGCGACCATGCGATCAATCGGCATTGGTTCATGCTTTACTTTACTCAGGTAATATTCGATCACCTCACGGCGACCATCAGCATCGGGTGGCTCTACTGCTATCTTGCGGTCGAAACGACCGGGACGGAGGAGCGCAGCATCGAGGGTTTCTGCAAGGTTGGTGGCCGCCATCGTCAACACGGGGGGCATCTCCGCTTTACCACGGCGCAATCCAACTAGGCGGAGGAGCTTCCCCCACCAGGTTTGCTCCTGCGGTGGTGGATCCATCTGGAGCAACAACTCGTTGAGCAGGCTGCTGCCGCCACCCATCATACCGCCAACCCCCATCACCACGTTCTCGCGGTTGTTCATTCCGGCGCCGGCTGCCCCTGCGCCCATGAGGTTTGGGCTACGAGCCATCCCGATAGCGTCAATTTCATCAATGAAGAGGATGCACGCACCGTACTCACGCGCCAAACGACGAGCCTTGCGGTACAGGTTCATCACCTTAATGTTGCCCATACCCATCCATGCCGAGAGCAGCGATGGGGCGCTGAGATAACCAAACGGCACGCCAGCTTCGGTAGAAATAGCTTGTGCCAAGTAGCTTTTCCCGGTACCGGGCGGGCCAACCAGTAGAATGCCACGGGTAACTTCGCCACCCATCTGTTTAAACTCTTTAGCCCCCTTAAGCAAGGTTACCACCCGACGGGCAGCTTCCAAGACTTCTGGATTACCACGATAATCCTTGAAACTCACCCCGGTCTCACCGGGCTTTACCCAGTAAATGCGGGTGCGGGCCATGAAAAAGTACATGAGCCAGAATTGAAAGCCGATGAAGAAGAATAGATAGACGGCTACCGGGATGATTTGTAGAATAATGTCACCGATTTCACCGGTGATGATGACATTGAATATTCCCGGTAACAGATTCACTGCCAGCCAGACACCGATCGCCAAAAACAGCATCGCTCGCAAGAAGCGGAAGAGTTTCCAATTCCAGCGCTCAAAAAGTTTAGCGATCTTCTTTTCCAGCTCTTGCTCGCGATTAGTAGTGTTCTGGTCAGGGGTTGGGCGGTAAGGCTCAATTGCCATGCACGACTCCCATTTCTCTATGGATAACTAAACCGTATCAGGATAGCACCAGTATGAGGGGGTTGTTCTAGCTACTGTATAATGAAGTATACCGATGGAAAGATATTCGGTCAAGGCAAGAAAAATGAGAAAGCTCTAAGGAAATGCGAGCGGTGCGCTGGCGACGATGGATTGATGGTCTGGCAGTGGTAGTGTTACTGGCTTACGGCTGGTTGGCTTGGAGTGTACAGTCCGGTACTCCTGCCATCGATCCGGTATACGCCAGCATACGTGAGCGGGGTGTCTTGCGGGTAGCTGTTGATGCCGGGTATCGGCCATTTGTCGAAGAGCGTAACGGTGAGCTGGTTGGCTTTGACATTGACCTGGTCCAGGCGCTGGCAAATGAAATGGGAGTAGAGGTTACGTTTGTGCGGAGTGGATTTGATGCGCTGTACGACCAGCTAACCAGTCGCCAGGCCGATCTGATTGCCTCGGCATTGCCATACGCGCCAGAGCAGGGGTATCGCGCCCGGTTTTCTCGTCCGTATTTTGATGGTGGGTTAATGTTGGTAACCACTCCGGAGAGTAAGATTACCGGTCTTGCCGATCTCCGTGAGCGTTCAATTGGCGTCGTGCTAGGAAGTGAGGGTGATGCGCTGGTTCGTCGGTTTGCTTTAACAACGCCAATAGCGCGTTATGCTGCCGATGAGACCGGGCCTTTGGTTGAAGCCTTGCGGGCCAGAGCGATAGATGCAGTGATTCTCGACCACGTTACTGCCTTGGGTGTGGTAGCAACTGGTGATCTCCGTATCGCTACAGCCTTGAGCTATGAGCCGTATGTCTTGGCGATGCCAGCAGCAGCGTTTCAGCTTGAGTACGAGATCAATCGTGCCCTTACCCGTTTGGATGAGCAGGGTGTGCTGATCGAGTTGCAGCGTCGCTGGATGATGCATGATCGGTGATACGCTGCCTGTTGTGGTGTGCCACACTGTTCCCGCTACATATCACCCAGTCTCTACCCCTGCACCGACCGGCCTGATCGTCAAGCACAGGGGAGTGGCCGCAGACCACCGTCAACATAGGAAGCTGCCTATGCTGCCGACAGTTGGGAACTGACCGCTTCCGTGCATTCCCCCCTTCGCTACCGGTCAGGCGGCAACCGTTACACCCCTTGTGCTGGCCGCTGCCTGCCACGATCACGGTGCGTTCGAACAAGGCAACGTACCCATAAGTCCGCCAATGGCGGCGGGGCGGGGCGCATACCACCTCTACGGTACGATGGGCACGGGTGGTTCCCAACGCCGCCGTGCCCCTTCCATGCCCTACCCTGACTGTTGTGATTCCAAACCGGTACGAACGATGTGGATGCTCTGCGTAAGCCGTTGCAACCACGGTTGCAGTAACGGCTGCCAGGCCGATTGAGTAGCGATCAGACGGTGCAGTTCTTGTATTTCATTTGACATAATATTTGCAAGCGCAGTAACCAGATCGAGCACCTGCTCAAACTGCCCTGCCGTCTCGAAGAGGGTTCGCACCATCGTGAAGCGATCACCGATAGGAACCGAAAAGCCCAACTGACGGGCAAGTATCGTACAATCGGCGCGGCTGAGGAAGAACCCCGCTCGCACCGGTGTGATCAGGTGGCGAACGAGCGCACCGAGTTCATCGACGTCCGCCGGAGCTGTCGCCGATTGTAATGGGATGTATGCCGGGAGAGTGGGTACCGACGGAGAGAGCCGCTCGAGTTCGCTACCGATGAATTCAACGGTGAGCCTTGCCAGAGTCTGGTAGAACGGATGGGCCGGAATACGTTGCACGGCCCGCGCCCAAACAGGTACCCAGACCGCAAGATGGTCAATAAGAAAACCGGCCATCTGTTGCCGTGCCCAATGGTACCGGTCTGGGTTCCCGTTGGCCAATGCGGTTGCTTCGGTAGCGATCAGCCGCGCCAGAAAGATGAACTCCAAGCCGAGATGATCGGGCGCACCCACGTTTTGCGTTGGCAAGAACCCACAGGCATTGTAGGTAACAGCAACCTGCTCGGCGGTTGCCGTGTTGAGCATAAGCTCCTCGTCGCGGTACAGCGACTCGTAGGGGTAGACATTACGCCCGAAAACGTACTCGTAGGCAACTGCCAGCGTTTCTGGCCGATCATCGGTTACTACAGCCAGATGAGCTAGTGCTGCCGCCTCCTCCCATAAAGCAGGCGAAGGCGGCGCGAGTAGTAATCGACCAAGCATATCGGCCAGGTTCTGACGAGCTACCAGGGTCGTATAGTCGTTCACGACTTCTTTCCCTTCCCCGGTAAGAAATACGCTTCACGGGCCGGACGGAAGGGGCGCAGGAGCCAGTGCGGACGCCGCATACCGTTGGGCGACACTTTTGAAGCCGGGCGAGTCATTGCTAGCCATTCGCGGTAAACTTCATGTGCCCGTTTGGTATCGACATAAATATCACCGTAGCGGTCATTCGGGCCGGCCGGCTCAAGCCGTACCTTCTGATGCCAGCAGTGCATGCCACTGACTGGATCAGGATGAACGGCGAAGGTCAGGTTTTGATGCACACCGGCATCTTCCCACCAGATGCGAGAGGTATCGGGATCATCACTCTCGTATGGGCGGATGCCGTGAATCTGGCGCATGCGCCATTCTCCTTGCCCCTCTTGCTTGAGTTCAACCAGCGCAGTAGACAGCCGACCCCCACCGTCTTCCTGTAATCGCCACCGCCCCAGATGGTGCGAACAGGCAATCACACCGGGGCGAATGCCTTCCGTCACCCAAACCCGATCAACGAAGTAGCCGATCTCGGTAATGACCTTGATCAGATCGCCGGTGCGTAAACCGAGCCGTTCCGCATCACTGGTATGAATCCAAACCGGATTTTTGTGGCTGATTTCGTACAGCCATTTCGCATTCCCGCTGCGGGTGTGGATCAAGGTGGGCAGGCGGAATGTCGATAGGAGTACTGCCTCGTTCTTGCTGCGATCAATCTTACTCGGATGGACGTGGCTATGGATGTAGGTCGGGATCGCATATTCCGGCCATCCCCAATCGCGCAGCGTGGTTGAATAGAACTCAAGTCGACGCGAGGGTGTGGGGAAACCGGCTACAATGGAACCATCCTCCAGCTTGATGCCAATCGGTCGGCCCCGTTTGGGGTCAGGCTCGAAATATGGCAGTGGTGTGATGTTCGACGATGGCGGCGCCGGAGTTTTGGTATAAACAATGCCGGTATCTGGATCGATGGTCGCATCAGCCAGTTCGGCGGAACTGAGCGGCTTATCGAACGTAGGCTGCACTCCTTTCCGAATCTCAAACGCACCGTAGCGTCGCATATACTCGAGCGGAGTCAGGCCCTCTTTCGCGGCTGCCTCCGGCAGACCTGGAACGTGGTTCTCGAACATCCAGCCGTAGAGTTCATCAACCGTAATCTTCTGACCAGGGCGGTACGGACTCTCGAAGGTTTTACGAATGCCTAACTTACCATCGGGGTCAATCCGCCATGACAACTCGATCCAAAACTCAACTTCTTCCCAGACTTCACCGGGATTCGCGTCACGGGTATCTTTTACCGGCTTCCCCAACCGACGCATGGCTTCACGGATTACCGGTTGACGGAAGGCGATCCAGCAACCGGCGTGGGTTTCCTGGCTCATCATATCGTGTCGCTCGGCGCCCACTCCCATCGGCAAAATATAGTCGGCAAACCAACCCGTCTCACTCCACGTCGGCGAGAGATGGACGTGCAAACCAATTTTGCTCTCATCGGTCAGCACTTCCAGCCAGCTCATGCCGTCGGGATTTGTCCAAATAGGGTTGTAGACGCGGGTGAAGTACGTATCGACCTTGCCTCGCCCTTCTTTGAGGAAGTGGGGCAGTAAGATGCTCATCTCGTAGAAGTTGAGCGGATACTCTTGCGGCCATGTTAGCTCGTTCCAGACTTTGGGGTGTGGCGCCATGTTGGGGTGGCGAGGAATCCATTTATCCCAAACGTTAGCTGAGGTACCACCTTCAACGCCGATTGAACCGGTCAGTACGTTGAGGAACCACAGACAACGGGCAACCATCCAGCCACCCAGATTAGAGCTGGTAGCGCTGCGCCAGCTATGGGTCGCCAGCTTTCCTTCACAGCGGGCAATAATCTTCGCCACCCGTTCAATTTGCTCGGCGCTGACCCCACTCTCTTGGGCGGCGAATTCAAAGGTATACTGAGCGTAAAGCTCTTGCAACTTCATTTCAAAATGCTCGAAACTGACCGGCAGGTCGGGGTGCTCAGCGCGTAGATAATCAGCCCAGTTCACCCAGCGCCGGACAAAATCGCGATTGTACTGACCGGTGCGGATCAGGTAATTGGCAATCGCCAGGAGGATAGCCGTCTCACTGCCCGGCCACGGCGAGAGCCATTCGTCGGCGAGTGAGGCCGTGTTCGAGAGACGGGTATCGAGCACAATCAACTTGGCGCCAGCCATTTTACCTTCCATAATCCGCTGTGCGTGCGGGTTGAAGTAATGGCCGGTTTCAAGATGAGAGCTGATCAGCAGAATGACACGGGCGTTCGCATGATCGGGTGATGGTCGATCAAGCCCCATCCACATTGCCTGTCCACAACGTGCTCCTGATGAACAGACATTTGTGTGCGAATTGTGCCCATCAATCCCCCATCCTGTTAGCACCCACTCCATAAAACCATCATGACCGGGACGACCCACGTGATAGATAACCTCTGTTTGTCGCTGTTCGATAATTGCCTTACGAATCCGACCGGCAATCTCGTTGAGGGCTTCATCCCAGGAAACGCGCACCCATTTCCCTTCACCACGTTTCCCGGCCCGCTTCAGTGGGTACAGAATACGGTCGGGGTCATAGACCTGATTAAGAGTGGCCGGGCCTTTGGCACAGTTGCGGCCACGACTGCCCGGATGCAGCGGATTACCCTCGAATTTCTTGATCTTGAGCGTCTCGACATCAACATACGCCAGCAGACCACAAGCGCTCTCGCAGTTGAAACAGACGGTCGGTACCAACGTGTAACGACGAGCAACTTTTCGAGGCCATTCCTTTGGGTCGTACTCTGTCCAATCATTCCACCGTTCCACCGGTGGATAATCGCGCAGTTCCTGACTGCTGATCGGTGTTGCAGCAGGTGTTGTGCTCTTCACATAGGCCTGCACTGGCGGGGTCAGCGGCTCAACCCGCGATTGCGCACGCTGACCGAATGTTCCTAGCAATCGATTGAGCAATGATGTCGTCATGACTACACCTTTCTAACTGTTTGGCACGTGTTGCGGCGCCATGACGAAAGCGTATTCAAAGGCGTACAACCCGGCAATAGCGGTCAAACCGGCGATAGCCAGCAGCGGAGCGGCAAGGGCCGGTGTCAGTACGGCCAAACCGATCAATACTGCCGGTACAACATGACCAAGAAGAATAGCCCCTTGCCAGAAATGGCGACGGAAGCGGCCATGGCTGATGTCGTGGGCGGCGCGGGCGGCTACCTCACTGGCATGCGGAATACCGAACTCGCCGAGCAAGAGCATGAAGAGATCAAGCAACAGACTGCCCGCAAACGTCCAGCCGAGTAGGTTGAACAACGCTGCTGGTATTGCACCAAAGGGTGCAAGCAGCAGCAGGGTACCGCTTCCGACCATCAGGGCCTGCACCAAAAGATGGGCCGGCAAGAGTGGACTCTGCCAAAGGTCGCGACCCTCAGCTTGTGCGAAGAGGAATGCGGTGTAGATAGCGGCCATCACGGCCAGAGGCATCCCGACCCAGGCCAGGACAGGTCGCAATCCCGAAATTGCGACTTCCGGCCATATATTCAGAGCAGCACCGGCTTCGGCCAGGAACCAAAGTCCAGCCACCACAGAGAAGGCCACCAGGATAAACGCGCCGCGTGTCAACCAGCTTCGCCATTGGGGTCGGGTGAGAATGGTAAAGAACATGTGTGGCCGTTCCAGATCAAAGACCAGCAAGGCGGTGGTTATGCCAATAAAGAGCAGACTCACAAAGAGCGAGATCGCCAGTAACGGTGCAGCCAGGGGAGCCAACCCCAAACCAACGGCGGCAGCCACGACCATGAAGATACCACTCCCGATACCTTTTGTGACCAGATAGGCTGGCACCGGCCAGTGCCACGGTATCTTGTGTTGCGCGTTATAGCCGGTTTGCACCATATGACCGGCGACTCGCCCACCAAGCATTAAGGCACTCTGACCGATTCCCAGTCCCTGCTCGCGCGGTGGACGTATCTTTGCGCCGGAGGCGGCGGTGAGCGGGATCACCTCGCGCACCGGTTGACGATGACCATTGCCGTTGTGATGGCCAACCAGTTGCTCACTCACCACATCGGCCCACATAAACGTTGACGCAACCGCCGGCGCTGTTGGCGTCAGTGTCGTCTGATCGGCATCGATATAGAACAACTTCGGCGCCGTTCCCTGTTCAGGCTTGCGCACTGCTACCGGCTCACGAGCGATCAATTGGCTGATAAGACTGTTGGGATCGTCGAGATCGCCAGAGATAATCGCCTGTTCAGGACAGACAATCTCGCAAGCCGGTTTCAGCCCTTGATCGATGCGGTGGGCACAGAAATGGCATTTCGCCGCATTGTGCGATTCTGGGTCGATGTAAATCGCGTCATAGGGGCAGGCTTGCAAACAGGCTTTGCAGCCGATACACACCTTCGGATCGAACTCCACGATCCCGTCGGTGCGCTGGTACATGGCGGTAACCGGACAAATGCGGACACAGGGCGGATTGGCACAGTGATTGCAGCGAGTCACCTGAAAATGGCGACGGGTGTGAGGGAAGGTACCGGTTTCAACGTATTTTACCCACGTTCGATAAACCCCAAGCGGAACTTCATTTTCCGACTTGCAGGCAGTGCTGCATGCGTGGCAACCGATACACTTCCGCTGATCGATGAGGAAGCCGTAGTTTGTCATGGCCAGCTCTTTCTGGCTATGGAATAATGCTTATACCCTGCTGTTATCTTAGCAGAGAGTGTATTATCGAACAAGCAGATATTTTCGATAAATCATATCGAAATTGTGCATAGATTGTTAGATTATTATGCACAATTATCGGTTCTTCGTCTCGTGAATGTCCCACGGGCAACAGCCGCAATCCGAAGCCATCTATTCTGCGGTACAATAAAGCAATTACGCTGAAAGCCCAAGTAGAGATACTGTCTGTAGGCAGCATCGGGAGACGGAAGAGGCATTGCTGTTATCTCGGCCACTTGATCACGCACATCTGCAAGCGGTTGTTAGGAGGAAGTGTGACACTCAACCTGCATCTGTTACGGATTTACGTCGCTGTGCTCGAGCAGGGTAGTTTCACACGGGCAGCCGAGGTACTAACCATGAGCCAGTCGGCTGTATCACGTGCTGTACAAGAACTTGAACGGCAACTGGGAACTATCTTGCTCGAACGGCGTCCTCGTGGGGTAACACCAACGATAGCCGGTGCTATTCTGGGCGAGCATGCTCGACGCATTTTCACGCATGAACGGCTGGCTATCGAGGCCCTGAACGAACTGCGCGGTCTCCAACGAGGACGGTTGGCAATTGGCGCCAGCAGTACGATTGGTATCTATCTCCTACCACCTCTCCTCGGCCACTATCACCGTCGCTATCCGGGCATCGAACTCTTTCTCGACATCGGCAACACACAGCAAGTCATGGAACATCTGCTCGCATATCGGATTGATGTCGCCTATGTCGAAGGGCCGGTAGCGCCTGACGAGCATTTAGATATTATGCCCTGGCGGAGTGACGAGCTGGTCGTTATTACCTCTCCCGATCATCCTCTTGCGCGACGGGTGACCATCAGTTGTACCGATCTGCAGGATGCACCGTTTGTCTTCCGCGAACCCGGTTCGGGCACGCGCGAAGTGATGGAGCAGGCTCTGGCATCACGCGGAATTACAGTACGACCGATCATGGAACTGGGTAGCACCGAAGCCATCAAGCAGGCGGTGAGTGCCGGTTTAGGTCTGAGTATGGTTTCGCGGGTGACTATTCAATCGGAGTTGATTGCCGGTAGGCTGCGGGTACTCAATATCCCTGATCTGACGGTTCAACGTCAGTTGAGTCGGGTGCGTTTGAATGACCGGCCCCTGAGTCAGGCACTTGAGGCGTGGTTCAAGCATCGTGGTTGACATAAAGTTGCAACATCTTCCTAGTGACGCGGACGGTGCGCAGGTAAAGCCTGCACACGTTGCATCCGCACGCTCCCTTGGCAGGTTCTGAACCCGCCCGATGCGGTACCCGGCAGATCGGCAGACTCGTCAGTGCGCCATCTGAGCAGGTTGAGAACTCGTCCCTACTGATTGCAATGCTCTATAGCAAAACATCTCACGTTGGCTCGATCCGAACACCGCGCCAAAATGCGATGTAGCCGGCAATCTGGCTGGCCGCCGCTTTCGGGGTTGGATAATACCAGGCTGCATCGCGATTAACCTGACCATTTACCACCACGTCGTAGTAGCTGGCAGTACCTTTCCACGGACAGACGGTATGCGTCTGGCTGTCGCGCAGGTATTCACGTTTCACTGCGTCGGGCGGGAAGTAATGATTACCCTCCACAACGATAGTTGCATCGCTCTCGGCGATGACGGCTCCATTCCAGATTGCACGTGGCATAGCATTCTCCCTGTTTTGGTAAACACTTTTCTCCATGATGCCACAATTTGCGTATCTTTTGCGGCTGATAAACGGTTTCTTTATATAGAGCATCTATCCCTCCCTTTCGTAGGTGGTGGGTAGTACCAGGGGGAGCAGTTCTGGGGAGGTGCTCAGTCACGCTCGCATAAGAACGGATGGAAATATGGAAGATGTTGTACGCTACTACGTTGGTTTCAACCTAGTACCGGGGATTGGCCCACTGCGCTTAGCGCGTTTGATCGAACGGTGCGGGTCGATAGCCGCTGCCTGGCATGCCGATGAGACGATGATGATTGCTGCCGGCCTTGATGCACGCAGTATGGCGGGTTTGCAAGAAGCGCGCCGGCGAATCGATCTTGATGCCGAGCTAGAACGTCTCCGCGCTGTTGGGGTAACACCAATATCGATTGCCGATCCGCGTTACCCGCCACTCTTGCGGATGATTCCGGCGCCGCCGCCACTGCTCTACCTGTGCGGCACGCTTACTCCTGCCGATCAGCGGGCAGTTGCAATTGTTGGGACGCGCCATCCTAGTCATTATGGTCGTGAAGCAGCACGACGGCTGGCACGCGATCTAGCATCTGCCGGACTAACGATCGTGAGTGGGTTGGCATTAGGGATCGATACGATTGCCCACACTGCGGCGCTCGAAGCCGGTGGTCGCACGATTGCCGTGTTGGCCAGCGGCATTGATCGGGTCTATCCAGAGCGAAATCGGGCGCTGGCCGAGCGGATCAAAACATCCGGTGCGCTCTTGAGTGATTATCCGCTCGGTACCCCACCGGCGCCGCTCAATTTTCCGCCACGCAACCGAATTATCTCTGGGTTGAGTCTGGCGACGCTGGTGGTGGAGGCAGGCGAAAGTAGCGGTGCGCTCATCACGGTACAATTTGCGCTCGATCAGGGGCGTGAGGTGATGGCAGTACCGGGGTCGATCTTCAACCCGCTCAGTGCCGGGCCACATCGCCTGATCCGTGATGGCGCTGCGATTGTTACCGGTGCCGACGATGTGCTGGCGGTGCTCAACCTGGATCGGCAGACTACATTGGCTGATACGCCACTCGATGTGGCACTCACGCCTGAGGAAGAAGCGATCTACGCTGTAGTTATGGCAGAACCGCAGCATATTGACATGATCGGTCGCGCTGCCGGTCAGTCGGCAGCAGCGACGGCTGCGGCTTTGGCGCTGTTGGAATTGAAGGGGTTGGTGCGTCAGGTGGCACCACTCTACTACGCACGGGGGAGGTGAAATGCTCGGCGGGTTAAGTAGTTTGATGTCTGTATGGTGTCAGGAATGTACCCATACCCGCCTCCGCACGGTTGTCAAAAATCAAAATGTGCTTCTGCACGGTTAGCAAACGCATCAGCCAGCATGCGGCGGGTGCGATTGAGTAACGGTGGCAAGTGATTAGGATCGAAAAATTTTACGTTGACATTTTCGTCGCCGGCCTGTTGAAGTTCACCACCGACAATGCGGGCAGCGAAGAAGATCGCCAAAATCTGGGACTGATCGCCATTGGGATAGCTCCAAGCGAAATCGGGGCCGCTGTAGACGCCGATGAGTTTTTCTGGTTTCAACAGCAGACCGGTTTCTTCGTATACTTCGCGCACCAGACCACGGGCTGGTGATTCGTCGAGGTTAATTGTTCCTCCCGGTACATCCCAGAGCATGACATCAGCCCGGCGGCAGAGTAGTATGTGACCGGCTTCATTGCGAACAAAGCCACTTGCACGCACCTGTAGGATTCGTTGATGACCAACATAGCTACGCAACCAGCGCGTATATTTGACTGTCATACCTGGCTCCTTTGCTCGTTTGCCGGTCATTATAACAGATTGTGCTTCAGCATCACGCTGCCGGGCTTGGGTTGGGCAGTGGCCTCGCGGAACTCGCCACGTTCGTCGTTAGTCGTGTTCGCGCTGGAATCCTCTCGCGCTCCTAATGCTCCTCGCCACGTAGCACAGTCGCAATGGCCGTTACAACCCGCTCAAGATCGGTCTGTTCAATCACCAACGGGGGGAGCAGACGTAGGACATTGGGTCCGGCGGGCAATGCCAGTACACCCTGGTCAATCAAGGAAGTAATTACCGGTTGGACACGGCTCTTCAGCTCAAGGCCAACCAGCAAGCCTAATCCGCGTACTTCTCGCACCGCCGGCAAGCGCAGATCGCGCAGCGCCTGGATCAGCCAGGCACCTTTCCTTGCCGCCTGTTCGGGAATACGTTCGGTCTGATAGACCTGAAGGGCAGCCCGTGCCGCAGCGCACGCCAGTGGGTTGCCACCGAACGTTGAGCCGTGAGCTCCCGCCGGTAACGTGCCATGCCGTTCGTGTATCGCCACCGCACCCATCGGTACACCGGCAGCAATACTCTTGGCAAGAATGAGGATGTCGGGTGTAACGCCACTATGTTCAATTGCAAAGAGCTTACCGGTACGGCCAAAACCGGTCTGGACTTCATCAACCAGCAAGAGCGAACCATTGGCGGCGCAGATGGCCGCAACCTGTTCGAGATAGCCGGCCGGCGCTGGACGTACACCACCTTCGCCTTGTACCGGCTCAACGATTACAGCCGCTGTGTGCGGGCCAACTGCCGATTGTAGGGCCTCAAGATTGCCGTAAGGTACGTGGCTAAATTCGGGTACGAGTGGCAAAAATGGCTCACGGTATTTACTCTCCCAGGTGGCGCTTAGGGCGCCCATGGTGCGCCCATGAAATCCGCGCATTGTCGCCACAATACCAGGACGACCGGTCAACAGACGGGCAAACTTGAGCGCAGCTTCCACCGCTTCGGCGCCACTGTTGCAAAGGAAGATACGAGCAGGGAATGGCAGTGCTGCTGCTAGCTCGCTCAGGTACGCAGCCCGCACATCATTGGGAAAAATTTCGGGACAACTGATCAAACGTTCAGCCTGTTCACGAATTGCTGCCACGATAACCGGATGAGCGTGACCGAGGTTGGCAGCCCCCTGACCGCCAACACAATCGATGTACATCCGACCCTCGGCATCGTAGAGATGAGCACCCGCGCCACGCACAATCGCGAGCGGCCGTTTGGGGTATAGTCCGGTAGTGTACCGACTCTCTTGCGCAATAATTTCGGCATTTGTACTGAGCGTAATGTTCGACATGGGCGTATCCTTAGATACTTGCATATCAGGTAGGTTGTATCACACCAACGCGCTCTAAGGCCGCACTGACCAGTGGCCAGATCGTGCGGTGATCGCGAACATTCTGATCGCGCCGAGTCCGAATTTCGATGAGATGCAATCCTCCGGCGAAACCGGTCTGTAGTGCGGTATGCACTGTTGCCCAATCGGAGGCGAGGGTGTACTGTGCGCCGTGCAGGGCCGCTAGTGGCGCAAAATCAGTGCCATGAGGCGTCCCGAAGAGGAGTTCAAACTGATCGGTTTCACTGGCCTGGGGTAAAAACGAGAAGATACCACCGCCGTCGTTGTTGATGAGTAAGATGGTTGCATTGAGTCGATGGAGACGAGCGGCGATCAAGCCATTGGTGTCGTGGATCAGCGAGAGATCACCGAGCGCCATCACCAGGGGCGTGGCGTCGCCAGCCGCAAGGCCAAGTGCGGTGGAAACTAAGCCATCGATCCCATTTGCGCCGCGATTTCCAATGACATACAACGGTGTCGAACGAGGAGCAAGAAACGTGTCGCAATCGCGCACCGGCATCGAATTGCCAACGAAAAGTGTTGTTCCGTTGGGCAGCCAGGTACCAAGGCGTGCAAACAACCCCGGTTCACTGATCGTCTCCTGCGCCAGCAAATGGGCTTGTATCGTTGTGCGCGCCGTTTGCTCGGCAGTTTGCCATGCCCGCAGCCAGAGCGTTGGTCCCTCACGTTGCGATGACGCCAAAGCATCGGCCAGCGCCAAACAAAACCAGTGTTCATCAACCTGGAGATGCTCTCGGGCCAGGCTGGTTGGCTCGCGCCAGCCGGCGCCGCCGTCGATTACTAGCTGACGCGCTTGCGGATGGTGCTGCAAATAGAGCAAGAGCGGTTTACTGGTTGGCATCGCACCAAAACGCAACACGACTTCTGGAGCATAATGGGTAACAAAACGTTCATCACGCAGGAAAGCATCGTAGGCACCAAGGATGTAGTCATCGGTATGCGGACCGTAGCGCACCCCTGACAGTGGATCGGCCAGGACAGGGAAGCGTAAGCGGTGAGCAAGGATGGTCAGTAAAGGTCCGAGATCGGCAGGACAATCAGGACCGGCGATGATCAGACCGCGTCGATATTCTATCAAACTGCTCGCCAGCGTTGCCAGCTCAGCGCCACCGAGCATCCGCCGCGCCGGAGTTACCTGCACCGATGACGGTGTCTGAGCCAGCAGTGTTGCCATCAGTGAACGATCGGGCACAAGTGGTTCGCGGAAGGGCAGATTGAGATGCACCGGTCCAGCCGGAGCGCTCTGGGTCAGTCCAATGGCCCGGCCCAACGTGGCGCGTAGAAACGGCAAGAGCGTCATCTGCGGGACGGGTAGATCAATAAACCAGCGCACATTGCGACCAAAAATACCGATCTGATCAATTGTCTGCGGCGCACCATTGTCACGTAGTTCCGGTGGACGGTCGGCAGTGAGCAGCAGCAATGGGACGCGAGCAAGATGGGCTTCGACGACGGCGGGTAAGAGGTTGGCAACGGCGGTGCCAGAGGTGCAAAGAACAGCGGCGGGGTGATGACGAGCACGCGCTATGCCCAGCGCGAAAAAGCCGGCCGAGCGCTCATCGAGATGCATCCAGACCCGCAACGCCGGATGACGTGCTACGGCTAACGCTAGTGGCGTGCTCCGCGAACCTGGGCACACAACCACATCCTTCACCCCATGGGCTGCCAGACTTTGCGCAATTTCAACCACCCAGTGGGTCAGCGCCTCGATATGCGCTGTGACCTCCATACCCACCTCACTCAGCCGATCATCTCATCACTTGCACCGAGGGCTTCCAACATTGCCCGCAGCTTGATGCGGGTTTCGGCTAATTCCCGTTCGGGATTAGAAGCAGCCACGATCCCACAACCGGCAAAGAGCGTTGCCTCACGCCGCCCAATCAGTGCTGAACGAAGCGCAACAGCAAACTCACCGTCACCACGAGCATCAACCCAACCAACCGGTGCTGCGTACCAACCACGATCAAGCCGTTCACGGGCGCGAATCCAGGCCAGTGCCGTTGGGCCGGGCTTACCACCGACCGCTGGCGTTGGGTGCAACCGACCGACCAGATCGAAAATGTCGTAGCCAGGGCGGATGCGGGCAGTGACGGGAGTAAATAAATGCTGAACGTTGCGCACCCGCATTATTTCGGGTGACTCTAACGCAGACACCTGGTCACAAAACTCGGCTAGCGCCGAACAGATCATCTGTACCACAAAAGCATGCTCGGTACGATCCTTTGTACTCTTCAGTAAGGCCTCGGCGAGGGCGCGATCCTCTTCAGGCGTTTTGCCACGCGGCGCCGAACCGGCCAGAGCTGAAGCTGCTACTGCACCATGACGCAACGCAACCAATCGTTCTGGTGACGCACCCAGAAAGGTACGACCGCCACGAGCAACCGCGAAGACGAACGTGTGCGGATAATTCTTACGCAATACATCAAGTGTGGCTGCCGTATCAAACGGTTCAGCACTGCGCAGGCGAACAGCACGAGCCAGCACCACTTTTTCTAACCGACCGGCGCGCAGATCGGCTACTGCATCAGCGACAATTGCTTTCCACTCGTCTGGATCGAGCGATACATCAACTTGTAAATCGGTCGGCAACCGCTGTGGACGAAACGGTAAGCCGATCAAGGCTTGCAGACGGCGGGCAGCCGCTGCACCCAGCGCCAACGTCGAACTGCGCTCATCAACCATGCCATTGACCGTCAGCGTAGTCAGGTCGCCGTGGCGCACAATCAACAAGCGTGGCACGACGAGTAACCCAAGCGGATAATCGCGCCACAACTCACTCGGAGGCTGGTCAGGATCAAAACGGAAACCGGCTACTGCCAGTGGCCCCTGTACCGGCAGATTGGGATCAACATCAATGACCGCCTCAGACACCAGTTGTCGCCATGCTGCTGCACTGGCGGCAAAGCGGTTTTCCGATGGTGCTGGTGTAAAACTCCACGCTGCACCGAGACCGGTCAGTTCGACATCAGCCGCCGGTGTGCTCCAGAAGAACCGGTTATGCGTCACTCCGGCGCCACGCGCAAACAGTGCTAGCGGATCGCGCAGCCCGACCCGAGTTGTGATGCTGACCAGCACCGGTCGTCCTAGTTCACGAGCCCGTTGCCGCGCAATCTCAGCCGCAGCCTCCATCCGAGCGACTTC
>Ga0197142_1002292_pt1 | contig 16841 bp, 16 predicted proteins | sample GBS60_MetaG_FD_148614 | JGI IMG/M metagenome (GOLD analysis project Ga0197142, IMG submission 148614) | Sediment microbial communities from Great Boiling Springs, Gerlach, Nevada, United States - GBS 60_MetaG | ecosystem: Environmental > Aquatic > Thermal springs > Hot (42-90C) > Sediment...
GGCAGCCTGCTGAAGGACCTGTACCTCTTCTCCGCGAAGGCGAGCTGGGCTCTCGGACCGGTGACCATCAGCAGCTGGACGATCTTCGTCAACTCCCAGGCCGATCGGAACTCGTGGAATAACCTGCCAGGGGTTGATGTCTTCGACGGCACCCGCGTGGAGTTGGCGGCCCAGCAGTTCACCATCGAGATCAAGTTCTAAGGTGCGCACGTGAGGAAAACCGAGAAAAAGGAGGTTCTGTCAATGTTTAGAAGACTCATGACAATCGTAGCGGCACTGGCGGTGGCCGCAGCGGGCTGGTCTGCTCAGGCCGCTCCGGTCAGCGGTTCCGCAACGTTGGATATCGTCTTTAGGCCTGCCCTCTATTATGCAGAAGAGGGCACGAAGATCGATAAGATCGACGTGAAGCTGGAGCTGGACCTGCTGCTGACGCTCTCGGTCAGCGGCGTGGACATCACCAGCGTCTCGGTCTTCACCTTCCGTGGGTTGGAGTATCAGTCGTTCGTCTTCGTCGGGACGATCGGCGCGCTGGTGGCACGCTCGCAGTTCGTCTTCGCGCCCAACATCATTGAGATCCGCGCGGTGCGCGATGCCCTGGGACTGCCGGCCTACTGCGTCAATTTCGCCGACCCGGCTATCGCGGACTCTAATGACCCCTCAGTAGGATTAACTGGGGGCTTACCGTTGTGTCCCTATGATCCTGGGACCGATCCGATCGCCCTGGAAGAGCACTACCTCTACCTGCTGATCGAAGGGGTAGACTTCGTCTTGGGGTATCTGCACCCGGCGCTGCGCAACCTCTACCTGGCGGGGATCATGGAGGCGCAGGCCACCGATCCGCTCGGCCAGCCGTTGACCTTCCGCAAGAAGGTCTCGGAGATTTCGCTATCGCTGGCCGGGCTGACCATCAGCCTGCGCGGCATGTTTGCCAACATCGGCAGCGCCACCACGCCCGCCTGGCGCATGGGCATCGTGGCCAGCGTCGAGGGCCAGACGGTCAGCGGCATCACCATCCGCGGCGAATCGTGGCTTGGCGCCCGCCAGGGGGTGGAGTGCTTCGCCGAGTGTAAGCCGCTGGAGATCGTGCGCGGCGGCAAGGTCGAGGACGTCTTCGCCTTCTACGAGGAGAAGCTCTTCATCCGCAACCTCAAGCTCGCCGGGATCACCTGGGGCGCTCGCTTGGAGTTCGAGTTCTTCGAGGGTCCGGCGGGGTTGCGCTTCGTCGAGCTGACCCAAGCCTTCCGGCTCGACCCGCTCCGCCTCGAGATCAACAACACCATCAGCATCGTCGGGCCGGACCTCACCATGGCCTCGGATGTCTTCAACTTTGGCTTGAAGGTCGGCGACATCGCGATGACCGTGGTGGGCTACATCTGGCCGACCTACACCGGCGCGTTCAACCTCTACTGGAGCCAGCTCATCTCGGTCTTCGATCCGCCGGGGATGAAGGTCACCAGCATCATCGCCTTCTGCAACGAAGAGACGGTCTGCTTCATCTTCGGCTCCGGGTTGCTCTATCACGCGATCAACCTGGTCGGGACCGTGGGCGATATGACCATTAATATCACCCTGGAGCTGGGGAACCTCTTCTCCGACTTCCAAGAGGCCATCATTGACCTGTCGTGGAAGATCGGCAACGCCACGGTGACCAGCGCCACGATCCTGAACGTGAACTTCCTGCGAGCCCAGGTCTTCAGCCTCAACTTCAAGTTCTAGTGCGCTGAAGAAGGGCTCTTGGACGGAGTTGGCCCGGCCCTGGGGACCACCCCAGGGCCGGTTCGTTTTTCCCCCTCACCCCTGCACCCCTCTCCCTCTGAGGGGAGAGGGGGATGAGGGTGAGGGTGATCTTTTCCGTGCTTTCCGTGATTCAAAGCCCCAGAGGATTTGACGAATCGCCGCCAGCAAAGTAAGATACTCACACCAAGGAGGAACAGCTATGCGACGCATACTCTGTGCTCTGCTGGTCGGCATCACGGGAGTCTTCCTGAGCGCTCAGGCCCAAATCCTCTCCACCCACGAGATCGTCAGAATTCTTTCGGCCCAAGGCGACGTCACGGCTTCTGATCTGTACCCAGCCCTCGGCCAATGGCAGCTCGAACTCTACAATCTCCCCAACAAGACCGACTTCTTCTATGCCCAATATCTCGTAGACACTGATGAAAACGGGAAATTCGAGATGGGGCTCGACCCCGTCTACGAGATCACCGGGCAGCCCCGGCTCGTCACTGCCCACGTTAAAGTCTTCTGTAGCAGCCCTGAGCCGTTCGTCGAGATCCGCGTGCAGGCTATTGTAGAATTGCAAGTTACGCGCAACGGCCAGCCTCAAGGAGGAAAGCAATCGGGTACTATTCTCTTTCTCGCGTCGGGAGACCTGCGCGGGCCCTGGGTCATGATGCTCTCCGTGGACTTAGATAACGACGGGACTTCCGAGGGCGTGCTGGGGGTCTCGACGCGATTCGCCCTGCCCATCATTCCTCCGGAGTGTCCGTAGAATCACGGAAGGCACGGAAGAAGGCCACGGATGACACGGAAAAGATTTTCATTCCGTGCTTTCCGTGGCTCATTTCTGTGCCTTCCGTGATTCAAAACCTCGCGCTGCGACGCGTCTTGATCACTTCGTCAATCAAGTGATAGTTCTTGGCGTCCTCAGGGCTCATGAAGAAGTCTCTATCCGTGTCGCGCTCGATGCGCTCGAGGGGCTGGCCCGTGTGCTCCGCGAGAATTCTGTTGATCTGATCGCGCATCCTCAGGATCTCCTCAGCGTGGATCTTGATGTCCGCGGCCTGCCCCTGCACCCCGCCCCACGGCTGGTGGATCATAATGCGCGCGTTGGGCAGAGAGAATCTCTTGCCCTTCGTCCCCGCGGCTAAGAGCACTGCCCCCATCGAGAACGCCGACCCCACACAGATCGTGCGCACGTCGCACCGCACATATTGCATCGTATCGTAGATCGCCAACCCCGCGGTGGTGCTGCCCCCAGGCGTGTTGATGTAGAGATTGATATCTTTCTCTGGGTCCTTGGACTCCAGAAAGAGCATCTGGGCCACCACGAGGTTGGCCACATAATCGTTAATAACCCCTTGCAAGAAGATGATGCGGTCCTCAAGCAGCCGCGAGTAGATGTCGTAGGCGCGCTCGTATTGGCCAGTGCGATCGATGACGATGGGAATCTGAATCTGATCCTTCATAGGTGCTCACGACTCCTTGGGGATAATTTTCGCTCTTTCGTAGAGAAACTGCAAGACGCGTTCGTCTTCGAGGTCGTCGCGGAAGCTCTGGAGCTGGCCCTCGCGCTCCAGCAGCGCCCGCAGCTTGATGGGCTTCATCTCGCGCCGGCGCGCCTCCTCTTCTAAGAGCTTCTCGAAGTCAGAGTCGCTGAGGGCAAGCCCCTCTTGCTTCTTGATCGCCTCTAGAACTAACTCGCGCTTGAGGCGCTGCTCCAGAGCGCGTCTGAGCTTGGCAACATCTTCTGCCGAGGGCTCGGGCAGCCCGCGCTCCGAAAGACGCTCCAGCTCCTGCGCCACTAAAGATTCGACAAAGCGCTGGGGAAGCTCTATGGGCGTCCGCGCCACGATCGCGTCTACGATCTTGAGCTTCAGCGCGCGCTCGCGCCGGCGCGCCCGGCTCTCCTCAAGATCGCGACGGACCTTGGCGCGCAACGCCGCGACGTCCTCGTGCCCTAAAGTCTTCGCGAGCTCCTCAAGATCGGGCTTCTCAAGAAGCTTGACGCCCTCAACGCGCACCCGCAGCTCTTGGCCGTCGTCGGTCCTCAGCACCACGCTCTCGCCCACTCGATGGCCGATGAGCTGCCCCGTCAGCTCCCCTGCAGTCGCTTGCCACTCCCGCACCCCTTCTTCGTCAGCTACCTTCACCTCGACAATATCCCCGGCTTCTACAAGATCGCTTCTTTCGCTCTTGGGCAGGAGCGTCGCGTGCTCAAGGCGTAGACGCTCCAAGACCGCGTCTACGTCTGAGTCTGTGACGGGGTGCACCGGCTCATCTTCGATCTCGATGTCCGTGTAGCTTTGTACCGTGACTTCGGGGAGGACTTCGATCTCGGCTTCAAACGTAAAATCCTTCTGGGGGTCGAACTCCCCTGGTTTGGTCTGGGGTGGGCTGACCGGGCGGAGCTGCAACTGCTGGAGCGCTTGAGGCAGATACTCTTCGATGAGCGCGGCTTGGGCGTCTTCATTGAGAAAATCTTTGCCGAAGCGAGCTTCCAACACAGCGCGCGGGACATGCCCGGGGCGAAAGCCAGGCAGATGAATCTCTCGGCTGACGCGGCGGAAGAGCTCCTCTACTTTCTGGCTCACCCGCTCCGCCGGGACCTCCACGCGCACGATCACCTGAGTAGGGCTCTTCACTTCTTTTGTAGCTTTCATGATCTTCCTCTCTTATCAGACTTGCTCAAGAGAGCCCCGTAGACGCACTTAGTGGGCTTCCATCTGCTGAGCCGGATGCTTCATCCGGCCCTCAGCAATCAATTTCACAAGCAACAGATTGAGCGGTGTGGGGATCCCCAAGCGCGCTCCCTCCCGCACCACCGCTCCGTTGATGTAGTCGATCTCCGTGGGCCGGCCACGACGCACGTCCTGCAACATACTCGAAATATTCCGCGCGGTCTTGGCGGCTACAGCCTCGACGCGCTCGATGGCCTCCGCCTCGCTCAGCACAACCCCGTGGGCTCGCGCCACGCGCAGGGTCTCGCGCACAACTTCCCTAGCGATCTCGCGCAGCTGAACATCTTCGAGAAGAGCCCCGTTGGGCCGGTCGAAGATGGCCGTCAACGGGTTGATCGCGCAATTGATAAGAAGCTTCTCCCACAGAAGACGCTCAATACTCTCAGAAAACTCGGTCTCGATCCCCGCGCGGCACAAGAGCTCCCTCAGGGCTTCGATCTCTGGCGTGAGAGGGCCCTCCCACCGACCGAGCTTTGTCGGCCCTACTCCGGCCCAGCGCACCCGCCCCGGCCCAAGCAGCGTCGCCCCTTGGGACGTCACCCCGCGCACAAAGCGCTCTTTAGAGATAAACTGTAAGATCTCGCTCTCCATCCCCACCCCGTTCTGCAGGCTGAAGACCCACGCCCGCGGGGAGATCTTTGGGCCGATCTCGGCCATGGCGCGCCCCGTCTGATGCGCCTTGACGAAGATCCCCACCCAGTCGGCCTGAGAGAGATCTTCGGGAGTCGTCCTCGCTTCGACAGCGATCTGAAAACTCTCCCCGTCGCGCTCGAGGCGCAGCCCCTCGCGCGCGATCGCCCATATATGCTCGACGTTCGACGGGTTATAGAGAGAGACTTCGGCGCCAGCCCGCGCCAGCAGCCCCCCAAAGAGACTCCCCAACGCCCCCGCGCCAACAATAACGATCTTCATTGAAGTTTCTTCAGAACTTCCTCGCTGATCTTGAAGCTGTGCTCCTCAATCGTGGGGAATTTCCCGGATTTTACTTCGCTTAAGAATTCTTTGGCCGCGCGCTCGATCTCCGCAGCTACATTCGCGTAGCGCTTGGAGAATTTGGGAGAGATCCCTAGAGAGAGCCCGATCATATCTGTTACGACCAACACTTGCCCATCGCAGTACGGCCCGGCCCCAATCCCAATCGTGGGGATATTGGCGCGCTCGGTGATAAGCTTAGCTAACGCCCACGGGACCGCCTCCAGCACGAGCGAGAAGACTCCCGCTTCTTCTAAGATCTTGGCATCATTGAGGAGCTTCTGCGCGGTCTCTTCATCCCGCCCTTGCACTTTGAGCCCGCCAAGCTGCGCCGCGCGCTGGGGCGTCAGCCCGATGTGGCCCATCACGGGGATGCCGCGCCGCACCAAAAGATTAATAATATCGGCCATCTCCGCCCCGCCCTCGAGCTTGACGGCTTCAGCCCCCCCTTCTTTGAGGAACCGCCCCGCGTTGGCCAGTGCCTGCTCCGCCGAGATCTGATACGACAGAAAGGGCATGTCCCCGACAAGCAGGGCGCGCTTGACCCCGCGCCGCACCGCCTTCGTGTGATGGATCATCTCGTCCATGGTGACGGGGATCGTGCTCTCATACCCTAAGATATTGTTCCCCACAGAATCGCCCACCAAGAGCACGTCAATCCCTGCGCGGTCTAACAGCAGCGCCGTCGGCCAATCGTAGGCCGTCAGCATGGCGATCTTCTCGCCGGACTCCTTCATGGCGCGCAGCTTGGGAATCGTGACTCGATCGTTCATATGGAATCATTTGATCATAACAAGATTGGGGAAGGGCGTCAAGCTTGCACGCGAGGGGTGCTCTGTGCTAGAATATGACCGAAGTCCGTCCCCTGCGGGAGAGGCGGCTGTCGTTCCCTAAAGTTATGTACAAAGATCTCGACCGGCGCATTGTAGGATATCTGCAGAAGGACGGGCGGGCTAGCCTGCGCCAGATCGCTCGCCACCTGCGGGTCTCGACGGCTACCGTCAGCCATAGGCTGCGGGAGCTCGAGCTCCAAGGGATCATCCGCGGCTATAAAGCAGTAGTGGACTACGCGAAATTGGGCTACCCCATCACGACCGTCACCCTCATCAAAGCCCGAGGGAACCAAATCCCCTCCATCGTCGCGGAGCTCCAACAGAACGACGAGCACCTCACCCACGTCTACGAGATCACCGGGGAGTTCGATATCTTAGTCATCGGGAAGTTCCCCGACCAGGAGAGCATGAACCGCGAGATCAAACGCCTCTTGAGCCATCCCGCGATCGAGCGGACCAACACGAGCATCGTGCTGGCCGTGGCCAAGGAGGAAGCGCCCATCGAGGTGTCGCACTAATTGACGGCTAGGAAGAGAGCGCTTATAATACTATCACACGGTGGTGAGAGGGATGGTTGAGCTCAAAGATTTTAAGATCTTCTCGGATCTGAGCCCCAAGGAACTCAGCGAGCTAGAGGGCAAGATCCGCAAGATCAAGTACGGCCGCGGCGAGGTCATCTTCCAAGAGGGTGCACCGGCGTTCGGGTTCTATCTGGTCTTCGAAGGGCATGTGAAGCTCGTCAAGCGCACCCTGGGGGGCAAGAAGCAAATCTTAAAATTGGTTGGCCCCGGGGAGATCATCGGGGAGACGACGCTCTTTGATAAGGGCGTGCACATTGCGTACGCGAGGACCCTCAACAAGACAATCGTCGGGTTTGTGGAGCGCGGGGAGTTCTTCGATTTCCTCATCCGCCATCCCCCGGTGGTCTTCCGGCTCTTTGAGAAGCTCAGCGAGGAGCTCAAAGCGTTTCAGTGCAAACTAGCTGAGCGCAGCTACAACGGGAGCAAGGAGCGGCTGGCGCGCATCATCTTGAAGCTTGGGGAGAGCGGGATCGAGCTGTCGCGCACCGAGCTGGCGGAGATGGCCGGGGTGAGCTCCAAGACCGCGATCCGCACCCTGGGGGAGCTGGAGGAGCGCGGCGTGATCGCCGTGGACGACCGCAAAGTCACGGTGCTCGATCAGAAATCGCTCGAGGCGATGGCCGAGCCCTTCCCCTTCCGCCTCAGCGATAACTTGATCATCTGAGGGGTCAACCTTCGCCTTGGCATGGGACAGGTGTCCTTTCCCCAGCACCCCGCGGGAAGTAGACTCAACAGCGGCCTCAAGCGCAAGGCACTTATGAGTGGGCTCACACGGATCGTGGTCGTGCTGGTTCTATACAGCGTAGCTGTCTTTTTCTTATTGGGGCTAGGAGAGTATCGGGGGATCGAGGTGCTCGCCGTGCTGGGCATGCCCGTGCTCGCCAGCAGCTTCTTCTTTGGGATCATCGGGGGAGCTCTCAGTGGGATCGCCAGCTTTCTCTTCTCCATCCCCTTCGTCCCAAACACCCAGATGCTGCTTGTGGCCGCGTTCGGCTATCTGGCCATCGGGGGCGGAGCGGAGCTGTGGCGCCGCTGGAAGACCCCCACTCCCCACAAGAAGATCCGATCCGAAGAGCACCAGCTCTTCAAGCGCTCCCTGAACTTTGCGTATATTATCGATGCTGAGGGGCAGATTCTTGAGGGCAACGATCGCGCTGGGGAGGTCTTCGGTTCGCCGCGGCGGGTCTGGGAGTTCATCCATCCCGATGATCAAGCGCGCTTTCGTGAGGAGCTTTCGTGCGCGTCGCTGCGCGGCGAGGCCGGCCCAACCAAGCTGCGCACCATCTCCCACCGCAAGGAAGTGATCCCCGTCGAGTTCAAGCTCGTGCGCACCGAGCAGTCGCGCCTCGCTCGCTTATTCTTAGAGATGCGCGACCTGTCGGCTCTCGCAGAACTAGAAAATAAAGTACGCGAAGCCCAAGCGCGCTATCGCTATCTCATCGAAGATGCCATAGATACTCTCGATACGGGGATCTTGCTCTTAGACAAAGATCAGAGGGTGATCTGGGCCAATCGCACGCTGGAGCGCTTCTTCGACCTCGATCGAGATGAGATGATCGGGCGCGAGGTGCGAAGAGCCCTGTGGGGGACCAAGCGCGTCCTCGCTCATCCTGAGGATTTCGAGAGAATCACGATGGGATCTGCCGAGCCGTTCATCTTCACGGTGCAGACGAACAAGACGGAGCGGATCTTGGAATATCGGAGCATCCCCGTGGCTACTGAGCGCTACAAGGGCGGGCGCATCGATCACTTCATCGATATTACAGAGAAGAAGCGCCTGGAACGAAGCCTCCAGGAGAAGACCAAGCGCTTGGAGGAGAAGAACCAGCAGCTCGAGGAGTTCACCCGCGTCGTCTCCCATGACCTCAAAGAGCCCCTCCGCACGATGTCGGTCTTCAGCCAATATCTGCTTGAAGACTACTACGATAAACTCGATGATGAAGGCAAAGATTACGTGAATAGAATCAATCGTGCCAGCCTGCGGATGCAAAATCTCATTGACGATCTGCTCAGGCTCAGCAAGATCGGGACGTGCCCAGAGGCGCTCGAGAAGGTCTATCTCAGTGAAGTGTTTGAGCAGATCAAGGAAGATATGAAAGCCCGACTAGAGAACGTCGAGCTGCGCCTCCCCAAGACGATGCCCATCATCATCGCCAATCGCACGCGCATGGTCGAGCTCTTCGGGAATCTCATATCCAATGCGATCAAATACAACGATAAGCCCCTCAAGCGCATCGAGATTGGATGGAGCCACCACGGGGGATTCTATAAGTTCTATGTGCGGGACAACGGGATCGGCATCGAGGAGCAATATCGAGAGAAGATCTTCGAGCTCTTCGAGCGGCTCAACCCGCGCGGGGACGACTACGAGAGCACGGGAGCGGGGTTGACCATCTGCAAACGGATCGTGGAAGAGTACGGCGGGCGGATCTGGGTGGAGTCGAAGGTGGGCGAGGGGAGCACGTTCTATTTCACGCTGCCCAACCCGCGCTTCTCCCCCAGCACCAATGGGAATATCACAGAAGCGGTGAGCACGCTGAGGTGAGCTATGCGCAACAGAAAACTGAAAATCCTCTTGGTCGAAGACAACCCCGATGACGTGAAGATCGCGGAGCGATCGCTGAAGAAGGGCAACGTCCAGAGCGACCTCTACGTGGTGCAGGACGGGCAGGAAGCGCTCGACTTTCTGCGCCGCAAGGGGAAGTTCGCCGATGCCCCCAGGCCCGATCTCATCTTCTTAGATCTTAATCTCCCTAAGATCAGCGGCCATGAGGTCTTGGCGGAGATCCGCCAGGACCCAACCTTAAAGCGCATCCCTGTGATCGTCCTGACCGTCTCCAAGCGCGAGGAAGACATCGTCAAGGCGTATGACTCTGGGGCGAGCGGCTACATCCCCAAGCCCCCAAGCACGACAGAATTCATTAAAGTGATCAACACCGTGCTCGACTATTGGGAGGTCTCGGAGCTGCCGCCCTCGTAGGTTCCACGGAATTTTCACGGTGAGGTCACGGATCTTCGACCTTGAGGGTGCTAAACTCTAAAGAGAAGTTCGTCCGGTGATAGAAGGGACACCAGACACTGTAGTATCTGACGAAATCGCTTAGGGGAATGGACGGGGGTCCTTGGGCTCCCGCGGGAAAGGGGATAGAGTAGTCAGCGATGATCGCTCACAGAAGGGACCGACAGAGCAGAGTCCGTGGCACGGTGCCAGCCAAGGGAGCGGGTTTACGGCCCGACGGACCAGGGTTTTGCCGCGTCGCTCCTGCCAACCTCCTTCGGCGCGGATTTTTCCCCAGTCTGGACTTGGCCGGGGTTCGAGTCCCCATGGGCGAGGGAAACCTAGGTTCCTTCTGCGGTCGTAGGGGCGCCCTCCTCCGGGTCGCTCCTATGGCCGGTGGTTGCTAACCTCATTCCCCGGGAAGGCGGGACCAACCCCTCCCGCCTTCCCTCCCTGCCTCCTCCCATCTTTGTAGCGTCCCTGCAGATTCGATATAATCTTCTTGTGAGAGCGTATGTTCAAGACGGCGCGGTTCTACAGCCCCACGATGGGCCGGCTCACCTTCGACCAAGTCGTCGATGAGATCGTGCGCATCATGGAGGAAGATCCCGACACGCGCTACGAGATCATGGTGGGCAGCGACTCCCACTCCAGCCCCGGCGAGATGGATTTCGTCACGGCTATTATTATCCATCGGGTGGGCAAAGGCGGACGATACTTTTGGAAGCGCATCCGCGAGAGAAATATCTATACGCTGCGCCAGAAGATCTATCGCGAGGCGTTCCTCAGCTTCGAGCTGGCCAAAGCCCTCATGGAGGAGCTGGAGCGGCGCACCTTGCTCGATTATAACTTGGAGATTCACGTGGATGTCGGCCACAACGGGCGCACCCGAGAGCTCATAGACGAAGTCGTGGGGATGATCATGGCCAGTGGCTTCCCCGTCAAGACCAAGCCCGAATCGTATGCCGCCTCGTGTGTGGCCGATAAGCACGCATAATGCCTGACTTCACCCCTCACCCCTCTCCGACACGGAGAGGGGAGCTTATCTCCGCGAGCGCGGAGGAGACGCGGCGCATCGCCGCCCAGATCGCCTCAGAGCTCAAACCCGGCGATTGTCTGCTTCTTGTCGGAGAGCTGGGAGCCGGCAAGACGACGTTCGTGCAGGGGCTCGCCCAAGCGCTGGGGATTCGTGAGGGAGTGCGCTCGCCGACGTTCGTGCTCATGCACGAGTATCACGGAAAGATCCCGCTCTATCACTTCGACGCGTACAGAATAAAAAATCTCGACGAGCTGCGCGAGATCGGCTTTGAAGAGGTCGTGTGCTCCGAGGGCGTGACGGTCATCGAGTGGGGAGAGAAGGCCGAAGGGCTTCTGCCCCCAAGATGCTGGCGCATCTTTATAGAACTCTTGCCCGATCAGACAAGACGCATTCGCATTGAGCGCCCTTAGAGAGAGCGATCACGCCCCCAGCACATAGAGCCCGCTGTTGTTGTTCCCAATGATAATCTCTAAAAGACCGTCGCCGTCAAGGTCTGCTAGTGTCGGGGAGGAGAAGAACTGCGCGGCGGCTCTGGGACGATAGGCCCACTTGCGTGCGCCGCTGCGCCCGTCTAAACAGTAGAGATTGCCGTCGTGCGAGCCGACCACGACTTCGAGCTTGCCGTCGCCGTCAATATCTGCGATCGCCGGGGAGGACTCGACAAGATCGTTCGTCGAGAAGCTCCATTTCAACTTTCCATCTGGGCCCGCCAGTGAAAGAACCCTTTGGTCATTAATTCCGATAGCGACTTCGAGTCTGCCGTCGCCATCGAGATCGCCGATCGCCGGCGACGACGGGATGCGCTCTCTATTCGCTTCAAAGAACCATCGTCTTTGGCCAGTGCGCCCGTCTACACAGAAGACGCCGCGCTTGCTCGACCCCACGGTGACTTCGAGCTTGCCGTCGCCATCAAGGTCGCCGATAGTGGGCGACGACTCCACTGGGCCTCCAGTGTCGAAGGCCCACTTCGCTGTGCCCAGGCGCCCGTCGAGCGCGTAGAGCTTCCCATCCAATGAGCCGATGACGATCTCTACTCTGCCGTCGCCGTCAATATCCGCGACAGCAGGGGAAGAGCGCGCAGGAAAGTCGGGGAGAAACTTCCATTTCACAGTCCCAGTGCGGCCGTCGAACGCGTAGACGCGCTCCGAGCCCACGACGACTTCCATCCTGCCGTCGCCGTCAATATCTGCGATCGCCGGAGAGGAGAGAATGCCATCTTCCGTGAGAAACGTCCACTTGGGGCGACCGGTGCGCCCATCTAAGAGAGCGAAGCTCTTATCTTGGGAGCCGATGGCGACTTCGAGTCTGCCGTCGCCGTCGGCATCGGCAATCGCTGGGGAAGAGTAGACCCAATGCTTCGTTCCGTAGCGCCACTTGAGAGCCCCGGTGCGGCCGTGATACGCATAGAGATTGCCATCATAAGAGCCCACGACGACCTCTACAACGCCGTCGCCGTCTATATCGCCCACGGCCGCCGACGATTCGACGAGCCCGCGCGTAAAAACGCTCCAGCGCTCTTTGGGGACTGTGATCTTGCTTGTCTTCGTTGCGCGCCCAGTGTGCCAAAGATCGCGTCGGAACATGGGCCAATCGCTCGCTGGGGTCTGAGCGGCAGCGCGACCTTCTTTTCGCGAGAGCATCGGTGCTGCCAGCACAAGAGCACAGCTTATTTTCAGAAAATCGCGGCGCGACAGCGTCATAGGGCCCCCTTTTGGTCTCACCACTTTAGCATACGGCGCGCGATCGAGCAAGGGTGGTACTCAAAATTCTCTTCAGATTTACTTTTTTGCGGTTTTGGGGTAATATATCATTGTGATTTATAAGACGCGCAGGCGCTATCGCGGCGAGCCGATCTGTGCCGATCCCACGGCAGACCCGAAAGAGAACGAGACGGCGTTGCACTTTTCCGCTGGGGATCGGTATTTATGGATCTCCAGCTACGAGCCGGCGGTCATTGCTGGGCTTTTAGGGCATCCGGACTTTCGGATCGGGCATATAATCTTTATGAAAGCGAATAGGGGGGAGTGCGTCGTTGGGGTGGTGGGGAAGCTCCCCATAGGGGCGCTCTCGATTGGGCGGCGGAGGGATTCTGATAGCCATGAATTCATCGTAGCGCGCAAGAAGTGCTCAGATACACGACGTCGCCGTGCCCAAAGCGTTCCGAAGAAGCGCCCACGAAAAAAGCAGAAGCCCTTGAAAAAATCCGCAAAGAGGTGACCCCAGTGTAATGGACGTTACTTTCTCTGGGCCATTCAATGCTATAATATAGTAAAACCGGAGCGATCATCATGACGCGAGGTGAGATATCGGGCGCGCGTTTCAGACTGGCAGCTCAAAGGAGGCTTAGATGAAAAAAATCACTCATCGTGGAGGTTGGCGAACTCTTTTAATATTAAGCGGGGTTGGCGTCTCGGCGATAGCTATTTTTGTGATAGCTCAAGTCTTTATATATTCTACAAACGTCGAGGGGACCTGCAAGAGCGATATATTCCGGCCGGTCGCTCCTGAGCCCTCAGGAGTAGTCATCCGTGGCGATGGCGATACCGACTTTACTAACGGCCCAACGCTCTGTCCCACTGGCAAGTACGGAAATGATAATATTCTAGGGACTTCTGGGCGTGATACCCTCTCTGGGGATAGCGGCGACGAAGACCCCCAAGCGCAGATTAGGACTGGGCGTGATAGCATCTACGGTCAAGCTGGCGATGATCTCTTAGATGGTGAAACGGGGAGCGATGCACTCTTCGGCGGCCCTGGGAGTGACGTGTTGAAGGGTGGTCCTGGTAAGGACTTACTCGACGGTGGTGAGGGAAATGACATCCTTGAGGGAGGCCCCGGCTCAGACCGCTTGCTCGGTCAAGAAGGCAATGATTTCTTGCTGGGAGACGAAGGCAACGACACCCTGATTGGCGGCCCGGGGGATGATGAACTGGATGGTGGCCCAGGGAGCGATATCCTTGTCGGAGGGCCTGATCTGGATCCTAAACTGATCGGCGGCCTGGGCAATGACATCTTCTTATTTCAAGCGGGCGATGTCCCAAACGAGAGCGAAGAGCTGGTCCTCTGCACCGAGCACCACGCCGAATCAGGAATCATCTATCTGCAACAGGGAGCGTTCACATGGGGGAGTAGTACCCCCGTTAGCCCGATGGATAGGAACACAGAGCTTGTGATTAGTGCATCACCGGGATCGGGCCAAATACGAGTCGTTGCTGGGCCAGGGAAGTGCTACGTGCGCTTCAGAAGAGGGTGAGCAATCATGAAGATTCTCAAGAAACTCGCCATCTGGGTCATGGGGGTGGCCATCGTCAGCGCTCTCATCAGTGCCGCTATAATTCGATACACCACAAACGTTGAAGGGACTACTGGGAATGATCTCATCCGACCTGATGAAGAAGAGGACGTTTCCCAGGAGACCATCACGATCCGTGGGGACGGCAACGGGATCTTTGAGGATGGCGAAGACCTCTGTGGTAGCAAGTGTGGGAATGACAAGATCATCGGGAGCGATAACGATTTTGGTGACATCATCTTTGGCGATGACGGACTGGGAGGAATAACTGGGACTGGCCACGATTGGATCACCGGTGGACTGGGAAATGACAGCATAGACGGAGAGAGCGGTAATGACAAAATCTACGGACAAGACGGCGATGACCAAGTGAATGGCAATGATGGCAACGATCGTCTTGAGGGCGGGCTGGGGATGGATCTTCTCGAAGGCGGAGCCGGACGCGACATTCTCCTTGGAGGCTCAGACGACGACGTGCTCGACGGAGGGCCTGATAACGATAAGATCGAGGGAGGGGACGGGGATGATCAACTTGATGGTGGCGAGGGGAATGACATACTCCGCGGCGGCCCCGGCGATGACGAGCTCAACGGTGGCCCTGGGAATGACTTCCTCGAGGGCGGGCCAGGAACGGACTCGCTCTTTGGAGGCGGGGGCAACGACACGTTCTTGCTGCGCGCTGGGGACGTTGACGAAGGAGCCATCGAGACCATCCATTGCACTGAAGAGACTTCTGAAATCGGGAGGGTCTTGCTGCGAGGCAAATTCAAGGGGCCCTTCGGACGGTTTCGAGAAACAGTTGTGCGTGTGCAAGACCCTGTGACCAGCGGCACTTACGAGATCGTAGCTGGCCCAGGCCAATGTATTCTCAAACGAGGGTAATGTAATAAATATCACGGTCGGCGTGAAGAGAGTATATAGTGCTGAATATAGTGCTGAGCGACCAGTGGGTTGACAATCGCAAGGGTTTTGTGCCATAATCTTTGAAAAGAGCTCTATCGAAGGAGGTCTTATGGCTACTGGATTTCAGAGCCGGAAGAGAGTGCGGCTGTTGCTCGGTTGTGCTGTGTTGGTGATCTTCCTAGGACCAAGCGTAGGAGTCACTCAGCAGAGTGTTCTTCAAGTCACACCTACTTCCTGGAATTTTGGCAATGTTGCGGTCGGCTTGTGTTCTTCCGCAAAAAGTTTTACAGTGAGCAATACTGGTTCGCGTAACTTAAGCGTAAGTGCCAGCGCGACTCCAAGCCCACCGTTTCGAGTCGTTTCCCAGACTCCTGTGACAATCCCTGCAGGTCAAAGTCGTACGTTCGATGTGCAGTTCTGTCCAACCTCGACTGGTACGTTCTCCGGACAGGTTACGTTCACTGCCACTGGTGTCACAAGTGTCAGTGCCTCACTGAGAGGCACTTCTGGTCAGCAAAAATTTAAACTCACAGTAACCAAGACTGGAAGTGGGACAGTAAAAAGCACTGATGGGAAGATCAATTGCGGCACACAGTGCACAGCAGAATATGATCCCAACACTTCAGTGACGCTGGAGGCTAGAGCTGATCCTGGCTCGGCTTTTGGCGGGTGGGGTGGGGCCTGTAGTGGCATGGCTACAACTTGTCAATTAACAATGAATGCTGACAAGTCGGTCACCGCGTCGTTTGCGGCTGGCTTTACTCTCAAGGTGGAGAAAAGAGGCTCTGGCAGTGGCACAGTGAAGAGCGATTCGCCAGGGATCGACTGCGGCACAGATTGTACACAGGACTATTCCAAAAATACAGAAGTAACTTTAAGAGCGACCCCAGATTCTGACTCAGCGGTAAGCGGCTGGCAGGGATGTGACTCGGTCTCCGAGAATACCTGTCAGGTGAGGATAGATAAAAATAAAACCGTCACAGTGACCTTCCTAAGATCTGTTCCGGTTTGCTATTACAAGAGTGATTCAGATGGAATCGCTCGAGTGGAGGGAACCGCTCAACGCGATGTGTGTCTGCCGGTGGATCCGTTGGATCTACTTTTATCCAGCGCGATTATTCGCGGCGACGGCGATGGGAATTTTAAGAATGGTCCAACGTCCTGTCCCCAAACCGGTTGCGGGAACGACAAGATCGTTGGAACTAATGGTGATGACATCATCTTCGGCGATGATGGCCTTGGTGGTATCCCAGGAACGGGTCACGATATCATCGAGGCTGGCAAAGGAGATGACATCATCAGTGGTGAAGCCGGAAATGATATTATATTTGGAGGAGAGGGTAACGATATCATTGACGGCGGTCCGGGCAATGATGTCATAGACGGCGGCTTTGGGGTAGATGAACTAATCGGCGGCGGCGGCAACGACACGTTCATCATTCGCGCGGGCAACCCTAGCGCCGGAGAGGGCGTGACGACCATCATCTGCACGCAAGGGCCAGGAGAGTCTGGGAAAGTCCTGGTGCGAGGGAACTTCAACGCGCGCATCCCCTTTGGCACGTACCGAAAACAAACAACAGTAGTCATTGAAGATCGCTCGGTGCGCTTCAGCTCGCCTATGATCTATGAAGTTGAAACCGGGCCAGGCAAGTGCATCATCAAGCGAGGGTAATGCGTCGAGCGTATGAGCTACGGGGCGCTCCACAATCATCGGGGTGCCCCGTGGCTTTTTCATCGCTTTCTGATAAGACGTAGAAATTCGT
>Ga0197142_1002293_pt1 | contig 16839 bp, 15 predicted proteins | sample GBS60_MetaG_FD_148614 | JGI IMG/M metagenome (GOLD analysis project Ga0197142, IMG submission 148614) | Sediment microbial communities from Great Boiling Springs, Gerlach, Nevada, United States - GBS 60_MetaG | ecosystem: Environmental > Aquatic > Thermal springs > Hot (42-90C) > Sediment...
CAATGCCGCTGCCATTATTCCAAAACTTAGGTTTCGAGGGAACAATCGTTGCACGGTTCATCCTCACTTGAGTTCGGTCCCCCTCATCTAGCTTCAGCAATTGCATTCGTCAACTCTCCTTTTCTAATAAGGAAAGTTGACGAATCTGTAGTGCTGGGACACCGTAGTATAGCACAATAACGCGGGTGTTAGCTACCCCTGCGACCAGATCGCCCGCTCAATGCTCATGTACGCAACAAGTCTTCGGCGATTTGGGTCCAATTCACCTCATGAAACGAGTACAGTACGAGATTCTTGTAAACCTCCGGCGTCTCGGGAGGGATTCCGCCCGTGAATTCAGCGCGAAGTTGCTGGGCTAGATGTTGAACAGCCAACTCTTCAGGGGACTTCGCAATCTCAGGAGCCAATGAGGCGGCTCCCACGGCTTCCCGTGCCTTCTGAGCCTGGGTCTTCCAATAGCGATAACGTTTTTCATCGGATTGAATCCACATAATAATCGCTTTGGTGGCAGGACTTATTTGGTCACTGGGGGTGTATTGGTGACGCCCGTTGTCCATCTGAAGTGTCTTTTCATCCGGAATGGTCCCGTATGTCGGAATAGTCATGGCTGCGCCACTTTGAACAGCATGCTTGCTGACTCCCGAAGGATCAATGAAATAGTTGGCCACTGATTGACGTACTTTCTCATCTTGGGCTCCAATCCACATAACCAGAAAAAAAGCCATCATGGCGGTTACGAAATCTGCATATGCCACCTTCCATGATCCACCAGACTTTCCAGCAGCCATTGCTTGACTCCCGATATTATCCAAATAGTTCCTTCATCTCACTCTGGGTCGGACGACAGTCGGTTCCGATTATGCGACGTGCACGAACTACGACATCTTTAGGGCTGGCACCATCGTTGATGGCTACTATGGCTTCCGACAATGCACGGAAAAAGAGCAATTCCTGCTCACCTAATGCTTCCATTCTTGCACCCACAGGAGCAAAAAACCCGTAGGCCATCAATATACCCAGGAACGTCCCCACAAGAGCGGCGCCAACCTTATAGCCGATAGTTTCGACAGGACCGCCAATTGCTTGCATAGTAACGACAATCCCCAAAACTGCAGCAACAATGCCGAAGCCGGGTAACGAATCTGCCGTGCGTAACATAGCCATCACTGCTGCATGATGCTCTCGTTCAAGAACTTGGATTTCTTCCTCAAGCCATTTGCGTAATTGGTTCGATTCCACAGTACCATCGATAATCAACGATAGAGAGTCGCATAGAAAATGTCTTATATGATGGTTATTGTAGATCCTAGGATATTGCTGGAGGATTTCACTTTGATCCGGGCTCGTGACATGAGAATCCAAAGCCAATAATCCGTTTTGGCGGACAAGACGTGCGAATGCGTACATGACCTGCAACATTTGAACACATGTGGCTTTGCCATAAGATGACCCCTTGAGGACCTGCAAAATCCCACGGACTAGGTCCTTCATGACCTTAGGCGGCGACATAATAATAAGTGCACCAAAAGCTGCTCCGCCAATGGTAATAAATTCGGATATATGTATTAATGCCCCAATTTTTCCACCCGCCATCGTAAAACCGACTACGACAGCGGAGAGGACAATAATGCCACCAACGATGACAACCACGATAATCCCCGGATAAAGCGGTTAAATCGGGTCGGCTAGTTTCACCCTACCTACTGAATTATCGTAGACGGTGGGTATCGATTTGCCAGAAAGCTTAGGAGTTTTTGTGTCCGTATAAAAATAATAACATAGTAAACGGGTAGAACTATGAGCATTGGAGCTAAAAGGCCCCTTTTTAGCGCTATATTGCTATCATTAATATCTATAAATATTGTCTTATGTAATAATGAAAATCATGATATACAAAAAATAATAAGTCAACTCATAAAAATAGTTGAGGATCCAAGTCAGCCGGTGGATTCAAGGATAAAGGCGGCACAATTGCTTGGGAAACTGGGCGAACAGGCAAAAGAAACCATTCCTTCCTTGCTAGCAGTGCTCCAACGTTTGCGAGGAAGAGAGTTGGAACCACTACAGGTGGCAATTGTCGACTCACTAGGACAAATGGGGTATGCGGCACGTATAGCATTACCCACCTTTGCAATCGCTTCTGGACGTAGCATTGATATAGATCAGGCCATAACTCGAGCAACTGAAAGTATTCTCAACGCTACAGACCAGTATGACGTAGCTTCACTCACCGCACAATTTGGATCCAAGGACCCCAGCCAGAGGCTCCGAGCTGTGGACGCTCTGCGACGGATGGGAAGAACAGCAAAAGAGGCAATGCCAGCAATAATGACGTTACTAGATGATGAAGATTATATAGTAAGGAATGCTGCTATAGAAGCATTGATGACGCTCCAAGTTGATGGGAATGTACCGGAATCTGTGATACGAGCAATAGCTAAAGACCTAAGCGAGTCAGAACCTGGGAGAAGATTACTGGCTCTCTATCGACTTGGCAAAATTGGGCCTGCATCAGCCATCGTAATCAATGAAATCGATAAACTGAGAGATGATCCAGATGCAAGTATAAGACGCATTACTCAAGAAGTTTTGAATAAAATTTTAGGTAAGACCAGATGATATATTCAGGCAAGATAATCAAGAAAAGAATAACTATAATAACGAGCAGTTATAGCCATGCTTGCCTGCAAGAGATACTGTGATTCATTCAATTTGACTATTGCTTCGGCATAATCAGTACTCTCCAAATTAGATTGCATAGATTTGTGTTCATATCGAAGGGTGTCGAATTGCTCTTGGAGATCTCTCAGAACTGACAAGCGTGATGATACGATGCCGATATATTCAGATATTCGATCGCGTGCCACCTCGATACTATGCATGGCGTTTGTAAGTGCATTGGCGCGTTGAGGAGAATTGATGAGCAATGCATCACGCAAATCGATCAATGCCTGGAATATGCTGTTACCACCAGCTTGCTCTATTGTGCCACCTGCTAAGTAAAGTGGGATAGTTTGAGTATGTGTAATTATGCCGACACTGTTGCTAGCGGAACCCACATAGATTATGTTGCTAATTCGACCACTGCTATTATATGATGTTATTGAAAACGGTTGTATATTCAATAAATCACCAGAAAAAAGGTATGATCCATAAATGTCACTATTAAATATATCTAGTAGGTTATGCAATAACATATCTACTTCTTCACCCATAGACGCCAGAGATAATTGGTCTAGAGTGGCATCGACCCCAGAAGAAGCAATAAGATGAGCTTTAGTTAATAAATTGTTGATATTTATTAATGCATTGACAATGGTATCAAGTATATTTGATGAAAAAGTAATATTATCAACGAATGTAGATAAACGTCCGTAACTCATTCGATGATACAAAGACATATGAAATTTAGAGACATCATCAGATGGCCTGCTAATACTTATCCCAGAAGACACCGCTTTATTGTAGGTGTGCAAATTCGCAGAATGATGCCTGATTTGAGAAGAAAGTTGAAGGGCGACAATCTGCGACGTAATTCGGGGAGCCATGACAATCCTCCACGACTAATCTAACATATTTATTAATGTATCAAAAATATTATTAACGGTAGAAATATACTTAGATGATGATTGAAGCATCCTTTGGAACCCTAAAATTTTAATAAATTCTTCATTGGTATCAACACCTATAATCTCTTGCAATTTTGTATATGTTTCATCGTAGATTTTATTAGTATAATCGAGATCCTGACGGTATGTATTAATAAATGAACCAATACTGGATAGTAAATCATTCAAACTTTCTTCTATATTCTTACCTGTAAATACAGATCTATTTCGTGTCTCAAGGAATCGCGTCAAATTATCAGTATTCCCTGTCTCACCTGTCCTAGAAGAGGCTAGTAGAGAAGGATTGTCGATGAATTGCTGCCTAAGACGAATCGTATCAGCGCTGTATCCCTCAAATAGTCCGTTTATACCGAGTGCCGAAAGGATACCAGCAGTATCGGAATTGGATATAGGGCCAGACGATGGGGGCACTGTGTCCCTACCTGCAAAATCGAATCGAAATCCAGGCAGACTATTAATTGTTATTAGTCCTGATTGTGAACTAACAGAAGATGAGATACCAGGTATTGATGATAAAAAATTACTAATATCTAATAAACTATGTATATTAGGATCAATATTAATAGTATAGTTAGTTCGTGTATTGTCAACGTTATCAGTAACACTAATCACTAATTCACCAGTGAAAATATTATAGGGAAGATTTTGTGATGCAAATGGTGCGGCTATATCTGGCACAGGTATGGTCGATGTGGCAGTAATTAGCTCTCCTGATCTGCTAATACCAGTTGCGTTTATATGATTAAAGCTTCTTATAAATTCTGAAGATATGCTATTTAATATACTTTGTATTCTTGGCAGATAATCATTATATAGAAAGAGGAGAGCCCCTAACCTTCCATAACTGACATTTAGAGATCCAAATATATTAGATAAATAAATATTACTACCTGCATAATTGAGTTCTAATTGATAATAGTTATCACCTAGTACCAAAGGAGCTCCTTCCGCTGTTAGCAAATTTATACCATCCTTGTAATCTACTAACTTTATATCTATCATTTCTGAAATATCTTCTATCTTAGACTCAATATTCTCAGAGATGAGAAAATCAGTAGATTTAGAACGCTGGGAATTAAAGTCTGCAATGTGTCGTATAGTGTTATTGATCTGATTGACATGTTCTTCCATAATACTTCTTAAATTATTTCGTATATTCGAAAGGTTTGTAAAAAAATTATGAATAGATTTGGCAGCAATATCAACAGAAGACAGTAAATCATATATATTTGTTCTATCAACAGAATAACGGGATATGTTAGAAAAAATATTGTCTATTTTTTGTAGAATATCAGCATTCGCCATGTACGATTCGACTATCGAAACATATCGGAATATCGTATCGCTATAGAATTTTTTATTAGCTTTATCATATAATTGATTCTGTAATACATTATCTTGTAATCTCAATTTGTGACCAAGTAAAACTCCAGATTCATATTTAGATGTGGTCAAAATAGGATCGATCCGATGGTATAATGAAGTATCAGCATTAGCAACATTGTGTCCGGAGACGAGGATCGATTGGTTTGCAGCTCGAATGCCGGATAATCCAATCAATAAGTGGGTAAACATATTTTACTCACATTTAGAAGTAATGTTAGTACTAGATGATAATAATATCTGCGTGTAGCGCACCTGCCTGCTTAAGTGCCTGGAAGATAGCGATAATATCTCGTGGAGTAACACCCAGTGCGTTGAGAGCACGAGCCACATCAGCTACAGTGGTTGTGGGCGGGAGCGTAACAAACCGAGCTTGTTGCTCAACAGCACCAACTTGTGTACGCGGTAGTATAGCCGTCTGCCCTGGGGCAAATGCACTAGGTTGCGATACGGCAGCCCGTTCACTAATTCCAAGATAAAGATTTCCATGGGAGATAGCTACTGGTGAAATAGTAACATGTTCGCCAGCTACTACTGTTCCAGTACGTTCATTTATAACAACTCTCGCAGTTGTATCAGGTGATACAGAAAGCTGCCCGATTTCAGATATGAAGCTAACTACGTCTCTAATCCGATCCCGTGGAATATAGATTGATACAGTGCCAGCGTCTATAGGAATTGAACAGGTAGAGTATTTCAAATTAATCATATTGCATATATTCTTAGCAGTTGTATAATCTGGTGATTTCAGCAATAATGTTATTTTGCCATACTTGACAATATTACCTAACGCTTCCTTCTCAACCACGGCACCCGACGGAATACGGCCGACGTTAAGATGATTTTTTTGTATTGATGCAGCTTGTCCTGTAATTGAAAATCCTCCAACAGATACAGGACCTTGAGCAATAGCATAAACTTCTCCGTCAGCGCCACGTAATGGCGTAAAAATCAAAGTGCCACCTTGTAGACTGCGCGTGTCGTCTATAGCTGATACTGTAACATCTATTTTGCTACCCTTGCGCGCATAAGGACTAAGCTCTGCCGTAACCATGACCGCAGAGATGCTTGTAGATCTAATGACAGATTCTGCGGGTATTTGGCTAAAAATTTGTGTAGTAGTGCCTAGTCTCTGTAGCATTTCAACGGCAACTTGCTGGGTAAAAGTACTTCTGCTACCAGTCCCATCTAATCCAACTACTAGCCCGAAACCAAATAACTGATTTGGATGTGCGCCAGCAACATCTGTAATATCTTTTATGCGCACCTGTGCATACAAATTATGACAGAGTAGTAAAGAAGTATATAAAACTAATATATATTTGTTAATTTTCACCATGGCCATATTCTATAAAGTATTCTATTAATGTAGTTAGGATTACTGGTCCTTGCTGTTATCCCTCTGCCCAAGTAGTAGATTCTAAGATTAGCTATCTTATCCGTTGTAACAGTATTTCCAACACGGATATCTGCCTGACGTACTATTCCGACTAGGTAAATTACTCGTTCTTCTCCGCCAATAATTCTTTTCCTGTATCCTTCAATAACTAGATTACCATTCGGTAGAATATCGACCACAACAGCGGTTACCCTGTCTGTAAATGAGCGATTAGTGGTATTTCCAGCACTACCTCCAAACGCATATTTAGAATCAGTAGCCAATATTTTTCCTGGGCTACTAGTGTTTCCTATGGTTACCTCGGCGTCAGCAGAGCTACTCTTTTCCAAATTCCTTTTATCTTGTTCCTGGACTACCGTGGCTTCATCGATAATAACTGTGATAATGTCTCCTATTCTACGTGCATTATTGTCCTGGAATAAGTAGGCATACCTAGGATTATGTCTATCCCATATAGAATCACAATAATATGTAATATTTAAATTAAATATAGTTATTGCTATATATAACATAATTCTCCTTATTCAATAATTGCGGTTTTTTCATCAATAATTTTTCCGTATATAACCTTTTGCGATTCAATATTTCGAAATTTAATAACATCCCCTACTTTCCCACGTTCTATTGCTTCTGCAATTGTTCTCACCTCTAAGTTATTAAATTTATATAACAGGTTCAATTTTTCGCCTGGTACAATATATTTTGTCTCCTGAGTTCCTATGCCTACGAAATAAACTTTTATACTCCTTGGTCCTAATATTACATATTCATAATAAGGATTGTATAGCTTCAGCCTAAATAATATTTGCTCCTTGGTGATTTCCATTGACGTTTCACCTGGCGGGAATTTCGCTATATCTATATCTTTCTTAGAAAGCGTACCAACTATAGTAGAAATATCCTCAATATATATAATTTTATTTCTAGTAACTGTATTAATATTCAGCTTAATTACTATAGTATTTTTTTGTTCACTTGCATATATAAAATTAAATGTGCTTATAATCAGATTTAATAATATGTAATTTTTCATCTTATTAAGTCCGCCGTTGCTGCTAACATGTTATCTGCTGTACGTATAGCGCGTGTATTAAATTCATATGCCCTTTGGGATGTTATCAGATTGATCAATTCGCTTACTATATCAACATTAGCTCGCTCCAAGAAACCCTGGCGAGTAAAGCCTGCACCATTCTGCCCTGGTACAGATATTATCGGTGCTCCGGATGATGCTGTTTCTGCAAAAAGGTTTCTCCCCTCCGCACTCAGACCTGCCGGATTCTGAAAACGAACTATTGTCAGTTGCCCTACAACAGTAGTGGTGTTGAGAGCACCGGCGTTTTGAACAGAAACAGTGCCATCCGACCCTATGCTGATGGATACAGCTTGAGGGGGAATAGTAATCTGCGGTGAAACAAGGAATCCATCACTTGTCACTAAGCTTCCTTGTGCATTGATGCGAAACGAACCATCCCTAGTATAACGTATTTCTCCATTCGGAAGTAATACCTGGAAAAAGCCGTCACCCTCGATAGCAACGTCCAGAGGGTTTTGTGTATTTAGCAACGCTCCAGGTGTGAATATCTTGGTAATGCCTGATACTCTCGTTCCACTTCCGATCTGTATACCAGTCGGAAATTGCAATCCTTGAGCTGCAGTTCCTCCTGGTGCTTGTTGGTTATAGTAAAGCAAGTCCTGAAAGGATATTTCACCTCTCTTATATCCTATTGTATTTACATTAGCTATATTATTTGCAGTATTATCTAAACTGATAGTTTGTGCATTCATGCCGGTAGCACTCGTATATAATGCCCGAATCATATTATATTTCCTCATACTAATTATTTAGGCCCTTGTGTTAAGCTGTAGCGTATCTGAGATTATCCGTAGTGATCGCAATGCAGCATCATAAAAGCGTATACCCAAGATTAAGTTAATCATCAATTCATGAGGCCGTATATTCGACGACTCAATGTATCCATACAGGATGTTGGGCTCTACATCTTTAATACCATTCTCGTCATCTAATCTATACATGGTTGAGCCTAATCTTCTAATTGCATTTTCATCTGTGACCGTAACTATGCGGAGTCGTCCGATTTCTTCACCATCAGCTATTATAGTGCCGTTATCCAGGACATTTATGTTGCTGGCACCATCCGGTATGCGAATCGGGCCTGCTGCTCCTAATACAAAGTGGCCGTGGTTGTCAACCAAGTAACCGGTAGGGGAGCGTGTAAAGTGTCCATATCTGCTGAGCAGTCGTCCATTTTCGCCTTGCAGTAGAAAGTAATGTCCTGTGTTCGTTAATGCTAAATCCAGTTGCCCACCTGTTTTTACAAAACCACCTAGTGCATTATTCTGCCATTTAGTTTCAGTTCTAACGCCACTCAATATTCTACCTACAGTGGTATCGTCTGCATTACTCACGGATAGTTGGATCTCCTTATAGCTAGGTGTGCTCGCATTGGCCAAATTAATGGACGTTATTTCATGTTGTTCTGTTGCCACCATCATTCCTGAGGCTGCCGCGTAAATTCCTCTAATCATTTTCCAAACCCTACTGCTAACATATCCACTACTATCGTCTTGCTTTTCCTATTCGGGTGTATCGGCACTTCGGGGGTTTAGCTTGAATCCATCGTTGCTAGGCCTCGATTCTGAGCGAGTTTGATGCTGCAGTAACTTGTTGGGTTACTCTATAAGAGTTGCATTGCGAATTCAATTGTCTAATGGAATCGTGTAATGTTCGTATCGCATTTATTAGCAGTGTTATTTCGGCAGGAGAGATTTTTTTATTACTAACTTTCTTTAACATATATGTATATATACTCTTTAATTTATTAGCTAGGATATTGTTCGAGCCGTCATCAATAAGAGTTTCTGCTAGGGCTATGATAATCAACTGGACCTTGATAAGGCAACAGCTTGCTATAATAGGTTGCTCATTCTGTAATTCTAATGAATTCCTTAATAAAATTTCTATTTTATCATATGCTTCTAATGTCATATCTAAGTAATTCCAGTCTGACAGATTTCCATGTATTTGTTTGTAGTAGTCTAACATCATAACTACCCCAAAATATCCTCTACTTTCGGCTGTTATTATATAGAAACGCAGGTATAAGGGCCACGAGTTGGCCTTGGAGATTCCTTAGATTGTTGACTGCTGACTCCATTGCGGAGAACTGCTTCAGTAATTCATTTTTTCTTTCTTGTAGTAGTATATTCTGTCTATCTATTTCTTTATTTATATTATCAAATTGTGTCTTAAGATCATTTTGTATATTGCTAAATTTGCCGTATATAGTACTAGTATATTTTTCCAATATTGAATTCAATAATGATGCTATTCCGTAAGTTACAATAAGTTCACCATCTGTTGGATTCGGCGATGTTATCCTAACTTGCAGTCCTTCTGTATGCACATTTCCATATATTCCTGTTAGGAGTTGTCCCGCACCTGTTGCCGTTTCTGTTGTGCCGTTGGCCACGAAGTAGCCGGCAACATCACTCCCTTGGCCACTTGCGCCGCTTATGAAACCTAGTTGAGTGAGGGCGGATCCCCCTTCGATACTGACTCGTGATGTGGAACCGTATATCTGTGACGTAATTTGTAGACGATTGGAATCATCCAATGTTACACTGACATAATTTCCTGAGTTATTACTATGATTATTAATTAGCCTTTGTAAAATTCTGGCTAGTTCTTCCGGAGTATATGTTCCCGGCTCGATAGATATATTTAGCAATGCAGCATTGTTCAATTTAATTACCAATGTATTATCTGGAGGCTGAATGGTTATGGTATCGCCGAGCGCGGTAGTAGCAGTGATAGCTGCCCGTGTAGCTGGAGAAGTTACATGTACTTCATACGCAATTGTCGGCACTCTTGTCTTGAGGCTTCCTTGCACCAGTTCGAGTGCGGGATTGGAGCTTTGACCAGTCGTTGCAAATAATTTCTTCAAGTCCAACAATGTTTGACTATCTCCCGCTGCTAATAATTGTTCTAGTTTATTCTGATCAAAACTTAATTTATTATTATCAGTTAAAGTTATTCCTATGTTACTAAGCCTATTAACTCCTATACTATTGGTATTGTTGGTCGTTAATATTACTGATACAATATCATTAACTAGCTGTTGAACTTCACGAACTCCAAGTAACGGTCCTGCCTTTTGATTTTCGACATTATATCTACTTTGTTCATTGATATAATCTATTAGCTTATTATATGTATCGACGAAGTTTTTAATATTATCCTGTATTTTTTTAGTGTCTCTCAATATATCAATTGTAATTATTTTCTCTGGTTCAGCCTTTAGAAGATTAATGGTAACTCCAGGGATAAGGCTATCTAGAGTATTGGTGGGGCTATGCACGGTTAAGGCGTTATTTCCTGTGCCAAGCTTGAGGATGGCATCCGAGGCTTGCTGCAACGTTCTTTCATGGAGGATGATCTCAGCGCCATCGCCTGCTGACAAGTTACTTGTAATTTGAATTGTATTGCTTTCACCAGTTTTTTTCGCTGTGATGACAAGTTTGTATGGTTCGGATGATCCATCGTTTATAACAGTAGCTTGCACATCTTGGCTAGCAGCATTGATAGCTTTTGCGATTCCCTGTAGAGTATTATTTGTCGTATCGATATTAATACTTGTTATCGGGCCGTTTCCAACTTGTAAAGTAATCGTACCTTGTTTGAGCTGAACATTCGGGTCATTGAATGCCGACGAGGCAATCATATGAGCTCTAGCTATGCTTTCGACAGTCAGGGTGTAACTTCCAGGCTGAGCGGAGGCTTTAGTAGCTACGCTGAGGGCATTGGGATCCGTGGATCGTGCAATTGTGGCATCAAAGACACTTCCGATGGAACGGGCTAATACTGCGGTTTTGCTCTGCAAATCATAGAGGTGCCCCTGGAGAGTGGCAATTGCTGATTGCTTAGCCGCTACCCCAGCTTGCCTTTCTTTTAGTCTGTCTATGCGTTGCTGATTGATACGTGTAAGGCCCTCGATAAGAATATCTGTATTGATTCCAGTGGCCAGACCACTGAAATTGATGCCATTTGTATTCAGTCCTGTGATAGATGCCACGGCTTGTTCCTCTATATTACGACATCTGTTACTATCTTAGATTTTTCGCGTTATTTTCCTTCTCCTGGTAAATTGGAGAATGGGATGGACCAGAATATGGCCCACCCCTGTCCGTCTTCGCGAGCGCTGGTTCGCCACTTCCGATATCAGCCACGGAGCAACCCTGCAATCAGTTGGCTCAATTGGTTAGCGTTGCCCAATACCGTTGCACCAGCTTGCATTTGCGTTTGCAGTTTCGTGAAGTTCGCGATTTCTTGTGCGAAGTCAGTATCACGGATAACGGATTCGGCAAACACTGTATTTTCCAAGGTAAATTTGAGGTTGTTGACGTTCGATTCCAGGGTATTGGCTTGAAATGCTCCCAGTGCACCTCGGAGATTGGCGATATCGGAGATGGCTTTGTCGATGACGCGGATTGCGTCCTGAGCGCCACTTTGTGTGGTTACATTGATCATGGCCAGGTTAGCAAATTGAGATCCTGCAACTCCTTGGCCGAGAGCGGAGGCCCGCACATCCCCTAGGGAAATCGTCGCTGTCTGGTTGGCGTTGGCCCCAATTTGGAAGACGAGCGAATTGTTCTCGATTCGGATAATTCCGCCATCAACCGAGGCATCGAGAGTGGTGAAGGGAGTAGTGGGGTCATCGCCGATGGTAATAGAAAGCCCCATGATGTTGACGGTGTTGCCTTGGCCGACGACACCGGTTTGCGAACCGGCAGGACCGGTAATATCCAAGACAAGGTCGACTCCTGCGGTATAGTTGGCTGGATTGGCTAACGCAGAAATGTTGCCCGAGTCGGGGCCGCTGACTGCCACAGTGAAGTTGCCTTGGGTGCCGTATACGACTGAAGCGAGCACTGTGTTGCCGGTGGTGTTATCGATGGACGCGACAACACCCGTTTGACCAGTGTATTTGTTGATCGTATTGACGAGATCGACTTGGGTACCGGCATTGGAAGCATTCAAGCTGATATTCACGCCGTTGATGGTCAGGGTAGCCGTTTGTGTTCCGGTAAAGGCCGTGGTAGCACCAGAGGTATTGGCCCGTACAGCTGCAGTGTCCACAGTGATGGTATAGTTGCCAGTGACGGCACCACCTGAAGGAGAAGTGCTTACGGAGACGCCCGCGGGAGCCGAATTGACACGTACACCGGCGCTACCGTCGAGCAGTCGCTTGGAGCCGAATTGGGTGCGCGTGGCGATGTCGGTGATGGTGTTGATCGCGTTGTTGATTTCGGCCTGGTTGGCGGCCAGTGAATCGGCATCATTGACACCGCTGTTGGCCGAGTCAAGGGCCAGGCGACGGATTTTGTTCAGGAGGCTGTTGATTTCATTGAGAGCACCCTCTCCCGTCTGAACTACGGAAATCGCCTTGTTGGTGTTGTCGATGGCTTGTTTCAATCCGGCGATTTGTGCACGTTGTTTCTCGGAGATAACAAGAGCCGCAGGCCCGTCTGCTCCACGATTGACTTTCAGACCCGTCGAAAGCCGTTCCAGAGATCGGGACAAGTTGGTGTTGGTGGCCAACAGATTGTGTTGGGCCGTAAGGGAGGAAACGTTGTTGTTCAGAACCAGACCCATAGTGAGCACCTCATGCTGTAACCGTCGGGACTTTCCGGAACGGCACGCCCGTTCCGTCTGTAGAGGTTATCGAAGTGCAGCATGACTTTTTGCTGTCCCGATGCCGGTTTTTGCGGATGATTGCCCGGATATTTCGAAGGATGTCAGCCGCGCATATCGAATCAGCTGGCTTCCTTCCTGAACCCTTCATGCGGGATAACGCAAGGAGAATCCGGAAATAAGGAAGTGACATCATAGTGCCACAATAGACGATGGGCCGTTTCGATGAGTCAGGAAGATTTTGGGGCGGGGGGGTGTGGAAGCAGAGCGTGCGCCGTTTCGGCTGCAGCTTGGGGAGATTCCAGTTCTCCCTTGGCCAGACGTTCTGCAATGACCTCAATGACATCAGCACGAATATCCGGAAGTTGCTGCAATGCTAGCAGAAGTTGCGAAAACTGCTCGCTGTACGATACCTGGCCACTCGGCACCGGCGCGGGGACCTCTCCAACAGGATCGATTCCGCCAATGCGGGAGGTTGAGGTCGCTTCCGGCTGCTTGCGAATTACATAGGGATGAGAGCCGGAGGGTTGAATCTGCATAACTACTCACTCCGTTTCACCGACGGTGAGGAACTTTACATCTGCTAAAAAGATTATCGCCATTTCTACCAGTTTTTTTGCTCTATTTTTCTGCATAGGAGCCTTTTTACGAAACGCCCTGCATCCTAGAGCTGGAGGCTGTCGCGGAGGGTGAATGTCCAGCACGCCGACGATCATGTAGCCGTGCTCCCAAAGTTGCTGTATGCGGCTGTAGATGATTGATGCCGTGGAGGTAGTTGTGGCAGAAACACAAAGTAGCACCGGAACAGAAATACGAAACGAGGCTGTTCGGAGGAAACATCGTCCAGGGATGTGGCTATGTTGTTCTTTGATTGGAATGTGCTTGGCAGCAGGGTACGGTATCAGTTGGTGGTGGAAAACGCATCCGGAAGCACGAGGACTGGCAGACTTATCTCCCGAGTCGCCCACGGTGTCCTCAGCAGGAGATAGTGGGTTGGGAGAGGAGACACAGTCCTTGGCAACCGGGTTGACGAGTTCAGGAAATGGGTCGGAGGGTCAGTCGCGCCAAACGATTTCCAGAAATGTTCAGACTACGTTGGGAAAGGGGAGTGAGGGTGAAGAGACGTGGGATGTACTACTAGCTTTAGGGGAATTTGAAGAGGTGCTTCGTTGCCTCGGCAAAGCTGAGGAGAGAAATCCCGAGAAAGACTGGCGCAAGGCACTAGCTCTGGAAGGGTTGGGGAGATGGGAGGAGGCGGAGACAATATACGACTGGTGGGAAGGGAAATTGGCAGGCGACCTCCAGAACTGGATGAGGCTAGGGAAGGTACGCTGCCGGATGGCCGAAGGAGATTGGGTGGAAGCACGACGGTGGCGTGCACGTGTGCTGCTTCATTCTGGGGGAAGGGATCGACGATGTTTTCAGGAGTGTCTGGTACTACACGCTCAGGAGGTGTATCAGCGTCAGGGACGACCTCCATCCTGGGATCCCCTCCTCGAGGGGCAGCGGTGGGCCTACCCAGCATTTCGCCCAGCACACGAGCGGCTTTGTGAGTGGTATTTGCACGCTTCGCATCCCTCAGTCCAGCCTGATGGATTCGACAATTGGCCTTGGGGATTCGTACGTGTGGAGGGGTCGATCCGCGAGGAAGCGACAGAACCGCTATTGACAGTCCGTTGGGCTGAGGCGACAGTCGGAGTGCAACTGCGCCGACTGTGTACAGCTTTGGGATGGGAGTTATCCGGTGATGCCGACGCTTTGGCCCGTTTGGAAACAGTGGGGACAGCGGTGGAGGTAAACTTGACCCCATTAGGAGAAATTCTCTCGGCTCTTGCGGATACTGCTGGTGTTCATTGGCGACGAGAGGGGTGGAAATGCCTCGTGCATGTTCAAGAGACAGGAGATGACATGAGCGTTTTCTGGCGGGCCTGGACATGGGGTGGTGGGCATCCCTGGACCGAAGCTGTCGGTCTGCTTTTGGCCAACGAATGCGGGAATTTTTCCGAAGGGGAATGGTCGCGAAAGCTTTATCGTCAGGTGCTGGAAATTGGTTCGCCAGAGTCGCAGCGACAGGCATTGTACAATTGGGCTCTGCTGGAATGGCGACAGGGACGCTATGCCGCAGCACGAGCCAGGTGGTACGATCTGCTGGATAGTGCGCCGGAGACCAGCTGGACACCGCGGGCACAGTGGTGGTTGGGCCGAGTCGCTCTGGAGAGTGGAGACTTGACAGGAGCGGAACATCATTGGCAATCAGTACTCAGAAGTCGGGATGGGGAATGGTCGGCACCGGCGGTATTGGGGCTATCGCTCGTGTACCTGCTGCGGGAGGATGTGTCCCAGTTGCAACGGCTCCTGCAGCAGCAACGACTACCGGGGCGGGAACCATACATAGCCTGGGCGGACTTGCTCGAAGCCTGGTCGCATTATCACCGCCAGCCGACACCCGGGCGGGCGGAGGTGGTAGCGGCAGCTCTGGAACAAATCGCTGAAGCCTCTGTGTTCGGAGCGGCGGGACGTTATTGGGCAGGGCAGGTCTGGCGAACTATAGGCCGATCGGAACGAATGATTCACTGCTATGAGAGCCAACCCCTCCTCGGCCGTAACCCGTGGATCATGCGGATGTGGAATGACGTCGCCGAGTATTATCATCAACGGGGATTGATCACTCAATCCCGCCAACGTGACCTAGCTCTCCTTGCTGTGGACCCCAACGGTTGGGGCCGAAGGGCAGCTTTACGCCTGGCGGAGGCCGCTTGGCAGCAAGGACAGGTCGAGGAATGCATCCGTCATGCGCAACGGTTGCGTCACGCGTCACCGGAATTGCAGCGAGCAGCTTTGCTGCTTCTGGGCCGAGCTTACGAGCGGACCCACCGTTACCGCCTGGCGGCTGAATGTTTCGCCGGACGCTGGCCGAACGAACAGTAGCACAAGTTCAGTTCTCCTCGACATAAAGCATTCGACCACAATTGAAGCAACGAAGAAAGGTGCCGTTGCGCAAATCCAGAATGCATTGTTCCGAGATTTGGGTGTGGCAGCCTTGACAATAACGGTTCTTGACTGCCGCGAAGGCATCAGGACCCATCGCCCGAACGAGCTTTTCATAACGCTCACGCAGATCTTCCGGTATCTGATCCTCCCAGCGTTGGAGTTCCTGTTGACTCCATTGCAGGTCTTGTTGTAGGCGGGCATAGCGTTCTTCTGCTTCACGCTGGAATGTGACAAAGTCGCTCTGGACTTGACTCCAACGCTTTTCAACCTCGGGAGTGGCCGCCATTTTTTCTTCCAGTTCCATGATGGTGGTCAAAATGGCGTCTTCCAACATGCTCTTCTTTTCTTTGGCTTGAGCGATTTCTGATAGTTTGGCCTGATACTCCTTGGCGGAGGTGATACTGAGGAGTTGCTCCTCGAGCCGGGCCAGACGGGCTTCCGTCTGCTTGAGGGATCCTTCATCTTCCCGCTGCTTGAGCTTGAGGCGTTTGATCGTCTCGAAATGACGCTCGTAGGTGAGACGCTCTTGCTCCAATTCCTCCTGGCGACTTTGGATCATTCGCGGTCCGCGCTCGATCTCTTGTTGCAGATAGTAAATATGAGAGCGGAGTCGATGACATTCCCGAATGATATGGGTGACCAGAGGTGTCATAGCGAGAACCTCCTTTCCTGGCTTATTGTAGCGGATCAGGGAACCCATCGCGGCAGGGGGAGGGGGTCGG
>Ga0197142_1002294_pt1 | contig 16834 bp, 14 predicted proteins | sample GBS60_MetaG_FD_148614 | JGI IMG/M metagenome (GOLD analysis project Ga0197142, IMG submission 148614) | Sediment microbial communities from Great Boiling Springs, Gerlach, Nevada, United States - GBS 60_MetaG | ecosystem: Environmental > Aquatic > Thermal springs > Hot (42-90C) > Sediment...
ATCACTAACCATTCTCTTTTTATCTCTAACACTTCTATTTTATGGACCAATCTCTGACTACTATGGTAGAAAAAAGATAATGGTTTCAACAGGACTATTTTTGTGTATCCCTTCCTTACTAATCGCTTTTTCTAATAATTATAACTTCTTTTTAATAATGCGTTCTCTTCAGGGATGTTTTGTATCAGGTATAGCTGCAATAGCTATGGCATACATTGCTGAAGAGTTTCCAAGTACAATGTTAGGCAGAGTAATGGGCATTTATATAGTAGCTATGATAACAGCAGGACTTGCAGGAAGAATACTAAGTGGTATTATAACAGGACTATTCAACTGGAGAATTATGTTTATTTTTTTTGCTTTTTTAAACATCATAGGCTCATTACTTATGTTAGTCTATTTGCCTGAATCAAAAAATTTCAAACAATCACTTTCTCTGCTTTATTCATTCAAAGGTATGTTTTTACATTTAAAAAATAAATTTCTTGTTGGAACTTTTTTGATAGGCTTTTGTTTATTTTTTACATTTACTTGCGTTTTTACATATGTTTCTTTTTATCTAACAAGTACACCTTTCAATCTCTCAACGATTCAATTAAGCCTAATTTATTTTGTTTATATTGCTGGTATTATATCTCCTTATTCAGGTGCAATTTCCAACAGTATTGGTAGGAAACCAGTAATTTTAACAGGACTGTTAACAGTAATAGTAGGAATAGTTTTCACATCATTTAAAAATTTAATCTTCGTAATAACAGGGCTATTTCTCTTATGCGCTGGATTATTTATAGCCCAACCAGCAACAAGTGCTTTAGTAAGTGAAAAAGCTAAAAATGCAAAAGGGGCAGCTACTTCCCTATACTTATTTTCCTATTATATTGGTGGGAGTTTTGGAGCATATTTCCCAGGGTATTTTTACAACATGTTTGGATGGTGTAGTATTATGTTTATAACAATCTTTATTGTTTTTATCGCTATATGTTCACTTCTTATTCTATGTAGAGACTAAACATCCACTTTCTCTTTATTTTGTTCAATCTCCCCCTCACTTTCTTCAATATAAAGTTCACCAGAATCATAATCATAGGCAAAAAGTTCAGCATATCTACCCCAGTCAATTGCGATCTCTAACTGGTTCCACGCTTCATCTTTAGTAAAATGGTTTTCCAGTATTTCAATAAAAAAGTCTTCACTCATCCTTTTCTTCTCAGTTTTTGTAAGAACCTGATATATCTGGTTAATTAATTGAATGTTTTTAAGAGCCATTTCTCTAAATATAACCTTCTTTTCAAGCAAATCTGAACGAGAGAATTTGATACCAACGTCAGTTAAATTTATATCCCCTTCCTTTACACTTGCAAACCCTAAAAAGGCAGCTGCTTCAATTAAAGGAAACACATCATCAACTTCTAATCCTAAATCACTCGTCAATTCAGATATATCAACTATTCCTCCTTTCGATAAAACAAGTTCTAATAAACCTGCAATTGCTCCTACCTTCGCATGGGGTAAGAACTGGTATCTTTCCTTCCTCAACATAAAGGGGGCTTCAACCTTAGGACGGGTAAGTATTGCAAAAATATCATCCACCATTAATTTGAATTCTTTTAAATTTTTATTCCTTATATGAGGCATGTTTATGGTTATTTCAGCTCTTATTGTTGCAGGATTATGGCTTAAAATAATTGCTCTATCAGATAAAAATACTGCTTCTTCTATATTATGCGTAACAAAGATAATAGACTTTATTGGTAGTTTTCTTTCTGCCCAGAGTCTTATTAGTTCGTTCCTTAAATTATCGGCAGTTAATACGTCCAGTGCAGAAAAAGGCTCATCCATAAAGAGTATCTCAGGTTCTATAGCAAGCGCTCTTGCAATGCCAACCCTTTGTTTCATACCGCCTGATAGCTCTCTTGGATAAGCATCTTCAAAACCATCGAGACCAACTAAATCTAACATTTTTATGGCTTTTTCCCTAGCAAGTTCTCTTTCAACACCTTTTGCTTTTAATCCCACCTCAACATTTTCAAGCACCGTAAGCCATGGGAAAAGAGCAAAACTTTGAAAAACCATTGCAATACTTGGATTAGCTTCATTTTGAGGTTTACCGTGATATAAAATCTTTCCTGAAGTTGGCTCAATTAATCCCGAAAGAATTCTTAATAATGTTGATTTCCCAGCACCAGAGGGACCTAAAATAGATATAAACTCTCCCTCTTTAACAGTAAGATTTATATCCTCAAGGACTGTTAACTGGCTTCCAGTCCTCATTGGATAGGCTTTGCATAAATTTAATGCTTCAAGTATAACTTCTGCCATTAAAATACCTTATCATTCAATTCTAAATTTTTCTTCTGCTAATAAAAACATTTTTTTCCAAAAAAACCTGTTTAAAGTTACAACAATTAGGGACATAAGCAAAGTACTTGCAAGTAAAATACTAAAATTTCCATTAGAACTTGACTCACTTATAAGACTTCCTAAACCCATTGTTTTATAAACCTCACCCCCAAATACAACATATTCAGATACAATGGAAGCATTCCATGCTCCACCAGTTGCAGTTATTAGTCCAGTAACGAGGTAAGGAAAAATGCCTGGTAAAATGAGAACACGCCATTTCCTGAAACCCCTTATTTTATAAAGTTCTGTTATATCCTTTAAATCCTGTGGTATTGCATATGCACCTGCAATAACATTAAAAAGGATGTACCATTGAGTTCCAAGTAGCATTAAAAATATAGAACCAAATCCCAAACCTCCGCCCAATTTTAAAAGAAAAAATATTATGATTGGAAATAATGCAGTAGCCGGTATTGAAGCAGCTATCTGAATAATAGGTTGTAAAACTTTTGCAATTTTTGGTTTCATCCCTATCAAAACCCCTAATGGTACTGTCCATAAAGATGCAATTGCTATAGCAGTAAAAGTTCTTAAAAAAGAGAAAAGACCTGCCTTCAACAATAAATAAATGTCTGATATTTTTAACCCTGATAGTATTTTAAAAGCAGTAATACATCCTTTAACAAGTATAATCAACAAAACTATAAACAAGGCATAAACAATTATCGTACTCATTTTAGACAAACGTTGTTCTTTATAAAAATGCTTTCTTTCAATGAGATAACAGTTTAACTTGTCTATTTTTGACTCAATTGCATCCCATATGCTTTCAAGAATGTGGGAGTTTCTTAAAATATTCAAAATAAACGATTCTTTTTCATCTTCGCCCTGCACATTATCAAACTTAAATTTTTGTGACCACACCACAAGAGGGCGCCAAACTATAATATCAAGTAGAACAATTATGATTACCATTACCAACAAACCTACAATAACCTTCTCTAAATTCCCCTCATTTGCTGCTAACTGTATATAAGACCCAATGCCGGGTAACCTAAAATCTTTTCCTTTTACAACAAACATTTCACACGCCATAAGAAAGAACCAGCCTCCAGCTACTGACATCATACTATTCCAGACTAAACCAATTGCACTATAGGGTAAATCAATCTTTATAAACCTATAAAACCTTGAAAACTTATAAATCTTACCAACTTCTAGTATATCTCTTGGTATGGTACATATAGAATTATAATAACTGAAAGCCATATTCCATACCTGTCCAGTAAAAATAAGTATTATCGATGCTAATTCAACACCAATCCTTTTGTTCGGGAAAAGGCTTATCATTGCGAATAAAACTCCGGGCAAAAAAGACAACACAGGTATAGACTGCAAAATATCAAGCAAAGAAATTAATACAACTTCTGTAACTTTATTTTTTTTTGTGAGATATCCATAGGCAATAGAAAAAAGTAAGGAAAAAATATAAGCTATACCAATCCTTGAAACTGACTGTACAACATAATAAGGTAAGTTTTTATAATCAAGGCTTATTGGAGATACACTATTTAAATCACCCTTCCATTCATTACCAATAAAAAATATGAAGCTAACAAATGCAAAAATTATAAATAACACTAAAATATCTGATAAAGAAATGCCTTTAACAGGTGGAAAAGCAACATAATTTTTCATAGACGTAAAATTATAACTTCATATTGATTTTTTTACAATTTTTTTAAACTGGCTTTTCAACGAGCGCCTTTACCTAAAATCACTACTTTAGCGGTTTTGAGTAAAATTTGGAAATCAAGAAAAAAAGAAAGGTTTTTAATATAAAAGAGGTCATATTTTAGTTTTTCAAGGGCATCTTCTTCAGATGCACCATAAGGATAACACACCTGAGCCCATCCTGTAATACCAGGTTTAACAGAATGACGTATATTGTAATAAGGAATTTTTTTTTCAAGTATATCAACAAACTCAGGCCTTTCTGGTCTAGGTCCTATAAAACTCATCTCTCCTTTCAAAACATTCCACATTTGGGGAATTTCATCAATTCTTAACTTTCTAATAATTTTCCCAACTTTTGTCACTCTACTATCATTTTTACTTGCCCAGATAGCACCGTTTTTTTCTGCATCAACCATCATAGAACGGAATTTAATACATTCAAATATCTTGTTATTAAGACCTACTCTTTTTTGTCTGTAAAAAATTGGTCCTTTGCTTTCAAGTTTTATAAGTATTGCAACAGGTATCGTTATAAACATACTGAGCGTCAAGCCAATAACTGAAAAAATTATATCTAAAATCCTTTTAACCTTTAAATTATAAATATTTTTCTTTACGCCAGAAATTGGCGTTGTTACAAACCACAAATCATTAATTAATTCTACAGGAACCTTTCCTGTTACTTCTTCATAAAATGATGGCATATCAACTACGACAACACCATTCATTTTACAGTCAACAGCATACTTTAGAAGCTCCGTATTTTCTAGATGTGTTGCGCTTATGACTACAATATCTATACTTTCTTTTTCAACTATCTTAAGAAGTTCTTTGTATGTTCCAAGTACCACTTTCCCATTGCATTCTGTATCGCTAGATAATTTCTCACAAACATAACCTTTTACTTTATAGGGGCCATACAGTTCTATATCTTTTGCTAAAAAACCCATCTTGTTATAGGAACCAAGTATCACAACATTTTTTGTAACATATAAAATGTTCCTGAAAATAAACTCGAATAGAAGTCTCCAAAAATAGATAAATATCCCAATCAATACATTACTTATTACAAAGACACCTCTGCCAAACCACAATTTTGGGATGAAATAAAAAGCACCAAGAGTTATAATTGCAGCGATAGCAATACTAGAGATGAATCTGAAAACATATTTAAAACTTCTAAAAGACCTATCAAACTCATATAAATCGGCGATATAAAAAATAAATATATAACACATTACTAAAAATAAGCCGCCTAAAGAGGGTTTTAATAGAGAATAATCTTTAACACCAAAGCGGATAACAAGAGAAAGGAAATATGCTATGGGTATTAATAGTATATCTCCAAAAAAAAGTAATAGTTTCTTTTTTGGAAGAATTTTAATTCCTATCATGATTATAAGAGTTTATAATGAAACAGTTAAAAGAAAAAGAGTTTTTTAATTTTTTGTTGGATTATATGAAATGGGCGGTATAGGACTTGAACCTATGACCCCCGGCTTGTAAGGCCGATGCTCTCCCTCTGAGCTAACCGCCCAAACTAAACAAAAAGAGAGGAAAAATTCCCCTCTTTTTGAAAAAACTCATAATTACAGTACTAATTAGGCAACTGCTTTTTTAAGAGCTTTTCCAGGTCTGAATTTTGGAGCTTTAGAGGCTTTAATCTTGATTTCTTGGCCTGTTCTTGGGTTTCTTCCTTTTCTTGCTGCTCTTTTAACAACCTCAAAAGTACCAAAACCTACAAGCGCTACCTTGTTGCCTTTTTTCAAAGCTTCAGTAACAGCGCTAATAAAAGCATTGAGGGCCTTTTCAGCTGTTGCCTTTGAAATTTCTGCCTTACTTGCCATTGCACTAACTAATTCTGCTTTTGTCATAACTTACCTCCTATCAGTGAAGTTAGTCTATATATATCAAGGCTTTAAACATATGTCAACTTTTTTTTAAGATTTTTCCTAAATTTTTCAAGCTTTTTAGGAAAAAACATTAAAAAATAAGTGGGGTAAAACTAATTAATATCAAGCAGTTTCAAAGTTTTCCTCATAAATTATGATTGGCGGTTCTCTTTTTGTGATAACCTCTTCACTAATGATGCATTCCTTTATATTCTTCTGTCCAGGAATCTCATACATTAAATCAAGCATAACATTTTCTAAGATTGATCTAAGACCTCTTGCACCTGTACCTCTACTAATTGCTTCCTTTGCAACAGCTCTTAAAGCACCATCTGTAAATTTCAAAGATACACCTTCTAAATTAAATAAAGTTTGGTATTGCTTAATAAGGGCATCTTTAGGTTCAGTTAATATTTTAACCATTGCTTCCTCGTCAAGCTCTTCAAATGTTGCAATAACAGGAAGCCTGCCAACAAACTCTGGAATCAAACCAAACCGTAATAAGTCCTGTGGTTGTATCTCCTCTAATACTTTCCCTATAGGTTTTTTTTCATTTACTCGAACATCTGCAGTAAACCCAAGAGATTTTTTCCCAATCCTCTTCTCAATAATCTTTTCGATCCCTTCAAAAGCACCGCCACAAATAAAAAGTATATTTGTTGTATCAACCCTAATAAATTCTTGATGGGGATGTTTTCTACCACCCTTTGGTGGGACATTGGCTATTGTACCTTCCAGTATCTTCAGTAGAGCTTGTTGAACACCTTCTCCAGAAACATCTCTTGTGATTGAGACATTTGCTGTCTTTCTTGCAATTTTATCGATCTCATCAATATATACTATACCCCTTTGTGCCTTTTCCACATCATAGTTTGCTGCTTGTAATAAATATAAGATAATGTTTTCCACATCCTCACCAACATAGCCTGCCTCTGTAAGTGTTGTAGCATCTGCTATAGCAAAGGGAACCTTAAGGATTTTTGCTAATGTTTGGGCAATAAGCGTCTTTCCAGTACCAGTAGGTCCAACTAACAGGATATTGCTCTTTTGAAGAGCTATATCTGATTTAGCACAATATTTTCTTGCAAATATTCTTTTGTAATGGTTATGGACTGCTACAGAAAGTATTTTTTTTGCTCTTTCCTGTCCTATAATGTACTGATCAAGATGGGCTTTTATATCAACAGGTCGAGGGATTATAAAGCTTTCATCAAAATAAAACCTTTTATCAAACTCTTCGTTTTTTTCTAATTGTTCATCATCTAAAATCTTCTTACAAAGATCAACGCACTCGTTGCAAATAAAAATATTAGGACCTGCAATTAACTTTGCTACCTGTGATTGGGTTTTTCCACAAAAAGAACATTTTACTTCTTTTGTATTCACTTAATACTCCTTACAATGTAGTTAATTTCTTTTTTCTATTACACTATCTATTATACCATAATTTTTTGCCTGTTCAGCATCCATATAAAAATCTCTATCCGTATCCGCTTGTATTTTCTCTATAGGTTGCCCTGTGTGTTTTACAAGAATATAATTTATTTTTTCTTTTAATCTTAATATTTCTTTTGCTTGTATAGCTATATCACTTGCCTGCCCCTGTGCACCACCAAGAGGTTGATGTATTAATATTCTCGAGTTAGGAAGAGAAAATCTTTTACCTTTTGCTCCACCAGCTAAAAGAACAGCAGCCATACTTGCTGCCTGTCCAACACAGATTGTACAAACATCTGGTTTTATATATTGCATAGTATCATAAATAGCCAATCCTGCAGTAACATAACCACCAGGTGAATTAATATACAAATAGATATCCCTTTCAGGATCTTCCGATTCAAGAAACAACATCTGTGCAATTATAATATTTGCAACATCATCATCTATAGCAGTACCAAGCATAATAATCCTATCTTTTAATAGCCTTGAATATATATCATAAGCCCTCTCTCCCCTTCCCGTCTGTTCAACAACAATAGGTACATAATATGGCATATGCTTACTCCTCCACTATTTCGTTATTATTTTTTAAGAAATCTACAATCTTTGTCTCTAACATCTCCATGTATACATTTCTTCTCACATTAGGATTCTGAAAATAAAGAGATGCCTTTTCTTTATCAGGAGACTTCTCTATAAGTTCACCTATTCTTGCTTCAAGCTCTTCATCGCTTACTTCAATCCCTTCTAATGCTTTTAATTCTTTCATTATATAATGTCTCTTTAAAATATGCCCTGCCCTTGTTTTATTTGATTCAAACATGCTTTTCCAATCAAGATTAAGCTTTTCTGGATCAATCCCTAATTTTTCAATATTCCTTATATAATCTTCAAGCATTTTAATGGCTACCTCATCAATCATTCCCTCTGGAACCTCAAAGGGATTTTCCTGAGCAAGCACATGAAATATTTCTTCCTTTAAGTTATTTTCACTTTCAATTTTAAGTTTCATCTCAAGCTCATTTTTAAATTTTTCCCTCATCTGAGCTGCATTTTCGAAATTAAGTTTTTTAGCAAGCTCTTCGTCATCGGGGTAAACTTTTCTCGTAATCTTTTTTATCATTATCTTTAACTCTGCTTTTTTGCCCTTTAGTTTTTCATCTTCCATATCTTCTGGATAAATAAAGGAAAACTCTTTAATTTCCCCAACACTACATCCTGTAAGAGCATCTCTAATCTCTTTAAATATTTCTTGTTTACTTAAGTCAACTACTTCATTATCGTAATTACCAATATGCTCACCATCCAGTTTGTACTCCATAACATCGAAAGTAACAAAACAATCACTTCCAGATTTTTCACCTTCTTGTAAATCTTCCATTGTATAATGTTTTTCTTTTTCTTCTTTTATTTTGTTTTCAATCATCTCATCAGTTACTTCCACTTTCTTCTTTCTAAAGGTCAAACCTTTATATTTGTTCAATTCTACTTTTGGATGTACTTCAATGATTGCATGATATTCAAAACCAGACTCGGTGAAATCTTCTTTTTCAATTATAGGCCTAGTTGCTATATCTAATTTGTTTTCAGTTGTTATATTTTCAAGGCTTTCTTTAATAATTCTTTCAGAATACCTTCTCATTGCTTCAGGCATATAAATTTTCTCTACAATTACATAAGGTGCCTTACCTTTCCTAAAACCCTTTATTTCTGCCGTCTTTTGTATTTTTAGTAACTCTTTCTTTAACTCTTCATCCACACTTTCCTTTGAAAAGTTAACGGTAATCTTTTTCTTAACAGAACTTAAATCTTCAATTTGTACCTTCACTTTTGCCCCCTAACATTTTTTTCGTAATTTTTGATTATAACTTGAAACCACTAAATTAGTAAATTTATTTTTGTTCCAAAAAGCAATTCTTAAATGCTATTTTTAAACATTTAACAAAAAGTTTGACTTTAAGAAGAATATATATAAAATACTCAAAAAGGATTGAAACATGAAAAAAAACATAGTTTTACTAATAATTCTAATCGTTTTTACAGTATATACTAAAAAACCACTTCATGCTGTAAACACCCTTGATAAAATAAAGCAAAGGGGATATCTTTTATGGGGAACAGATGCTGAAGGCGGAGCACCTTACGCCTTTCCAGATCCAAACAATCCTGACAAACTAATAGGCTTCGAAATTGACCTTGCAGAAGCGATAAGTAAGGAATTAGGTGTAAAAGTTAAATACGTTCAAAATGCATGGGATAGCCTAATACCAGCTCTTGAAAGGGGTGATTTTGATTTAGCAGTTAACGGTATTGAAATTACTGAAGAACGTCTTAAACGTGTGCTTTTTTCTATACCTTACTATATTTATTCTGAACAGCTTGTAGTTAGAAAAGATGATGATAGAATTCATAATCTCGAGGATTTGAAAGGTAAAAAGGTTGGAACATTACAGGGTGCAGTAGCACAGGAAATTTTAGAAAACATTGGTGGTGTTATAATAAAAAATTACTCTGGTGTTGTAGAACCTTATGAAGATCTCGCACTTGGAAGGCTCGATGCGGTATTTCTTGATTATCCTATAGCAGCTTACTATGCAAAGCCTAATTCCAAATTAAAGTTTGTAGGACCATTAATTGCAGAAGGTTATTATGGAATTGCCATAAGAAAGGACGATAGGGAACTAAAAGAAGAGATTGATAGAGTCCTTATCAAACTTATAAAAAGCGGTGAACTTAAAAAGATATATGAGAAATGGGGGCTTTGGAATGACAAACAGCAAAAACTTTACCAATATGAGAATAAAACATCTAGTGAAAAAATAGTAGAAAAAGTGAGAGAAACTCCCCTATTTAGCTTTTTCCCTGCATTGATAAAAGGAGCTATAATAACCATTGGACTTTCCATCTCATCTATGATAGTTGCCATTATTTTAGGGCTAATACTAAGTCTTAGTAAACTTTATGGGAATATATTTACAAGGTTTCTTTCAACAGCATATATTGAATTTTTCAGAGGTACGCCTTTGCTAATACAGCTATACATTATTTATTTTGGACTTCCAAATATTGGTATAACATTAAACCCTGTTTCTGCTGCAATTATAGGATTGGGTTTAAACTATGCTGCCTATGAAGCAGAACTATACAGAGCTGGCATATTAGCTATTCCAAAAGGTCAAATGGAAGCTGCGCTTTCACTTGGTATGACAAGAAGGCTTGCATTAAGAAGGATTATCCTACCTCAAGCTATAAAGATAGCTATACCTGGTATTACAAATGACTTTATAGCTCTTTTTAAAGATACATCGCTTGTCTCAGTGATTGCTATGGTTGAACTCACGAAAACTTATACAATTTTAGCTGCAAATACATTGAGATATTTTGAACTTGGCTTAATTGTAGCCATACTTTATTTTGGCATGAGTTATCCTATCTCAATTTTAGCAAAAAAATTAGAAGATAAATTATCGCCAGTACCTTTTAAAGGAGGTGGGCATCTTTGATAACCATCAAAAATTTACACAAAAGTTTTAATGGAATAAAACTCTTCAACGGTCTGAGTTTGGAAGTAAAACAAGGAGAAGCTGTGGCATTTATAGGACCTTCGGGAAGCGGAAAAAGCACACTCCTTAGATGCATCAATGGTCTTGAGCCTTTTGATGAAGGAGAAATCATAGTAAACAATATTTCACTCCATCCAATTACTAAAAAAAATATCAGACTTGAAGAGTCTCATATTCAGCAAATAAGGCTGACTGTTGGGATGGTTTTTCAGCAGTTTAACCTTTTTCCACATATGACAGTTTTACAAAATATCATTGAAGCTCCTGTCCATGTTTTAAAAATACCTAAAGAAGAAGCTGAAGAAAGAGCAATTTCCCTTTTAAAAAGGATCAATATGGAACATAAAATAAAAAGCTATCCCTATGAACTATCAGGTGGACAACAACAAAGAGTTGCTATAGCAAGAGCCCTTGCTATGAAACCAAAGGTTATGTTATTTGATGAACCTACATCTGCTTTAGACCCCGAAATGGTTGGAGAAGTTCTTTCTGTAATTAAAGATCTCATTTATGAAGGGATGACAACACTTATTGCAACACATGAAATGGAGTTTGCAAAAGATGTTGCCGATAAAATTGTTGTATTAGAAAATGGCGAAATTATAGAAGAAGGTACCCCAGAAGATATTTTTACTAATCCAATAAATGAAAGGACCAAAACATTTCTTAGCAGGATTATTACAAAAAATTAATCATTCTCCTTTCTTGACAACAACAATATAAAATATAAACTTATTTTAAAAACTACATAAAAAGGAGTGCCTTATGAAAAAACTTTATCTTTTTTTCGTAAGTTTAACCTTTTTTACTTTTGTTACCTATCTTAATGCAGAAGAAAAACATTACTACCCAAAAGGCTATAGGAACTGGCCCCACGTAAAATCAATGGTAATCCAACAGGGACACCCACTCTTTGATGCCTTTGGTGGTATTCATCACATTTATGTTAACAAAAAGGCATTAAAAGCAATGAAAGAAAAGAAAACCTATCCCGATGGTGCTATTATAGTTTTTGATTTATTAGAAGCAAAAACAGAAAACAATGCTATAGTAGAAGGGTCAAGAAAGGTTGTTGGTGTTATGATTAAAGATTCAAAGAAATTTAAAGAAACAGGTGGATGGGGGTTCTTCGGATTTAAAGGAAATACGAAAGAACAAATAGTTAAAGATATGAAGTCAGCTTGTTTCGAATGTCACGCCTCACAAAAAGATAGTGATTACGTTTTTAGCACATATAGAAAATAATAAAGAACCCACCAAAGGGTGGGCTTTTCTTAATCAATAAAAGATATTATTTTCAAAATAAGTGGTAAAGATATAAAAGACAAAATTGTTGTTATAACAATTGCCATAGCAGTTAATGTCACGTCGAGTTGAAAAATTCCTGCAACAAGAAGTGATAAAACCATTGATGGCATCCCAGCTTCTAGGGTAACAATATTTAATATTACACCTTTTATTCCCATAATTTTTCCCAAACAGTAACCTATAAAAGGGGATACAAAAAGTTTTAAAATACAAACAGGTAAGAGACACAATGTGTGACTTACTCTAATAAAAGACAGAGAAAGACCAATACTGAATACCATAAGTGGCACGACAACAACTCCAAACATATCTAAAGCTTTGATAAAAAATTTGGGCAATGGTATTTTTAATATATGTAATAACATGCCTATAACAATTCCCCACAGTGGTGGGAGTGTTAAAATCTTTCTAATAGATTCGAAGATATTTACAGATTTAAGTCCCCCAATAGAAGCAGAAATTCTTGTGCCTACAGTCCATAAAAAAGGAGTCATGGCTAGCAAATCATAATACAAAACAAACCTTGCATATGAATCACCATAAAGACCAGTAATTATTGGCAAACCCAAATAGGTTGTATTGCCAAAGGTTGAGGTAAGAATCAATGCACCTATTTCTCTTTTATTTAAATTCAAGGGTTTGCTTAACACATTAAAAAAAAGGTAGTTTACAACAATCATTATCGAAAGGGTTAATATTGAATTAAGTGGTACTAAAACTGTTTCTATAGATATTGGAGCAGTTAACATAACTTTGATACATAAAGCAGGTAAGAATAAATTAAAGACAGTAGTATTTATACTTTTTCTTAATTCATCTACAGTAAGATTGTTTGGTTTTGCTATTCTAAAAATCATACCAGATGCTATAATAATAAAAAAAGCTGCTATAACTTCATTCATGTTGTAAAATTATAACAAAAAGGAGGGTTAATTGAAAAAACTTATTGCATTTTACGGAAGTCCAAGAATTGGCGGGAATTCATCAATACTTCTATCAAAATTTATTGAAGGTGTTAGAGAAAAAGGAAAATATAATGTTCACGAGATAACACTTAGATCATTGAACATTAGTCCCTGCCTTGAAATTTACAAATGTAAAGAGACAGGAAGATGTGCAATAAATGATGATTTCCAAATGGTTTATAATCTAATAACTGAGTCAGATACGATTGCTCTTGCTACACCTGTTATGTTTTATGCTGTTTCTGCACATACAAAGATATTAATGGATAGATGTCAATCATTTTGGGCTAAAAAATATATACTAAACCTTCCAGAAAAACAAAAGGATGGCTATTTTTTTTGTGTCGGTGCAACAAAGGGACAAAAACTTTTTGATGGCATATTAATGTCTATAAAATATTTTTTTGATACCTTTAATTGTAAATTAAAAGATTCAATACTTGTAAGAGGCGTTGACAATAGAGGTGAAATATTACAACATAAAGAGATTCTAAATGCTGCTTACAAATTGGGAAAAAGCATCGACTAAGATAATATCATTTTTCCTATTAACAATTATCTTAGTAACACTTAGAATTGATACCTTACCACATATATTCAAAGAAAAATTTATTAACCTTATCGATCCTGACAGTTACTACCATTTAAGAAGGATATTATATACAATTAACAATTTTCCCCATATACTTAATTTTGATCCCTTTTTGTCCTTCCCCTTTGGAGAATATTCACCTTGGCCTCCATTTTTTGATTTTCTTTCAGCATCAATAGCTATAGTTCTATGTAAAAAAGATTTTATCTTACCTTTTTTAAACTTATTCTATTTCTTTTTAGTTTTTCTTGTTTTTTTCTACTGTATAAAAGACAACATTGTTATAGCAGTCATTACTGGATTTTTACTGAGTTATACAGGTATTTTAAAAATTTATTCATCAGCTGGTAGATTAGACCATCATGCTTTAGAAATGCTTATTATTTCATTGATATCATTCAGTTTTTATAACTATTATAGAAAAGGAAGATTTACATATCTTTTTGTTTTAACTATATCACTTATTTTAGCATTTCTAACATGGCCTGGTGCAATAATATACTGCGCACCAGTTATTATATTTTCATTTTTAAAAAATTTCTCCAAACAAAATCCTTCATTCTTAAATAAAGGACTCTTTGTGGCCTTTCATGTTACAGCAATAACCCTTGCTATATACTTAAAAATAACAAAAAATACTAATTACTATCCCTACTCCTATAAGTTTCTAACTTCATTTCAACGTGATTTTTGTTTTGTTATCTCTATTATCTTTTTCACATTTCATTTAACAGAAATTATAAACAAAAAAATAAAAACAAAAACTTATATTTACCTCCTATGGTTAATAAATACTCTTCTTGTCGTAACCATTTTTCACAGATTTTTCTTCGAAGTTATAAAGGGTTTCGAATTTATAAATAAATCTGAGTTTATTTTGAAGACAGCTGAAGAAGCATCCCCATTATTTTTTAGTAACATTTACAGTTTTAAAAGTGAATTACAAAGAAATATATTCCTTTTTACTCCTTTATTATTTATAGCACCTTTTGTGCTTTTTAAATTAATTAAAACAGAAAAGTATCGTTTCCTATTAATCTATAATCTCTTTTTTCTGTTTCTTACATTTTTCCAGATAAGATTTGGTTATTTTTTCATGCTCGGATATGCATTATCTATTGGTATATATTTTGAGCCAATTATAAAAAAAATACCTCCAATCTTAGTCTTTTCATTTTTTATAATTACTACTTTAATAACTTTTAACCAGTCTATAAAAACTGCCCATGAACGTTTTACAGACCCTGAACAAATGGACATACTTCTATTTCTAAGAGAAAAAACGCCTTTACCTCATAACTTTCAAAATCAATACCCAACTTACGGAGTACTTGCAAGCTGGGAATTGGGTCATCATATAATCCAGATTGGTAATAGAGCTACAGTCGCTCATCCCTTCATTGGGGTAGCACCAAATAACGGATATATGGAGTTTATCGAAGCTTTTTTCGCAAATGAAGAAAAAAAGGTTATTCAAATTATGGATAGAAGAAAGGCAAGATTTCTAATTTTAACATCACCTATTGATTCTCTTATAACTGATTGGGATATTAACACAAAGGGTGAAAATCCATATATTAAAAACGGAAACATAACAGAAAAAGTTTTTGAACTTTTTTTGTACAATCTTTTTTACTTTGATGGTTATACAAAAGAAAATACCACTAACTATAGTTATCTTAGGCTTATCGAAGAGTCAAAAAACAAAAAGGTGAAGTTATATGAACGTGTTAAAGGATGTATCATTTTCTTGAAACATTCAAAAGATGCTATAATTAAAGCAAAGATAACAAATAATAAAAGAACATTTTATTATATTTCGAGAGGCAAAATTAATGGCAATAATAGATATTTTATAGTTCCCTATAGTAGTGAAAAACATTATCCTTTTTTTGCAGAAGAAATTTATATTGAAGAAAATGGTAAAAAAACGCAAATATTTATACCTGAAGAATTTGTCTTAAAAGGTAAAACAATTAACTTTTAAAATCGGTTACTATAAGCCATTTTCTCAAGTCTTTCAATTCTCTCCTCAATAGGTGGATGGGTACTAAATAGCTTAACTAAACCGCTACCTGACAAAGGATTTACAATAAACATATGGGAAGTTGCTGGATTTGCTTCCATTGGTATTCTTTGAGAAGCATGATAAAGTTTTTTTAAAGCATTTGCTAAATACAAGGGATTACCCGCTATTTTTGCACCACCTTCATCAGCACCATATTCTCTTGAACGTGATATAGCAAGCTGTATTAACATTGCTGCGATAGGCGCTATTATAAGCATCAGTAAAGCTGCAAGTGGATTACCCTTATCTTCGTCACTAGACCTACCACCAAACATTAATGCCCATTGAGCCATTTGGGCTAAATAACTGATTGCTCCAGCTATTGCTGCTGCAATTGTTGAAACAAGGATATCTCTGTTTTTTATATGTGCCAACTCATGGGCTATAACTCCTGCCAATTCTTCTCTTGTTAGTATCCTCATAATACCTGTAGTAACAGCAACTACACCATGTTCTGGATTTCTACCTGTAGCAAAAGCATTTGGTTGTTCTGCATCAATAATATATACTTTTGGCATTGGTATCCCTGCATTATGGGCTAATTGCCTTACAATGCTGTATAATTCTGGAGCTTCTGCTTCAGAAACAGGCTGAGCACCGTACATAGCAAGAACAATTTTATCGCTAAACCAGTATGCAAAAAAGTTCATCGCCAATGCGAGTATTAAAGCATAAGTCATCCCTACCTTACCACCAATAGCACTACCTACAAATACAAAAAGTACAGTGAGTGCTACCATTAAAACCATAGTTTTTATTCCATTCATATTTTTAACTCCTTATCAAAGGTTATTTACTAATAATATAGTAAGAACTACTTTTTTTTTTGTCAATATAATAAATTTTGTGAAAACCAGATAGGTATGTACATATTAACCAGATTAGCGAGGAAAAAGAAGGGAGAGTTAGGGAAAAGAGGTGATACA
>Ga0197142_1002295_pt1 | contig 16831 bp, 16 predicted proteins | sample GBS60_MetaG_FD_148614 | JGI IMG/M metagenome (GOLD analysis project Ga0197142, IMG submission 148614) | Sediment microbial communities from Great Boiling Springs, Gerlach, Nevada, United States - GBS 60_MetaG | ecosystem: Environmental > Aquatic > Thermal springs > Hot (42-90C) > Sediment...
TTAGAAAGATGGCCCAAGGTTATGGTGTCACAGTTCTCTTAAAGGGTATGTTTGACATTATATCTGATGGGAGTGAGGTAGTAGTGAATAGGAAGAGCTGGGAATCGGCCGGCATGACGGTCGGCGGCACGGGGGATGTTTTGGCCGGGCTGACGGCCGGGCTCATGGCGCGTGGAGCTAAGCCCTTTGAGGCGGCTGTGGCGGGTGCTAGGGTGAACGGGCTGGCAGGCGTTAATGCTGTAAAACGTAAAGGATTCCATATAACACCGGAGGATGTAATAGAGGAGCTCTCGAATGTTCTTAAACCATTCGACCGCATAGTTGAATAAAGTTTTTCTCTTAGTGAATAGGTTTTATCGGTGGGGCTTTAGAGCTTGCATATAAGGCTAGGGTTGATAGGTAAAACCAACACTGGGAAAACAACCTTCTTTAACGCTGCAACGCTACAGCAGGCTGAGGTTGCGACATACCCATTCACCACCAAACAGCCAAACTATGGAACAGCCTACGCCGTGACGGCATGCGTCTGTAGGGAGCTAAAGGTAAACGACAATCCGAGAAACTCTATATGCGTCGAAGGATTCAGGCACATACCTATCGAGCTCATAGATCTACCCGGTCTGATCAAGGGGGCGTGGGCTGGCAAGGGTCTTGGCAACCAGTTCCTCTCAGTTGCTTCGCAGGCAGATGCGCTAATACATGTGGTTGATGCTTCTGGGAGTGTTGATGAGGAGGGTAGGCTGACAGAGCCGGGCAGGGGAGATCCGTTAGCTGACGTGTATGACATTCAGGAGGAGCTTGTGATGTGGCTGATGAAGCTGATCGATAGGCAGGATGAGAAGATCTCAAGAAACCTTAAGGCGGGAAAGGAGCTTCCGGAGACAATTGCCAGCATACTACGGGGGGCTAAAATAACGGATAAGCAGGTGGAGATGGCCCTGAAGCTATCAGGTCTTGAGAACAAGGATTATGAAAACTGGACCATGCTGGATGATAAGCGGTTTGCTGAGAACCTTCTTGAGGTCTCCAAGCCAACCATAATCATAGCAAATAAGATGGACATCGAGACGGCCACAGCCAACTTTGAGATTCTCAGAGAGAGACTTTCAAAGATGATCGTCGTCCCAGCCAGTGCTGAGGCCGAGCTAACATTAAGACGAGCTGTCCAAAAGGGGCTAATCAAATACATACCTGGGGAGGAGGATTTTAAAATCCTCAGGGCTGAAGGGCTGACACCGGAGCAGAAGAAGGCGCTCGAGTTTATACAGTCAAGGGTTTTAGGTGAGTATATGAGGACCGGGGTGCAGTTCGCCATAAACGTTTGTGTCTTCAAGCTGCTGGGGATGAGCGCAGTTTATCCTATTTCAGATGTTGTAAAGTTCACGGACAAGGCTGGGAATGTTCTACCAGACGTTTATCTAATGCCGCCAAGCTCCACTGTTAGGGATTTGGCCCGCACAGTCCATACCGAGCTGGAGAAAGGGTTGCTTTACGCTGTTGATGCGAGAACTGGGCTGAGGCTGCCTGGCGATTATAAGCTGAAGGACAGGGATGTCCTAACCATCGTCTCAGCAACTAGAAGGGGCTAGATAGGTTCTAGATAATAGGTGAAAAAACCCTCGGGCTCCCTTCTCTTAACTACAAGCCTGACGTCCTGGCCGACTCTCAGCTTGGATGGGTCGTCAACCGCCATCCAACATAGAACGTTGAAACCCTCCTCCATTCGGGCAACGGCCACCACATAGTCGGGGTAGTGGGAGAAGCTGTAGGGCTTCACTTTTATCACAGTATAAGTTAGGAGTTTACCGAGCCCCTTTATCTCCTCCCATACCAGATTCTCGTCCATACATACCGGGCAGTCTGCCTGCGGGGGGAAGTAGTAGATGTTCTTTACAGGACATCTTGTCACATATACCTTACCCTCCCTAAGCCCCTCAAAAAACCGTCTTATCCTGGAAACAGGTATCAGATAGCGAAGCCTCAGCTCCCTAACATCCACCCATAATGGCTGGGAGGTTTTCTGATCCGGCACAACGGGCAGGCCAGACTCCCTCATGATATCCTCGACAAACTTGAGCCATTCAGACACCATTCGCTCCAGTTGCTCCCTAGATTCGACCATTATAGACCAGCCTCCAAAGCCATGTAAAAATCCTTCCCATTAGGTCATGTTCCTCGGCTTATCCAAAGAGTATATTGTGACATAAGCGTAGTGGCCGGTGCCACCCACATTGTGGGACAGTCCAAGCCCATTCCTAACATCCACCTGCCTTTCACCACCCACTTGACTCCTCAACTGCTTTGATATCTCCACAGCCATACTAACGCCTGTTGCACCTATGGGATGGCCTTTTGCCTTAAGCCCGCCATCCAGGTTCACCGGGATTAGACCGCCCTTATAGGTTTCACCCTCCCTTGTGAGCATGAAACCCTGACCCCTCTCCACAAACCCCAGATCCTCATACGCTATTATCTCAGCTATGGTAAAACAGTCATGAACCTGGGCCACATCCAACCTCTTGGCAATCCCACTTCTCTCCAACCCCGCCCTCCTATAAGCCTCCTCCGAGGCCCTCAACGCCGAGGCGAGGCCTAGAAAGTCCGGCCTCCTGCTAAGGTTGGCTGTGTCAGTGGCGACGCCCATAGCTCGAATCCATATGGGAGTGTCAGTCAACATGGTTGCGACTTTCTCAGATGCTATCACAACTGCCGCTGCACCGTCGGTTATCGGACTGCAGTCATAAAGCTTGAGAGGCCATGCTATATATCGTGAGGCCATTACATCCTCAACAGATATCTTCTTCTGAAAGTGAGCTAGCTGGTTGAGTGATCCGTAGTAGTGGTTCTTTACAGCAACTAGTCCTAGATCCTCCTCGCTTGCACCATATTGGCTCATGTAGGCTGTGGCGTAGAGTGCGTAATAGGCTGGAAATGTCAGTCCAAACTGCTCAAACTCCCAAAAATAGTTCCCAGCCCTACCTAGAAGCTCTACACCTTGCAGGGTTGGGGATTCCGACATCTTCTCAACACCCACCACAAGTGCTATATCCGTAGCTCCAGAAACCACGGCATCATACGCCGTTTTTATGGCAGCACTCCCCGACGCACATGCGGCTTCAACTCTTAATGAGCCTACAGGATTAAGTCCTGAGTAGTCGTTAACGACAATAGCGGGAAGCGGCTCTGAGCTCCATCCTCCGACATTAGAGGCGACGACAAGGCCGACATCCTTCTGCGTGATGCCTGCATCGATGAGGGCGTCCCTCACAGACTGCCAAGCTATCTCGGCCATGCTCAGTCCTGCTAAATGCCCGAAACTTGTATGCCCAACACCTACTATTGCAGCGGACGGCATTCCTCGTTATAGATTGATAACGGACTTTTTATGTTATGATCCAAGGGTTTTGGGCGATGCGTAGGCCGTCAATTATCGTATTCGACCTCGACGGGACGCTTATAGAGTTCAGACTGGAACTTTTTGAGGCCAAGCAGCGTATCATAGAGATGCTTACCAACGCAGGCGCCCCCTCCTCGATGATCTCACCTAAGGACTCGATACAAGCGCTGCTCCAGAAAACTGAACAAATCTTTGGCCCTGCTCAAGGCGGGGAGCTGAAGAATAAGGCGCTCAACATCATGAAGGAGTATGAGATGAGGGCCGCTACTGAGAGCCGTCTTAGGAAGGGAGTGTCAGAGCTACTCCGCAACCTTAAAGCCCATGGCTTCAGGCTAGCTGTGGCCACAAACACCCACAGGGAGGCTGCCCTCCTATCGCTAACCCGTGCAAGCATCCTCAGCTTCTTCGAAGCCCTAGTCACAAGAGATGACGTGAGCAATCTAAAGCCGAGGGGCGATCTCTTGAAGAAGCTACTTGAAATATTAAGGACTGAGCCTGGTAATGTGCTCTATATCGGCGACAGCATCCATGACCTTCAGGCTTCCATGGAGGTTGGCGTAGCCTTTATCGGTGTTGAGGGCGGGGTTCATAACAGGACTGATCTAGAGTCAGCCGGGTGCAATCACATTATCTCCGAGCCTGTGGAACTACTCCGCTACCTGGGGATACCCCATATATAATGGAATACTTTAACCCAGGAAATCTCAGGGTATTATGTGGCCCGCATCATGAGCGGACATGTTATATCCACCCAGCCGCTGGAAAATATGCAGCGTATGATAAGACCGGCGCTCATAATCTTCCTGTTAGTTCTATCGGTCCAGACAGCACAAGCCCTCGAGCCCCCACCTCCGGGAACGGCCTACGGCAACATATACATTAGGGTCACCGACTGCGCTACCGGAGGGCCAATAGCGGGAGCATCTGTCAGCATAGAAAACCCTGGCCATACATTCTCAACCACAACCAATATGACAGGCTATGCAATCCTAGAAGGCTACAACTGGTACTACAGATACTATGTGACAGCCTCAGGTTATAGGATTGAATCCGGTGAAAGAAGGTTCTCCCTCGAAGCTGTATTCAACGTATGTATATTTAGGGAGACGGTTGGATTCTGGAGGGTGGTTGCCACAGTAACGTCCTGGCAGGGTGACACACATGCAGGTGGTGAGGGATGGACGGTAATCAGGTTGAAGAATCTCGAGCCAGGAGTCTTCGACATATATAATATGGAAATCTGGGTTAGCGGTTTTGAAGGGCCAGTGGCTAGGGCCGAGTATAGTAGGCCTGAGAGGCTTGGAAGGCTTGTAGAGAGGGAGTTCAACATAACCGTGGCCCCGCCCTCAAACTCACCCATCGGCAGACTGGCTGCAGAACTCAGAATAAAAGCCGTATTCACCTATGATGATGGTAGAAAGATAGGGCCTCTTACAATTCCAGTCTCAATGGATAATGTCCAAATTCTCCCCTACAGGAGCTTCCGCCTCAAGCTGTTAGACTTCTGGGGCTTCAACCCGGTTCCACGGGCCCTTGTCATAATGGAGACAACAGCGTCAGGATCATGGTCTCAACATATTGCCAACGCAGATGACGAGGGATACGTCAGCTTCTACAGGCTTAGAGAGGGCGCATATTACATGAGAATCTATTACACCTCACCCTATGATGGTGAGACCCACCTGGTCAAGGCCTCCTTCCCGATATTGGGTGATCTTGTCAATGCTGGGGAGGTGAATACCGGGCTTTACGAGGCGAGGGTTGATATTGTTGACATAGCGGGCAGACCTCTTAACACAACAGTATACCTAGGAAGGGTTGCAGTTGATTCTTTAAATGGGGTAGCATATTATAGAAATGTCCCTAGAGGCGAGTATAACGTCAAGGCCCTCTGGAACGGGAGAGAGGTCTTCAACGGAAGCATTATGGTAGAGGAGCCCTTAGCACGGCCTAGCCCCGGCGGAATTTTGAAGGCAGTTGCTGATGTGGGCGACCTAATCCTAGCTCCACGGGACAAGTCCGGTGAAAAGCTAGTGGACAATGTGACTCTGAGGCTCGAGCCTCTAGGAATCACCATCCGTGGTGGGGAGATGATGACATTCCCCCAGCTTCCAAGAGGCGAGTATACCGTCAAGGCATCATTTTATAATAATCTTCTCGGATATGAGGTCCCCGTTGGTCTCTTTAAATTTAGGATTCCAGAGGATCATGGCACCCATGAGCTTCGCATGGAGATCTACGACGTACTAATCCGATTTCAGGATAGTGTCGGAAGGCCGGCTGAGGTTAACGCCACCTTAGGCTCCGCTATTTTTAAGGCAATAAACGGCTCCGTATTGCTCGACGACATAACCAGTGGCGATTACACCGTCACAGCTAAGTGGATGGGTGTGACTGTCTTTGAGGGGATACTAAAATTGCCTGATGAGGACAGGGTTATGGTGTCGGTTTATCCTCTCACGTTAAATGTAAAGACCCTTGAAGGTGAGAGGCTGGCAAGGGGGTTAGCCTACATCGAGATAGACGGCAGTATGATTGATTCGGAGATTTCAGATGGCTCAGCCTATTTTCCAGCTCTCCCCGCGGGCGTGTATCATCTCTCTATTCTGATGGACGGTCAAACCGTATACAATGGCGGTATATTGGTGGGAGGTGGTGATGCTGAAATAGTTGCTGAGGCCGGACACCTGAGAGTCGTGATTAGAGATCAACTGGGCAATCCACTCATTTCAGCCTTGGTTATGATGGAGGGCGGAGAGGCTAAAACCACCGACGAGTCTGGGTTTGTTGATTTCGGCCAAGTTCCAAAGGGTGTGTATAACTATGTCGTGCATTATAAAAACATCCAAGTTGGCACGGGACTGGTGGAGGCAGGTAAGTTATCCACAACAATAATAGAAGTCTACCCATTTACCGTTCATGTGGTAAACCAGCTAGGGCAGCCCGTAGAGGCTGAGGTGGAGATCTCCTCTAGGTCCAAATTAATCGGGAGGGCGGTCGGGTCGTCCATTCTGTTCCAGGATGTCCCGGGGGGGCCATACAGCGTGAGAGCCACCTTCGCATCTAAGCAGATAGAACAGGAGGTCACTGTCTCCTCATCCAGCCATGAGATCACACTCACCATACCCGTGGCATTATATTTAGGTCCTGGAATGATCCTCTCCCTTTCTGACATACTTTTGATAGCTGCGCCGATCACCACAGGCCTAATTGTGGCCGCCTTAATCCTAGCTGTTAAAAAGACTCTCCACAAAGTCTCCAGGAAAGGAGTACCCCGGATATGAGGGGGAGCATTTTTTAACATGTCTTAACGTAATTTAAACGGCTTGAAGATAGTACCTGATACGAGCGCGATAATTAATGGGAGGATAACCGGTCTAGCAGAGGCTGGAGAGCTGAAGGGTGCTGAGATAATATTGCCTGTGGCGGTGATAGATGAGCTCCAGGCTCAGGCTTCTAAGAAGAGGGAGCCGGGCTTTATTGGGCTGAATGAGCTGAAGAGGCTTAGGGAGTTAAGTGGTGAGATGGGGATAGTGCTTAGGTTTGCTGGCGATAGACCAACTCTCGAGGATATTAAGCTGGCTAGGAGTGGGCGCATCGACGCGATGATAAGGGAGGTTGCGAGGAGGGAGAACGCCACCCTCTATACATGTGATTTCGTTCAAGCCCTGGTAGCTGAGACTGAGGGTGTTCCTGTGAGATATTTCCCGCCTGATGAGCTCCCCAGGGAGATGTCCTTTGAAAAGTTCTTCACAGATGATACGTTGAGTCTCCATCTCAAGGAGGGGGCGCCCATTTGTGCTAAAAGAGGTGTGCCTGGAAGGTTTGAGTTAATTAAGGTCTCCGAGGAGCCGCTCTCGGTTGAGGATCTCAACCGGATTATCAGAGAGATAACAGAGCATGCACGCGTATCCCATGAGGGGATGATCGAGATTATGAGGAGCGGCGCCCTAGTGGCGCAGATAGGAGCTTACAGGATCGCCATAGCCAGACCGCCATTTTCAGACGGCCTAGAGGTTACAGTTGTCAGACCGATCGTGAAACTTAGGCTTGAGGACTATAGGCTATCTCGGAGGCTTATGGAGAGGTTAAGTCGCAGGGCTGAGGGGATACTAATTGCCGGGCCTCCTGGAAGTGGAAAATCCACCTTCGCAGCTAGTCTCGCAGAGTTCTACAGCCGTCAGGGTAAGGTCGTTAAGACCCTAGAGTCTCCGAGGGATCTACAGGTTGGGCCTGAGATAACCCAGTATGCTCCACTCGAGGGAGATTTTGAGAAGACTGCTGAAATACTTTTACTTGTGAGGCCCGACTATACCGTCTTTGACGAGGTGAGGAGGGAGAAGGACTTTCGTATCTTCGCAGACATGAGGCTTTCCGGGGTGGGTATGATAGGTGTAGTCCATGCCAGTGAAGCTGTTGGAGCTATACAGCGTTTTATTGGGAGGTTGGAGTTGGGGATGATACCCCATGTCATTGATACGGTGATATTTCTGAAGGATGGTGAGGTTGTGAAGGTCTATGAGCTGTCGCTTGTGGTGAGGATTCCAACAGGTATGGTGGATGAGGACCTCGCTCGGCCTATTGTTGAGATTCGGGATTTTGAGACTGGCCGCCTAGAATATGAGATATACATCTTCGGTGAGGAGAATGTGGTTATACCCGTGGAGAGGGTCTCCGAGGAGTCGGCGAGGGTTAAGAGTAGGATCGTGGAGTCTGTTAGGGAGGCTATCGCTGAGTATGATGAGGAGGCCGAGGTTGAAGCTCTCACGCCTGGAAAGGTCGTGGTCCGGGTTGACCGGGATGTTATACCCAGATTGATCGGCAGACATGGTGAGAATATAAGTAAACTTGAGAGGCAGTTGGGCACCTCTATTGAGGTTGAGCCTAAACTTGTGACTCTCGGCAAGGAGTTGGATTTCGAAGTTCGGGAGAGCGGCAACACCATGAGCTTCGTGCTGGGGGGTGACGTGGTCTCCGGTAAGGTGAATATATACGTGGATAATGAGTATCTCTTTTCGGCCACCGTGGGGAGAAAAGGCATAATTAAGATCAGCAAAAAGTCCGAGAACGGTAGAGCTCTGGTTAAGGCCTTATACTCTGGGCAGAAGATCAAGCTAGTCCTTACGGGCTGAGTCTTGTTTAAGACGGCAGTAGGGGCATGTCTCCGACCCCTTGGGAATCTCCCTCATACAGAACCAGCAGAGGATCATATGAGGGTCTTCAGGGCCAACTGTCGGGCCTGGCCTCACGATGAAGCTGAGAATAATCATTATTACTCCGGCGCCGAAGAAGGCGAAGCCGAAGGGCAAGCCCGCGAGTTGTAGGAAAAATCCGAAGGCAAAGGTTATGATACCTGCGAATGCGAGGTTTGGAGACTTCATGATCTTATTCTCTTCTCCAACCCTGCACAGTGGACTACTCCCCTGACCCTCCTTATGTGGGAGACGCATACAAAGCAGGTAAGAAATGCTACAGGCTCGGATACAACAGGGCAGTCTACATACTCTTTCTTCATCCTTGCAATCATCTTCCCCTTCAGAACATCCTTCACAGCCTCCGTCACCTCCTTATCATATTTTAGGGGCTTTTCAGCCTGGCGAACCTCCACGAGATACTTTGTCTCCAACCTTCATCAGCCCGCTGATTTTAACCTTCTACGCAGTCCTCTATAGACAAGCCCTAAATATATAGCTGCACTCGCTACAGCCACACCCATAACTAAGAGGAAGAGATCTGAATGATCGTCCGCAACGACTACAGTTATAATTAAGGGCCTTGAGACAACAACTTTTTCTGTTATTAGGCGGTCTCCTTCAACCATGTATCCGGCAACACTTCTCCTTACAAAAGGTGTTGGAGACCTTAGCTCTTCCATAGCCAGTTCTTTCAGATCGATAACGGCTCCTCTGGGAAACCATCCGGAGAATAACAGACCAACACGGCTGGAAAACACTTCCACATAGTAGCTGGTGTTGATCTTGAAAAGGCCTATGCTATTCTCAGAGACGAGTAGCTTAGTAGGATAGGACTCGGCTCTCACGCCTGGCGTCTTAGCTGTGACGTTTAGGGCCAGTTCCGTCTTAACCATCTTTGGGAGGAGAAGGATGGCTGTCTGGCCGGGTAATACGACTTTACTGCCATTATAGGTTAGTGATACATCCAAGTCGGAGGAGAGACCACTGACAGTCACGGGAAGCTGGTAGGCTATGTCGGCGTTGAGCTTCCCCCAACCCCATTCATTCGAGCCGTACAAGTCTATATCGCCGGTGAAATTGTCATGACGCGCCAGACCCTTAATCATCATGGAAACATGGTGGGGCTCTAAAATGGGGGCGAGCTGGAGTATCAGAGCCGCTACGCCGGCTACATGTGGGGCGGCCATACTGGTTCCCCTACCAACCCTCTCCACCGGGCTTGGGCTTATCTGGGAGGTGGGGGACTGGCGTGACCTTGCGGCTATTATAATCCCACCCGGAGCAACTATGTCTGGTTTAACCCTCCCATCAGCCGTAGGCCCTCTCCCACTATAGAATTCAAGCTGGCCAACAGATCCTCCAACACTTACCGTCCTCCCCGCCTGGGTGACCCAACTACTCCTCGTCATGTAAGCCCCCACCGTGATGACCTTTTGAGCCGTCCCGGGTATGGAGACAGTCATCACATCAGAGATTTGATAGCCAGCACTAGCGGTGAAGGTCTCTCTAGTATCGCTGCACGTATCACTCTCTAGCCATGCGTGAAAAACACCATCCGATATTTCCTCCCCAACAATCTCCAACATCCAGCCTCCCCTCACATTACCCCTTACTGTCACAAGATTGTGGGATACTAGGCCGACATTCTCTTCCATCTCCACATTAAACCCATCCACAGACAGAGAAGAGTTTGGTGAGAGCTTCAGAGACTCGGCCCCCGGCCCGCTGAGTGTGAGACTTAACCTCTGATTTGGACGTGTTACAATGGATACTGAATACTCGGATGTCTTGTCGGGTATAATCCATCTGAGGCCTACCCTACCGCCCTCCATCAGCGTTCCAGTGACATGTCTACCGTCTGAGGCTGAGTTGCCGGCGGCCACCACGACAACAACCCCCTCATCGATGAGGTTGTCAAGCGCCCTCTCCAGACTGCTGCTCCCATCATGGGCTCCAATATCAGTTCCCAAGCTCAGATTCACCACAAGCCTCATCCCGAGAGAACTCGCCTTAGCTTTAGCATACGCCAGGCCGTCCAACAGGCCCTTCTCGTCGAAGGTCCAAAATCTGCCCATACATGCCGGCCCACCGCTCTTTACCACTATGAGGCTGGCCTTTCTAGCCACGCCTTGCGACCCTGCAGCAATTGATGCCACATGTGTCCCATGACCGTTTGTGTCAACTTGGGGGCAGGACCCGCTGTTGATTTCGTCTGGCCCACATTCATACCCATAGTCAAAGCCCTCGGGAGGCTTACCCTCTACTGTCTGATCCCAGATATAGAGGATCCTAGATCTGTTCATCTCATCCAGGAAGGACGGGTGTAGATAGTCCACGCCAGTATCTATAATAGCTATCAAAACCCCTGACCCGTCAACTGATTGGAGATTTAAACCAGATTTATCAAAAAGGCTGGGCAACCCAATATCCTCTATGCTGACATCGAGCATACCTCTGAAAATTCGGGGGCTTCCAACAGATTTGAACACACCCATGCTCTTCAAATAATCCTTAGCCCGAGGTTGTGCTTGGAATGTGACCACATCACCTATCACTGAGCCGAGCTTAGCCACATCTCTGATCCTGTCCAACGCATGGTCAATCGGATCTGCGACTACTGCAACTAACGAAATTGGGGGCGGCGGGTGCGAGCCCAAGGGTATTAAGCCGAGAAAAAGGAGAACGGATAGGATAAGAGGGAGGAGCATCGAATAAGATCATAGAGCGTCGTTTAAATATTTGAAGGCTATACAAGCCATCATGCGTCTCCTAACCGATGAGGAGGTCCAAGCCATAGCACCCCTAAAGGAGATTATATCTTCCGTTGAGGAGGCTTTTAAACTATACAGCCTAGGTAAGACAATTACACCACTAAGGGTCAGGGTTGAGGCGAGGGAATACGGGGGAGACATCCTCCTGATGCCATGCTACCTAGCTCCGATGGGCATCTTCACAACCAAGGTCGTAACAGTCTACCCCGAGAATATTTCGAGGGGCTTGCCAACGATACAGGCGGCTGTGGTCGCCGTGAATCCAGAGATTGGGAGTATTGAGCTGGTGGCCTATGCGAAGGCTTTAACAGGTATGAGAACAGGGGCGGCTTCAGCCGTCTCGGTGAAGTATCTAGCCCGGAGTGGTGCGGATGTTCTCGGAATACTGGGATGCGGGTATCAGGCGGCGTGGCAGTTGAGGGCCATCAGCCTGGTCCAACAGCTGAGTAAGGTCCTGACCTACGACCTTGACAGACAGCGGTGTGAGAGATTCTCAGTAGACATGGCCCGTGAGACAGGTCTTCCGATAAAGTCGGCCGACAAGGCTGAGGAGGTTGCCTCAAGCTCTGATATCATCGTGACGGCCACAACCTCCCACACCCCTGTGCTGTTCAACAGATGGGTGAAGCCCGGGACCCACATAGCAGCCATTGGAGCATACACACCCGAGATGGCTGAAGTTGAGCCACAGCTTGTAGTCAGGTCTAAGATAGTGGTGGACTCTCGGGAGGCCGCATTAAACGAGGCCGGCGACATCATACACCCTATCAAAATGGGGCTTATATCTCCGGGGGACATCTACGCAGAGTTGGGTGAGATTATCGCTGGACAGAAAAAGGGGAGAACCGACGACGATGAGATAACATTGTTTAAAAGCGTTGGTTTGGCGATACAGGATGCGGCCGCTGTTAAGGTTCTGGCCAATCATCTCAAGACGAGGTAGATACCAGCAAGGATCACAGCTGCGCTGAGATAGAAACCGGCGGCCGGAGCCTCACTAAATAATAGGAATGCGAGGACAGAAGCCACTACAGGCTCTAGAAGAGCGAGTGTCGAAGCTTCAAAGGATTTAAGCCCTTTAAGGGATGAGAAGTGTAGGGTGTGGCCCAGTACAGTGGGTAGGAAGGCGACGGCGAGGAGCGGTGGTAGTTCCTCTGTGACAGGAACAACGAGTTCACCTCTCACAAAAATGGCAGCCGCCGCTAATACAGCCGCTGAAAACAGGTAGATAGGAGGCATGGCAGTTGTTGGGCTGGTTCTCTGGCGTAAATCCTTTCCTAAGGTGAGGTAGAGGGCCCAGAAAAAAGCACCTCCTAGGGCGGCAAGGTCACCCAGTATATTTGACGGAGATATTGTGAACTCAACCAAGCTCATCGAGGTTATGCCTGTGAGGGTGGCCGATAGGCCGAGGATATTTAGCTTGGATGGTCTTGCCCTTCCGAGAATCCAAGAGATTAAAAGTGTCATGGCTGGCGTAGTATTGACCAGGGTTGTGGCGTTTACAATGCTCGTAGTCTTGATAGCTGTTATGAAAAATACAAAATGAAGTCCGAGAAACAGGCCAAGAGGTAGTAGCTGCTGGAGCTGCATCCTCGTGGTGTGTTGTAGGGATCGCCGATCTAGGATCAGAGCGATTAGGAACATGAAGAGGGCGGCTAGAGTTAAGCGAGCGAATCCAAGTGAAAGCGCGTCAAGCCTTGGAAGAAGCCTGATGAAGATGGCGGCGGTTCCAAAGAGAGATCCTGCGAGAATCCCCTGAATAATAGATGTAAGCCTAGCCATCAAAAATTTTTTGTGGAAGGAAAATAAAAAGTGGATGCTCCCGCTAGGAGGAGCTTATCACAAATGTGGCTTGGACGGAGACCGTGAAAGTTGTCTGGCCTGGGATTATAAGCATCGTTGTGGCCTCGGGACCGGCTGGCGCATTCCTCATGACAGGGTATGGGTATTGCTCCATTATGCTAGCGCTCTTAAGCCGAGCCACCTTCATACCGACCGGCGAGATAGCTAGTTCAGCCTTCCTCTTCGCATCCGTCATCGCAGCAGCCAGGAGTTCCCTACTCAGCCTTGCCGAGAGCTCATCAGATATTGTCAGAGAAAAACCGTTCACGATATCTACGCCGGCTGATACGGCCGAGTCTATGAGCCTGCCCACATTACCCAGCTCAAGTGTCCTAACTTCTAGGCTGTATGTAGCCACAAAGCCGACGAGCTTTGGAGGTCTTCCATCATCATAGTATTGATATTCTGGGAAGATGCTGAAGCCGGTGGTCTTCATATCCTCATCGGATACACCCAAGGACTTTAAGACATCTACAACTCGCCTAACCTGCTCCGATGCTAGTCTGAGGGCCTCTGAAGATGTTTCCGCCTTCTCCTGCACCGTCAGATATACTATGGCCAAATCGGGAGATACTGTAGCCGTAGCTGTGCCGGTCACATATATCAAATCCTCTTCATATGTCTGCTGCTCCACCGTGGATGCAACCCGGGGCGCCAAAGCCACTGATGCGGCTATCCCAAGCGCTAACACTGCTATCGCTGAAGCGAATATACCATATATGGTCTGTCGCTCCAATTCTTTCACCCCATTAAATCCAACAGATCCCCCCGGCTTTATGTCCATAAACTAGAACGGATGATAAGGCTTTTCAATAAGCATGCGAACAGCCAATATGGCGGCCGTGGTCTAGCCTGGTATGACGTGGGGGCCCCGACCACGGGGTACGCCCCAAAATCCCGGGTTCAAATCCCGGCGGCCGCATACTTATGCATTTGTAGACGTTAGTTTTTATAATGCCGCTCCATATTATATGATGCCATGACCCAAGTTGTAGGACTAAAGACTAGGTGGGCTTCAAGGTTTATCGCTGCGGCCATAGTGCAGGGCGCCTTGGCTACCGGCCTAACCCTCTACGTCGTTCTGGGTCAGCTATGGTTTCTGAGGCCCGAGGTCAGCAGGGTCATCGCCTTCGGAAGCGCGGGAACATGGTTTACCGTTGGGTATGCCCTCTACTTCATTGTGGGCGTCCTAGGGGTAGCGGTGACGGCTCTCTTCTACAACCATATAGAGAATACCCTCGGAAAGCCATACATGGGCGCGGCTAACTTCCTCGCATGGGCCCATCTCATACTAATGAATGTTGGTGTCGTTGGTGCTACATGGCTGATGATGATCTCCGGATACCAGGGAGGAGCTGCTATGCTTCCGCCGGAGGTTGGAGGGCTTGGATGGAACCCGGGCCAGGTCCATACCAATATCTTCTACGGCATACCGCTGGGATACCCGACGTGGATAGCCCTCTTTATAATAATCTTGGCGATAGGGGTCCTACTGGGCGGCCTAGGCTACGTGCTGACTTGGAGGAGAAAATCCTAACCCAACCCTTTTTTTATAAAGGCGGCGGCCCCCACGGCTGGCAAGCACTTACCCACATGCATGCTGGAGCTTCAGCTCGGACGCGCTTATGGAATGGCTGCACCGCCACACCTTAGTGCTGCTCCCTCCCGGGCCTGACACGGTTCGGCGTGTAAGGGGTCTCAGGCCCCCCTACAGGGACCCCGCACCCCTACGGAGCCCCATCCCGGCGCATCCCCATCGCCTACACCCCAGCCGCTCTGCGGGCAGCCTCAGGCGCGCCATGGGTTTTCAGGCCCCTGCGTATAGCCCATTTCAGGTTACAGGGAAGGGCTAGCTCCCCGGCCTTTCCCGCCGCCACCCATGATGAGGACAACAGCATTATTAAGCTTTGATGGGCCCGGCCTAGAAGATAATGGTTTTTTAATTCTTATCATGTCCCTAGGGTATTTGCATCAGGTTTTCCCCATTATTTTCGTATGGCCTCTGCGACTCGATGACCCTCCGTTGTGGATTTAAGTATCTTATTCATAAGATTGTCGGTGGGTTTGAGGGTTTATGTTGGTTGCTGCGGCTGGCCTGTTAAGGGCGGTAGGAGGGCCTACTACAGGGAGTTCCAGACAGTGGAGGTCCAGAAGACATTCTACAAGCTACCAAAGCCTGATACGTTGAGAAAGTGGAGGGGGGAGGCCCCTGAGGGGTTTGTCTTCTGCATGAAGGCATGGCAGGGTGTATCCCACCCACCCACTAGCCCTACCTGGAGACGTGCTGGCTTTAAACCCAGCCCGTCAAGCGGATATGGCTTCCTACGTCCGACGAGAGAGGTCCAGCAGGCATGGGAGCTGACGGCCGAGGCTGCCATGGCCCTGGGTGCACAGATTGTCATAATCCAGACACCGCCCAACATGCCTGCCGACAGCCAGACCATGGAGGACGTGGAGCGCTTCTTCGCCGAGGCTGCAACGTCAAGGTTTAAGGTGGGGTGGGAGCCGCGTGGTTTGATGGCCCACCGCATAGAGGCCATCAGGAAAATCTGCAACAGGACCGGCATAATCCACGTGACAGACCTGCTGAGAATGAGGCCAGCCACATCAGCCGACACATTATACACACGCCTGCATGGTCTAGGTGGGAGGGAGGTCAACTACAGCTACAGATACACAGACGAAGACCTTGAAGGACTTGCTGCAGCAATCAAACAGCAGCGGGATGTAAAGACAGCATACGTGCTTTTCAACAATCTCTCGATGGCGGTCGATGCAAAACGTTTCAAGTCTTTGATTTTAGATGGGTAGGACCGTTTTCCCCTTAAACTCCATTATGCCATCGGCCCTCATCCTGGCTGCATGCTGCTCAGCCTCATATCTTGACATCTCGGCCGACATTGCCTTCGCATATCCGTCTGGGTCGCAGAAGGCTATTACATACCCTCCTGATTTGGCTCTGATGATGGTGTAGAAATCCTCGGCGCCCACGGGCATCCACTCGCCTCCCACCTCCTTGACGAACATGGCCGGGTATGCGATTCCCACGTAGGATGCCAGTCTCGCTTGGGATTCCGCCGCTATCCTCTCCCCCTTTTTGACGGCGTCGTAATATCTCATGGACGGTATTACCCCAGTCAGCCATGGATTAGGACCAATATAAGCCATAGGGACTATCCGAGATTCCCGAAAAGAAAAGCTCATAAAGGCTCTAGGAGACGGATTTCTGAGGCAAAATGGCGAAGGAATATGTCATCGTGGAATCCCGAATAAGGGAACTACTCCCAGAGGGCACACGGCTAAGCTCCGACGCCTTAGAGGGGCTTGACGCTGCTGTCAGAGAGCTTGTCAGTAAAGCTGTCAAGAGATGCCAGTCCAACGGAAGGAAGACGCTGATCAAAGAGGACTTTTAAAAGCTCCTAAAGGGGTTGGGGGAGCCGTGCCCTGTTATTTTTCCTCTATCCTAGGAATGGGTCTTCAGGCTCTTATCCGATACTGGTATAAACCTCGGCTTCAACCTCTCCAAAATGTGGGGGAGAGTTGTATACTCCATCTCCTCATGTCCAAGCCTAGCAGGTTCAAACTCGCCCATCGTCCTGAGATAGAGGGCCAGCTCAGCTGACTTG
>Ga0197142_1002297_pt1 | contig 16825 bp, 18 predicted proteins | sample GBS60_MetaG_FD_148614 | JGI IMG/M metagenome (GOLD analysis project Ga0197142, IMG submission 148614) | Sediment microbial communities from Great Boiling Springs, Gerlach, Nevada, United States - GBS 60_MetaG | ecosystem: Environmental > Aquatic > Thermal springs > Hot (42-90C) > Sediment...
ACGCCAACACCTGGGGCGGATGGGAGGATTATCTACATTGTTCAACCAGGCGACACTCTGATTCGCATTTCCCTGATCTCGGGGGTTCCGATTGAAGAATTGCGCGGTCTCAATAAATTAACCGGCGATAATATCATCGTAGGACAAGAGCTCTTGCTGGGCTTGGGTGGCCCCACGATCGAAACCCCTACCCCAGGGCCGAGTCCTACCCCCACCCAGGAAATTCCCACCCCAACGCCGCTACCCGGCATCGGGATCATCTGCGTTCTGCTTTACGACGATGTGAATGGCGATGCCTTGCGGCAAGAAACTGAAATCGCCATCCCTGGTGGCGCCATCAGCCTTTCAGAAAGGTCTGGCAAAGCGGCTTTTACAGCCGAGTCGCGCAGCGGTAGCGATCCGGTTTGCTTCAATGATTTGCCGGAGGGGGAATACACCATCTCGGTTGCCATACCAGGCGGCTATAACCCCACAACCATCAACACCATCACCCTCAAACTTAATGCCGGTGATGAAACCTACCTTGACTTTGGAGCGCAAAAAAATTCTCAATCCTTAGCCGAAGAACCGGCACCGGTCGGTTCATCTTCTTCGCCTCTATTAGGGATTGTGGGAGTGGTTTTCCTGCTGGCAGGAATGCTGCTCGGCTTGTTTGGGACACGCATCCTAAGGGGAAAATAAACCCCATCCGCCGGGCTTAGCCGCAGGCAAAGATCGGCTATGCGAACGTGAAAAAGCTCACACTGCCGACCGGACAACGGTTTGGCGGTACAGACGTAACATTCCTGCGCGGAAGGCTTCTCGCTGCCACCTTTTCGCCTGTAAACGGGCTTTTGCCTGTAAGCCCAACAGGACTTCCTCCTCCACAACCAGGGTCATCAGCGCTGCCGAAAGCGCCCGCCGATCGCCGGGAGGAACAAGATACCCGGCAGGACCCACTGCCTCGCCCAGCGAAGGAAGCTCAAAACCTACCACCGGAACGCCGTAGGATAATGCACGCCGGGCTATGCCGCCCCACAGCGGTTCACCCTCCAGTTGCACCAGAGCCAGCGCATTTTTCAGCAACGACAACAATTGAGCCGGGGTCACATCTGCAGAAAGACGAAGGGTTTGCAAAAACTCTGCTGCGCTGCGGGACTCGATCTGCTCCTGTTCATGGCGATCAAAGCAAATGATAGCTAAGGTAGCCTGATCCCCGAGATGAGCAGCGGTCTTCGACCAGACCTCCAGCAACAGTTGCAAATGCCGCCAATCGCCAAAGCTTTGATAGAGAAAATAGGGAATGTCTGGCGCAGGCTGGAATTCAGCCTCCAGAGTGGAAACAACCGCTTTCAGTTGTCCGCTTTCTGCGGACCAATCTCTTTCAGATAATCGCTCTGCCTCAAAAACCGCCTTGCGATCAAGCGTAACTGCACGGCTCACCCCGCCCCAGCCAAAAGCCTCATCAATCCGTTCCCATAAAGTGGGGCTTCTGTTTGCGCGCGCCTCTGCGAGTTTGGTAGGGCTGTAGAACAAAGCCTGAGAGGCAAACAGAGGTGCAAAGCCGTGAACCGTGTGAATGGCATCTGCCCGAATTCGCCGCGCAATGTCTGGCAAATCTACCTGCACCCAGCGCAGGTGATTAAAGGCGGAAAAAGGACGCCTTAGCACAAAAACGGATACCTCTGGCGCAAGCCAGGCGGGTTTCTCAGCAGGAAGGGCAAGGATCAGCTCTACATCCTGCTGCAAGGCTTCCAGGATTTCCAGGAGATGGAAGGCTGGCGCAGAGAGGGGGGCATGAATCAACAGCCAGCCATCCAGCAGAACCCGCATCTCATTTTGCTTTCTCAAGGCGCTTGAGAAATCGCTGCTCGTCAATGATAAATCGTTCATGTTTCCCATTTCCGATGATCGTATCCCCCTGACGCACCTCGACAGAGAAGAAAACCCGTAAGCCATCAACGCTCAGAACTTCGCCGCGCACCTCAACCGTACTGCCCACCTTCGCCGGCGCAAGATGACGAATATCCACGGCGGTCCCAACACTGGAATAGCCGCTCGGCAATCGTTCTGCCAGACAACGATGACAGGTGCGTTCCATAAAGAGAATCATCCACGGCGTAGCCAGCACCCGCGAAGAGCCACTGCCAACGTGCTTTGCCGTATGTTCCTCTTCGACCAGATAGGTATCCACACGCCTCAGACCTGGTTGAATAAGATCATGAAAATCCATACACTTCGCCTCTGTTGACCGTCTTAATCAATCGAAAGCATTATACCGATAAGCGCTGAAATGAGAAAGATAGATTACGGAATTTTCGGATAAAATATAGAAGATCCAATTGCAACCGCGAACCATAGCGAGCTTTGAGAAAACAGAGTGCTCAAGATAATTTCTCCGTGAACACGGAAGACAGATACTTTTTTGCAGAGGAGTCAACCATACAAACGTGAGTATTGCGTCAAGCGAATTCGATCTACTTGTCAATCCAAGAGATTCACAATTTTTCTAAAGGAGGAAAAAGATGACAACCATCACCTGGCTTGGACATGCTAGCTTGGCAATCCAAAGTGGCAATTATCACATTCTGGTTGACCCGTTCATTAGCGGTAATCCCGCTGCCCCGGTCAAAGAAGAGGACTTAAGGGCAGATTTCATCCTGGTCAGCCACGGACATGGGGATCATGTGGGCGATACAGTATCGATCGCCAAAAGAAACAATGCGCTGGTGATCAGCAACTTTGAGATCGCTAACTGGCTGGGCAACCAGGGCGTGCGCACCCATCCGCAACACATCGGCGGTGGCTTCAACCATCCCTTCGGCTATCTCAAACTGACCCAAGCGCTGCACGGCTCTGCCTTACCGGATGGATCGTACGGGGGCAACCCGGCTGGCTTTCTGATCACCACCTTAGAAGGGAAGAAACTCTATCTCGCCTGCGACACCGGCTTGTTTGGCGATATGCGCTTGATCGGCGAAGAAGGCATCGATCTGGCCGTGCTACCCATCGGCGATAATTTTACAATGGGACCAGGCGATGCCTTGCGCGCCGTCAAACTCATTCAACCCAAACATGTCATTCCGATTCACTATAACACCTGGGAACTCATTGCTCAAGACGTACAGGATTGGAAAAACCGAGTTGAGTCCGAGACTTCCGCTCAAGTGCATGTGCTTTCGCCAGGGCAATCCTTACAATTGGATTAATTCGATGAATACTATCTGATATAATGCGGGCAATGGGAGGTTTCCATGTTTGATAGCATTTTTCGTCGTCGCCAAGAAGAAAATAACTACGCCCGTCAGGGCCGTCTGCCCCCTGGCCAATCCCTGACGCAGAAGTTCCCGGTCTTACATTATGGGCCTGTTCCCACCTTCAACCCGGCAACCTGGGATTTCCGCGTGTGGGGCGAGGTTGAGCAACCGGTTACCTGGACGTGGGAGGAATTTAATCAATTGCCCCGCACAGAAGTCGTAATGGATATCCACTGTGTCACCCGTTGGAGCAAGTTTGACACCCGCTGGGAAGGCGTTTCCGTCCGAACGCTCGTGGAGCAGGGCTTGATCAAGCTCAAACCTTCCGCCCGCTACGTCATCCAACATGCCGAGTATGGCTTTACCACCAATCTTCCGCTGGAAGTGGTGCTGCAGGATAACTTTCTGTTAGCCACGCATTACAATGGTGAACCCCTCACCCCCGATCACGGTTATCCTGTGCGGGGAGTTATCGGGTACATTGTCGGGCGGGACGATCTCAAAGTCCCTTACTTTTGGAAAGGGGCAAAGTGGCTTCGCGGTCTGGAATTCACTGCCTACGACCGGTTGGGCTTCTGGGAGCAGGCCGGTTACCACAACGAAGCTGACGTTTGGAAAGAGCAACGTTTTGGCTAGGACGGTGATCTACGCTCGCCAGCGAACATAGATTGCCATCGGTAAAAGCCGCCCGGCCGATTGCTCTGCTAACGCTAATTCGCCGCAGCTTAACGCCCCGTTGCGGAACGAGAGGATTTCTCGCACGGCGTAATACAGGCTGACCGCGGAAGTCTGTATAGCATAAGCCGTCAACACAAAGAAACGTGGATGGGGGCTCAAAGCCTGCCGACACAATTCTAAGAGGTTGGGAAGCAGGTCAAAGAATTCCCATACTTCTCCTTTTGGCCCACGACCGAACTTGGGCGGGTCGAGAATGATGCCATCATAGCGAACGCCGCGCCGAATTTCCCGTTTAAGAAATTTCAAGGCGTCGTCCACAATCCAACGAACCGGTCTGTCGGTCAACCCACTGAGAGCCTGGTTTTGCCGGGCAATTTGCATAATCTTTTTGGAGGCATCAACATGGGTTACTTTTGCTCCAGCCAAAGCCGCCGCCAGGGTGGCCAGCCCACTGTAAGCAAACAGATTTAAAACTTGGAGCGGTTGACCAACGGTTTGAATGGTTTCCATAATCCAATCCCATTGCGGCGACTGCTCCACAAAAACCCCTACATGCCGGGAAGCACCTGTAAAAACCTGAAACTTCAGCTCTTGGTAGGACATCTGCCAATGGTATGGCAAGGCTGTTTTGGGATAATGCCATTGACCACCACTCTCCCCACCGCCTGGCTGAAAGATCGCTTCGGCAGCCTGCCATGCACTTTCGTCTAGCGCCGGTCGCCACATGGCTTGGGCGGCCGGCCGAATAATGCGGAATCGTCCGTATTGTTCCAAACGCATGCCGTTGCCGCTATCCAGCAAGGCATACTCCTGCCAGCCCGTAGCGGTCAGGATTTCCACCTTGACCGCCTGCGCTTTGGAGATCATCATCTGGTTGAAGCCCTTCCTTGCAGAAGCAAAAACCCCAGACTGATAATCCCCAAAACCCCAAAACCCAGACTGATCAGCCAACTAACCGGCACCCCCCAAACCGAGGCTGCTTGAATAGCAGCACTAAAAGCACCTAAAAAATCGGTGCCGGTCACTACCCAGAGCAGGGGTTTGAGGCTCCGCTCTTCTGTTTCAGCCCGAACCAGCAAGGTGCGAACGCTCAAAAGCGTTGCACCCCATGCCAGTAACCCCATTCCAAATAAGCGGGCAAACGAAACCATCGCCCAATATCCCGGAGAATCTTGCACCACCTGAGTTAAGCCCAACCACGCCACAACCAGCGGGCTATAGAGCAGAAACATTAAGCCGACAAAGACCAAAACTGCAGCATGAAAGTTTATCCATCTATGAATGCTCAAGTCAACCTCAGCTTCATTAAAGTTTCTTCGCCAGGCTGATCAGGTACAAAAGTACCACTGCGCCAACCACCGCCGTAACCAGCGAGCCAAGCAAACCACTAGCAGAAATGCGCAAGAAATTGAAGATATTGCCTCCAATCACTGCCCCTAAAACTCCCACCACGATGTTCCCTACCAGACCAATATTGGATTTTCGCATTAAGCGGGTGGCAATCCAGCCGGCTACAAAGCCGATGACGATAAACCAGAGCAAATTATTGATGTCCATGACCTTTCTCTCCGTTTATTCATAATTGCAGGCAGAGGCTTCAAGACCCAGCTTGTGTGATTGTTCTACCAATCAGAATCCCTTATGAATTGTTCTCGATAGGCCGCATGGTTGAATTATAAACGCAAGCGGCCGCCAAGGATGTTATAATTTTCTTATGAAACGGCTATCATTGCGCGTTTGGATCGGGTGGGTATTGATTTTGATTTCATTGCTCTTGCTGATGTGGGGTCTTTATCCGTTTGAACAAAAACGGCGCGAGATGCGCATTTCTCAACAACGCTTGTTGATTCTTGAATGGCCGTCCACCATTCGATTCGGAGATAGCGACTTAATCATCCTGACCCTCGAACTCGATCCACAAGGTAACCTCACGCCGACAGCTATCATTCAAGGGCATCAGATCCAGGGAGAGAAAATCGCCATTCCAAACCTCTACGAAACGCATTACATCTTTGCGGAAGGGCGGTTGGAACTCAGCGGACTGGTTATCAAACCTAGTGCGGAGATTCGAGAAGCGTTACAACCGGCGCAGAGCGTCAAATTCGCCTGGAGCGTACTTCCGCAGCAAGTTGGCACCTATCGCGGCCTGGTTTGGCTCCACCTGATCTTCAAACCAAAACAAGGCGGAACTGAAGAACGACGGGCTTTGTCCGCCCAACGGATTGATATACGAGCCGTGAATCTTCTGGGATTGAGCGGCGCTGCAGCCCGCTGGATGGGCGTCATTGGGACCATTCTCGGTTCCTGGCTGAGTTTTGACTCGATCACGAATTTGTTTGGTAAACTTTGGGAAATAAGGCAAAAGAAAGACCCATCTGTCGAATCCAATCCATGAGCTTCAACGCTATCTTTCAAGAGGAGCAAGATGATTGCAATCAAACGAATGGTACTAGGACCGGTCCAAACCAATGCTTATTTACTCCATGATCCTCAAAGCCAGACAACCGTGGCAATCGATCCGGCCTGGGACGGAGAGAAAATCGCTCAACTCGCCGAGCAAAACGGTTGGCAAATTGAGCAAATCTGGTTGACCCACGCTCACTTCGATCACCTTGGCGGGATAGCGGGGGTCATCAAATCAGTCGGTTCCCGCCCAACTATTGCTTTGCACGCCGACGATCTCCCGCTCTGGCGCGTTCAGGGAGGGGCTAAACTCTTTGGCTTTCAAATGGATGCCATACCCGAACCGAATCTCCTTTTGAAACATGGTCAAATCTTAAGAATCGGCGAAGTTGAAGTGGAGGTGCGCCACGCGCCAGGTCACACGCCAGGACATGTGGTGTTTTACGTCCCCTCAGCCGCAGTATGTTTCTGTGGAGATGTAATCTTTGAATCGGGCATTGGACGCACCGACCTGCCAGGTGGCGATTTCGAGACATTGATGAACAGCATTCGGGACCAGATTTTGACTCTTCCCGATCAAACTCGATTGCTCTCCGGGCACGGCAATGAAACCACGGTCGCTCAGGAACGAATGCATAACCCCTGGCTTCAGTGGTAAGCCAATCTCGGCAAGAATTACAACCTTAGCGCATAAAAGTGACCCCGAAGGTTCGTTAGCAATGCCTCGAAATCGACCGTTTGAGGTAGATCACAGATCATTTGGCATAGTCGATCGAACGCGTCTCACGGATAACGGTAACTTTAATTTGTCCCGGATATTGCATCGTTTCTTCGATCTTCTTGGCAATATCGCGCGCCAGGCGAATCGACTCTAAGTCATCGATTTCTTCTGGTTTGACAAAAATGCGAATTTCTCGGCCTGCCTGAAGGGCATAGCTGTGGCTAACTCCCTTGTGTGAATTGGCGATCTCCTCCAGCGCGCGCACTCGCTTGAGATATTGTTCGAGAGACTCTCGCCTTGCGCCTGGTCTAGCGCCGGAGATAGCATCTGCCGCTTCGACGATGGCTGCCTCAACGCTCTCTTGCTCCACCTCGTGATGGTGAGAAGCAATGATGTTCACCACTGCAGGATGGACGCCATGTCGTTTGGCAAACTCTGCTCCTAAGAGGGCATGGGTTCCCTCCATATTGTGATCCATCGCCTTGCCGAGGTCATGTAGCAAACCACCCGCCTTGGCGATTTCGACATCTGCCCCCAACTCAGCCGCTAAAACCGCAGCCAGGCGGGCTGTCTCAACCGCATGAGCTAACTGATTTTGCCCATAGGAAGAGCGATACTTCAGCCGGCCGAGCATTTTGATCACTTCTGGATGCAGGCCAGGTACGCCTGCATCATAAACCGCCTGTTCGCCCGCTTCAATAATATCGCGCTCGACCTCTTTTTGTTCATTCTTGAGGATTTTCTCGATATGGGCAGGGTGAATTCGGCCATCCAAAACCAGTTTTTCCAGAGCTCGGCGGGCTACTTCACGGCGAATCGGATCAAAGCAGGAAATCGTCACTGCTTCAGGGGTATCATCAACGATGACATCAACCCCGGCGACCTGCTCAAAAGCATGAATGTTGCGACCATTGCGGCCAATAATGCGCCCTTTCATCTCATCCGAAGGCAGCGGCACAACAGAGGTACAGACCTCTGCAACATGTTCAGAGGCTACCCGTTGGATCGCTGCCGTGATCAACTTGCGAGCGCGGTTTTCCCCTTCTTCACGAGCTTCGGCTTCAATCTGGCGGATGATACGCGCCATATCTGCGCGCGCTTCTTTTTCCACTTCAGCCAGAAGCACATTGCGGGCTTCTTCCATGGTCATGTTGGCAATCCGTTGCAGCTCCTCTAATTCCTCTGCATACAATTTTTCGATTTCATTCGCCCGCTTATCGATGACGCTTTGACGCTTGTTTAACGCCTGTTCGCGTTTCTCCAGCCGATCGGCGCGAATATCCAACTCCTCCCGCCGCTTTTGCAGCCGATCCTCTTCCCGATTCAACTCATTGCGGCGGCGGGTGATCTCGGCTTCCGCCTGTTGGCGGAGTTCCAGAGCTTTGTTTTTTGCCTCCAGCTCAATGTCACTGGCGCGTTGGGCAGCCTCGCGAATCAGCCGTTCGGCTTCTTCTTTCCCTTGCTGGATTCTGCGGCGGTTAATCCATTCCCGCAGAACATAGCCGCCAGCCAGACCTAAGATAAACAACACTATCGACACGGTCCACTCAACCATCCTTCACGTCCTCTTGTTCTATTCCAGTGTTTTGATGGTTCTCTTGCCAGCAACGGTGGAGTGTCGGTAGAACAACAGCATAAGAAAACCCGCGGCGGACGAGAAAGTCATACAGTTTGCGCCGAAAAGTTTGTCGATCCAGGTTTTTATAGCGCTCCAAGACCTTTTGCGCAGCCTGATAAGCCATTTCCTCTTCATCGAGCTCTTGAACAGCTTGCTCGATGACGGCCGATTGAACCCCGCGCTGTTTCAATTCAAGCGCAAGCGCCTTTTTGCCACGCGGCCGGAAAGCTGCGCGGTTCTCTACCCATTGAGCAGCAAAGCGGCCATCGTCTAACCAACCATTTTCCTTCAAACGTTCTATAACGAGCTCTCTTAGCTGTTCATCTTGTTCGTGGCGCAGCAAATACAGGCGCATCTCTTGCTCCGAGCGTGGTCGAAACGAAAGATAGCGCAGGGCACGCTGATAAAGGCTTTCAAGCTGGTCTTCCTGAAGCAATTGCTCCAAGCGTTCCTGCGTCAGCGTTTGGCCAACTTGTAACCAGGCTGCGACCAGGCGAGATAAACTAAAGGCAAACTCGCCATCCAAAAAGACGTTGATCCGCTGAGGGTTGTTCTTTTGCGCTTTTAACGCTGTAACTGTTCGCACCGATTTTTCCATACTTAATCAAAATAGCCGTTATCCTTCCGTGCGGACAACGGCTGTTCGACTAGACCCCAGTCAGTTAGATCCTTAAGTGTTCAGAAAACAAACACCTGTGATAAATGGTATGACAACAAAGAGATGACAAATTTCAGTGCTTGTGTACACGTCTTATCCATCCCGATCTTCACTCATCGAATCCAGATCACTCATCGTGAATAAACACCAACTGCCTAAACCGAACCAGAACACCGGTACATCAAGCACAGTTTGAAACACTGAGATCATTCCTACAGCCATTGCCGCAGAGGGAAAGAGATGACAGCAATGCTTAAGGTTGCGGCAAGATACCTTAAATAAATTATACATGATTTAACCTAATTATTAAGGATTAAAAAAGGATTAATATTCTCACCCACCCTGCCGATCCTCATTCCACAAATCACCCAATTTTAACCCACCCTTCGAGCGAAAAATTCTAATCAAAATTGAGTGGATAAACCCCTTGATTTTCATCCCATTTTAAGCTAGAATGTGTCTAACTGTGCAGCAAAGTGGGTTCAAGTGGGACGCCGGATATGTTCCGGCGTTGCGGTTTAATCGGATAGAAGGAACAGATGTTCTTAGGACAATACTTTCACTCTCTAGACCAAAAAGGACGGTTGACCATCCCTGCCAAATATCGCGAGTTGCTGGGCAGGGAGGTGATCATCACCAAAGGTTTTGACCTGAACCTGCTGGTCATGCCGGCTGAGGTTTTCGAGAGTTGGGCTAACCAGATTAACGACCAGAACTATGCCGATCCCAATGCGCGCCTATTGCGGCGCTATTTATTTTCAAACGGCGAACAGGTCGAAGTCGACCGCACCGGACGGATTTTGATTCCTCAATATTTACGCGAAAAAGCTAATCTGAATTCCGAAATCGTCATTGTGGGTGTAGGAAATTTTTTTGAAATTTGGTCGAAAGAGAATTGGGAAAAACACAAGCTGGTTCTTGACGAAGCTGAAACCGATGTTGCACGGTTTATTGACTTTCAGTTAACGACCAATCGCAGCCGTGCATAAACCTGTACTTTACCAAGAGGTTTTGACCTATCTTCAACCACGCCCAGGGCAGCGATTTGTTGACGCCACCGTTGGAAGCGGCGGACATGCCTGCGGCATACTGGAGGCCAGCGCGCCGGATGGTCTATTGTTGGGCATCGATCTGGATATCTCCGCTTTGCAAATCGCTGACCAAAATCTAAAAGCCTTTCAAGGGCGCTATTGGCTGGTTCACGGAAATTATCGTCATCTTTCCCAGCATTTAGACCGGCTTGGTTGGAGTACGGTGGACGGGATTCTACTGGATTTGGGTGTATCCTCCCTGCAACTCGATACACCCGAACGTGGTTTTTCCTTCCGTTCCGAAGCGCCTTTGGATATGCGCTTCGACTGCCGCCAGCCTAACACTGCGGCAGACCTGGTTAACAACTTATCTCAGGATGAGCTGGCGAAGATCCTCTATCTCTATGGAGAAGAGCCCTTTGCCAAACAGATTGCGCGGGCAATCGTTGCTTCTCGTCCCATCCTGACCACCTCGCAGTTAGCCAATGTGGTCGTTCGCGTGGTGGGACGTCAATCTGGCGGCATTCATCCCGCCACTCGAACCTTTCAAGCCATCCGCATTGCCGTCAACGCCGAGCTAGAGGCCCTGGAGCAGGTCTTGCCTCAGGCTACGATGGCCTTGAATGTCTCTGGTCGCCTGGCGATCATATCCTTTCATTCTTTGGAGGACCGCTTGGTCAAAACTTACTTTCAAACCGAAGCGCGGAATTGCATTTGCCCACCAAAGCAGCCGATCTGCACCTGTGGTCACCGCGCTCGCTTGAAAGTTCTGACCCCGAAGCCTATCCGCCCTTCAGCAAGCGAAGTGGCGTCTAATCCCCGCGCAAGGAGCGCTCGCCTGCGCGTCGCTGAAAAACTGGCTGCAAACGAGTGATGGCATGACACTTGCAAGGTCATTCAAAAAAGGCAAAGGTGAATGGAGTATGAACTCGCTACGCAGGTTAGCACAGGCTTATTCAACGACTCCGTGGCGTAAACAAATCAGCGCGGGGATGTTGATTTTGGTCATTCTGCTTGGGGTCATCCTGGCTGCCTCCCTCTACCTGGATGTAACTGCCCGCACCCTGGCGCTTGGTAGAGCGATCATTATGATGGAAAATGAGATCACTGAAGTCCAAATGATCAATGCCCATCTCCGCACCCAATTGGGCATTCTCAAATCATCGGCTATGATGGAAAAGCGCGCCATAGAGATGGGCTTTCGGCGCATCGAACCAGACGAAGAAATTTACCTGATTGTGCCAGGTTACGTCCCCCTGGATCAAACCCCGGTCTCGTCCTCATCGAGGAAAGCTCAAAGCGTGTCCTACTCCCTTCCACCCATCTATACCCAATCTCTGCTGGAATGGCTAATGTCGAAGTTAGATGCCTGGGCAAATTCAGAAAGGGGTAGCAGTCCATGAGCCAGGATTTTAGCTCCCGGTACATCCTCCTCGGCACATTATTCACCGTATTGGCTGCTCTGATTTTTGGGCAGCATGTTTCGTTATTACTGGATCATCAACGTGGGGAAATCCTGGAGGAAGTGCGGGCAAGCCATTTGGGTTCGATCTGGACGATTCACCCACCGCGCGGCTTGATCTTCGATCGCAAAGGTCAGTTATTGGCCGGCAATGAAATGGTATATGAGGTGGGCATTGATTACCGCTCTGTAAATAAAGAAACCGATGATGCCCATACGATCGCGTTAACTTCCAATGTCTATTTTGGGTTAGATTACTACAAAGTCAAGGTGACCGTTGAAAACCCACCCAATCCTCAACAAGTTTATCTGCCGCTGGCAAAGGGGATTGAAAAAGAAAAGGTCGATCAATTACAGAACTTTCTAGAGATCAGGGATACCGATAGCCGCCTCGAACGCACCGAGAAAGCCCGCCTTGCCAGACACCTGCGCGGTCTCGTCTTACAGCCTTACATGAAAAGAGTCTACCCAGAGCCCTTGCTCGCTTCAAACGTGTTGGGGTTTGTCGGTTATACGCAACAAGCCTTGCCGCTCGGCTACTTTGGCGTAGAAGCCAAGTACAACGAGATGCTTGCCGGTACCCCGGTGAAGCTTTGGGTGCCGAATGATCCGCGCCTAGTGCAAGATTTTCCTCCCATCCCTGAGGGCGCCAGTTTGATCTTGACCATTGACCGGGAACTTCAGGCAGCGGTCGAAAAGATCCTGGAAGAAAACATCCAAAAAACCAAATCAGAAACCGGTGTTATCGTTGTATTGGATCCAAAAACCGGTGAAGTTTGGGCGATGGCATCCTATCCGCGCCTCGATATCAGCCGTTATTGGGATTACGAGGCGATCTCTCAAAAAAGCCAATTTGTCTTCAATCGAGCTATCAGCGCCATGTATGAACCCGGCTCTGTTTTCAAAGTCCTGACCATGGCTTCCGCCCTCGATAAAGGGGTAGTCACAGAAGATACCACTTACCTGGATAAAGGAGCAATTGAAGTTGGCGGTCTGGTCATTTATAACTGGGATCGCGCCGGACATGGCAAACAAACGATGCAGGGATGTATGCAGTTATCGCTGAACGTCTGCTTGGCTTGGGTAGCAACCCAACTTGGCGCAGCGGACTTGTACACCTACCTGCAGGCTTTTGGCATTGGTCATACCACCGGAATCGATTTGGATGGCGAACGAGCGGGTATCTTAAAACTTCCTCAGGATCCATTGTGGTCCGAATCCGAAATCGGCACCAACTCGTTCGGTCAAGGCGTCTCGGCGACACCAATACAAATGGCCGCTGCCATCTCCGCTCTGGCAAACGACGGAAAGATTATGCGCCCCCATATCGTGCGGGCAATTATCAAAGATGGAGAACAATTTATGATCACCCCGTCGGTGAGTTCAATCCCGATTTCAGCCAAAACAGCCCGCACCTTAACTGAAATGCTTGCCCGGTCTCTCGAAGCGGAGGCCTCCTCAGCTCTGGTGGATGGCTATCGAGTGGCCGGCAAAACCGGCACCGGTGAAATCGCTATTCCAGGGGCAGGCTATACCAGCGGTGAGACCAACGCTTCCTTTGCTGGATGGGGGCCGGTGGACGACCCGCGTTTCCTTGTTTACATCTGGCTGGAAAAGCCGAAAACCTCCATTTGGGGTTCTGAAGTAGCTGCTCCGATCTTTCCCAAGGTCGTTGAACAGATTGCCCTGCTGATGAATATCCCACCCGATCGGTATCGGAAAGCAACTCATTAGAGGACAGGCAGTTTGACATGTTGACGGTTGCAGAAATTTTAGAGGCTCTAACGCATCAGCGCTTTGAAAGCGCCGGTTACCCAATTACCGATGCGGTAGTCGATTCCCGCCTGGCTATTCCAGGAGCATTATTCGTCGCCCTGCCAGGCGAACGACAGGATGGACACGATTTCGTTCAAGATGCCTTTCAACGCGGTGCCCATCTGGCATTGATTCAACGACCAATTGAAACCAACGCCCCAATCCTCGATCTGCGCACTTTGCCGCTGCGCTCAGCGCCTCCGCCACCCCCCTTCTGCCTTTTGGTAGAAGACAGCCTGAAAGCTTTGCAAGATGCCGCTCGTTTTTGGCGACGTAAACTTAACTTGAAAGTGATTGGAATCACCGGCAGCGTCGGAAAATCCACCACAAAAGAATTGATTGCCGAAGTGCTAAGTCGCCGCTATCTGACCCTAAAATCACCTGGCAACTACAATAATGAGATCGGACTGCCAATGACCATATTGCGTTTAAGCGAGGCGCACGAACGGGCCGTTTTGGAAATGGGTTTTTATGTCATCGGTGAGATTGCCTTCCTCTGCGAGATTGCACTGCCCCAGGTTGGCGTAGTCACCAATGTTGGCACCGTTCACGCTGAGCGGGCCGGCAGCCAGGAAGCTATTGCGCAGGGCAAAAGCGAGCTGGTTCAGGCTCTCCCCCCTGCCCCGCATGGAATTGCGATCCTCAACATTGATGATCCGCTTGTACGCGCGATGGCCGAGAAAACTCAGGCAAAAGTCTTTTTTTACGGGTTAGACCCGCAAGCTGACCTGTGGGCGGATGAAATTCAAAGCCAGGGTTTGGAAGGAATCGCTTTCCGAGTTCATTATCGGAATGAAATTTTGCACCTGCGCGTGCCCCTTCTCGGCCGTCATTCGGTGCATACGGCCTTGCGCGCCATTGCTGTCGGCTTAAACGACAATCTGACCTGGCAAGAGATTATCGAAGGGTTGCAGTCCACCCCCATTCAATTACGCCTGGCAGTTGTACGGACTGAACAGGGCGCGCTCATCCTGGATGATTCATACAACGCTGCCCCAGAATCAACCCTGGCTGCCTTGAACCTGTTAGCCGATCTGGATGGGCGTAAGATTGCCGTGTTAGGAGACATGCTGGAATTAGGCATCTACGAAGCCCAGGGTCACGAACTGGTGGGGAGAAGGGCTGCTGAAGTCGCCGATCGGCTGATTACGGTTGGAGAACGAGGTAAGATCATTGCCGCAGCGGCCCGCCGAGCAGGAATGCGAAAAGAGAACATCGAGGAGTTAGCGGAGGCCTTAGAAGCGATTCCGCTCCTTCAGAAAGAACTCCGCGAAGGCGATATCGTCTTGGTGAAGGGCTCACATGGAATGCGCATGGATCGGATTGTTTCAGCTCTGGAGATCCACGAATGAGCCAGGCTCCCATGTCTCTTGCCCTGGCGGGCTTGACCTTTTTGTTGACGGTCATCTGGGGGCCGCCGCTTTTGCGCGTGCTGAGATACCTCAGAGCCGGCAAGGCGATCCGCCTCGAAGGTCCACAACGCCACCTGTCCAAAATGGGAACGCCCACCATGGGAGGCTGGTTATTTATCCTGCCCGTTACCCTGGTTACCGTTTTACTCAATGTGGCTCCGATTCGCGGTCTCACCCTGCTGGGTCGTTCAATCTTACTACCGATTATGGTGATGATCGGCTTTGCCATATTGGGCAGCATCGACGATTGGCAAGGTCTGGTCGGTTCGACCCGCAAGAGTGGGCTAAGTGTGCGGGCGAAATTTCTTGGACAGGTGATTTTGGCTTTGGGAGCCGGGATCGGTTTACAGGTTTTTCTGCGAGTTCCCGAGATGTATTTACCGGGTATCAAAGGAAGCCTCAAACTGGGTGTTTTTTACCTTCCGATTGTTGTTTTTATCATTGTGGGTATGTCAAACGCAGTTAATTTCACCGATGGTTTAGATGGTCTGGCCGGCTTGATCAGTGCAACGGCATTTGCCTGCTATGGCGGGATTGCCCTTCTGCAAGGTCAGGTTTACATTGCCCGTTTTTGTTTTGCTCTGGTCGGCGCCATTTTCGGATTTTTATGGTTTAACGTTCACCCTGCTGAGCTGATTATGGGTGATACCGGCTCTATGGCTCTTGGTTCCACGCTTGCCGTGATCGCTTTGATGACCGGACAGTGGATCCTGTTACCCATTATTGCCATCATTCCGGTTAGTGAAACCTTAAGTGTCATCATCCAGACCACCTATTTCAAATATACCAAACGCAAAACCGGTGAAGGGCGGCGGGTGTTCAAGATGGCGCCTATTCACCACCACTTCGAGTTGCTTGGTTGGAGCGAGACCCAAGTTGTCCAACGGTTCTGGTTGGTTAGCTTACTGGCAGCCATGATTGGCATCGCCTTAGCTTTAGTGTAGAAGAGGTTGTTTCGATTGTACCTGATGGAGGTTGATCGTTTGACAATGAAAGCAGAGCCGCTCTCTCGCAAAGATTGGCAAGGGAAACACGCCCTGGTGGTTGGCGCAGCGCGGCAAGGGATTGCAGTGGCGCGTTTCCTTGCCGAGCGAGGGGCAACGGTCACCCTGAACGACCGCCAACCCGCGGAGGCTCTCGAGAATGCCCAACAGGCTCTGGCAGACCTACCCATCCGCTGGATCACAGGTGGTCACCCACTCGAAGCGTTGGAAGGAATTGATTTGATCTGTGTCTCCGGCGGTGTGCCGCTTTCTTTGCCGTTGATTGCCGAAGCAAAACGACGTGGCATCCTGATCACCAATGACTCACAACTCTTTCTGGAAGCCACCTCAGCCACCGTGATCGGGATTAGCGGCTCCGCAGGGAAAACAACAACCACCACCCTGGTCGGCCGAATTGCCCAAGCTGCGGTTCAGCACTACTCATCCAAAGTACCCTATCAAAAGGTATGGGTCGGCGGCAATATCGGTACACCCTTGATCCATCAGGTAGATGAAATTCAGACGGAAGACCTGGTTGTGCTGGAGCTCTCCAGCTTCCAGTTGGAAGTGATGACCCGCTCGCCGCAGGTAGCTGCCCTTCTCAACATCACCCCCAATCATTTAGACCGGCATGGCACGATGGAAGCCTATATTGAAGCGAAAGCGCGCCTGATCGCGTATCAAAAATCGGCAGATGTGGCGGTGTTAAATCGCGAAGACCCGACCACCTGGAATCTGCGCAATCGAACGGCGGCTCGCCTGCTCACCTTTGGCATCGATCCGCCTCAAGCAACCAATGGCACCTTCG